>Ga0182747_1001435_pt1 | contig 18477 bp, 11 predicted proteins | sample eDN3rd30CBELigBY_FD_128526 | JGI IMG/M metagenome (GOLD analysis project Ga0182747, IMG submission 128526) | Enriched backyard soil microbial communities from Emeryville, California, USA - eDNA 3rd pass 30_C BE-Lig BY (version 2) (version 2) | ecosystem: Environmental > Terrestrial > Soil >...
AAAGCACTCACTCTGGAGAGAATATGTCTAGGCAACGACCCCTCCCAATTCCTAATAGTTGGGGAGCTATACCCTCGTTTTTCCAATGGAATTTTTGCTCCTAACTAAATTGTGAGGGCTGTAACTTTTTAACCGCTCATCAGAAGTGATCCAAAATTGTATCATTCTCTTGCCCTCATGTAGGGGAGCATATGCCTAGGTCTGGTGAACTCTCAATTCCTATTTGTTGGCGAGCTATAGTGTGCAGAAAATTTTGGCTTCTAACTAAATTGAGAGGCTGTAACTTTTTAACCGCTCATCAGAAGTGGACCAAAGTTGCATCATTCTCTTCCCCTCATGTAGGGGAGCATATGCCTAGGTCTGGTGAACTCTCAATTTCTATTTGTTGGCGAGCTACGGTGTGCAGAAAATTTGGCTTGAATTTTTATATGGAGATTTTGGAAAATCGATGGTGTAACTCCTCAATACGCTGTCAGAACTTGTCAAAAGTATGCTCAATAGACAGCACTCACTCTGGAGAGAATATGTCTAGGCAACGACCCCTTTCAATTCCTAATAATTGGGGACCTACAGCCTCATTTTTTCAATGGAATTTTTGCTCCTAACTAAATTGTGAGGCCTGTAGCGCTCTAACCGCTCATCAGAAGTGGACCAAAGTTGCATCATTATCTTGCCCTCGCGTAGTGGAGCATATGCCTAGGTCTGGTGAACTCTCAATTACTATTTGTTGGCGAGCTATAGTGTCTAGAAAGTTTGGCTTGAAAATGACTTGAAAAAATTGAAGTTGGGCCATTTGACCCATCAAAGACAGCTGAAGATGGACTAGTACACACACCATACTGTTTACTATGTTATGGAGGTGCACTGACTGCATTTGGGGGTGATTTGGACCCATTGGCTGAGTAGGAGGTGGTCCGTTTTCTCAATGAAAAATTTCCACACAAAGCAGAATTGTCAAAGACTGAAGAGAGTGCTTCAACCCCTTTCAAATTGATTCACATACACCTAGTGACCTTAGTAATGAGTATGGTATGTGTGTTGGGTCATTCAAAGTCCCTTGATGTGTGTTCTGAGCTTGTTTTCAATGTTTGAAGCATTTTTAATATGGAGATTTTGGAAAATCGGTGGTGTAGCCGCCCGTCACGCTGTCAGAACTTGTCAAAAGTATGCTCAGTAAAAAGCACTCACTCTGGAGAGAATATGTCTAGGCAACGACCCCTTCCAATTCCTAATAGTTGGGGAGCTATACCCTCATTTTTCCATTGGAATTTTTGCTCCTAACTAAATTGAGGGAGCTGTAGCGCTCTAACCGCTCATCAGAAGTGGACCAAAATTGTATCATTCTCTTGCCCTCGTGTAGTGAAGCATATGCCTAGGTCTGGTGAACTCTCAATTCCTATTTGTTGGCGAGCTACAGTGTTCACAAAAATTGGCTTGAAAATGACTTGAAAAAATTAAAGTTGGGCCATTTGACCCACCCAAAACAATTGTAAATGTACCAAATCATGCACCAAATTGATTACTATGTTATGGAGGTGTATTGAGTGCGTTTGAGGGTGATTTGGACCCATTGGCTGAGTAGGTGGTGGTCCGTTTTCTCAATGAAAAATTTTTTTTTCTAACAGAATTAAAAAATTACTATAGATTTCTAACCAGTTGTCAGAATTGACTCACAGTAGTGTCATTCACACTCCCTAGTGTAGGAGAGCCTACGTATATGTATTCCCACCCCTCAGCTATGATTTGTTGGAGTGCTATAACTTCAGTAAATTTTTTAAAAAAATTCAATTTAAAAAAATTGATTACAGGCTAGTAAGTCACTCAAAAACGGTCGTGAGGGTGCCTAAACATACATTGAGATGATTATCTACCCTCGTAGCTGCTTTTGGACCAAATTAAAAATTAGGGGTTAGGGGTTCTAACCCCCGGGGGTTTGGGGGGTTTGAGGTCTAACCCCCGGGGGTTTGGGGGTTTAGAACCCCTATGACCAAATTTGTGTATATGTTGCTTACTATGCATCGTAAGTACCCCCAGTATAATTTTGGCATTAGGGGTTAAACGTCTAAACCCCGGGGTTTAGAACCCCTAACCCCCTAAACCCCCGGGGGTTAGAACCCCTAACCCCCCAAACCCCCGCTTAGGGGTTAACTTTTTTTGATTTTTTTTTTGGCCACCCATGCTCTCCCCTGTGCCAGGGACTCCTATTGAAGCTAGTTGTGAGTTAACTAGAGTTCGCAATACAATGTAGTGTTGATTTTAAATTGTGTGAACTTTGCAGTCAAAAATATATGTTACTCAATGGCTTGAACACTGAGCAGTTGTCAGTGCTAAGCATTGAGTAGCCCTTAGCTAGCATATTCTAGCCAATTAATGCTCTAACACTGAGCAGGAGTCAGTGTTAAAGCTAGAGTGCTCAAACACTGAGCAGATGTCAGCGTTAGAGCATACTCTAGCTAATTAATGCTCAAACACTGAGCAGATGTCAGTGTTAGAGCAAGCTAGAGTGCTCTAAGTTGCTAACACTGAGCAGATGTCAGTGTTGAGCAAGCTAGAGCACTCTAGATTGCTTTAGTCTTGAACACAAACCCAAGCCTTAGCAGCAGTGTTAGTCACTCGAAGTGCTCACCAATGCAAGAAAAGCAAACCTAGCATGCTAGGTATGGACTAAGCGTGCATGCATGAAGCACTTTGAGCAAGCTAGAGTTGTGCTAGGTTAGGCTTGTGTCAAGCAAGCAAGCTTAGCTAGAGTGTACACTAGTTGCATCAATGCAAAGGCAAAAAAAGTCAAGAGAAAAAAAAGCAAACCCCAACCTAACTCACCAACCATGCGCGTGCGTGTCAAAGAGCAAGCCAAGGCAGTAGCCAGCTACCCAAGCAAGCCAATGAAACTCAAGCATGAAAAGCAAGCAAAAGCTAGAAGAGTACTAGTTGTGCCAATGCAAAGTTTGAGAGAAAAAAAAGCAATCAAAGTGGTGCCCCAAACCACTGTCATAAACTTGCCACAAAGCCTAATTCAACAGCTATAAAACACAGGTGTTGGCGCACACAAGCATGCAAGCATGCAAGCATGAAAGCAGCAACCAACCACACACAACACACATACATACATACATACATACATACATACATACATCACAGTGTTAGCGCACGCTAGCATGCTAGCATGCAAGCATGAAAGCAGCAACCAACACACAGTGTTTGGCGCACACTAGCATGCAAGCATGCAGCAACCAAACACATGGGAGGGGGGTTGATACTCATCAATACACAGGATGAAAAGGAAAGACAACACTAACCTCCCTTGCGATCTCGCGTAAAGAGCAGATTGAGACAATGCATTGAAAGGACAGGTTAGACCGATCGACCAACAATGCACGCAATCCAGCCCTGACCCTGCCAAAGCAAGAGAGGGAACTTGGACAGATCCAACAGACTAGGGCACGATGACCTAGTCTGCCGACCGATCAACAAGCAAGTGAAGCTTTATCAACCCATAGCAGCAACACACACACACACACAACAACAACAACAACAACAACACAGTGTTGGCGCACACTAGCATGCAAGCATGAAAGCAAAGCATGAAAGCAGCAACCAACCACACACACACCAACCCCCCCTTGTGGGGCCCCTTGATTGAGCAATCGAAATCACCCAATCCCCCTTTACCACTAATAGCCTAGAATGACCCTCAAATCCTCGTGACAACAAGGCCACTCGTGTAGGTACAGAATCTGGCTCATTCAAAATCGTCTGTATTAAGGTTGACAGCCATTGCTTTACATTGAAAATGTGGTAGGAGCCTTGCAAACTTGTAAGCCTACAGACTCCACCCAAAGGGTATCAAGAGGGGCAACTCTAAAAGTTACTCCTACGTGTAGTTAATCCCTAAGCAATTGGCAACCAGAAATGCATCATTTCAGGTCTGGATTCTGGCTTAGAGGCGTTCAGCCATAATCCAACTCTCGTAGCTGAGCAGCACTGCCCTTTCAGGCAACTGCAAAGACCAGTGGAGAGAATTAGCGGTTCCTCTCGTACTGAGCTAAATTTCCTTTATAATACACTTTAAACAGTAGGGTAAAACTAACCTGTCTCACGACGGTCTAAACCCAGCTCACGTTCCCTGTTAGTGGGTGAACAATCCAACGCTTGGTGAATTCTGCTTCACAATGATAGGAAGAGCCGACATCGACTTTAATACCAGAGTCCACAGGGATTTTGTCCTGCTTCATACTCTTCTCTGCCTCGACACTATTTCACAGCAAGCTCACCCTGCTGTTTCTGCATCTAAGTAGAGACACTCTCACGAGGGGAATAGACTGTACCTTAAGCCGCACCATCATCATCAAAGATGAATGCAACCCACTATCTACCAGTCGTTGAAGCATCAAGAGGAATTTTGCCCTTTCCTTGATGCCTGCGGATTATCTCCCAGAATCTAGGTTGATTACCTTTGGGTACGGCTATTAACCGTGGTCCCTGCTGCTTCTTTTGGGCATTACACAGCAGGTGGTACTAGATTGGTTTGGTGTGAGACTTCCCGCAACCGATAGTGTTGCCTTCAAGCATAGACAAAATACGTGAGCATCTATGCTTGAAGACTAGGTGGAAACACCCTTTTCAGGCCACCTGTTGATCCCTTCAATGTCAAGGATCAAAAAGCAACGTCGCTATGACGGTTTACCCAAGAGACCAAAAGCCTTCCTCATTGAAAAAGCCTTCAAGTCCCCCCTGTTGGCTCTAGAGTAGATAGTTAATAGGTCTGCCTATTTACTCCTCATCCAACAGCTCTGTCTCCAGAGGGCCCGACTATATCTTAAGCCATGCTGGTATTACCCAGCACAACCCACTGCCATTTAGTCTGTGAACTGCATCCATCCCTTGCTTAGGCAAGGGGTAAGGACTTGGCTGCCGATTATCTCTATTCACTGGATTCTTACCATACCCACGAGTTTCCCCTTGGTGCTACTGGCCAAAACCTTTCGGTGCCAGAGCGGTACCAGTGACCTTGCAAGACCTTCCGGCAATTTGACAGTGTTGCCACCAGACCTGGTGACTAGCACTACAGCTTTTCACTTGTGCTTGCGCTCATACTTGTCTCGTGAACGCTTGGCTGCCACAAGCCAGTTCCTTTCTACCATCCTTCCCTAGGGATTTGCTTACCTAGGGTGCCAAAAGCCTAAGGCTTTTCTAGGACCTGAGCTAGTGAAGGTTTGGTGAACCCTCTTACACTCAGCTACCTTGCGGTAGGGAGTAGACTGTACCTTAAGCTTGTCCTTCCTTTTTAATCAAGGAAGCAAGCCCACACCTTACCAGTCGTTGAGACCCTGAGCACTAAAGCCCAGTAAGCCTGCTGATTACCTGTAGTGAGAGGATTGTTACCCGTGCATCACCTATGCACTCCACATGAGGGTGTTACCCTTTGTCATGCTTGGTACCTCTTGCACTTCAAACCAGGCTTTCCAGCATCCAGGTGTGTTGCCTTACCTTGCACTCTACCATAATGAGTGAAGGGAGACTAGCAGCGTGTGTGAATACCGCCAACCACATCATGCGGCACGCTACTGGGACTGTATTTGTTAATCCCTGTGGTAACTTTTCTGACACCTCTAGCATCAGATTCCGATTTGGTCTAGAGGATCGATAGGCCAAACTTTCGTCGTTTATACTTTTACTGAAAGTCTAAATCAAGCAGACTTTTACCCTTTTGTTCTACAAGAGATTTCTATTCTCTTTGAGTCCACCTTAGGACACCTGCGTTATTGTTTAACAGATGTGCCGCCCCAGCCAAACTCCCCGTCTGATTCTGTCAAAAGAATACCTCGCAGGCCATGTATTGCTACACACCCACTTTCTTCTACAATCCTGGTTGTTACACCAATTGGGACATCACTCCTTTAGTAAAGAATCGTTCCAGGTAGTGGTATTTCAAGATTGAGCGAACTCTCCCACCTATGCTACACCCTGAAAGATACTTCACAAAATCAAACTAGAGTCAAGCTCAACAGGGTCTTCTTTCCCCGCTGTTATTGCCAAGCCCGTTCCCTTGGCTGTGGTTTCGCTAGATAGTAAGTAGGGACAGTAGGAATCTCATTAATCCATTCATGCGCGTCTCTAATTAAAAGACGAGGCATTTGGCTACCTTAAGCTTGAACTCCACAAGCAGAGAGTGAGAGACTTCACTCCCTTGCTTGCCAAGATAACTTTACTCTGTGGGAGCTCTGTTATCCTGCATACTTTATCATTGTATGGGCAGGCACGTCCCTTAAGCAGTCTCTATCTCTTACAAGAGAGACTGCCCACACCTTTCCGCGCTCTACGACGGTCATTTCACCCACTCACGTAGATGAGACTCGCCACGGGATTGGCCAAGTTTAATTTTGATCCCACAATTGTTTTTTGGAGCAAAACAATCATAAGTAAACTTGAAGGCTTTCCCCGTTCCAGGTTGTGTTGCCGCTGATCACCCACAGTAATGGAGGAAACCACAGTTAAAAAGGCGAAACAATCCCACCTAGCAACCAGGGCCGAGATCCGAGATAAATACCTTCAAGAGCTCGAGGAATACTCCCAAGTTGTTTCGCAGGATGTTCAAGTGTGGTGGCAAGAAAAACCCTTAACCATTGCCTGCTGGAAGCTCTCCGATTCCTGCCTTCCCAAAGGCTGCTTTAAATCAACCAGTGGCATGGAAGAACCAAAGTACCAGATCAATTACACCGATCCTGAGGCCTCTTCGAAGAAAAGAACCAAGCCACGAGCATACAGAATGCCCTTTGTGCTTGATCCCAACTTCACGGACCCCAGCTATAGTGTCTCGCATATGTGTCACAACAATTGGTGCCATAATCCCCAGCATGTGGTACTAGAGCAGCTTGATGTGAACAAAGCAAGAAATGGTTGCCCAGCAGGCCCACACTGCCATCACAAAGTACAATGCTTGATTCCAGGCAAATACTACAATTGCTAATAAAGCATTTTCCTTCATCAAGTCTATACCACTAGTTTCTCCTTTTCTTGATCAGTCGACTAGCAGGCATAATGTCTTTGCTCAGACAAAGACACCCCACTATCGACTCCCTTTTAGGTTGAGAGTCATAGTTCCTTTATACCAAAGTCTAACCCCTTGCATTTCCTCAAGGGATATCGTCTCTTAAAACTAAGAAAGCTTCGACCAAAGGGTCTCGCAGTGCTGTTTGGCTCCAGTTGCACATGCTTGCCCTTTACACCCTCTAGGGTGGGAGTAGACTGTATCTTAAGCTATCATTTGATAGCCCATACCCGTTCAGTCGTTGAGAGCCTTGCCCATTTGAAGTGGAGGCAAGTGACCCTGCTGATCACCCAATCTCAAAGCATTATCACCTGAATCCCCATTTGATTCTACATTGGTCTCCTTTACCATTGGAAGGACCAACTTGGTAGCTTGTGAGCTCTAAGGGCTTCCCAGCAACAAGGTATGTTGCCTTACATGCGACTCTAGCCTTTTTGTAACGAGTGCAAGTAAGACTAGCCAGGCTTAGGGTAGAGAAGCACACGGCACAGTGCTTCAACCTGACTGGAGCTTATCATTTCACTCCCGCCGTTTACCCGCGCTTGGTCGAATCTCTTCACTTTGACATTCAGAGCACTGGGCAGAAATCACATTGTGTTAACATCAGTAATGACCATCACAATGCTTTGTTTTAATTAAACAGTTGGATTCCCCTTGTTCGGAACAGTTCTAAGTTGTTTGCTTATTGCCCAAGGAGGGAAATACACCCCCGAAAGAGCATACCACCCATCTCACAGCTCCATGTACTGAATGCTCCCCTGTCCACAGAGGACCACCCGAAAGCAGCCCCCCGTAGCCAGAATTTGCAGACTGCACACTTCAAACTGCGAGCCCTCGAGCCCAAACCTTAGAGCCAATTCTTTTCCCGAAGTTACGAATCTATTTTGCCGACTTCCCTTACCTACATTATTCTAATGACTAGAGGCTTTTAACCTTGGAGACCTGATGCGGTTATTGGTACGAATGCAACTGAGGCCATTGTGCTATGCTGGATTTTCAAGGGTTGGTGGTAATGCATCGGACAACCCAAAGATTGGATTGCTCTGCCAACTTACACATCCTATCTCGGCGTGATGCCATTCCAGGACGTGCTTGCTGTTAAAAAGAAAAGAGAACTCTTCCCGAGAGTACCATCAACATCTCCAGAGTCGCTTGTAGTGTTGCCACCCAGACCCAGACTGCAGTACAGCAATGTTAAGCTGTTTCCCTTTCGCTCAATAGAACAGTGTGTTAAAGAGAAGGCCCGAGGACCCTCCCCAATGTTCTCTTTGTTCAGAATTACCATAGAGCTTAGGATCGACTAACCCATGTCCAATTACTGTTCACATGGAACCCTTCCCCACTTCAGTCTTCAAAGTTCTCATTTGAATACTTGCTACTACCACCAAGATCTGTACTGGGAGCTGCTCCATGCGACCTCACGATCACACTTCTACGCAACCTCCACAGCCTCCTACTCTTCAATGCATACAATAAAATTACATTGAAGGCCGAGTATATGCTCCACACTTGAGCGCCATCCATTTTCGGGGCTGATCCATTCGGCTGGTGTGTTGTTACACACTCCTTAGCAGATACCGACTTCCCGGTAGTTCTCTTAGGCTTTCACCTAGAGCCCGACTATATCTTAGGCAGAGTAAGGCCCAAGGCTTTATTGGTTCAGCCTAGGCCATCAAGCCTCTACCCACCCACATCTAGTCTGTGAACTGCATCCATGACAAGGGCCACACAAATGGTGGTGCCTTGCTTTAGGACTTGGCTGCGGATTGCCCATTGTATCATCTCTACCATTGTTACCATACCCAGGGTTGCTAACTCGGCCATCAGCAATGTTTCCATGCTGACTTGGTAGGTAGAGCTTTAGGGTTTCCCCGCAATTTGAGGGTGTTGCCAGCGCTTTACTGCTCTGACTAGCATTCCTTATTGGACTCAGAGGTTTCCCTCTTGCTCTTAGCCACAAAAAGTCTATGGCCACTGTCCAGCTGTCATAATGAACCAACACCCTTTATGGGGTCTTTAAATGTAGAATTAGGCGCATCAACTCGAGCTATTGGTTCATCCCACATCGCCAGTTCTGCTTACCAGAGTTGGCCCACTAAAGGTCGTTCCATTCTATGACCAATTCCGTTAGGCAATTGGTCAATAGAACCCATTTAAAGTTTGAGAGTAAGTTAAGGCCAAGAAGGCCCCAATTCTTCCAATCATTCGCTTTACCTGATTCAACTGTTTCAACTAACAATCCGACCTCTGCTATCCTGAGGGAAATTTCGGAGGCAACCAGCTACTAGATTGTTCGATTAGTCTTTCGCCGCTATACGCACTTTTGACGAACAATTTGCACGTTAGTATCGCTACGAGCCTCCACCAGGCTTTCGCCTGGCTTCACCCTAAGCACGCATAGTTCACAATCTTTCGGGTCCTAACAGTTATGCTCATGCGAAATCCCCTGAGCAAGCCCAGGGGTCTGCCTGCACTTCACGTGCAATCACTTTCATTGAGCCACAATACAAAAGGGTTTGCTATTAAACCTTTAGACTTGCACAAATGTTAGACTCCTTGGTCCGTGTTTCAAGACGGGACAATTGAGGCCGCTCTGACCCTTTACTAAGCAAGCCTGTGAAGCCATACTGTGTAGCCATACAAACAACCCACACACACAACATGTTGTCCACATGGATCAGCACAACTCACAACACAACCTCACACAACCCCTAAAGGAGCGGCTTGCCTTTTATTGATAAACTGCAGCCTGTCTGCCAGGTTTAATTCAGGTGACGGATTTGAGACCCAGAAGACCCCAAACCCTGCTGCCTAAATGCCTAGTCGTACAACGCCACAGCCAGGTCAGTTACACCTTCCAGAACGCCCCACAAACAGAGTCACCAGCTACAAGTAGAGTCAAACCAATGGGCTTGATCTCTACCTATAGAGGATTCCCAGTGTTGCTCATGAGTGAGCTGAAAGGATGATTCACGCTAGCCTGAATCGCTTCCCTTTCACCAGTTTCAGGGACTTTTAACTCTCTTCTCAAAGTTCTTTTCAGCTTTCCCTCACGGTACTTGTTTGCTATCGGTCTACCATTCAATATTCAACCTTAGATGGAATCTACCACCCACTTAGAACTATACTCTCAAATAGTCCGACTCTCGGATCACAAGACTAGTTACCCAACCAGGAGAATCTGCACGGGACTATCACCCTTTGTAGTGTTTCATTCCAGAAAACTTCAAACTCTCCTAGCTAAGAAGCCTTGAATCCTTAGACCACAACGCGGAAGCAAGTTACCCCACTCCAGCTTCAGTCTTGAGTTTTTCCCTGTTCAGTCGCCCTTACTGAGGGAATCCCTGTTGGTTTCTTTTCCTCCCCTGAATAATATGCTTAAGTTGAGGGGGTGGCCATACCTGAGCTGAGGTTGCAATGAAAGGGTTAGGGATAGGAAGGCCTTTTTACGTGCCTTCCTTACCTAAAAGCCTTTGGTTAATCCAACTCTCTAGAACTGAACAAAATTCTCCAATTCTATGCATATAGAGTAGGGGCTTAAGCCATTGCTCGCAAGGAGCCATGGAAGAGCCATTGAAACTTGTTACTTTCCATTGCTTCATGAGTGGAAGCTGGTGGACCTTGGTGAGGACAAGAGCCCTCTCCATTAGCAGTCCAATTGTGTATGTAAAAGCAACACTCAACCAGGCATACCCAAGCTTGCGCAAGGGTGCAATGCATTCAAAGTTTTGATGAGTCACTGAACTCTGCAATTCACATTAATTATCACAGTTTGCTGCGTTCTTCATCGATATGGTAGCCAAGCCATCCACTGGTGAAAGTTGTAGAAAAAAATCACAACTACTAACTACACAACACATCAACCATTGCAAGGCTTATCAAGAGGAAGAAAGGGTTGATCAAGCCCTTCCTTGCCTCCCTTCAAAGCCTTGACTAACACACACACAACTTTCGACCTCTCCCCAATGCCTAGTAGGCACTTTGGTAGGAGAGAGGCCATCATTACAACGCATAAATGATCCATCTGCAGGTTCACCTACAGATCGGTTGCTCCAAACCTTCCCAAAGGAGGTTCACTGCAGGCTCTCTAGCTTGAATTGCCTTCCTCCTACAGTCCAGTCTTTCAACTGGGGCCCGACTATATCTTAAGCAACAGGCATCACAATCCCTGTTACCCACCAACATTTAGTCTGTGAACAGCATCCAGCTCTTTGCCTAAGCAAGAGGTAAGGACTTGGCTGCGGATTGCCCAATCCAAGACGTTGTTACTATGCCCTAGGTCATTACCCTGGGTGCCACCAGTCAGAAGCATGCTCCCCTGCAAAAATGCAGGCTCAATGCACTCCTGTTGTACTCTCTTTCGAGCTGGTAGGTAGTAGCCTTGGCTCTAAGGGTTTCCCCGCAATTTGATGGTGTTGCAGCAGCTCTCTCTCTCTTTGCAGAGAGAGATAAGCCAGCCACTAGCAGACCCCTTTTCTAAGGCTGCTATTCAAGGCCTCTCTAGATGGATACCTTGTTACGACTTCTCCTTCCTCTAAATAATAAGATTTGAACAACTTTGGGCAATAATTTTACTATTCAACGCAGGATTGCTCCGCGTACGAACAGCGCCCTCTGAAAGCTCTCATCGGACCATTCAATCGGTAGGAGCGACGGGCGGTGTGTACAAAAAGCAGGGACGTAATCAGCACAGTATGATGAACTGTGCTTACTAGGAATTCCTCGTTCAAGACCAATAATTACAATGATCTATCCCCAGCACGAAGGCCACTGTAGATTACCCAGGCTCATCAGCCAAGGTGTATCTTGCTTAGTGTAACCTTCAGTGTAGCGCGCGTGCAGCTCAGAACATCTAAGGGCATCACAGCAGGGTGTTCGAGTAGAGAGAGTCTTCTCTACCCCATAGCAGGCTCTCCAGCTAAGCATTACCTCAGCCTTCCTCCAAATGCTATGCACTGCTTTCACAGTGGCCTCGACTATATCTTAAGCAGCAAAAGCCCAATTTGCTTTGCCACCCACCACCATTTAGTCTGTGAACTGCATCCATCCTCTACCCTTGCCTAGGCAAGAGAAGGGGTAAGGACTTGGCTGCGGATTGCCCAATCTTGAGACGTTTTTACTATGCCCTAGGTCATTACCCTGGGTTCCATGCAGTCAGGAGCTGCTTTGCTTAGCTAACAAGGCCAAGTTAAATGCCCTCCTGTTTCTTCTCTTTCGAGCTGCTGGTAGTAGTCTACAAGCTCTAAGGGTGTTCCCGCAATTTGATGGTGTTGCAGCACCTCTCTCTTTGCAGAGAGAGCAGCCACTAGCACACGCTTTTTAACGCTGCTATTACAAGCCTGACAAAATCCTCAAGATGAATACAACCAATTAGCATAAACAAGCCTTGTATTTATTGGCAACACCGCCTCTTGACCTATGGCAATTACAATCACCACTAGGAGTCCTCCTGAGTCTGCAGCCCTCTCGATAGATGTTCACCCATCGAGGCTCAACAGTCAGGTGGCTTGGTCTAAAGCACCATTTGTTGTGACACAAGTGGGAAACGGTCATAGACCTCCCACTTTGCACCTTGTGATGGTAGAACCTCGGGTACCTCTTCTTAAAGCGCACCCTGCTCCACCAACCAAGCTGGTGTATGTATGCCACAATAGTGTGCCCAGACCTAACTCCTTGTCTCCTCTGGTGCCCAGAGGGCTGAACTACTGTTCGTTGAATGTAACCAGAGTCATTGGCAGTCAGAGGCTGCCCATTTTTACCAAGGGCTCGCCAGCATTCCACATCTCCAACTATCTCCTTGTTGTTTTTCAGCCTAACGAAGCATCGCTGTGCTGCTTGTGCGTATCGATTAAGCTTTGCAAGCTTTCGTAATGTTGTAAACTCTTCCATTTTGGATTCTCTTCTGTCCAACCTGTTATTGCCTAAAACTTCCAATCACTTGAATTGATTTGTCCCTCTAAGAAGACAAGACTATTCACCAAGGATCCACTGCGCATGAACCAGGCCGAAACCCAATCCAGGCACAGCTTCACCCATATAGACGATAGCCATACCTATTTAGCAAGCTTAGGTCTCGTTCGTTATCGGAATAAACCAGACAGATCACTCCACGAACTAAGAACGGCCATGCACCACAACTCATCTAATCAAGAAAGAGCTCTCAATCTGTCAATCCTCAAGATGTCTGGACCTGATAAGTTTCCCCGTGTTGAGTCAAATTACCTTGATACCATCCCTTCCCTGCAAGGCATTTCCTCCTTACAGATAGCAGGCCCTTTGTGTAGGCCTTTAGGACTCCTTAACCTTTACCAAGTGAGGGCTCCAGTTAAAGACACTCTTTCGAGTGGGAGTAGCACGTACCTTAAGATAACTCGATAGAGTTACCCGACACCTTACCGCGCGTTACAGTGGACATTGCAAGGGATCACCCCCTTGCGTCTCACTACGGGATTGGCAATAGATAGTACTAACTATCCTTAGCTTTCCCCGTTCCAGGTTGTCTTGCTACCATTCTACTCACTTCATTCATGAATGGTTAACTAGCTGGCATAGCAAGAGTCTCTCTTCTTGCCCAACTATCGCGACCTATAAATTCTTAAGCCGCAGGCTCCACTCCTGGTGTGCTTTTCCGTCAATTCCTTTAAGTTTCAGCCTTGCGACCATACTCCCCCCAGAACCCAAAAACTTAAAGGTTTCCCGGGGGATTCTGGCTGTGTCATCCATGTAAACGACACCCAACCTCCAGTTGGCATTGTTTACGGTTAGGACTACGACGGTATCTGATCATCTTCGATCCCCTAACTTTCGTTCTTGATCAATGAATACATCCTTGACGAATGCTTTCGCAGAAGTTTGTCTTCAGGCGATCTAAGAATTTCACCTCTCCCGCCTGAGTACAAACGTCCCCGACTGATCCTTTTAATCATTACTCTCTCTTGCAAAGCCAATCAAACCAAGAATGAGTCCTGTTCGATTATCCCTAGCTAAACTATGCAAAGGCTGTAGTAGCCTGCTTTGAACACTCTAATTTCTTCAAAGTAAACGATCTGGAGTCACCATACCACTCAACTAAGAGCAATGTGGGACTGTCCAGAAGAATGGGAAGGTCGATCAGTGCACACCTCCCGGCAGACCGGACCAACCTAACCCAAAAGTTCGACTACGAGCTTTTTAACTATAGCAACTTTAATATATGCTATTGGAGCTGGAATTACCGCGGGTGCTGGCCCTTTGTACCAGGTTCATGCAAGCATTTTTGCCTCTTGCAATCAATACCTCCTTGTCTCCCTAGGACTCGAGCAAAGTCTTAATAAAGGCAAGGCATCCTTTCAGATGGGAGTGGACTATCCCTTAAGAGAGTTTGGTGTGTGGGGCTAGAAGTAAGCCCCTCCCTTTCTCCCCCAGCTGATTATAGTCTCTGAACCTCCTCCCAAACGAGCCATGCTCATTTTGGAGTTTGGCTGCGGATTAACCATTGTGACTGCTAGTGTTTTGGAGGCACTTTTTAGTCATCCCTCATCCTTTTTACCATACCGAAGGTAGCTAGCCTTCGCCATGTGGTAATACTGCACTCCATCCCATAATGAGACTTCATTGCCAGTATGCTTATCCCTAGCAAGGGCCACACTTGGTAGATGAGGGCTTTAGGTCTTTCCCGCAATTTACAGCTGTACAGTTGGTACTCAACTCCAACTTTCTGCTAACAAAATACTCGTCTAGGACTAGCGTTTTGTCAACAACTGGCTATCAAATGCAACCAGTCTTGTCCTCCAATTGTTCCTCGCTGAGAGGTTTAACTATCACTCATTCCAATCGCAACACCATTATCTGGCATCGCACTGTTATTTCTTGTCACTACCTCGCTGAATTAGCATTGGGTAATTTGCGCGCCTGCTGCCTTCCCTGGAAGTAGTAGCCGTCTCTCAGGCTCCTTCTCCGGAATCGAACCTTAATTCCCCGTCACCCGTTACAACCACTGTAAGCCACTACCTTACAGTCGACAGTTGATAGGTCAGAAATTTGAATGAAGCACCGTCAGCGCGAAGGCCATACGGTTAGTCTGATTTAATGTATCAGCATGAATCATCAAATCCTGCTGGAGTAAACCCCAGCATTGGCTTTGTCCTTCTGCTGAGAACAACCCTTCCACGAAGTTGGGTCTTTAATGCACGTATTAGCTCTAGAATTACTACAGTTATCCGTGTAGGAATCCTCCAAATAAATTATAACTGATTTAATGAGCCGTTCGCAGTCTCCCTGAACACAGGTTATACTTAGACATGCATGGCTTAATCTTTGAGACAAGCATATGACTACTGGCAGGATCAACCAGGTATCTATCGTAAGGAAGCAAGCACAAGGCTTGTCCCTTGGTCTAGCTTGGCCTTGAGGTAGTGTTAATCAAAAGGCAAGCTGCCCTTTAATCACACACCACTCAGAGGCCAAGTAGCACCCTTTTTCTCTTGTGTAAAACACACAACCAAACATAAGCAAACACCCTACAATAGGCAGGTTTTAGAATCAAGAACCTTCTTTTTTTCCCCTTCAAACAACACACTTAAGAAGCAATCCTACACACAAGCACTTGATATCAACAGCTAACCCAAGCCATTCTTTACACTCCCTCGAGCAAAAGGGGATGATAAGGTTGAAGCGTTGCTTTGAACAGTGTTAAGACTGAACCAAGCACGGCGGTATTCTCCCCACTAAGAAGTGAAGAGAAAAGGCAACCAACCCTTGGCAACTACCGAAGCAAAAGAATGGAATAGATTAACCACCCTTCGATTGGACTTGCAAGCCAATACACACTTTACAATCTCGCGCAGAGGGCTGATGCTTGCATGCATTGAAAGAACCAGGATAGACCGATCGACCAACAATACACACAGCACCCTGGCACTGCCAAAGCAAAGAAATGCATTTGCATTACAAACCAATCACAAGCACGTTCTTACAGTTCGATCAAACTTCCCTACGCATCACAGTCTCGCGCAGAGGGTTGATGGTTAATACATGCATTGAAAGGACAGGTTAGACCGATCGACCAACAACACATGCACAACCGCCCTGGCACTGCCAAAGCAATGAAGAGAAGGATCAACCACTTGGATTAAGAACGGTAAGCAGGCAATCAACCATCCAAATTCACAGTCTCGCGCAGAGGGTTGATGGTTAATACATGCATTGAAAGGACAGGTTAGACCGATCGACCAACAACACATGCACAACCGCCCTGGCACTGCCAAAGCAAATGAGGAGATGATTAGGCAATCATAATCAAGTGGACGTACTTGCTCCAACTTAGCCACACAGGCGAAAAGAAAACGCAGCACTAACCAATCTTGCGATCTCGCGTAAAGAGCAGATTGAGACAACGCAGAGAGTGGACAGTAAACCATCAAACACAGACAATGCGCGCAATCCAGCCCTGACCCTGCCAAAGCAAGAGAGGGAACCTGGACAGGTCCAACGGGTTAGGGCGCAATGACCTAACCGGCCGACCGATCAACAGGCAAGTGAAGTTTTTCTCCTCTGTAGTATGAAAAAGAGGAAAAAAGGCAATCACCCCGTACGCTCTTAGTTTTGCATTGCTTTCTCGCGCAGAGGGGGTTGATGGTTGAACATGCATTGAAAGGACAGGTTAGACCGATCGACCAACAAATACACATGCAACCTCCCTGGCACTGCCAAAGCAAAGAAAAAAAAGAAGGTGATTAAGCAGATTATCACAACACACACACACACACACACACGCGTACTTACAAACAACACATACACACACAACACATACACAACACGTACAACAACACTCTCCCTTACTCACAGAAGCGGAGAGAAAAGGCAATCACCATCCATTGCCTCCTTGTGCAAAGGGTTTGATTGGTTGAAGCGTTGCTTGGACAGGGTTAAGACTGAAACAAGCACGGCTAAGCATTCTCCCCTAAGAGAAAAGGCAACCAACCTTAGCACTGTCAAAGCAAAGAGGGGATGATTGACCATCACTACTTAACACTATTCGAAACAGTAAAAAAGATAGCCCTGGTTCCTTAGGCACTACACTATTGGGTTCTCTCTTATTAGGTTGCCTTTGCTTACCATTCACACACTAGCAAAGGCCAACCCTTGGTTGTTGTTCTAACACACACACACACACACATACATTGGGTTGGCTAGACCCACACACACAACAGTACTAACAACTTAATACTAGAGAACACGCAACCAACTCCTTCAACATCCTCACACAAAGCTGCAATGTTTCAGACACTCTTTTCATAGCAGTCCCCGCATCAAAAGTACCCTTTTCACTTGATCTAAAAAAGAGCGACATATGACCCGGCGAGAGTTCTGCTGTCCTACCCATTACAGTAGTACAGACGGACTCGAGCTGTGAAATGATAGAGAATCTGGCTGTTTAGCCTGCCTAGACAGGATTACCCAGATGCAATTTCGTTGCCATAAGGCTTCAATAAGCATTGGAAGCACTACTTTTGCAGCTTTATGAAGGACATTGGACTCCCTCACGTCCTAGGCATCAGAGAGGCTCGGGTATGCTTTTCCACGCTAATAGACAAGCAAATCCTTACCCTTGGGTCTCTACGCCCTTAACACACCTACTAGAGTAACCCCCAACCGTTACTAGCAAAAACAAGTATGGAAACCTTGGTCGACTACTTGAGCCAAACCTGTTTCCTAAGGTACCAACAGGGTTACATTTTCGGATAAAACTAAGTTCTGGATACAAATTTGGAGGGGTTGTGAGCATACCACTTTTCGTAGTGAAAAAGTTCGCAAAATCACTCGAAAAAAATCTAAGTCAGAGGCTTAACTGCCTCCTCCTATGAAGATGTGAAAATCTCTCCTTATCTAAGGATTCTCATTTTTGCTAGCAAAACGCAGTCTAAGACGCTACTTTTTCATCATACTCCTTAGCAAGCCATTGAGGCCAGCTTTCAAAAAATCTGCGATCGCTTAGCTAAGCTGCTAGCCATTTGCTTGCTCAATCACTAGGCACCATAGGCCTAGGGTAGTTCATTGATGTTAGACTGCTTGCTTCACAAGCATTGCTAGCTAATCCCTATGAAGGTGTGAAAACTTCCTTAGCTAAAGATTTTCATTTTTGCTAGCAAAACGCAGTCTAAGACGCTACTTTTTCATCACACTCCTTAGCAAGCCATTGAGGCCAGCGTTCAAAAAGTCTTAGCTAAGCATCCTAGCTTCACTACTAAGTGGCATGGACCTAGCTAACCCTATGAAGGTGTGAAAATCATTCTTAGCTAAGGATTCTCATTTTTGCTAGCAAAACACAGTCTAAGACGCTACTTTTTCATCACACCCCTTAGCAAGCCATTGAGGCCAGCTTTCAAAGTTCTGCAAGGGCTTAGCTAAGCATGCTAGCCATTTCCTTGCTTCATCACTAGGCAACATAG
>Ga0182747_1001444_pt1 | contig 18431 bp, 17 predicted proteins | sample eDN3rd30CBELigBY_FD_128526 | JGI IMG/M metagenome (GOLD analysis project Ga0182747, IMG submission 128526) | Enriched backyard soil microbial communities from Emeryville, California, USA - eDNA 3rd pass 30_C BE-Lig BY (version 2) (version 2) | ecosystem: Environmental > Terrestrial > Soil >...
CGAAGGCTCCTCGGCTCAGCGTCCGGCCAATGCATCGACGATGTTGAGCTGCCGCGCCCGCCACGCCGGAGCAAAGCCGCTGATGAACGCCAGCAACAGCGCCAGGCCGGCGCCCATGGCCACTACGATGCCCGGCATCTGGAAATTGCCGAAGATGGGTTTGAGCAACGGGAATGCCGTCGCAGCGAGCGCAATGCCTGTGGCAGCGGCGAACGCGCACAGGGCCAACGACTCGATCAGCACCAGCGACAGCACTTTGCCATCGGAAAAGCCGAGCGTCTTGAGCACCGCCAACTCGCCGGTGCGCTCGCGCACCGACTGCATCATGGTGTTGGCAGTGAGGAACAGCAGCGTGAACAGCACCGCACCGACGATCGCATTGACGATGAAGTTGATGTCGCCGATCTGCTTGAGCTGCATCTGTGCCAGTGCCGATTCGGTCTGGGTGCGCGTCTCGTTGGCGGAGTTGACGAACAGCGCGTCGATCCGCTGTGAAACGGCCGTGGCCTGCGCCGGATCGTCGATGGCGACGATGTAGTAATGGACCGTGCCCCGGCCAAAGGCCGCGGCCTCATCGAAGTAGCTCTGGTTCAGATAGAAGCCGGGAAAGCCGCCGCCCAGGTCGCTGCTGTCGAAGGTGCCGACCACGTCGAAATTCCAGGTATTGCTGCCGTCCTTGTTGGTCCAGATCGAGGTGCCGAGCGGAATGCGGTCGCCGAGCTTCCAGCGGTATTTCGCCGCCAGCTGCTCGTTGATCAGCACGCCGGTGCGGGTGCGCTGCATGGCCTGCAGGTACTCGGGCTTGATCTTCAGATCCTTGTAGATGTCGAACAGCGCCACCGGGTCGGTGGCGAAGGCCGGTATCGGATTGCGCGAGTCCTGGTAGTAACCGGCGAAGTAGGTCCAGTAGGACACCTGGCGCACGCCCGGCACGGCCTTGATGCGGCTGGCGTAGGCGATCGGTAGGCCGTCGGTCAGGTTGGTCTTGGCGGTCACGTACAGGCGGTCGACGTCGAGGTTCTGCACCACCGTGTTGAAGCCCTGGTTGATCCCCTGCAGCAGGCCGAACAGCAGGAACGCCACCACGATCGACAGCATGGTGAAGATGGTGCGCGCCTTCTTGCGCCACAGTCCGGCCCAGATGAGCGGCAGATATTTCATGCCACGTGCCTCACTTCCTCCTTGGCCAGCTTGCCCTTGTCCAGGTGCAGCTCGCGCGAGGCATATTCAGCGGCACGCGGATCGTGCGTCACCATGACGATGGTCTTGCCCTGCGTGCGGTTGAGCGCCTTGAGCAGGTTCATGATCTCTTCGGCATTCTGACGATCCAGGTCGCCGGTGGGCTCGTCGCACACCAGCAGCGTTGGATCGGCAACGATGGCGCGCGCGATTGCCACGCGCTGCTGCTGGCCGCCGGAAAGCTCATTCGGCTTGTGCTTGGCGCGATCGGCCAGACCGACCAGCTGCAAGGCGATCTGCACACGCCGCCGACGCTCCGATCTGGAAAGATTGGTGAGCAGCAACGGCACTTCCACGTTGGCCTCGGCCGTCAGTACCGGCAGCAGGTTGTAGAACTGGAAAATGAATCCGATGTTGCGCGCCCGCCAGTCAGCAAGCGCACCGCGCGCGAGCCGGTCGATGCGGTTGCCGCTGACCTCCACTTCACCGCCGGTCGGCTGGTCCAGACCCGCAATCAGGTTGAGCGTGGTGGTCTTGCCGGAGCCGGACGGCCCCATCAGCGCCAGGAATTCGCCGGATTCGATCTGCAGATCCACGCCGTGCAGGACTTCGACCTTCTGCTTGCCGCGGGTATAGCTCTTGGTGACATTGCGCAGCGTGACCAGTGCGGACATGAGAAATCCTCGGAATTCGAGTTCTGGCGGAAGTTTATGCGGCGGCGCGGCTAGCGATAAGCGCGCGCCGGCCAACGGCGGCACAGTGCCGGCCAGGATTCTGGAGAAGGCCTAGTTTACTCACGCTCAGTCATTCCCGCGCAGAGCCTGCCCCCGCGTAGGCGGGGTTGGGAATCCAGTCGAACCAGCCAGATGGATTCCGGCTTTCGCGGGAATGACGGATAGATCCCAGGCGTTCTTGGCCGCCCGTCGATTCCCGTTGCTTCACGCGGCCGCTGGCTGCGGCTCCAGGCGAGCCTCGCGGATCGGCAGGTTCACCACGGCGGCGAGCAGCGCCAGCAGCATGTCCGTGTACCAGATCCAGTCGTAGCTGTTGTTCTGCGCGAGCGCCACTCCGCCCAGCCAGGCGCCGAGAAAACCGCCGATCTGATGCGACACCAGCGTCAGGCCGAACAGCGTCGCGATGTAACGGGTACCGAACAGCTTGCCCACCAGGCCCGCAGTGGGCGGCACCGTCGCCAGCCAGGTGAATCCCAGCGCGCCGGCGAACAGGTAAACGTTGAGCGCCGTCTTGGGCATCAGGAGGTAGATCGCAATGATCACGGCGCGGCTGCCGTAGATGTAGACGAGCAGATACTTCATGCGATAGCGCTGCCCCAGCCAGCCGGCAAGCAGGCTGCCGGCAACGTTGAACAGGCCGATCAGCGCCAAGGAATTCGCCGCCACCGAAGCACTCAGGCCGCACAGTTGCAGATCGCTGGGCAGGTGGGTCACCAGGAACGCCACATGGAATCCGCAGGTGAAGAAGCCGGCGTGCAGATACAAATAGCTTGGATTACGCAACGCCTCACGCAGCTGCTCGCTCAACGACACGTGAGAAGCAGCGGCAGTGGCCGCCTGCGCAATCGACGCTGCCGCCTGCTTCGACTGGCGCAGCAGGAACGTGAGAGGAATCGTGACCAGCGCGGCTGCGGCCGTCACGAACATGGCCGTCATCCAGCCGCTCGCGCCGATGAAGAACTGCACCACCGGCGCGAACACGAACTGCCCGATCGAGCCGCCGGCATTGATGAAGCCGGCGGCGAACGAGCGCTTCTGCGGAGGCAGCCGCTGCGAGGCGATGCCGATGAGGATGGAGAAACTGCCAGCCGCGGCGCCGGCCGCGCTCATCACACCCATGGTCAGGAGCAGCCCGCCGCTGCTGGAGACAAACGGCGTAAGAATCGAGCCGAGTGCAAGCAGTACTGCGCCGAACACGATGACGCGGATCGCCCCGAACTTGTCGGCGACCGCACCGAAGATCGGTTGCGCCATGCCGAACACGAACTGGCCGATGGCCAACGCAAAGCTGAAGGCGACGATCGAGACGCCGGTGGACTCGGTGATGGGCAGCAGGAACAGTCCGGAAGTCTGCCGCGCGCCCATGGTGATCATGAGGATCGCGGCAGCGGTAACCGTCAGCACCGCAATCTGTCGCTGTGAAATTTGCGCGGTCATGAGCAAGCGAATGGCGAGCGGGCGCGCAGTATTACCGCAAACGAAACTGCCTGGGAGATACAGTCACGCCAGGCTGCGACCTGCAACTGTATCTGCGGATCGGACCCCAAGACCCACAGCTGAACCACCCGCGGAAAAATGCGTATCTCGTCCATCGCGCCGAACGTCCAGAATGCGCGCAAACCGCTGGAGGACGCTTGATGAACAATTTGAACGGTTTCTGGGGACTGCTGGTCCTGATCGCCGACGTCTGGGCCATCGTCAACATCTTTCAGAGCAGCGCCACCACCGGCAAGAAAGTGCTGTGGACCGTGCTGGTCATCGTGCTGCCGGTGCTGGGCTTCCTGATCTGGCTGCTGGCGGGACCGAAGACCGGCAAGTAACGCCACTTCAGCGAGTGGCAGCCACCACGCGCGCGGCCAACGCACCCAATTTTCGACGCAACGCGCGCGGCTTGATGATCTCCACCTCGTCACCCAACGTGAAGAGCACGCGCAGCGCCTGATCCTCGCGCTCGAAATCGAGCGTGACCGGCTTGTTGGTGAATTTCTCACCCAGCGGCTCGAGCTGCGAGCGGAACCAGCCGCCGTAGTTCTGCAGCAGCTGCTTGCAGCCGCGCGAGGAGATGAGCACGTCCACCGGGTAGTCGCGTGGCGGATTCTTTTCGAAGCGCTCGCACCAGGCGCCCCAGAATCGATGCAGATCGAAATCCTTGGCGCGCACGAACGTGCGGCCGCTCTGCGTGAGCGACTGGATGCGTGAAAGACGGAACACGCGCAACTCCGGTTTGCTATGACCGGCCTTGGTGCGCTGACCGATCAGGTACCAGGTGTCCACCTTGACCACCAGCGCATAAGGCTCGACGTCGTAGTCATCGAGCGTGCCGTCGCCGCGCTGATAGGAGATGCGGATACATTCGTCCCTCCAGACCGCGGCCCGCAGCTGATCCAGAAATGGCGACGCCACCGAGGAGCGGAACCAGGCCTTGGTATCGAACAACAGTCGGCCGCGGGCGTGCTGCGCACGCAGTTGGTGCATCGAGGGCACCGCCGCCGCGAGTTTGTCGAGCGCGGTGCGGGTCGGTGTCGCAAGATCGCTGGCGCCGATGGAAGCTGGACTGGCGATCAGCGCCAGCGCCTCGGCTTCGCCGGACGACAGTCCGGTGAGATCCGAGCTGTAACCCTCCACCAGGCGGATGCCGCCGCCGCGTCCCGGCTCGGTGTAGACCGGCACTCCCATCGCGGACAGCGCATCGATGTCGCGGAAGATGGTGCGCATCGACACGTCCAGGCGGGTCGCCAGCTCGCCGGCGGTGTGGCTGCCGCTGCGCTGCAACGCCATCAGCAATGAGATCAGTCGTTCCGCTCGCATGACAGGATTAAACCCGGAAAACATGACATTAATTGGCATGTATCGGCAGGATCATACGCGCAAATCAAAGATCCACACCTCGAGGTCAGGGACACCGCCATGAACATCACATCATTGGGCCACGCCGCCATCCGCGTTCGCGATCTGGATACCTCCGAAGCGTTCTATTCCGGGGTCCTGGGAATGCCGGTGGTCATGCGCTTTCCGCAGGAGCGGGAGCTGGGGTTCGGCATCGGCACCTCGAATCTCTTCATGGTGCAGGCGGTGGGTCGGGACGCACCGCAACCCGATGAGCGCACCCTGGGCGTACATCACCTCGCCTTCGTGGTCGGCAACAACCCCTCGACGCTGGAAGCGGCCGCGCGCCAGCTCGACGAGCATGAGATCCGTTACGAGCGGGTGGCCCATGAAGAGTTCGAGTCGCTGTACTGCCGCGATCCGGACGGACACTTGATCGAGCTGTACTACTGGCCGTCGTGGTGAGCGAGCGCCGGCCGGCGGATGCTTCGCCGCGGATGAGGTGAGATGATCGGCACATGACCGATCTGAAGCCCCTGGTTCGCGACGTACCCGACTTTCCCCGGCCCGGCATCCTGTTTCGCGATATCGCGCCGCTGCTGCGCGATCATTTCGAACCCACCATCGATGCGCTCGGCACCCTGCTGAGCGCGGATCAATGGACGCAGGTCGAGGCCGTAGCCGGCATCGAATCGCGTGGCTTCATTCTCGCTGCGGCGCTGGCGGCACGACATCGCAAGGGATTCGTGCCGCTGCGCAAGCAGGGCAAGCTGCCGCCGCCGGTGGTGGATCGTCCATACGATCTCGAATACGGCACCGGGATTCTCGAGATGCAGCGCGGCAGCGGCCGGCTGCTGCTGGTGGACGACGTACTGGCGACCGGCGGCACGCTCGCGGCCGGCGCGGACCTGTGCATGGACGCCGGCTACGAGGTGGCGCACCTGATGGTGCTGATCGATCTGAAACTGATCGCCGATTTTCGCTGGCGCGAGCTGCGGCCGCTGTGCGCCGTCCGGTATTGAATGCCCCCGGACACTTTTCGTTACGGGATGCGTACGAGAGCTTCCTCTCCCAGCGGCTCAGGACTCTTGATACGCAGGCTTTCGTTCCACTCCTGGGCGAAATCGCGCCGGATGCGTGAGTTGACGTATGCGGTCACGCTCATGCAGATGAGCGCGCCGAGGCTCGCCAGCGCCATGTCCTTGTGCGCGTCCCAGACATCGCCCTGCGTACCGAGATAGGCCATGCCCAGATCGCCGCCGAAGAACTCGGCCGCCAGCCACTCGATCAGCTCGTACAGCATCGAAGTCGACATGGTGAGATCCAGCGGCAGAAAGTAGCCCCAGAAGCCTTTCACACCGGCCACGCGCAGGAACAGCTCGCGGATCGGATAGGCAAGCAGCAGGCCGTAGCAGAAATGCACGACGCGATCGAAGTTGTTGCGCCGCCAGCCCACCATTTCGTTGAAGGTCGTGCCGGTCAGCGCTCGCCACCAGTCGTCGTACGGCACTTGCGCATAGGTGTAGTACGCGCCGACGGTGTGCAGGCACAGGAACAGAAAAATCAGCGTGTACGAGATGCGCGACAGCGGAAAGCTGCGATAGGTCGCGGCCAGCGTTGCCAGCGCCAGCATCGACAGCACGTTCTCCAGCAGCCAGTCCTTGCGATCGAACGGATCGAAGGCCAGCGGAATCCACAGGATCGCCAGCAGCATGGCCAGCAGACCGACGTATTTCTGGTGCTTCATGGTCGCATCCTTATCGTTGTCCTCATATCTTAGCAGCGCGCCGGCATCCACCCGGCGCCGCACGGGCGGCCCGAACGCATCGCACTCGTTCGTGGTCCGCACTCCACGGCAGTGGAGCGGGACTTTGCTGCTGCCGGGCTGCGCCTTTCCCCGCGGCAGGATGAAAAACGCTGTCGCCAATTGGCGAACCTCGCGCATGGACCTGCGCTCTTTCGTTATATTCCGGCGTGCGCTGCGGATCGTGCCCCTGCGATGCGGTTCGTGCTGCAGAAATCAAGAACGAAGGAATCTCTGGTAATGCAAAAGGCCCTGTTTCTCCTGCTGATGCTGGTCGCCACGGCCAGTTCGGCCGCCACTCTGTACATCTCCGATGCGCTGACCGTGCCGCTGCGTCGCGGCCCGACTACGGGCCACAGGATCATCAATGCCGCGCTGCCAAGCGGCACCGCGCTGGAGGTTCTTGGGGAGGACAAGGCCAACGGCTTCACGCAGGTGCGCACGCCCAACGGCACCGAAGGCTGGGTGCCGACGCAATACCTCACCAGCCAGCCCGTCGCCAGGGATCAGCTGGCGGCCGCCAACAAGCGTATCCAGTCGCTCGAAGCCCAGCTGCAGGGCGTGAAGAGCGACTTCCAGGAAACGCGCGGCGCCCGCAGCGCCGCCGAAAGCCGCAACAACGAGCTCGACAAACAGACCAAGCAGCTGCAGTCCGAGCTCGCCGAGATACGCCGGGTTTCAGCCACCTCGATCGCCCAGTACGAAGAGAACAAGCAGCTCAAGACCCAGAACCAGGAGCTGCACCAGCAGGTCACGCAGCTGAGCAGCCAGGTCGATCAGCTCGAGCGCAATACCCAGCTGCGCTGGTTGATGGGCGGTGGCGTGCTGGTGCTGCTGGGTCTGTCGCTCGGTGCGTGGATCAAGTCGCGGCCGAAACGCAGCACCTGGGCGTAAGCCCCTGCATCGCTCGATCTGTTAATACGCTGCTCGCCACTATCACTGGTGGCCGGCAACAACTGATTTGGGTACTTGGGCCATTCCCGCGCAGGCGGGCACCCAGTCGGATGGATTCCCGTCTGTGCGGGAATGACAAGGAGCCCTGGTGCCGATCAAGTGGTTACAGACTGCTAGCGGCACGCTGCGCGCTCGGCGCCTGTGACTCCCAGCGCCGCCACACCCGGCGCAGGTGGTGCGCCGAGCTGAAGCCCGAGCGCTCCGCGACACGCTCCAGATCGAGCTTGCTGTTGGTCAACAGCTCCCGCGCCAGGGCGACACGCATCCGCTGCACGTAATCGAGCGGCGAGCAGCCCGCATGGTCGGCGAAGAGTCGCCCAAGATTGCGTTCGCTCATGCAGGCAACCGCTGCAAGCTGCGTGGCTGACCAGTTCGCCGACGGATTCTTGCTGACAGCGTCCTGCACGCGATGCACGGCAGGATGAATGTGATTGCGATGCATCAGCCAGGGCGAAAGCTGCGGATCGGTGCCCGAACGACGCATGTACACGACCAGGTTGCGCGCCACCGCGGCCGCCACCTGATGCCCGAGGTGCTGGCCGATCACGTACAACGCCAGATCGGTGCCCGCGGTGACACCGGCACTGGTAAGCACGCGGCCATCCTCGACGAAGATCCGATTCGCGTGCACCGTTGCCGTAGGCTCCACCTGCGCCAGCTCCTCGACGTGATCGTGGTGAGTGGTGCATTGCAGACCGCGCAGCAAGCCGGCCTTCGCCGCGATGACGCTTCCAGCGCAGACACACATCAGCGTGACGGTCTCGTTCAGCACTACGGTCTGCAGCCACTGGATCAGCCGCTGAATGGCCGGATCGTCGAATCTCACACCGTGGCCGACCACGCCGATCACCACGACGATGCTGTGGTCCTCGAGCCGGCGCGGCAGCGGCTCCAGCCGGTGCAGCTGCAATCCAACGCCGGAACGTACACTGGACATCGGCGCCACGAATCGCAGGTCGTAGCTGTCCGGCACCAACCCATTCGCGCTGCGAAACGCCTCCGCTGCGCCGGCAACGTCCAGCAGCACCAGATCCGGCAGCATCGCGAACAGAACAGGTCTCATAGGGTTACGGCTTGCGCCTTCACGACCTCCGCGAAACGTCCGGCCAGCACCATCTCGGTGTGCTCCTTGATCTGTGCCGGCAGCACCGTGCGGCCCGATCCGGCCATCATGGGGAAGGTCAGGGTGGCATCGATGGCGTAGGCCACAGCATAGCCCAGGTCCGAGGCATGGCGAGTGGTGGTCTCGCAGCACTGCTCGGTACGGATACCGGTCACGACCAGCCGGTCGACACCGTTGCGGCGCAACCAGTAATCCAGGCTCTGCCCGTCCGCGTTGCTGGCAAACATGGCGGAATGCACCGATTTGTAGAACACCGAGGTTGGGTTCACGCGCAGCCCGGGCAGCGTCTCCACCAGCCCGGAATGCCGTGAAAACGAGCTCTGCGGCCCGTCCTGCTCTTCGACGTGAAAGACCTGCAGCAGCGGCAGGCGAGCGGCGTGGAAACGGTCGACCAGCGTCTGCACCTGCTTCAGGAAAGCAGGGACGTCCTCTTCCCGCCAGTATGGCCGGCGTGTGAAGGACTGCTGGACATCGATGACGATCAGGGCGGTTTTCATGGGAACCTCCGGTCAGGTGCCGTCATCATCGGCACCGGCCGGAGGCTCCACAAGGTCCGCGGCAGTCAGCGAACGGTCAAAAACGGACAGCGATCTGTCAGAACGGCTCTCCAGCCTGCCCGCGCAGCATCTGCGCCCGCACCAGCGGAATCGGCGGACCGCCATAGGACAGGAACTCGTCGTTGAACTGCTTGAGCGTCTTGCCCGGGTTCGCCGCCAGCCAGTCGCTGCGCAGCTTGCGGATCATGAGCTTGCCCAGGGTGTAGTTCAGATATGCCGGATCATAAGTGCCGCGCGACGCCTGCTGACGCGCATTGCCCGCGTCCTGATAACCCTGCTCGGCAAACATCTTCTCGCACTCCTGCACCGTCATTCCCTTGGTGTGCAGACCGATGGCGCACACGTAACGCACGTTGCGCAGCAGCGCATTGAGAAGCTGTCCGATGTGCAGCTCCGGCTTGTCCTTGGCCAGACCCTCTTCGACCATCATCTCCTCGGTGTAATGCGCCCAGCCTTCCGCGAACGCATAGCCGACCATCAGCTGCCCGAAGCGCCAGGAAGAACGGTTCGAGTGCAGGAACTGCAGGAAGTGGCCCGGCCAGACTTCGTGCACGGAAGTGAACAGCAGGCTGGCCTTGCCGGGGATGTACGCCTCCTGCTCCGCCTTGCTCCAGGTCGGATCGGGCGGTGCGATGTAATACACCGACGGCAGGTTCTTCTCGTACGGCCCCGGGATGTTGATGTACGCCGAGTTCTGGCGCATGTAAGCCGGCGCTTCCTCGACCAGCGCCTGTTCGGTGCCCGGGATGGTCACGATGTCGTGATCGACCAGGTACTGCCGCAGCTCGGTGAGCTGATTGCGCGCTTCCTGCACGGGCCCGTCTTTCGGTTTGTCCGCTTCCTGCTTCGCGACGCAAGCCTTGATGGAGCCCTTGGGCAGATACTCCTTGCACGCCTGCGCCAGGGCTTTGAGATTGCGGTCGAGATCGGCGCGGCCGATTTCCTCGAGCTTGTCGAGCGGCGTGGTAACGCCTTCGGTGAGACGCACCATCGCGGCAAAGCGTTCGGGCCCAAGCGCGTAGCTCTCGGTCGCCTGCGGCCGCTGCGCCTCGACCCACTTGCTCATTTCCGTCATGGCCTGCGCGGCCGGTTCGATCGCAGCCTGCAGTTCGGCTTGCAGCTGCGGATCCTTCACCTCGGCGAACGCCTGCACGGCATCGCCACGATAGAACTCGGCGAAGCCGCTGAAACCGCGAGTGGCGTACTCGATGAAAGTACGCGGCAGCGGTGTTTGCAGATTGCTGCGAATCTGCGTCAGCGCGTTGGGAATGGCCTGCGCATACTTGATGAAAGCCCGCAGGCGCTGCTCGACCGGCGCGTACGGCACTGTCACATACGTGTTCGGATCGAGTCCGCTATCGAAATACCAGGCGGGATTGGTGAACGGAAACCTGGCATCGCGCAGCCAGAACAGCTCGCCATCGATCCTCGCCACCAGGTAATCGCGCTGGAAGCGCTGCTCGCCGCTGAGAATGGAATCGGTGAATTCCAGCGCCTTGGCGCGCGACTGCTCCAGCCAGCTGATCGTCTTTTGTATACCAGCGGCACTCCAATCCGGCAGCTGGCCGTCGAACTCGTGCCGCCCCTGCCCGGCCGCGAAGCTGGGATTGGCGACGAAATAATCCTCGATGAATTGATCGACGAAGCCCGGCCATTGCGACTGTGTAACGCCTGCAGTGGGCGCCTGCTCCTGTGCTGGCGGGGGCGGCGAACGATTGCACGCGGCAAGCGCGACGCACAGGACGACGATCATTGCCACCGGAAGCGGGAATCGACGGTGCGTGGACATCATGTATGCAACCTCGATTGTGCGGGGGAGAGGCTTTGCATGATAACCACGGGCCGGATGCAGGCGCAGCATCCACGCCGTGCGATCACCGGATAGACGGCTCGAAATATTCGAGCACGGTCGTACGTCGAAAAATCCTTTCGACAAAGGCCGCCGGCTCCAACAAGAGAGCAGACGGCCTTCATCGATCGCCTCGTCAGAATTTCAGATGGAGCGACAGGCCGTAGGTGCGCGGCATGTTGGTGATATAGCCGACGCGCGCGCTGCGGCCACGCTCTCGGTCCAATGCGAGGAATGCGCGCTCATCCCAGATGTTGTTGACGAACGCCGCGGCTTCCCATTGATCGTTGCGCACACCGAAGCGCAGATTGCCGATGCTGTAGGAGCCAAGCTCGTTGTCGAACCTGATCGTATCGACATCCGGATCGCCATACGGGATCAGGCGCGCCGAGCCGGGGAAGGCATCGGGGTCGCGGGCGATCACGCCGAAGTTGGTGGTGTTGTCGCCAAACTGGGAGAACGAGGAACCGACGTATTGCACCGTGACGCGGGCGAACCCGTCGAGATCGTTATTGAACGGCATCGTGTAGCCCACGCTCGCCACGCCCTGGAACTCCGGCGCAGTCGGCAGCTGCTTGCCTTCCGCCAGTCCGCTCACGACGGTGGTGACGCCTGCGACCGTAGAAGTCACGCTGGACTTCAGCTCGGCGTTGACCCAGGTCGCCGACAGGCCGAAATCCCAGTGGTCGTTGGGTCGCGCGAACAACTCGGCTTCGACGCCGATGCTCTCCGCCTTGGGCACGTTGAAGACGATGCGCGATGAGCAGGTACCGGCATCGGTGGTTGCCTGCAGACCCTCGATGTCGCTGTAGAAGGCCGCGACGTTGAACGTCACGCGCCGTTGCGCGAACTGCATCTTTGCACCCAGTTCGTAGTTCCAGACCTTCTCGTCGTCGAAAGTCTGCTGGTTGCCGAAGGTCACGATGTCCTCGGGCGAACACAGGGGACGGTTCAGCGGATCATTGATGCCGCCCAGGCGGAAGCCGCGCGCCACTTGTGCGGTGAGCTGCACGTCCTCGGTCGGGTCGAACTTCAGAATGAATCGCGGCGAGAAACCGTCCGAGCTGGTCGAACCGGGCAGATCGCGGGTGACCTCGGCAAAGGCGCCGCCGAAGTTGAGGATGCGGTCCTCGTTGAAATCGTAGTAGCGCAGGCCGGCGGTCAGGCTCCATTGGTCGTTGAAGTGATAGGTGCCTTCGCCGAACAGCGCGAACTGCTCGAACTTGTAGTCCAGCCCCGAGAAGAATGGCGAGTTGGCTACCGCGTTCAGCTGCGAATTGTCGATGCCCGTGGCTGCATCCCAACCCGGCGTCGGCAGGAACTGTGAATAGTCGCGATCCACGTGCTGGTAGAAAGCGCCGACCAGCCATTCGAACTGGCGGCTGGAGTCCGAAGCCAGGCGCACTTCCTGGCTGAAGGCCTGCAGATCCGTGGTATCGACCAGCGCCGAGCTCAGTCGGACGGCGTCGGGAAAGCCAATGTCGAAGCTGACGCTGCCGGTCAGCGTAGTCGCATCGCGCGTGACCAGCACCTTGCGATCGGTGTAGGACGTCACCGACGTCAAGGTGAGCGAGCCCAGGCCGAACTCCATTTTCAGATCGGCCAGATTGAACTCGTCCTTCAGGCCTTCCTCGAGCTGGATGTACTGCTCGCGCTTGCCGAGGGTCACCCTCGGCTGCGTAGTCGTGTAAGGGTTGGCCAGGATGCTGTAGACGTCGACACGCGGAAAGCCGTCGGTATCGAGCTTCTGATAGACGAAGCGCGGCGTGATCGAGATGTTCTCGTTCGGCTGGAAGGTCAGCGCGATCCGGCCGCCGACCTTGTCACCGCTATCCACGTCCTTCTTGACGCTGCCATCGAGACGGCGGGCGTCGATGAAGCCGGGAAGCTCATCGTAGTAGCCGACGATGCGCAGCGCGGCGCGCTCGCCCAGCGGCAGATTGATCGCACCCTTGATCGAGCCGCCGAAGCTCGTATCGGAACCCTGCGTGGCCGACACCTCGGCCGCTCCGCCAAACTCGCCCAGGCGCGGCTGCGCGGTGATGTATCGCAGCGTTCCTGAAAGCGAGCCGGCGCCGAACAGAGTGCCCTGCGGACCTCGCAGCACCTCGAAGCGGTCCAGGTCGAAGAAATCCAGGTCCGGCGTGAACAGCGCGATCGAGATCGGCGACTCGTCGAGATAGATGCCGACCTGCTCCTTCACGCCCGGCTGGTCGCGAATGACCTGCCCGGCGCTGATGCCGCGGATCGCCACCTGGCTCTGGCCAGGGCCGAGATCCGCGATGGTCAAACTGGCAAAGTTGCGGGCCAGGTCGACGATGTTGCTGGACCCGGAATTGCGGATCTGCTGTTCGTTCGCGGCCGCAACCGAAAACGGCACGTCCTGCAGCGCGGTGGCGCGCTTCTGGGCGGTGACGATGATTTCAGCGATGACACTGCTGTCGGAAGCAGGACTGGCGACGGCCAGCAGGGGCGCGATGGCGACTGAAACGGCTGCAACGGTCAGACCGGCGATCCACATGGCGTGATGACGCATGATGGAGGACCTCCCGTGAGATGGTGTGGTCTATTTCCGTAAGACTCCTTCCGAAGCAGCGGACGCTAGCATCGGGGTGACGGCGCACCCCATACGCTCAAATACTTCGTGCAGCGCATCAACCGTAGACCGTGTTCTACGAACGTGGCTTTCCCACCACGAACACGGCGCGCGCCTAGAAGAGGGCGCGCAGCAAATACCCGTAGGCGCCTGGTGTTGCTAACGCAACGAACACCAAGCCCGTCAATGCACCCCCGAGATGCGCATCGTGATTGACGCGCCCGTGCGGATGCTTCGAGGCGTAGTACGTGTAGGCGAGATAGCCGACGGCGAATAGCGGCGCCGGGATCGGCACCGGAAAGGGAATGATGAACAGCGATTGCTCCGGGAAATAAACGATGGCGGCGAACAGCACCGCCGAGATCGCGCCGGAGGCACCGAGACACGCGTACTCCGGATTGTTTCGCTGCTTGAGCCAGGTGCCGCCGTGACTGACCAGCAGTCCGGCAAAGTACAGCACCAGGAACCAGAAAGTGCCGATGTAGCGCTCCAGCGCGAACGCGAAGAAATAGAACGTCATCATGTTGAAGATCAGGTGCATCAGATCCGCATGCATGAAGCCGCTGGCGATGACGGTCGCGTACTGCTGCCGGCGCAGCAGCCAGTAAGGGCGGAACAGGCTGCGGTCCAGCAGCCGCGGCGAGCTGTACAGGCCGATGAGACTGGCGACGATGGTGATGAGGAAGATGGCGGTGGCGGCCGGTGTCGCGGTGAAGTTCACGAAGTAAAGCCCCTGCGAGGAAAAACACTATGCACGAAGGATAGCGTTTTACGTAACATTCGCGCTGCGCGATCGCGATAATATTGCCGCCTTCGCGAACCCGACAGGGACTGTTGACGACCGTTGCCCATGTATTTTCCTGCCTCATTGCCCAAACTGCTGGTGCTGGCGACCTTCGGCGCCGCCAGCGCCTTCGTGCATTTCCGCGGCCGTGTGCGCCACACCTTCGGCCGCCAGCTCACCGATCATTCGACCTTCATGGCGCCGTACAACGCGCTCATGTACATGTTCTCGGCAGTGCCGTCACGGCCTTTCATCGACGTCAAGAACTTCCCCGAGCTCGCGCCGCTGCAGGCGAACTGGCACATGATCCGCGACGAAGGCCTGAAGCTGTTCGACGAGGGCTACATCCGCGCCGCCGCACGCTACAACGATCTCGGCTTCAACTCGTTCTTCAAGAGCGGCTGGAAGCGCTTCTACCTGAAGTGGTACGACGATTTTCTGCCGTCGGCGCGCGAACTCTGCCCGCAAACGGCACAGCTGCTGTCGACCATGCCTTCGGTGAACGCCGCAATGTTCGCGCTGCTGCCGCCAGGCGCAAAGCTACCTCTGCATCGCGATCCGTTCGCCGGATCGCTGCGCTATCACCTGGGGCTGGCGACGCCCAACTCCGAGAGGTGCCGCATCATCGTCGATGGCGAGCTGTACTACTGGAAGGACGGCGAAGCGGTGATGTTCGACGAAACCTACATCCACCGCGCCGAGAACCAGACCGACTCGCAGCGGCTGATCCTGTTCTGCGACATCGAACGGCCGCTGTCGAATCCCATCATGCGTGCCGTCAATCGCTGGATCGGCCGGCCGATGGCGCGCGCGGCGGCAACCCAGAACCTGCCCGGCGAGAAGGTCGGCGTTCTCAACAAGCTGTTCGGTTACGTGTACCAGATCCGGCTGGTCGCCAAGCGCGTCAAGGCCTGGAACAGGAACGTGTACTACGTGCTGAAGTGGCTGCTGCTGGGCGCGCTGGTATACGCGATCTTCTTCAGAGGCTAGGAATCTCCCACGCGGGCGTCGAATGCATGAACGCGCCCGCCGAGATCCGCCGCATACACCACACCATCAGCGATCAAGGGCGAAGCCGCAAAGCCCCACTCGAGTTTCTTCTCCACCGTCTCGCTGGCCGGCGGCTCGAGAAACAGCCAGCGGATTGCTCCTGATTGGCGATCCAGTGCAACCAGTGAGCCGCTGCGCGCACCGGGGAACGCACCCACACCCACGGTGCCTGCGACAACCAGATCGTCGCTCACCGCCGTGCGCGGCCAGGCCCAACCCGGAACCGTGGTCCTCCAGCGCAGGCTGCCGTCGTTGACGTTGATGGCGTAGACACCGATGCCGTCGGACGAGCCGGTGTAGACCACCTGATCGCGCACTACCGGCGGCGACTCGATCCAGGAGAACCAGTAATAGTGCTTCCAGAGTTCGGCGCCATTGGCGGCGTTCAATGCGATCAGGTCGTAGGTGCGGCTGCCGACGAAAACCCGATCGCCGTCGACGATCAGATCACCTGCCACCGCCAAACGGGCGTCGTAGGTCCAGCGCGGTTTACCGTCGCTCGCTGACACCGCCTGCACCGTGCCGTCGAAGGCGGCCCAGATCACCAGGCCTTCATAGAGCGCAGGCGTTGCCGTCATCATGTCTTTCGCGGTCACGCGCCAACGCTCCTTGCCGGTCGTAATGTCCAACGCATAAAGATGATTGTCGCGGCTCGCGACGTACAGTTGACGATCGTCCGCAACGACGCTGGAACCGTATCGATCCCAGCGCGACTTCTCCTGGCTCGCCGGAATTCGTGGCGGGCTGCCGGTGTCGATCCTGGCGCGCCATCGCTGGGTGCCGCGGAGCTTGTCCAGCTGGTAGAGAAAGCCCGAATCGGACGCGACATACACGAAACGGCCGATCACGGCGGGTCGCGCCTTGATGGCCTTGCCAGTATCGAAGGTCCAGGCGACCTGCCCGCCGGAGGCGATCGCATGCAGCACACCTGCGTCGGTGCCGACGAACAGCATGCCGCTGTCGGCGTCGCGTTCCAGCCCCGCCCATACCGGGGCTTTGAGGTCCAGCTGCCATCTCAGCCGCGGTTTGCCGAAGCTCCAATCCGGCGGTACCGGTTTGGGCAGCGGCTCACTGCGACGAAACTCGACCGGGATCCGGTAGACCGGCGCCGCCGCCTCCGGCAGGACACCGCTCAAGGTTCCTTTGATCGGGTCGTAGCTCAGGACAAAGGGATAAGGCTGCATGTCCAGCGTATTGCCGGACAGCGTGACCGTGCCGACGGGCACGTCGTAGCCACCAATGGCGAAGAGCGACAGCCGCACGACCTGCTTGCCGTCCTCCTCGACGAAGTGCAGCCCGATGCGCGAGGACTCGCCGGCATAGGTCGGCTCGGCCTGCCACCAGCCGGCGACATCCGCGAATTTCAGCGCCGACGCGTTCTGAGCTGCTGCGGTCACGCAGGCGGCAGCAAGACAAAAGAACATCACTACGTGGCGCGCCGCCGCAGACGGCAGATTCACTCTGAAGTATTTCATGCAGAGCTCCCCGGTTGCCGTGATAGTCGACGCGGGGATTAGACGCCTCCACGAGGCCGGCGCTCGCCTGCGGGCGGCAGACGGAAAGAAGCATGAGACGAGGCGTTGCGCCATCACTCACCTGCCCTGCCACCGGCAGCTCCGGGCAGGAACTTCGGTGCAGCGCAACCCGTTGAGGACCTGTCCGATGGAGGTCCTTCATGGGTAACACCCCCTCACCGCCTGAAGTTCGCAAAGGACAGGGCAGCTGGCCGCTGCCTCGCGAAGAGTTCGCACGCCGCTTTCGCGAACGTTTCTACGATCCAAGCTTCGCCGATGCGCAATCCAGTATCGAATCTCTGCTCGAGACGGCATGGAAGAACTATTGCGCCAGCCACAAGTCGCCGCATAGTCGCAAAGCCGGCCAGGAGTTCGCCGACCCCGAGTACGAGCTGTCGACCGAGTGGCTGGAAACTCGCGAGAACATCCGCAAGGCAGCGCAGCGATACGCCGACAAGAGCCGGCCGTCGCGCGTGCTGGTGATCTGCTCGGCTTCGCGCAATGACAAGACCTGCCCCGGCGAGATGTCGAAGACCTATCGCCTGACGCAGATCGCGAAAGAGACGCTCGCGGGCGCCCAGTGCGAAGTCGATCTGCTGGACCTGAGCTCGCTCGCCTCCGACTACGGACGGGTGATTCATCCCTGCAAAGCGTGTGTCTCCACCGCCATGCCGCTGTGCCACTGGCCATGCTCCTGCTATCCGAATCACGCACTGGGCCAGGTGAACGATTGGATGAACGAGCTCTATCCGCGCTGGGTCGCGGCACACGGGGTGCTGATCGTCACGCCGGTGTACTGGTATCAGGCGCCTGGCGGACTGAAGCTCATGATGGACCGGTTGGTATGCGCGGACGGTGGCAATCCGGATCCGACCACCACGCACGGCAAGACGCCAGAAATGGCAAAAGCACTGGAACTGAAGGGATGGGACTATCCGCGCCATCTGGCCGGCCGCGCCTTCGGCGTGGTGGTTCACGGCGATGCCGAAGGCGCCGACACGCTGCGCCGCTCGCTCACCGACTGGCTCGCCGACATGAAACTGGTTCAGGCCGGCAGCACGGCCGTGCTGGATCGCTACATCGGCTACTACGAGCCCTACGCCACCAGCCACGACGCACTGGATCGAGACGTGGGCATCCAGGAGGAAGTGCGCAATGTCGCACGCAGCCTCGCGAACGAAATCGCGCAGATTCGCGCAGGCCGGCGCGAGCCGGATGCCGGACTGAAAGATCCGCGAGCCAAGTGAATTGGACAGCGTTGCGCGATATCAATCAGTTGCCGCGAGCGCAGGAGAACCTGCGCGACGACGTTGCGCAACGCGTGTGAAGCGCTGTAACTTGATCCAGCAATGTCTATCCCGATCATTCCCGAACACCAACTCGCGCTATTCCTCGATGTCGATGGCACGCTGCTGGAAATAGCGCAAACGCCATACGCCGTCATCGTTCCCGAGTCGCTCA
>Ga0182747_1001447_pt1 | contig 18410 bp, 16 predicted proteins | sample eDN3rd30CBELigBY_FD_128526 | JGI IMG/M metagenome (GOLD analysis project Ga0182747, IMG submission 128526) | Enriched backyard soil microbial communities from Emeryville, California, USA - eDNA 3rd pass 30_C BE-Lig BY (version 2) (version 2) | ecosystem: Environmental > Terrestrial > Soil >...
CGTGCCGTAACGACACCGCGATGGAGCGCCGCGGGGCGCAGGTTCTCCGCGTTATGGAGAACCGCGCACCGCAAGGTGCGATCCACAAAGAGCGCCTCGCGGCGCTCCATCCCCTCGGCGTTTCCGAGGGACGGAAAAGGGAAGGCAGGCCGCCCCGGGCCTTCGAGAACAGGGGCGATCAATCACGTCCGCTGTTTGACAATTGAATCCGTAACGCATGCGGCGCGGCAAACGCGTTTATCCCTCCCCGGTTTCGGGGAGGGTGGACGCGAGCGCCAGCGAGCGGCCGGGTGGGGTGAGTTCGCCGTCTGCAAAACCCCACCCGTCGCCGCGCGATCGCGCGGCGCCACCCTCCCCCTGCGGGGGGAGGGATCAGGAAAGCAGGGGACGATGAATCGCGTCGTTAACGCCCGTCGCGCCGCGTCATGAATGCGAGACGCTCGAACAGATGCACGTCCTGCTCGTTCTTCAGCAGCGCGCCGTGAAGCGGTGGGATCAGCTTTTTCGGGTCGCGCTCGCGCAAGGTCTCCGGTCCGATATCCTCGACCATCAAGAGCTTGAGCCAGTCGAGCAGTTCCGAGGTCGACGGCTTCTTCTTGATCCCCGGCACATCGCGGATGTCGTAGAATAGCTTCAGGGCTTCACTTACCAGGCGCTGCTTGATGCCTGGGTAATGCACCTCGACGATCGCCGCCATGGTGTCCGGGTCGGGAAAGCGAATGTAGTGGAAGAAGCAGCGGCGCAGGAAGGCGTCCGGCAGTTCCTTCTCGTTGTTCGAGGTGATGATGACGATCGGGCGACGGCGTGCTTTCACCGTCTCGCCGGTCTCGTAGACAAAGAACTCCATGCGATCGAGCTCGAGCAGCAGATCGTTGGGGAACTCGATGTCGGCCTTGTCGATCTCGTCGATCAGCAGGACAGGGCGCTCGTCGGATGCGAAGGCGTCCCACAATTTGCCGCGCTTGATGTAATTGCGGATGTCCTTGACCCGCTCGTCGCCGAGCTGGCTGTCGCGCAGGCGGGAGACCGCGTCGTATTCATAGAGGCCTTGTTGCGCCTTGGTGGTCGATTTGACGTGCCACTCCAGCATCGGCGCGCCGAGCGCCTTGGCCACTTCGGTGGCCAGCACCGATTTGCCGGTGCCGGGCTCGCCCTTGACCAGCAACGGGCGCTCCAGCGCGATCGCGGCATTCACCGCCACTTTCAGGTCGTCGGTCGCCACGTAGGCGGAAGTGCCTTCAAAACGCATGGATTTCCTCGTCGTTGCCGGGCGACACTAGGGGGGCGCCAGATCGCCTGCAAGGTGGTGCGAAAACGCCTTGGAATGCCTACATTGGTCCACGGAAAACTCTCCAACGAAGGCAGGTGTGCGAATGACAACAACAAATGAAACCACCATCGACTTCAAAAAGCTCTCCGACGCGGAATGGAAGAAACGTCTGTCGCCGGAGCAGTATCAGGTCCTGCGCCATCACGGCACCGAGCGACCCGGCTCCTGCGCGCTGAACTATGAAAAGCGCGCCGGCACCTTCTCCTGCGCCGGCTGCGGGCAGCCGCTGTTCAAATCCCATGAGAAGTTCGAGAGCGGCACCGGCTGGCCGAGCTTCACCGATCCGCTGCCCGGCTCGGTCGAGACCAGCGAAGACACCACCTACGGCATGCGCCGGGTCGAGGTGCATTGCAGCCGCTGCGAGGGGCATCTTGGCCACGTCTTCCCGGACGGTCCGCCGCCGACCGGCCTGCGCTACTGCATGAACGGCGTTGCGATGGACTTCAAGCCGGCCGGCGACGCCGGCGCGTAACGGCGCAAGCCACACAATGAACAGCCGCCCCGGTCCGGCCGGGGCGGCATGGGCCCGAAGCCGAACCGGCCCGGCATTTTCTGCCGGTGAAGGGCAAATACCTCCCGCCCGGCATTATCGGCGCCTATTTCAAGTCATTGTAACTATTGCGAAAAGCCGCTGGCACGGCGATTGCCAAGTCCTTCCTGAGATCGTGCGCTTGATGCCCGGGAGCGGGCGGCGCCACGACCGTGGAGAAGGACAGTCATGGGTATCTTCGGCGCACTCACCACCGCTGTGACGGGCATGCAGGCTCAGGCCTTCGCCCTCCAGAACATCTCGGGCAACATCGCCAACTCGCAGACCACTGCGTTCAAGCGAACCGACACCAGCTTCTCCGACCTGCTGCAGGACAACGTCCCGTCCAAGCAGATCGCCGGCAACACGGTCGCCCTGTCGCGCCAGACCAACACGGTGCAGGGCGACGTGCAGAACGCCTCGGTGCCGACCTTCATGGCGATCAACGGCGGCGGCTTCTTCGTCGTGCAGAAGCCGGACAGCTTCGCCGACGGCCGTCCGAACTTCTCCGGCGTCGATCTCTACACCCGCCGCGGCGACTTCACGCTCGACCAGAACGGCTATCTGGTGAACGGCGCCGGCTATTACCTGATGGGCATTCCGGTGGATGCGACCACGGGCAACCTGGCCGGCAGCGTTCCCGAGATGCTGCAATTCCGGAACGGCTTCCTGCCGGCGACGGCCACCACCGAGCTCAACTATCGCGCCAACCTTCCGGCCTATCCGAAGACCGTGAATTCCGACACGGCCGTGCCGGGCTCCGAACTGCTCAACCCGGCGAACTACAGCGCCAACCCGGTCAACGGCGCGCCGACGGTTGCAAAGCTGATCGGCTTTGGCGCGGCGATTTCGCCTGACGCCGCGGCGGTCCTCACCGGTTCGGCGGATCTGACCTCGCTGGCATCGGTCGGCGGCACCCTCGAAATCAACGGCACCCCGATCACCATCGCGGCGGCGGCTACCGCAGCCAACGTGGTAACGGCCATTAACGCCCAAACCGGCACGACGGGGGTCACCGCGTCGCTGGACGCGAACAACAAACTGGTGCTGACCGGCGGCGACGCCAGCACCAACATCACGGTCGGTGCCGGCAGCACCCTGGCGGTTTTGACCGAACTCGGTATGTCGGTCGGCACCACCAATGCAACGAACCTTCTGACGCAGGGTATTGCCGCGGCCGGCCAGACCTTGACCTTCAAGGTGGGCTCCAATCCGACGCTGACGGTGACATTCGGCCCCGGCGACGTCATGACCCTCGCGGATCTGAACGTTGCGCTCGGTGGTCTCGTTGGCGGCACCGCTTCGGCCGATCCCACCAATGGCAATGTCACGGTATCCGCAGCGACCAACACCGCAACCATCTCGGTGGGTGGCACCGCGACCGCGCGCAACTTCGGCATCCGCACCTCGACGGCTCTGCCGTCGAACAGCACGGTGGTGGCGCAAGATCAGTCCACATTCCTGAACGAGACGATCGCCGGCGGTGCCGTAACCGCTTACGACGTCGCCGGTTCGGCCGTGAACGTCCAGATCCGCTGGGCGAAGGTCGACGCGGCCTCGCTCGGCTCCGGACACGCCGACAAATGGAACATGTTCTATTCGGTCAACTCCAGCGCCACGGGCACTGAAACCGCATGGAAGAACGCCGGTGTCGACTACACCTTCTCGGCCAACGGCACGCTGACGCCGTCGATCAACGCGGTTACGCTGGATAACGTCACCGTCAACGGCGTCGCCCTCGGCACGCTTCGTGTCGTGCACTCGACCGGCGGCGTAACGCAGTATTCCGACTCCAACGGCTCGGTGAAGGTCAATCAGTTCGAACAGAACGGCTTCGGCGCGGGTGAACTGCAGACGATTGCGGTGAGCGACAAGGGCCGCATTGTCGGCACCTATTCGAACGGCCGTACAATCGATCTGGCGGAAGTCACCTTGGCCAACTTCTCCGGCGCTAACGGCCTGAAGAAGCTCGATGGCGGTGCTTTCGGCGCCACGGCTGAGTCCGGCACGCCGACATACGGCGCGGCGGGCAAGATCGTCGGCTCATCGCTCGAGGGCTCCAATACGGACATCGCCGACGAGTTCACCAAGCTGATTGTTACCCAGCAGGCCTATTCGGCGAATACCAAGGTCATCACGACGACGAACACGATGGTCCAGGACCTGCTGAATGTGATCCGCTAGCGGATTTGATCGGTGGATAGGAACGGCGACCCGCCATGAGTCTGTCACAGGCGCTGATCTCCTCGATAGCGGGGCTGAATACTACACAGTCCAACCTCGCGCTGGTGTCGGCGAACGTCGCCAATGCCGGTACGCCCGGCTATATCCGCAAGACGCCGAACCAGATCGCCACCGCCGCAAATGGTACGGCGGTGGGCGTGCGCACCGTCTCGGTGCAGCGCGAACTCGACACTTATGTGCAGAAGCAATTGCGGGTCGAGAACTCGGGCGCGAACTATGCGACGATCCGCGCCCAGTTCTACAGCCAGTTGCAGAGCATCTACGGCACGCCGGGATCGTCGACAGCGCTCGACACTGTGTACAACGACTTCACGTCGTCGCTGCAGACTCTTGCTTCGAGTCCGGACGACTCTTCGGCTCAGGCCGGCGTAGTCAGCAAGGCGCGGCTCCTGGCCGAGCAGCTCAACTCGATGACCAGTCAGATCCAGTCGATGCGCAGCGCCGCGGAACTGGGGCTGTCGGACGCGGTCAATCAGGCCAACGACGCGATGCAGCACATCGCGGCCATCAATGCCCAACTCTCGGGCCTCAGCACCACCGATTCATCGGCGGCCTTGCTGCTCGACCAGCGCGATTCCTATATCGACAAGCTGTCGCAGTTGATGGACATCAATGTCGTCTCTGGCGATCGCAACCAGGTGACCGTCTTCACCAATTCCGGCGTGCAGCTTGTCGGCCGGACGGCATCCGAACTCGGGTTCGACGCCGCAGGCACCGTGTCGGCGAATACGGTGTGGAGCGCGGATCCGGACAAGCGCGGCGTCGGCACGTTGACGCTCACGTCCGCCAACGGCAGCACGGTCGACCTCATACAGACCAACGCTATTCGTTCCGGCAAGATTGCCAGCTATCTGCAGATGCGCGACCACGATCTGGTGCAGGCGCAGAATCAGCTCGACGGCCTCGCAGCCGTGATGGCAAGTGCGCTATCCAATACGACTGCTTCGGGAACCGCGGTTACCTCGGGACCGCAGAGCGGCTTCGACATTGATATCAGCGGTCTGTCGGCCGGCAATACCATCACCATCAACTACTCCGACGGGCTGACCAATACGCCGCGGACGCTCACGCTGATGCGCGTCGACGACCCGAAGGCGCTGCCCCTGTCGAACGACGCTACGGCCAACCCGAACGACAAGGTCGTCGGGATCGACTTTTCCAGCGGCATGACCACGGTCTTCGGGCAGATTGCCGCGGCGCTCAGCTCGACCGGGATGGTGTCGTCGAACCCGTCCGGCTCGACGCTGCGTATCCTCGACGACGGCGCCGGCAATATCGTCAACATCAGCAACGTGACGACGACCAAGACCGCCACGTCCATGGCGAACGGCACGAGCCAGATGCCGTTCTTTACCGATGGTACGTCGATCTATTCCGGGGCGGTCGACGGGGTGGGCTCGCAAATCACGGGGCTCGCCGGGCGCATCGCGGTCAACGTCTCGCTGATCGCGGATCCGTCCGCGCTGGTGAAGTATGCGTCCGGCGTGGCGTCCGGCGATTCGACGCGGCCTGACTTTCTTTACAAGCAACTGACCAGTGCCACGCAGCTTTTCCCGCCGGGTACCGGCATCGGCACCTCGGGCGCGCCATTCTCGGGTACAATGTCGACTTATCTGCGCCAGGTGATCAGCCTGCAGGGTCAGAACGCCGATGCAGCGGCCAGTCTCAAGCAGGGCCAGGATGTCGTTCTGAATTCGCTCCAGCAGCGCTTCGATGACGCAGCCAGCGTCAATATCGATCAGGAGATGGCCAATCTTCTGACGTTGCAGAATGCCTATGCCGCGAATGCGCGGGTCATGTCCGTGGTCAAAGACATGCTCGACTTGCTGATGAAACTGTGAGGCTGAAATGACTGTGGCATCGATCAACGGCCGTTCGACGCAGATGTTGCAGTCGCTGGTGAATCTGCGCGCGCAGCTTGACGATCTCACGCGTCAGATCAGCACGGGCCAGAAGTCCGACACTTATGCCGGTCTCGGCGTGCAGCGCGGCGTGTCGATCACTTTGCGCTCCCAGCTTTCGGCGATCGAGAGCTACGACGCTACGGGGCAGACGGCGTCAACCCGCATCAATCTTGCCCAGACCGCGCTGAGCAGTATGGCCAAGGTTGTGACCAACACGAAATCCGCCATGTTTCAGGCGACCAACGTCGCCGGGGTCGGCGGCGCAAGCCAGGTGCAGACGACGGCCCGGTACTCGCTCGACGAATTGTCCGGACTTCTCAATACGCAGGTTGGCGGTCGCTATATCTTCGGCGGCAAGCAGACGGATAGCCCGCCGGTTGAATCCGCCGATCATATTCTCAACGGGGACGGTTCGCGCGCCGGCCTTCTGCAGGTCATCAGTGAGCGCCGGCAGGCCGATCTCGGTTCCGACGGGTTGGGGCGCCTCGACATCACCAACCCGACGCTATCGTCGGTCAATGTCGCCGAGGACGCGGTGTCGCCGTTCGGCTTCAAGCTGGCGTCGGTCTCGTCGAACCTCACCAACGCCGTCGTCAATGGTCCGACCGGGTCGCCGGCTGCTCTCGACGTCAATCTTGGTAGCGGCAATCCAAATGCCGGTGAGAGCCTGACGGTGCGGTTTACGATGCCGGATGGCACCACCAGCAGCGTGACGCTGACCGCGACGACCGATGATCCCCCCGGCGCCAATCAGTTCACGATCGGCACGCTGCCGAGCGACACCACCGCCAATCTGACCACGGCGCTGACCTCCGCAGTCCAGACGCTTGGCTCTACGGCATTGACGGCGGCTTCCGCGGTGCAGGCCTCGAACGAATTCTTCGATGCCGATGCCAATCATCCGCCCGTGCGCATAGACGGCCCGCCTTTTGATACAGCCACGGCGACCCGGACCGGCTCATCTGCCGATACCGTGATCTGGTACACGGGAGACGCGGGTAGCGATCCGGCGCGGCAAACGGCCACCGCGCTGGTCGATCCGTCCCTGTCGGTCGGCTACGGCGTGCGCGCCAACGAGCAGGGTCTGCGTGCGGTAATACAGAATGTGGCGACGCTGGCCGCGATCTCCATTACATCGACCACGCCGAATGGCGTTGATCTTAGCCAGGAACTGAACTCACGACTGACGACGGGTCTGAACGGCCGGCCTGGCGAACAGAAGCTGGCGGACGTCACAACGGATATGGCTACCGCGCAGATTTCGATCGATGCTGCGAAAAACCGGCATACTCAGCAGAACACCACGCTTCAGGAATTCCTGACGCAGATCGAAGGTGTCAACGACACGGAAGTGGGCGCCCAGATTCTCGCCCTGCAGACCCGCCTGCAGGCCAGCATGCAGGTCACGTCCATGATGTACCAGATGAGTTTGGTGAATTACGTGCGATAGGCGCTGAGGCGTCTGCCGCTGATATCTGACAACGACCCCCGAATACGAAAAAGCCGCGGCCTGGCCGCGGCTTTTTAATCTGGGTTATTGGCCGATCAGGCGCGGGCGAGGAGGCCGGCGGCGAGTTCGCGGTTGATGTTGATCAGCGAGCCGAGCTTTTCCGGCCTGGGGTCGTTCATCAGTTCGACCGTCTGCTTCAAGACAAAGATACCAATATTGGCGACGTTCTGACGGACCTCGGGCGGCAGGGGATTTTCCGGGCGCGTTACCGTGGTTATCAGGACGGACCAGAGTTTGCGGTTGTTAAGAAGCGCGGCATCGAGTTCGATTCGCTTGGCATCCCATGCGTCGCGGACAGCGGCCAGTTGTTGCGCCGCATATAAAAGCTTATCGGCCTCCATCTCGCGGGGCGTGGCGACCTGTCTTGCCACCTTGCCGTACGCTTGTGCCGCCTGCGTCATTCATCAACTCCTGCTCGTACTGAATCAACTGTCGGGCCTGCTTCAGAGCTTTGTAAAGATCTCCCGTTAAGATATGATTATTGATATTTTCTATTTGCGGCCAAGTACTTGGTGCGGCCTGGACGATGTCGCGGACCAGCGCAAAATAGGTCGCGTGCTGCTCGCTCGGCTCGCGGGACGTATACATCAGCAGGATCGACAGATAGATGCGCTTGGCCGCGGTGTCGGCCTGATCCGACGTCATGATGTCCTTCTCGCGGATGATCGGGACCTTGCCGTCGATCAGGAAGGTCGTGCGCCGGTCTGAATTGGTAATGACGCACTCTCCGATGAGGATGCGTTCGCCGGGTTTGAGCTCGACTTTGAGGGCCATAGGGTCCGAATCCACGTTGCGTTCGGCGGTATTATAACGGCTGAAGCCGGCGCCCGCATGGAATGTCGAAAAGAAAAGGGCGGCGCCAAAGCGCCGCCCTTTTGGGCAAGTGTATGATTTTAAAGGCGTTATTGGAACAGCGATAGGACCGCCTGGTCGGCCTGGGCAGACAGCGACAGCGCTGTGGTGGACAGCGACTGGCGGGTCTGCAGCGCGAGCAGGTTGGCGCCTTCCTCGTTGGTGTCGGCCAGGACGAGATTGTCGGCGCCGACCTGCAGCGTGTTGATCATGGTCTTGGTGAAGTCCTGACGGTTCTGCACCGTCGACAGGTTCAGGCCGAAGGCCGAGCCCTGGGACCGCAGGGTCGCCAGCGATTTGGTCAGATTGACGACCATGTTGTTGATCGTGTCGTTCGAGTCGAAGTCCGAGTTCTCGGCGACGTTGATGTTGAGGGTGGTTGCCGAAATGGTCAGCGGATCGCCGTTCTCATCCCGGGCCTGGATATTGATGTTGGACGAGCCGTTCTCATTCAGCATCAGTCTCAGATTGTCGCCCGACAGCAGGTTGATGCCGTTGTAGGAGGCGTCGGTGGCGTACTTGTTGAGCTGGTCGCGCAGCGTGTTGAACTGTTGCACGAGCCCCTTGCGGACGTAGTTGCCGGCGATAGTCTGCGTACCGGTGCCGCCGTCGATGGCCGTCGTGTTTGCGCCGGTGAGCGTCAGTTCGGTCAGCGACAGGTTTGTGATGCGCAAGGTGCCGCTGTCGTTGAGCGCCTTCACCTTGCCGACCAGGTCCGGGTTGGTATTGATCGCCGCCACGAGCTCATCGACGGTTTTGACACCGGCAGTGCCGGTGGCGGTGCCGGTGTCAGTCAAAGTCGCGCCGAACAGCGAGGTGGCGTCCGCCCCGCCGATCGTCAGTGTGGTGCCTTCCGCCGAGATTTCGCGAATGCCGAGCGAGCCGCCGTTGTCGAAGGCCTGGAATTTGCTGTTCGCCGAGGTGAGCTGCGCATTGATGCTCGAAATTGCCGTGGCAAGGCCGGCGCCGGGCGCTACCGTCACAGCCGCGCCATTGACGGTGAACTCGTAGGGGTCGGCCGGGACGCCGTAACTGGTCTGTGGCGTTGCGCCGAGGCCAAGGCCAGCGGTGTTGTTGGCGACGGTGCCGGACGCAGTCTGCGGAGTCGTGTTCAGGCCCATATTGGCGGCCGCCGCGCCGCCGCCTGCGGCCTGGTTACTGATTGTGAAGCTGTTGGAGCCGTCGGCAAGGCCTGTGATCGTGATGCCGGGCGCTCCGTTCGCCGAGACCGTGTATTGGCCGGCGCCATATGCCGTATCCAGTTGATTCTGAATCTCGATAACGGCGTTGGCGAGGTTGTTGCCAGTGGTGTTGTTGAGCGTGATGCCGGTGGTCGTGGTGCCGTCGCTGAAATCGAAGCTATAGGTCTCGCCTACGCCCAGGCCGGTAAAGGCCCCGCCGGCAAAGCTTGCCTGCGTCGCGGGGCCGCCGGTGCCGTTCTGGCTGCTGATGTTGACGTCGTTGGTGCCGTTGGTGTTGCCGACGATGCTGAAGCCGTCGCCGGCGATGTTCGAGCCGACGGTAAAAGCGCCGGCGCCGAAGCGGGCATCGAGCTGGGTCTGGATCGACGTCCTGGCGTGAGCCAGCGTGTCGCCCGACTGGGTGCCTGTTGGGGAACTGGTCAGGGTGATGTCCTGGCCGTTGACCTTGAAGGTGTAGGTCGAGCCACCGCTCAGCCCGTAGAACGGACCGCTCTGGACCGAGGCCGGATTGGCGACGCTCGGAGCGAGATATGGCGCCGTGGTTGACAGCGTCGACTGGGTGCCGACGGTGGTAATGCTGTTGATCGGGACATTGACGGTGCCGGTGACGGCGCCGCCCGAGAACGACAGGTTCTTGATCGTGCCGGTGCCGATCGTCGCCGCGTCGATCTTGAATGTGGAGCTCTGCCAGGACGAGTCCTGCCGGGCCTGGTTCAGCGCCGATTGCATCGACTGCACGGTCGCGGTGATCGAGGTCAGGCCGTTATTGGCCGCCTGGATGGTCTGAATGCCGTTCGACATCGAGTCGAGCAGCGAATTCAAATCGCCGGCACGGCTTTGCAGCGCCTGCGAGGTGAAGAAATTGATCGGGTTGTCGAGGGCCGAGTTGACCTTCTTGCCCGTGGCAAGGCGGTTCTGGGTGGTCTGCATCAGCTGCGCGGTGTTCTGCAGCGAGAGCAGGTTTGCCCGCACGCCGGCGGACAGGATGACGCCATTGGCCATGTTAATCTCTTAGTTTGTTGTTCTGACGTTGGAACACGAAGCGGCTTGCGGCAGCGCTCGCATTGAGCAACGCGGACAACCATGGCCGCCTAAGATTTCATAAAGATTTATCCTTAATGAAAGATTAACCGTAAACACATGATTAACCATGTTTTGGTGATGGCGCGCCCCCGACAGAGCGCCATGGCGGGTTCTTTAAGTCAGGGAAATCAGATGCTTCAGGGGTACACGCTGCGGCCGGGCGCCTTGGGCCGCTCTCCGGCCGCGTGACCGCAGGCGCAAGCGCCGGCGTGGCCGACGCGCTATGCGCAAAAGAAAACGGCGGGGCCGAGGCCCCGCCGTTCCGCCAAATCGTGGATCTGCAGCTTTTCGGCTTAGCCGAAGAGCGACAGCACCGCCTGGTCGGCCTGAGCGGACAGCGACAGCGCCGTGGTGGACAGCGACTGACGGGTCTGCAGGGCGAGCAGGTTGGCACCTTCTTCGTTGGTGTCGGCGAGGATGAGGTTGTCGCCGCCGGTCTGCAGGGTGTTGATCATCGACTTCGTGAAGTTCTGACGGTTCTGCACGACCGACAGGTTCGAACCGAAGGACGACGCCTGCGAACGCAAGGTCGACAGCGCCTTGGTGAGCGAGTCGAGCTTGGTGTTCAGGTTCGTGTCCGAGTCGAACTCCGCGTTGGTCGAAGACGCGATGCCGAGGGTGGTGCTGTTGATGGCCAGAACGTTGCCGTTCGCGTCCTTGGCCTGGATGTTCAGGGCCGAGGTGCCGGTTTCGTTCAGGGTCAGCTTCAGGTTGTCGCCATGCAGCAGGTTGACACCGTTGTACGACGAGTCATCGGCGAACTTGTCGAGCTGATCGCGCAGCGTGTTGAACTGCTGCACGAGGCCCTTACGGACGTCGTTGCCGTTGATGGTCGTCGAGGAGCCCGAGCCGTTGACGGTGGTCGAGCTCGCACCGGTGACGGTGAGGCCGCTCGTCGAGATGTTCTGGACGCGCAGCTTGCCGTTGTCGTTCGAGGCAACGACCTTACCGGTCAACGAGGTGTTGGCGTTGATTTCGGAGACCAGTTGGTCAACCGTCTTCTGCGTGCCGCCCGACACGGTGGCGTCGGAGCCGTTAGCAGTCGCCGTCGCGCCCGCGAAGCCGAGAGAGGTGGCGTCGCCGGAGCTGAAGTTGTTGACGGTGATCGCGTCCGCAGCGCCGGCAGTGCCGGTGCTGGTCAAGACCAGATGGCCGGTGCCGTTGAGGCTGGCGGTCACGCCGGCGCTGGCGCCGACCTGAGTGTTGATCGCGCTGACGATGTCGGCAGCGGAGTAGTTGCCGTTGCCGCCGGTGCCACCGGTCGTCGACAGCGTGACCGTCTGGCCATTGATGTCGAAGGTACGGTCGGCGCCGGTCACGGCCGCGGAGCCGCTGGCGATGGCGTGGTTGGCAAGGCCGCTGGTGCCCGCCGTGGCCGTCTGCGAGAAGGCCGTCAGCGTCACGTTCGAGCCCGTGCCCGTCGTGGTCGAGGTGAAGGCCAGCGAGCCACTGGCGTTCGACGCGACGTTCGAGCCGACCTGGGCATTGATCAGGTTGGCAAGATCGGCCGCCGACAGGGCACCGGCGCTCAACGAGGTCGAGTTCGCGGTGTTGTAGGCAGTCACGGCCGCGGCGTCGATCGTCACGTTGTGGTTGGTGCCGTCAACGTTCAGCGTGAAGCTGAGCGCGTCGGAACCACCGCTGAGGTCCATCGTCGTGGTGGCAGCAGCGCCGGTGTCGGTGGAGCCGCCACCGCCGTTGGTGAAGCCGATGCCGGCGGAGGCGCCGCCCGAGCCGTCGGAGACGGTCAGCGAACTGCCGGCGCCCGTCGAGTTCGACGTCAGCACCAGGCCGTGCGTACCGTTGAACGAGGCGGTGACCGACGTCGTCTGCGAAGCGCCGGTAAGCGCGCCGTTGATCGCAGCGGTGATGTCGGAGGCAGTGTACTTGCCGTCGCTGTTGGTGCCGCCGTTGGTGGCGAGCGTCACGGTGACAGCCGCGCCGCCGTCGACCGCGATGTCGAAGGTGATCGCGCCGCCCGAAGCGTCGATTTCATCGGCGGCCTGGTTGGCACCGGTGATCGAAGCCGCAGTGGCCGCAGTACCGACCGCCGCGCCGGCGGTGAAGGTGCCGGCGGTGGCGGCGTGGGTGCCAACGTCGATCGCGCTGAGGGCCGAGCCGGCAGTGGCGACGGCGTTGGTGGCGTTGACCGTCGAGCCAGCGCTCATCAGGTTGACGCTGACCGGGGTCGTGCCAACCGAACCGCCCGAGAACGAGATGTTGCCGGAGGTCGCAGTGCCGAGGGTGTAGGAGGCGGTCTGGAACGACTTGTCCTGCAGGGCCTGGTTCAGGGTCGACTGCATCGACTGCACGGTCGCGGTGATCGAGCTCAGACCGTTGTTGGCGGCCTGGATGGTCTGAATGCCGTTCGACATCGAGTCGAGCAGCGCGTTCAGATCGCCAGCGCGGCTATGCAGCGACTGCGACGTGAAGAAGTTCAGCGGGTTGTCGAGAGCGGAGTTGACCTTCTTGCCGGTGGCAAGGCGGTTCTGGGTGGTCTGCATCAGCTGCGCGGTGTTCTGCAGCGAGAGCAGGTTCGCCCGCACGCCGGCGGACAGAGTGATACCGTTAGCCATATTAAATCAACCTTTCTGGTTTGCCATTCTGGCGATCGAGCACAGGCCAGCCTTCGGCGGCATGAGCGTCGAATTGGACCCTCGCACGAAGTGCGTAACGGATCGTAAAAGCCGGTGGTTAACCGGCTATGCCGCCGGAAAAACAAGGCAAAGCCGGATGCCGTTTTTCTTCACGGCCCGATAACTTGTATAAAAAATGCGTACATCGCCGGCCCTTAAAGGCCGGCCAATTCCGTTCTCAAACAGTCTGTTTGTAAATCAGAGCGAGCGGCTGACCGACAAAGGCTGCGCGGCGCTCGGCGGCGGTTGATTGGCTCGGCCATTGGCCCCGTAGGTCGAGGGCGTCTGCTTGCGGGTAAGCTCGCCGGAGACGCCGCGGATGATGCCTTCGGATACCGCATGCGCCGTGGCGAGTACGGTGAGGTTCATCTGTAGCAGATTGCGGAATGACTCGTGGCGGGCCTGAAGACGCTCGAGTGCACCCGGTAACGAAGTGGAAACCATTGTGGCCGAGGCCCGCATCCGCTCGCTTTCGGCGGCGAAGATCCGCGCCAGTTCGATCTTTTCCTCATCGAGATCGATCGCGGCGCGTAACTGGCCGGAGCGGACCCGCGCCGTTTCTTCATTCACCAGGGCTTCGAGCCGGTCCATGATCGCGGTGAGCCGGGCGATGGCGTTTGCGGCCTCGTCCGCCGACTTGAACGACGCTGGCTTCGGGGCGGGCGCAGCGGCGCGAAACGGATGCGTCACGAGCGGATCTCCTGTTGGGCGAGCAGGGTTTTGTAGACCTGGTCGGCAATACCGATGCCGCCGGCCTTCGCGAAGTTCTTGGCGTATTCATCGGTCAGAAACGAGCGCCAAACGCCGGTGCCGCCGCCGCCGCCGAACGGGCCTTCGCCGTCGATGCCGGTAAACATCTGCTGGAACATGTTGTTCAGAAACACAGCCTCGAAGTCTTCCGACGACTTTTTGGCGCGCGCCTTCGTCTGTTCGGCCGTGAAATGATAGTCGGACTTGCCCCTCACAGTGCTGGTCTGGCTCTTGAGCAGGTCAGTGGCCGACTGGCCGGGCAGGGGAAGCGAGATGCCGCCGAGACCGCTCATCACATCACCTCGATGTCGGCCTGGATGGCGCCGGACGATTTGATCGCCTGCAGGATCGCGATCATGTCGCGCGGGCCGATGCCGAGAGCGTTGAGCCCGTCGACCAATTGCTGCAGCGAGATGCCGTCATGCACCACAGCGAGCTGCTTGCCGGTTTCCTGCACGCCGATCCGCGTGCGCGGCACGACCACGGTCTGCGCGCCGCGCGGCGCGAAGGGATTGGGTTGGCTGACCTGCGGCGTCTCGGAGATGGTGACGGTCAGGTTACCCTGCGCCACCGCGACCATGGAGACGCGCACGTCGCGGCCCATGACAATGATGCCCGATCGCTCGTCGATGACGATCTTGGCCGCCGTGTCGGGGTCGATCTGCAACTGCTCGATTTCGGTCAGCAGCGAGATGACATTGCCCTTGTACTGGTTCGGCACGGTGATGCCGACGGTGCCGGGGTCGAGCGATTCCGCGGTCGGCACGCCGATATAATCGTTGATCGCCGCGGCGATGCGCTTGGCGGTGGTGAAGTCCGGATTGCGCAGCGCCATGCGCAACTGGCTCTGGCGATTGAGATTGAAGTCGATTTCGCGCTCGATCAAAGCGCCATTGGCGATGCGGCCGACGGTCGGCACGCCGCGCGTGATCTTGGCGGCTTCGCCTTCGACCTGGAAACCGCCGATCGCCAGCGAGCCCTGACCGACGGCATAGACATTGCCGTCGGCGCCGAGCAGCGGCGTAACAAGCAGCATGCCGCCCTGCAGGCTCTTGGCGTCGCCGAGCGACGAGACGGTGACGTCGATCCGCGTGCCCTGCGTCGCGAAGGCCGGCAGGTTGGCGGTGACCATCACCGCGGCGACGTTGCCGGTGCGCAGGGTCTGGCCGCGGATATTGACGCCGAGGCGCTCCAGCATCGCCTGCAGCGACTGCCGGGTGAACGGGATATTGTTGAGCGTGTCGCCAGTGCCGTTCAGGCCGACCACCAGGCCGTAGCCAATGAGCTGGTTCTGACGCACGCCTTCGATATTGGCGAGATCCTTGATGCGCGACGTCGCCCCGGCGTTTGCCAGGGTGAACAGGCTCAAGAGTGCCGCCACGAAGGCGGTTCGGAACGTCGGCGTCATCACTGCTCCCCAATGTGACGTTTGACTTGCAAGGGAGTGATGCGAACGCCGTGCCAACGCTGCGCACATGACTAAGACTTTGATGGTGCGCTGTTTTTTAATCCGGCGGCGGATGGCGGATGAGCGCTTAACCCGGCAGTAACCGTCCCGCCCGGCAAAAACTGCCGGGACGTTTACGACCCATTAACCATAAGCGGCGCAGGTTCACTGGCGTACAGGGGCGTTTTGCGTCGTAGCGCGGGCGGGGAGCGCTCGCGTCACCATCGGGATCAAGCAAGGCGCCATGCGCATCACCGGATCGAACGCGGCCGCGCTATCGGCCAACCCAACCGCCGCGCGCCGCGCGGGATCGGGCGGCACCTTCAGTCTTTCCGCGTTCGAGCCGACATCGACTCCGGCGCCGACGACCTCACTGCGGTCGGTCGCTGGCCTGGACAGCCTGCTGGCGCTGCAGGGAGTCGAGGACCCGACGGAGAAGAAGAAGCGAGCCGTGGCCAGAGGTCGAACGGCGCTCGACGTTCTCGACGAACTCAAGCTCGGCATGATCGGCGGGACACTCGACACCGCGACCATCGCGCGGCTCAAGGTGGCGGCTCAGGGCCTGACCGATGGCACGGGCGATCCTGGACTCGACGGGGTCATGGCCGAAATCGACCTGCGTGTGGCCGTGGAACTCGCAAAAGTCGCCCGCCGCTAGCTGCGGTAGTACTGGCCGTTCGTCGGCCTCTCGCACAAGTCATTGAACTTTCACAATATTCTGGCAGTCCACTGGGCTTGCGAGGATATTGTCGCTTCACGTTGGGCGGTATATAAGCCACCGCCATCGGGAGGGGACTTCTCGCGGCAACAGAAAAAAGCGGCGCAAAAAAAACGGCCGGACACTAGCGGTCAAAAGAACACGATGGGAGTCGGTGGGATGTTGGCGAAGGTGAAGCCTTATCGGCCGTCCGATAAGGAGCCGTTCATGAATGAACGTCAGCGCGAATATTTTCGCGCGAAGCTGCTGCAATGGCGTGAGGATATCCTGAAGGAGGCGAAGGAAACACTCCAGCACCTCCAGGAAGAGAACCAGAATCATCCGGATCTGGCCGATCGAGCCTCGTCCGAAACCGATCGCTCCATCGAGCTGCGGGCCCGTGACCGGCAGCGCAAGCTGATCTCCAAGATCGACGAGGCGCTCGCCCGGATCGAAGACGGTAGCTACGGCTACTGCGAGGAGACCGGCGAGCCAATCTCCCTGCGTCGTCTCGAGGCCCGGCCGATCGCGACCTTGTCGGTCGAGGCGCAGGAGCGCCACGAGCGCCGCGAAAAGGTTTACCGCGACGACTGAGCGGCGTCCGCTTTCACACGATAGAAAATGCCCGGCCATCGCGCCGGGCATTTTTTTGCGGCTGTTGCAAGTCTCTAGCGGCATACATGCCGTCGGCCGTCATAGCCCATATAGGTGCCGGACGCGGGATCGAACGAGCGGTAGCGCGAGAAGCAATAGGCCACCCAGTCCGGCGGGCCATAACCCGGTCCCACCAGCGGACCGTAATGGCCGGGCGGATAAAACACTTGCGGTCCATAGAACAACGGCGGCGGACCGCCATAGTAGTAATCGTAATAATAGCCGCGCGGTCCGTAATAATAACGCGGCTGCGAGGCGATGATGCCGCCGAGGATCAGGCCGCCGGCAATGCCGGCAGCGATGCCGGCGCCGCCTCGGCCGCGGTAGCGAACGTCGATGATATCGGGGGCGGTCGCGGACCTGAGTGCGGCAATGCTCGACGGCACCGGCGCGGCGGTAACGGGCGCGGCCGTGCCGATGAGAAGCGCGGCGGCGCACACTGCCGCCCTCGTGCGGGTGAAGAGAGCCGACGCCATCGTATATTTCATGGCGATTTCTCCTTATGAGGCATACTTGTTTATTCTGGCTGTCGTCGAATAATCGGCCCCGCTTCACGCGCCGGCATTGATGCGGATCAATGGCTGCTCAGCCGGCCGTGCTCGAACTCATTTTGGCTCTGCCGTCGCCAGACACGGATCGAGCACGACATGATTGCGATCGAGGCGACGATAGGCGCCGCGAAATTCGACGCTGTCGCCGACCTTCATGTCATTGCCTTCGTAAGTCACGCACATCACGCGCAGGTCGGAGCAGACCACGAGATACCAGAGCGCGCCGTCGGTCCTGACCAAAGTGAGCTTGCCGCCGATCGACAGGTCGATGCGCTCGCGGCCGTCGGGCACGCCTTCGGCCATGGTCCGCAACGCATCGCAGTGCGCCGACGATTGCGCCGGCACTTCGGCCGGCGAGAAAGCGGGCCGGTTGGCGAAGAGGTCTTCGGCGAGGGCAGGAGTTGCCGCCGCCAGCAAGGCCATCATCGTCACGACACGCCGCATGGTCTTCTCCGTCAGTCCGGATCCGATCAACGCCGGGAATAAGTCGGCCGTGTGACGCGACGGGCCGGTTTCCATATGCAATTGTCAAACAGCGGCGGTGGAGACGTGCGTCATCGCCCGCATTGTTTGATCGGCCCCGGGCAGGCCGCATTCCCATTTCGCATCGCCAGCACCCTTTGAATAACGAGGGCGCGCGGAACGCCGGGGCTCAAGCAGCCCCGCAGCCTCGCGTGATGTGTGAGTTAGATTCACGCGAGCAAGTCACCACGGAATTGCCGAGCCTTTGGCGTTCCGCGCGCAGTATTTTGAAGGCTTGCTCGGCTCGACCCCCGGTGAACTGACCATTTCAGGCTTCCCTTTTAAGAGGATCGCCTATCCACCGCTGTTGGATTCGCCGCGCGTGAGGAGCCGGTTCGGTCCGTCGAACGCCTTTTGGGCGGCCTTTGGGACCTCACCTCATAATTCACGCGCAATGATATCCTTGTGACGCACGGCAAGGTGCGCCGGGACCGAGCGGTTTGGACCTGCCGGGAGGGGAATTTGCGCCGCATCTCCGACGCCCCTTGCCGGCCACCGC
>Ga0182747_1001462_pt1 | contig 18350 bp, 16 predicted proteins | sample eDN3rd30CBELigBY_FD_128526 | JGI IMG/M metagenome (GOLD analysis project Ga0182747, IMG submission 128526) | Enriched backyard soil microbial communities from Emeryville, California, USA - eDNA 3rd pass 30_C BE-Lig BY (version 2) (version 2) | ecosystem: Environmental > Terrestrial > Soil >...
CTTCGGATATTTCGGCTCGGCGCCTTCCGGGAAGAAGTGCGCCATGACGCGCTCCTTCACCTTGCCGACGGCGGCGTAACGCTCCTGCTTCACCGAGATGCTGTAGGCGGCGCGCAGATCCTTCTCGGCGAGGCCGAGAATTTCCTTTTCCAGTTCCGCGTTGTCGTTGACGACGAGTTCGCGCGGCTCCTTGGCGGCCTTCTCGGCCAGCTGGATGATCGCCTGAATGACCGGCTGGAAGTGGCGGTGACCGAACATCACGGCGCCGAGCATGACTTCTTCCGACAGCTCCTTGGCTTCGGATTCGACCATCAGCACGGCATCGCTGGTGCCGGCGACGACGAGGTCGAGCTTGCTTTCCGGCATCTCGTCGAGCTGCGGATTGAGCACGTATTCGCCGTTGATGAAGCCGACGCGGGCACCGCCGATCGGGCCCATGAACGGCGCGCCGGACAGGGTCAGCGCGGCCGACGCCGCGACCATCGCCAGGATGTCCGGATCGTTTTCGAGATCATGCGACAAAGTGGTGACGATGACCTGCGTTTCGCAGCGCCAGCCATCGGCGAACAGCGGACGCACCGGGCGGTCGATCAGACGCGAAACCAGCGTTTCCTTTTCGGTCGGGCGGCCTTCGCGCTTGAAGTAGCCACCCGGAATGCGGCCGGCGGCGTAGAACTTTTCCTGGTAATCGACGGTCAGCGGCAGGAAGTCGACGCCTTCGCGGGGCGCCTTGGCGGCGACCACGGTGGCCAGAACGGTGGTGTCGCCGTAGGAGGCGAGCACGGCGCCGTCGGCCTGACGCGCAACGTGACCGGTTTCGAGGGTGAGCTTGCGCCCGCCCCAATCGAGTTCGACTCGATGGATATTAAACATAGTCTGTTTCTCTCATGGTTCTCGGAAAGACTCCCGAAAGCCATGTGCAAGACGGCAAGAAACTGCTGCCTTCCGCGCCCTGCGGAAATGCAACAGCGTCTGGCGATCCTGCCATGACCATCAAGAGCCTTTGCCTTTACGGCCGGGACTATGGCCCGACCCGGATTGTCCCAAGCGCCATCGCTTGCGGACTTTAAACGAACGCGACAAGCGCCCGTTTCACAATCAGCGGCCGCGACTGGCGTCCGCTGCGTCGTCAACCGGCTCGCGGCCGATTGCAAAAACGCGCGGGGCCTTGATGAGCCCCGCGCGCAAATTTCGTTTACCGGCGAATACCGAGCTTCTCGATCAGCGTCTTGTAACGCTTCTCGTCGGTCTTCTTGAGATAGTCGAGCAGCGAACGGCGGGTCGACACCATCTTGAGCAGGCCGCGGCGCGAGTGGTTGTCCTTGGCGTGCGTCTTGAAGTGTTCGGTGAGCTGATTGATGCGTTCCGACAGGATCGCAACCTGTACTTCCGGCGAGCCGGTATCGTTCGCTTTGGTCGCGTTGGCCTTGATCACTTCGGCCTTGCGAGCGGTCGTCAGCGACATCGGTTATCCTTTCTTGACGCCGGCTCTGCCAATCAGGCCGGCAAGGTTGAACACGCGCTTGGGGACGACTTCACCGCGGTCGACTTCGGCAAGGGCGAGCAAGCGGCCCGAGACCGTGACGTAAACCGGACCGCGGAAATTGGGAGCGTCCCGTCCGCGCAACAAAACGGCCTGGCCCCTTTGGAGCCTTGCCGCATCAGACCCGTTGACGGCCAGCGCCGGGATGTCGTCCAGCGCGGTCTCGACGGGCATGAGCGCGTCGGCGAGGCTAGCCTCGCCAGCGGCGGCTCTATGACACAGAGCCTCCAAATCTTCCAGTAGAATCATGGTTTCGGGCGTGAAGCCGCCGACCGAGACCCGGCGAAGCGCCGAAATATGGCCGAAACAGCCGAGCTGGCGGCCGAGGTCGCGGGCGAGCGATCGGACATAGGTCCCTTTTCCGCATTCGGCCTCGAACACCGCGTGGGACGCGTCCGGGACGTCCATCAGCTCGAGGCGGCCGATATTGACCGTCCGGGCCTGCAATTCGACCTCCTGGCCGTCGCGGGCGAGGTCATAGGCGCGTTCGCCCTCGATTTTGATGGCCGAATAGCGCGGCGGCACTTGGCTGATGGTGCCGATGAAGCCGGGCAGTGCCGCGCGGATCTGGTCGGCCGTTGGCCGAGCCGGGCTGCTCTCGGTGACGCGGCCCTCGGAGTCGTCGGTATCCCGCTCCTCGCCCCACTGGACGGTAAACTGGTACAGCTTGCGGCTGTCCATGACGAAGGGGACGGTCTTGGTCGCCTCGCCCATGGCGATGGGCAGACAGCCGGAGGCCAGCGGGTCGAGCGTGCCGGCGTGGCCGCAGCGCTTGGCCGAGAACAGCCGCTTCATGATGCTCACGGCATGGGTCGAGGTCATGCCGACCGGCTTGTCGAGCACGACCCAGCCATGGACGTCACGCTTGTCGCGCTTGAACTGCTGGCGCTTCGGCTTGCGGGGTGCCTGGCCTTCGGCCGGCGCTGCGGTGTTCTCGACCACGAGATCGTTCGCGATTTCGGTCACTCGTCGTCCTTTTCCAGATCGCGCGCGACTTGCGGCGAGCGCAAAAGCTTGTCGATGCGCTCGGCCTCGGCGAAGCGGTCGTCGATGTGAAAGCGCAGGTCTGGCGCGAATTTCAGATTGACGGCGTGCGCGACTTCGCCACGCAGGAACTTCTTGTTGCGCTCGAGCGCGGCCACCACCTCGGCGGCGTCGCGGCCGGCAAGCGGCATGACGTAGACCGTCGCGAGCCGTAGATCGGGCGACATGCGCACCTCCGGCACAGTGATGAGGTGGCCCTCGATCACCGGATCGTGGATGTCGCCGCGCGTCAACATCTCCGCGATGGCGTGGCGCACGAGTTCGCCGACGCGCAGCTGACGCTGCGAACCGCCGGCAGGCGTCGCATCGTGGCGACGGGTGTTCTTGTTCCGTGACATATCCAAAACTCTTCGGTCATCGTCCGCGAATGCGGACGATCCAGCCCTTCGTAGAAGAGCTGGATGCCCCGCTTTCGCGGGGCATGACGGTGTTCGTGTTTTAAGCGGAGCGAATTACAGCGCGCGTGTAAGACTTGGACTTACAGCGAGCGTTGAATCGTCTCCACCCGGTAGCACTCGATGACATCGCCTTGGCGCATGTCCTGGTAGTTCTCGAAGGCCATGCCGCACTCCTGACCGGCGGTCACTTCCTTCACGTCGTCCTTGAAGCGCTTGAGCTGGCTCAGCTTGCCTTCATGCACGACGACGTTGTCGCGGATCAGGCGAACGCTGGCGCCGCGCTCGACATTGCCGTCGGTGACGCGGCAACCGGCAATGTTGCCAACCTTCGAAACCTTGAAGACTTCGAGGATCAGCGCATTGCCGAGCATGGTTTCGCGCAATGTCGGCGGCAGCAGGCCCGACATCGCCTTCTTCACGTCGTCGATGAGATCGTAGATGATGTTGTAGTAGCGGATTTCGATGCCGGCACGTTCGGCCGCCTCGCGCGCTTCCTTGTTGGCGCGGACGTTGAACGCGATGATCGGTACGCCCGAGGCTTCCGCCAGGGTGACATCCGATTCCGAGATGCCGCCGACGCCGGAGTGCAGGACGCGGGCGCCGACTTCATCGGTGCCGAGCTTGTCGAGCGCGCCGGCAATCGCTTCGAGCGATCCCTGCACGTCGGCCTTGATCACGAGCGCGAATTCCTTGCGGCCCGCGGTCTTGGCCTGCGCCATCATCTGCTCGAGCGAGCCGCGCATGCCGGTGGCGCGCGCGGACGATTTCTCGCGCTTCTGGCGCACGCGATATTCGGTGACTTCGCGGGCGCGGGCCTCGTTCTCGACGACGGCCAGACGATCGCCGGCATCCGGCGTGCCCGAGAAACCGAGCACTTCGACGGGCGTCGACGGACCGGCGCTTTGCAAGGTGGTGCCGGTGTCGGAGACCAGCGCGCGTACGCGGCCCCATTCGGCGCCGGCGACGACGATGTCGCCCGGATGCAGCGTGCCGCGCTGAACGAGCACGGTGGCCACGGGGCCACGGCCGCGATCGAGCTTGGCTTCGATGACGGTGCCTTCGGCCGCGCGGCTCGGATCGGCCTTGAGGTCGAGGATTTCGGCCTGCAGCGCGATCATTTCGAGCAGCTTGTCGATGTTGGTCTTCTTCAGCGCCGATACTTCGACATCGACCACATCGCCGCCAAGCGATTCGACCTGGATTTCGTGCTGCAGCAGTTCGGTGCGCACGCGATCCGGGGTCGCGCCCGGCTTGTCGATCTTGTTGATGGCAACGATGATCGGAACCTTCGCCGCCTTGGCGTGGCTGATCGCTTCCACCGTCTGCGGCATGACGCCGTCATCGGCCGCCACCACGAGGATGACGATGTCGGTGACCTTGGCGCCGCGGGCGCGCATCGCGGTGAAGGCGGCGTGGCCCGGCGTATCGATGAAGGTGACCTTGGAGCCGTTCGGCGAGGTGACCTGATAAGCGCCGATGTGCTGGGTGATGCCGCCGGCTTCGCCGGAGACGACGTCGGCCTGACGGATGGCATCGAGCAGCGACGTCTTGCCGTGATCGACGTGACCCATGACGGTGACGACCGGCGCGCGGGGTTCGAGCGCTCCTTCTTCGTCGGCCGTATCGAACAGACCTTCTTCGACGTCCGCTTCGGAGACGCGGCGGGCGGTGTGGCCCATTTCCTCGGCGATGAGCTGGGCGGTGTCGGCGTCGAGCACATCGTTGATGGTTGCCATCTGGCCCTGCTTCATCAGCAGGCGGATGACGTCCACGGCGCGCTCGGACATGCGGTTGGCGAGTTCCTGGATGGTGATCGCATCCGGGATGATCACTTCACGCGTGAGCTTTTCCTTCGGCTCGTTGGCGGCGTGACCCTTCATGCGCTGGGTGCGGCGGCGGAACGAGGCCACCGAACGCTCGCGCACTTCGTCGGCGCGCAGCGCGGTCACGAGGGTCAAACGGCCGCGTTCCTTCGGCGGCGCGGCGCGGGTCGCGGCTGGACGCGGCGCGACCGGGCGAGCGGCGCCGGGGCCGCCACCGGGACGGCGCGCAGTACGCGGCGCTTCGTCGTCCGCTTCGGCTTCCAGCTTGGGACGGACACCGGGCGCGGGCTTCTTCTCGTCTTCGCCGAGACGCTTCTTGGCGACTTCGCCGGCCTTGCGCTTCTGGTCTTCCTCGGCCTTGTGGCGGGCCTCTTCCTCGCGCTTGCGCGCTTCGGCGGCTTCGCGTTCGGCCTGTTCGATATACTCACGCGAGGCGCGGCGCTTGGCTTCTGCCTCGGCGGCGGCGCGCTCCTCGGCTTCGCGCACGCGCGAGTCGGCGAGCGCATGAGCGCGGGCGGCCATCTCTTCTTCGGTCAGCGTGCGCAGCACGACGCCGGATTTCGGCGCGGGCGGAGCGGGCGGCGCCTTCGGCGCGGGCGCCGCGGCAGCCTTCGGCGCTTCGACGGGGGCCGGCTCGGCCTTGGCTTCGCCCGGTCCGCCGACGGTGCGGCGCTTGATCTTCTCGACGACGACCTGCTTGCTGCGGCCGTGGCTGAAACTCTGGCGCACCACGCCCGTTTCCGTGCGCGGTTTCAGCGTCAACGTCAGTTTCTTTTCGCCAGGGTTCTTGGTGTCGCTCATTCAGTACTGCTTCTTCCTTTTGCCCACACGGGCGCATTCAGTTCGGACGCATTGCATTCACGGGCGCCTCTACGGCGCGGCCGCGCTTATTGAATCGGGCGAGTTTCCAGACCGATACCGCATCAACCGTGCAGCACGGGCGAGAAAAGTCTCGCTCGCGGGTCCGGCAAGCACGGCAGCATGTACCACATTTGGGCGGTTCAATGCCAAATCCAATTGCTCGCCCGGAAAGGCCTCGATCAGCGCTATTTCCCCATTTTGGGACTGATTATTGCGCTGCAAGGCAGAATTCAGTTTGCGTTTGCCGTCCTCGGCGCCATCGGCCGCGTGAACCACCGCCAGGACGCCTTTTCCCGCCAAGGCGGCCTCAACCTTGGCGAAGCCGGCGACCACGTTGCCGGCCTTGCCGGCCATCGACAGCGCATCGAGCGCCGATTTCGTCAGCAGGCCCTCGACCTCGGCGGCCAGATCCTTTGATACCTTCATCTCCCGCTTGAAGCTGCGGGAAAAGACGTTGCGTTTGACCGCCTCGCCGATCGCCTCGCGCGTCGCGGTGATCCAGAGGCCGCGGCCCGGCAGCTTGCGCTTGAGGTCCGGCACGGCTTCGCCCGCCGGCCCGACCACGAAACGCATCAGTTCCGCCACCGGCTTCACCTCGCGCGTCAGGGCGCAGAAACGCTCGGCGCCCGCGGCGACGGAGGTCGCGCCGCGGTCGAGTTCGTCTGCGTCAGGCTGCGCGATGGCAAGCATGTGGTCTGCCGGTTCTCCTGCTTAAGCCGGTTCGCCTTCGGCTTCCGCCGGCGCCTGCATGGCGGCGAGTTCGGCCTCGGTGATCCAGCCGGCCTTGAGGCGCGCCTGCATGACGATCGCCTCGGCTTCTTCACGCGAGACATTGAGCCCGTCGAGGAAGCCCGGCTCGTGCTTGGTCTCGCCGTCCTTGCGCTCGGTCCAGCCGACCAGATCGTCGGCGGCGCAGCCGGCGAGATCTTCGATCGTCTTCACATCGTTCTCGCCGAGCTTGACCATCATCGCGGTCGTGATGCCGTCGACCTCGCGCAGTTCGTCGGCGACGCCGAGTTCCTTGCGCTTCTCGTCGAGTTCGTTCTCGTAGCGGGCGATGTAGTCGCGGGCGCGGCTCTGCAGCTCCTTGGCGGTGTCTTCGTCGAAGCCTTCGATGCCGGCGATTTCCTTCTCGTCCACCAGCGCCAGTTCCTCGATCGAGGAGAAGCCTTCCGACGCGAGCAACTGACCGACCACTTCATCGAGATCAAGCGCCTCGACAAAGGTCTTGGTGCGGCTTTCGAACTCGGCGGTGCGGCGCTCGGATTCTTCCTGCTCGGTCAGAATGTCGATATCCCAGCCGGTGAGCTGCGAAGCGAGGCGCACGTTCTGGCCGCGGCGGCCGATGGCGAGCGAAAGCTGCGCATCCGGCACCACGACTTCGATGCGTTCCTTGTCTTCGTCGAGCACGACCTTGGCGACTTCAGCCGGCGCCAGCGCGTTGACGACGAAGGTCGCGATATCCGGCGACCACGGGATGATGTCGATCTTCTCGCCCTGCAGTTCGTTGACCACGGCCTGCACGCGCGAGCCACGCATACCGACGCAGGCGCCGACCGGATCGACGCTGGAATCGCGCGAAATCACGGCGATTTTGGCGCGCGAGCCCGGGTCGCGGGCAACGGCGCGGACCTCGACGATGCCGTCATAGATTTCCGGCACTTCCTGCGCGAACAACTTGGCGGTGAACTGCGGATGCGTGCGCGACAGGAAAATCTGCGGGCCGCGCGGCTCGCGGCGCACGTCGTAGATATAGGCGCGGATGCGGTCGCCGTTGCGGAATACTTCGCGCGGCAGCAGTTCGTCACGGCGGACAATGGCTTCGCCGCGGCCGAGATCGACAACCACGTTGCCGTATTCGACGCGCTTGACGACGCCGTTGACGATTTCGCCGATGCGATCCTTGTACTCGGCGTACTGACGATCGCGCTCGGCCTCGCGCACCTTCTGCACGATGACCTGCTTGGCCGACTGCGCGGCGATGCGGCCATATTCGAGCGGCGGCAGCGGATCGGCGATGGTGTCGCCGACCTGCGCGGCCGGATGACGGCGGCGCGCGTCGGCGAGCGTGATCTGCGACGAGGCATTCTCGACGGCATCGACCACGAGCATGTGACGCATCAATTTGAGTTCGCCGGTCTTCGGCTCGATCTCGGCATGAACGTCGGTCTCGGCGCCGTAGCGCGAGCGCGCCGCCTTGGCGATGGCGTCTTCCATCGCTGCAATGACGATGCCGCGGTCGATCGACTTTTCGCGGGCGACCGCATCGGCGATCTGCAACAGTTCCAGCCTGTTGGCGCTAACAGCCATAGCTGTGGACTCCTCTTTCGTTCGTTTATCGAGTGGCGGACGTGGCAGGTTTCTTGGCAGTTTTCTTGTCGGCCTTCTTGGCCTGCTTCAGTCGCCGTTGTTCCTTCTTCGCCTCGCGCAGTTCGCGCTTGGCGGCCTTCTCGGCGCGCAACGCCTCGCTCACCAGTTCGTCGGTGAGAACGAGCTTTGCTTCGCCCATATCCGTGATCGGCAGCAGCACTGCCGGGTCTTCGCCCGCTTTGGGGTCGTCGCGTGTCAGGCGCGCATTGTCGCCCTCGACGCCGTCGAGAATGCCGCGGAAGCGCTTGCGGCCACCGACCGGAACTTCCATCTCGACCTTCAGCAGGTGGCCGGTGTAGCGCTCGAAATCCGAGCGGCGGACCAGCGGCCGGTCGATCCCGGGCGAGGAAATCTCCAGCCGGTAGGCGCGGTCGATCGGCTCGTTGACGTCGAAAACCGGCGACAGAGCCCGCGAAATCGCTTCGCAGTCATCCACCGTCATGGTGCCGTCCGGGCGCTCCGCCATGACCTGGATCGTGCACTCCTCGCCGGAAGAAACTCTAATCCGAACAAGGCGATAGCCAAGCTGCTCGACCACCGGGCCGGCGATCGTGGCGACCCGGGCCGGCAGGCCGGTCTCGGTGATCAGGCGCGGCTCGTCGCCGGCAATCCCTTGTTCCAAGGGAGCCAGTTCCGCCGTCGAAACCTGATTGTCGTCGCGCTCGCCTGAGGCCATGTTGCGCTGAGCTATGCCTGTAACAGAAAAAGAGCGGGCCCCGGGGGGACCCACTCTCAGAACCTGATTTGGTTTTGAGGGTGTATCGATTGACAGGCGAAATATAGCGAATTTCTCGCATTGCGCAAGGGTCGAGCAAGGGTCGAACAGGGGTCGAGCAAGGGCCGCCGCCCGGCCGACACGGCTAACGCTTCCTTCACGACTGACCCTTACGATTGGTTAAAGCGCCGCGGCGGGGTCGCCGACGGTGCCTGTGTAGGTTTGCGTGATGGCTGCTCCTGCGTCCCTGCTTCCCGAACTGGAAGAGGTCGTCCAGCACGGTTCCGCTGAAAAGCGGGCCGAGACGCTGCGACGAATCACGTCGCTATTCCTCGACGGCGCGCCCAGCTTCAACGATCACCATGTCGCGCTGTTCGACGATGTCATCGGCTGCTTGATCGCCGAGATCGAGGCCAAGGCGCTGGCCGAACTCGCGCGCCGCATCGCCCCGGTCGACAACGCGCCGGCGAAGGTCGTGGCGACTTTGGCCCGGAACGACGACATCGATGTCGCGGGCCCGGTGCTGAAAACAGCGCGACTGTCCGATCCCGACCTGGTCGCAATTGCCGAGACCAAGAGCCAGGCGCATCTGCTCGCCATGGCGTCGCGCCAGCGGCTGAGCGAGGTGGTGTCCGACGTGCTGGTGAAGCGCGGCGACCGCGACGTCGCGCACAGCGTCGTTACGAATGCCGGCGCCAGCCTGTCCGAGCGCGCCTTCACCAATCTGATCACGCGCGCGCAGATGGACGGCGATCTCGCCGAGAAGGTCGGCCGACGCACCGACATTCCACCGCGGCTGTTCCGGCAGCTTCTGCTGCAGGCGAGCGAAGTGGTGCAGAAGCGACTGCTCGCCGCCGCGAGCCCCGAGACGCAAGCCGAAATCCGCAAGATCCTCGCCAAGGTCACCGACGAAGTCGGCGCCAAGGCCGCGCCGCGCAACTACACGGCCGCGCTCGCTGCGGTGCGCGCGCTGCACAAGGAGCGCAAGCTCACCGAGGCCGATGTCGCGAACTACGCCGAGAGCGGCAAATACGAAGAGACCATCGCCGCGCTGTCGACGATCTGCGCCGTGCCGGTCGAGGTGGTCGATCGTTTGATGAATGGCGAGCGCGCCGATCCGGTGCTGATCCTGGCGCGCTCGGTCAATTTCGGTTGGCCGACGGTGAAGGCGGTGATCAATTCGCGGCCGGGCCCGAAGCCGACGCAAACGGTGATCGACGCCGCGCACGAAAATTTCGAGCGGCTCACCGGCGCGACAGCGCAGCGCGTCGTGCGCTTCTGGCAGGTGCGCCAGGGCACGGGGGAGTAGCGTCGGCGCCATGTGCTGACGATGCCACACACTCCGTTCGCCCCCGCGGAAGCGGGGACCCAGAAAGCCAAGAGCAATGCGCATACTTGCAAAAGCCTTGCTGCTTATCGCGCTAGTGATTGGCGGCGCTGTCGCCTGGTACACGATCAAATATCCGACCTATGTTTACCGCTATCGGATGACGGTCGAGGTGGCGGTCAGCGGCAAGGTTCACTCTGGCGCCAGCGTTATTGAAGTCAGAATCGCGACGCAGCCCCACGGTGGAGACGTCCCTCCCTACGTGCCTCACGTTCGCGGCGAAGCGGTATTCGTCGATCTCGGCGAAGGACGCAACGTCATTGCCTTGCTGGCTGCGGGTCCGGTTGCGGAAAACGTCAATTATCCGGATCAGATAGTACCTGCTTTGTTTGATGTACCATTCGAGAACTGGGCGGCGCTCAGCGGCATGCGAGGCACCAAAGAAGTGCCGATTTCTAAGCTGCCTACCTTTGTCACCTTTTCGAATCTGGACGATCCAAAGACCGCGCACATCGTGTCACTGTATGATCTCGAAAAGGAGTTCGGCCCGGATGTGCAATTCAAGCGGGTCTCTATCGAGATAACGGAAGATCCGGTGACGAGGAATCTTGATAAGAAGCTGTCTTGGTTGCCTCATCCAAAGTATCTGAGCGGCAACTTCGCCTGTGGCCCGTCGGCGCCCCATTGTCTGCACGGCGGACATTTCTACCGATAGGGGAAACTGGGTCCCCGCCTCCGCGGGGACGAACGGTTGTTGATCTGCGCCCAGCTAACGTCGTTTGAAAATAAAATACGCCGGCGTGCGGCCTTCGCGGATCGCCTTGGCTTCGTAGCGCGTGCGAGTCCAGCCGTCCCAAGGCTTGCGCCAGTCGTCGGCCTGTTCGGCGGTCCAGACGAAATCCGACGAGCGCGCGATACGCGTCAGCGCATAGGTCATGTAGCTTGGAATGTCGGTGGCAAAGCGAAACTCACCGCCGCTCTTCAGCAGACGTGCGAGACGGGGCAGGCTTTCGTCCTGAATGAAGCGACGCTTCCATTGCCGCCGCTTCGGCCACGGATCGGGATAGAGCAGATCGATGCGCGTGAAGGCGCCGGCCGGCAGCCAGTCGAGTAGGTCGATGGCATCGCCGTGGAAGACGCGGACGTTGGTGAGGTCTTCGTCATCGATGGCGACGAGCAGCTTGCCGACCGCGTTGAGAAAGCCGTCGGCGCCGATGAAGCCTTGCTCGGGATGCGCCATCGCCTGGGCGACGAGATGCTCGCCGCCGCCGAAGCCTATTTCGAGGCGCAGCGTTGTCGGCGCATGCGGAAACAACGTTGCGAGATCGGCGGGCGCGGGCTTGCTCAGGTCGAGCGCCAGCGTCGGCAGCAGTTCGTCGAACAATTCCGACTGCCGAGCCTTGAGCGGATGGCCCTTGCGCCGGCCAAAGAAGGCGCGCTGCGGGATGTCGGTGTCGCGGTCGTCATTCATGGTGTCATCGTCCGCGCAGGCGGACGATCCAGTATTCGCTGGCGTTGGTGACTACTGGATGCCCCGCTTTCGCGGGGCATGACAACAGAAAATATCACCCGACAAAATAAAAGGCCGGGCGTGTGCCCGGCCTTTCGATGTTGAGCCAATGATCCGGCTTATTTGAACGCGCTCTTGAGCTGCGCGGCGAGATCGGTCTTCTCCCACGAGAAGCCGCCGTCCTTTTCCGGCGCGCGGCCGAAGTGGCCGTAAGCGGCGGTGCGGCGGTAGATCGGCCGGTTCAGCTTGAGGGTGCGGCGGATGTTGGTCGGCGTCAGGCGGAAGAGCTGCGGCAGTATCTTTTCCAGCTTCTTCTCATCGACCTTGCCGGTGCCGTGGGTATCGACGAGCAGCGACATCGGGTCGGCAACGCCGATGGCGTAGGCGACCTGAATGGTGCAGCGTTCGGCGAGACCCGCCGCGACGATGTTCTTGGCGAGATAGCGCGCGGCATAAGCGGCCGAGCGATCGACCTTGGTCGGGTCCTTGCCGGAGAAGGCGCCGCCGCCGTGCGGGGCGTAGCCGCCGTAGGTGTCGACGATGATCTTGCGGCCGGTGAGGCCGCAGTCGCCGTCCGGACCGCCGATGACGAAGTTGCCAGTCGGGTTGACGAGGAAGTCGGACGACTTCTCCGGCATCCAGCCTTTCGGCAGCGCAGCGGTGACGGTCTTCTCGATCAGCTCGCGCACCATGGCCGGCGTGTACCTCTTGCCGGCCTTGTTCGTTTCATTGTGCTGCGTCGACACGACGACCTTGGCGGCGCCAACGGGCTTGCCGTCGACGTAACGCACGGTCACCTGGCTCTTGGCGTCCGGCTGCAGATCGGGGATCGCGCCCGAGTGGCGCTTGTCGGCGAGCGCCTTGAGGATCTTGTGTGAGAAGTAGATCGGCGCCGGCATGAACGAGTTCTTCTCATAGACTTCGCTCTCGGTGCAGGCGAAGCCGAACATCATGCCCTGATCGCCCGCGCCTTCTTCCTCGCCGCCCTTCTTCTTCTTGGCGTCGACGCCCATCGCGATGTCGGCCGACTGACCGTGCAGCAGCACTTCGACTTCGGCGCCGTAATCGGAGAAACCATCCTGATCGTAGCCGATGTCCTTCACCACGCCGCGCGCGATGCTGGTGATCAACTCGCGGTTCACGACGAACTTGCTGCCGTGCTTTTCGAAGAACGGCGACTGGCCGCGGCCTTCACCGGCGATGACGATCTTGTTGGTGGTGGTCAGCGTTTCGCAGCCGAGGCGCGTGTTCACCGCGCTGTCATCGGCGATGCCCAGCTTGACGTCATTGGCAAGAAAGGCGTCCAGCACCGCGTCCGAGATCTGGTCGCAAACCTTGTCCGGATGACCTTCGGATACGGATTCGCTGGTGAAAAGAAAGTTCTTGTGAGCCACGCTAATCTCCCCCTTTGGCGCGGGGGGAGCCGCGCCGGTGTATTGTCGGGGGGCCGTTCTTACAGCGGTCGCCCGCAACGTCAAGGTGCGGGCTATCGTGGGCAATAACCTCGCCGCTGTTCGAGCAAAACCGGCAATGCTCTTCTTTGAATGGGGGCGGAGCGGGACGATTCGCTGTGCGGTATTTGGCTCAAACGAAAGGCCGCCGGAAAGGCGGCCTTTGCCAAGTGGTCAGCGATGATGTGTCTGAGGCGGCTTATTCGTCGCCGGCGATCTGCTCGACCAGATCGACAATGCGGCGGCGGAGCTTCGAGCTCTTGATGCGCATGAACGATTTGGTCAGCGACAGGCCGTCCGAGGTGGCGAGGAAGTCCGACACATAAGCGGGTGATGGCGCTTCCGACATGCCGGTGCTGACGTGGCCGCCTGGCCCGTGCGGCGCGCCCTCGAAGAAGAATGAAACCGGGACTTGCAGGATGTTGGCGATCGCCTGCAGACGGCTGGCGCCGATGCGGTTGGTTCCCTTCTCGTACTTCTGAACCTGCTGGAACGTCAGGCCAAGGGCGTCGCCAAGTTTCTCCTGGCTCATGCTCAGCATCATCCGGCGCATACGCACGCGCGAACCGACGTGCTTGTCGATCGGATTAGGTGCTTTCTTGGCCATAAATATCTCCTATGAAACCATCGCCAAACCTAATGTCACATGTTCATCAAGCAAAGCAATCCATGATTTCAATGCGTCATGTACCGGCAAAAGTGCGGGAAACCAAAAATAACGTATAAGTTTCAAAGGGTTTTACATTTTAAGGCTGTAAGTACATCTGGTTTCTCGCAAAAATAATTTGCGCGCACGGCAACCAAAAGGAATTTTAAAAGGTTACCACAATTTAAGCGCGAAACCGGCGCCTGCCGAGGAGTACCAAAGATACAACCATGAATAGAATAAAGGGAGTATTTCCATGCTGACTAAATATCGTCGGAGCGATGGCTTGCGGCAGGCTGACGTCAATGACCCCTTCGACGCCGAGCGGCAGTGATGCCGTCACGCGGCCAACCGGGTCGATCACACCGGAAATGCCGGTATTGGCTGCGCGGACCATGGGTAATCCCTCGGCGATCGCCAGCACCCGGGCCTGGTGGAAGTGTTGATACGGCCCGCTGCTAATACCGAACCAGCCATCATTGGTGAGGTTGATCAGCCAGCCCGGACGTTCTCCCTCCGGTATGGCCTCATCCGGAAAGACGGCTTCGTAGCAGATCAGCGGCAGCATCTTCGGCGCACCGGGCACGTCCATCGCGCGCCTTCGGCTGCCGGTGAGGAAGCCGCCGACTTCCTTGGTGAGTTGCTGAAAGCCGAGCCGCTCCATGAAGCTCTGGAAGGGCAGGAATTCACCGAACGGCACCAGATGCAGCTTGTCGTAGATACCGCGGATCGAGCCGTCGGGATCGATGACGTAGATCGAGTTATAGGCGCGCGGGCCCTTGGCGCCGGTAGCGCTGCCGGGGCGGACGGCGCCGGTAATCAGCTTCGTCCCCGGGCTGATGAGGTTGGCGATCTGCGCTAGCGCGTCCGGCTCACGCGTCAGAAAGAATGGGAAAGCCGACTCAGGCCAGATCAGGATGTCGGCATCTTTCACGCCGTTCGACTGCGGCCCGGTAGCGCGATCCGACAAAGCCAGATAGCGGGCCATCACCTCGTTCTTGGCCGAATAGTTGAACTTGGCGTCCTGCTGCAGGTTAGGCTGCATAATGCGCAGCTTCAGGTCCTTCACATAGGTTGTCGGGTACATCGACAGCCGCGCCGCGCCATAGCCAAACATCCCGGCCAGCACGACCGCCGCCAGCGCAATGGGCCGGTACGGCCGCCGCGTTTCGACGGGATCGTCGGCCAAGGTTGCCGGCGTGGCGAAAATCAGCAGCGCGAGGAATGTCAAACCCCAGATGCCGAACAGCGATACGCTTTGCGCCATCGGCAATGGTTGGGTCAGTGCATAGCCGAACGCATTCCATGGAAAGCCGGTGAGCAGGTGGCCGCGCAGCCATTCCCCGCAAGCCATTGTTATGGCGAAGGCCAGCAATCGTTCCGGTCCGCGCACCCAGAGCAGCCGCGCCGCGGCAAAGCCGAGCGCGGTATAGAGCGCGAGGTAAGCCGGCAGGCCGGCGACCGCCACCGGCAGCAGCCAGCCGAAGGTCTTGGCATCGACCAGGAAGGCGTAGCCGACCCAATAAACACCGGCGACGAAATAACCAAAGCCGAAACACCAGCCGGCGATCGCCGCCGACAAGGCGCCGCCCCAGCGGCCTGAAGCGGAGCCGTCGATCAGCCAGACGGCAATCGGGATCGTTACGAACAGAATGGGCCAGGCGTTGAACGGCGCCATGGCCAGGGCCGAGGCCGCGCCTGCGAGCAAGGCAATACCGGCGCGGCGCCATCCGTCGGCAAGCAGGATCGCGTGGGCAAATCGGGTGACGGCGCCGGCCAACATCAAGACCGCGACGTGTTCTGCGAGCCCGCGTCTTTCGACGGCGCATCGAGATTGAGTTGCGGCGGTGCGACGCCGGCAAGCACCGCATCGGGTTCGCCGCGCTTCTTGGCTTCGCGCGGCTTCACGCGCTTTTCCGTCAGCCGCGTAATGCGCACGCGTTTGACGCGGCGCGGATCGGCGTCGAGCACTTCGAATTCGAACAGGCCGGGGCCGGGGATCAGTTCGCCGCGCAGCGGCAGGCGGCCGGCACGCGTCGTCAGATAGCCGCCCAAGGTGTCGACTTCCTCGGCGTCGTCTTCATCGACGACGAAGTCCTGACCCAAAGTCGCCACGACATCCTCGAGCGAGGCGCGCGCGTCGGCCACATAGGACCCGTCGGGCTGGCGCACGATGTCGGCGGTCTCGTCTTCGTCATGTTCGTCGGCGATCTCGCCGACGATCTGCTCGACAATGTCTTCGATCGAGATGAGGCCATCGGTGCCGCCATACTCGTCGATGACCAGTGCGAGGTGAATCTGCTTGGCCTGCATGCGCGCCAGAAGATCCATGACCCGAGCCGACGGCGGCACGAACAGAACTTCACGCACGATCTTGGCCGCGGTCAGCGGCGTCGACAAGTCGATGCCCTTGAGATCGAGGCCGGCCGGCAGCGGCTTGCGGCGCTTGGCGTTCTTGGCCGGGTCGATGGCGGCGTGTGCCGTCATGTAGCCGATAAGGTCGCGGATATGGACCATGCCGACGGGATCGTCGAGCGTGTCGTTGTAGATGACGAGCCGCGAATGGCCGGCCTTCTCGAACACCATCAGCAGATCGCCGAGCTGGATATCCTGTTGCACGGCGATGATGTCGGCGCGGGGTACCATCACGTCGACGACTCGGCGCTCGCGCAGGCCGAGGATGTTCTTGAGCATCCGGCTTTCTTCCGGCGAGAAGCCGGATTCGCCGGGTGTCATGGCGTCGAGCACATCAGTGAGGTCGGCGCGAATGGTGCTGGCGCGCGAGCCGAACATCGAGCGGAACATCCGCACAAACCAGTTGCCGTCGCCCTCGCGCTTGGCCGGTACGGGGACCGGCAGGTTGCGCGCGTCGAACGGCAAGTTGGTACTGGTGGGGTCGCTGTCAGGCATTACGCGTCGCCATGTTGAAGATCGCGGGCGGGGTGCGCATCCCGCCACGGATCGGGCATGTTCATCGAGGTCATGATGTGGCTTTCGAGCGCTTCCATCTCGTCCGCTTGCGCGTCGGTTTCGTGATCGTAGCCGATGAGGTGGAGAAAGCCATGAACGGTCAGATGCGCGAGGTGGTGAAGAAATTCGCGGTCTTCATCCTCGCATTCTCTTCGCAGCGTTTCATAGGCGATGACGATATCGCCCAAATGACTTCCAAGATGACCTTGCGTCGCCGGCGTGTCGGCCGCCGGGAATGACAGCACGTTGGTCGGCTTGTCGAGGCCGCGAAACTGCCGGTTGATGTCACGGACCGCCGAATCATCGGACAGCAGAATACTGACTTCGCCGCCGCGTGTTGAGTGGGCCGCGGCCGCCGCAATCGCTGCAGCGACAGTGGCTTCCGCGCTCGGCTCGGCCGCCCAGTGCTCGGATTCGATCACGATATCGGCGGTGATGGGCGTCATTTTCGCGGCTCACGCGGCAAGGCCGGCTTCTCGCCCCCGGCGCGGTCATAGGCCTCGACGATGCGCTGGACCAGTTCGTGGCGGATGACGTCGGCGGCGCCGAACTCGACCATGCCGATGCCTTCGACGCCCTTGAGGAGACGCGTCGCTTCGGCAAGGCCTGACACCTGACCGTTCGGCAGATCGACCTGGCTCGGGTCGCCGGTGACGATCATGCGGCTGTTTTCGCCGAGGCGCGTGAGAAACATTTTCATCTGCATCGACGTCGTGTTCTGCGCTTCGTCGAGGATGACGCAGGCATTCGCCAGCGTGCGGCCGCGCATGAAAGCCAGCGGTGCGATTTCGATGTCGCCCTGCTCGAGCGCGCGCTCGACGATACGCGGGTCCATCAGGTCATGCAGCGCGTCGTAGATCGGCCGCAGATAAGGATCGACCTTCTCGCGCAAGTCGCCCGGCAGGAAGCCGAGGCGCTCGCCGGCTTCGACGGCGGGGCGCGACAGGATGATGCGATCGACTTCCTTGCGCTCGAACATCTGGATCGCCTGCGCGACCGCGAGCCATGTCTTGCCGGTGCCGGCGGGGCCGATGCCGAACACCAGCGAATGGCGCTTGAGCGCGCGCATATAGGCGCCTTGCGCAACGGTGCGGGCGCGCACCGGCCGCTTGCGCAAATTGATTTCCTCGAATGCCTGGGGCGGCTGGCTGGAATCGAAATCGAACAGCGAGCCTTGCGCGATGGCCTGACGGATGGCGCCTTCGACATCGCCGGTCGACAAATCCTGGCCGCGCTTGAGCTGTTCGTAGAGGCTTTCGAGCACATGCCGCGCCTGTTCGACGCCGCCGCGCGAGCCTTCCAGTGTGACGTGGTTGCCGCGCGAGTCTGCCTTCACGCCGAGCTTGCGTTCGACGAGGGCGAGATTCTGTCCGTACTGGCCGAACAGCACGGAAGCGAGCTTGTTGTCCTCGAAAGCGAGCACGACCTGCGTCGTGGCCGTTTCATCGGAAACGGCGGCGGCGGGGATCACGGGATCCGTGGTGCGCAATGGTGCTCTCAAGCTCCCAAACTGGCCAAAGCCGGCGTGCGGGCGGTTGCCACGCGTTCGCCGAACAGGGTGTTGGTCCCGATATCGGTAATGCGGACCGGCACGATCTGGCCGATCAGCGACGGCTCCGCCATCACATGGACCGATTGCAGATATGGGGAGCGGCCGACCAGTTGCCCAGTGAGTTTTCCGGGCTTTTCGAC
>Ga0182747_1001465_pt1 | contig 18317 bp, 14 predicted proteins | sample eDN3rd30CBELigBY_FD_128526 | JGI IMG/M metagenome (GOLD analysis project Ga0182747, IMG submission 128526) | Enriched backyard soil microbial communities from Emeryville, California, USA - eDNA 3rd pass 30_C BE-Lig BY (version 2) (version 2) | ecosystem: Environmental > Terrestrial > Soil >...
CCCTGGATCACCAGACCATCGCGTTCCAGCGCGGTGAGATGCGCCCGGATCGCGTTGGTGGTGAGCCCAAGCTGCGTGGCGAGTTCGTCCACGGTGTGATGGTCGCGGCGGAGGAGGGAGACGAGACGCCCTCGCGTGCTTTGGAAAAATCGATCTTCAATTCCCGTTGGGTTCATGGGTCGCTCCTTGATGACAGGATTACGATAGAGAATGAAGTGAAGATTGTCAATGTTTTACTGTGTTATCTACGGGATCATGTCCAACTTCCGGAGAATACGGCACAATCGGGAAGTGTTGGCTTGCGTTGCGGCGCGAATTATGACACGATGCATGGAATTCAGACGTGACACAAACGACTTCGTCATGAGTATTGGAGATGGTCCACATGCGTGAACAACAGTTACAGCCTCTTGTCCAGGCCTTGCGAAGCGGCAAGCTCGGGCGTCGGGCATTCATGAAAGCATCCGCCGCTGCGGGTGTCACCGCCGCTGCCGCCGGAGTACTGGCGGATTCCGCGCTCGCGCAGGATGCGACGCCCGACGCTTCTCCGGTCGGGGAAGCAACGAAATCGATTACGCGTGACGAGTACCTTGCCACCCTGCGGGCAGCATTCCCGTATGAGGAGGCCGAGGCGGAGGGCGGGCAAGTCATTATTGCCAGCACCTCCGATATCGCGACCCTGAACCCCGTGGTCAGGTCGGACGTCATCGCGCTGTATGCGATCAATAACATCTTCAATTACCTGGCGACCCAGAGCCCGATCGATGGCACCATGTTTCCGGACCTGGCGGATTACTGGGAACTCGGCGCCGATGGGATGACCTACACCTTCTACCTCAACCAGAATGCGACCTGGCATGATGGTGAGCCGGTGACGGCCGACGACTGCGTGATGACCTTTGATGCGGTGATGGACGAAGAGTCGATCAGCCCGATGGCGTCGGATTTCATCCAGAATGTCGCCTCTTACCGGGCGGTGGATACCCATACATTCGAGATGAAGGCCCCGGCTCCGGCAGCCCTGGTGCTTGAGAAGACGGTTGGCGCGATTCCGATTATGCCCAAGCATATCTGGGGCGATATTCCTCACTCCGAATGGGCATCGTCACCCGGGTCGACCGGAACCGATCCTTCCAAGGTCATCGGTTCGGGACCGTTCGTGTTCAAGGAATGGGCTCTTGGCGATCATGTCACCATCAGCCGGAACGAGAACTACTGGCTCCCGGATGGCGTGCCCCATATCGACGAATTCACGATCCAGGTCATTGCGGAGCCGGAAACCGCCGTCCAAAGCGTGGTGGTTGGCGATACCGATATGTTCCGGGGGCTGGCTCCCACCCAGATTGAGCGCGTGCGAAGCAATAACGCGGCGATCGAGATCGTTACCTACGAGACCATGTCGTTTGGTGGCTTTGTCATGAATGCGAGCCAGGAGCGGGCCAGCTTCTTCTCGGACACCGCTGTTCGCCAGGCCCTGATGTACGCGGTAGACCGGGAACTCGTGGTTGAATCGATGCTGGATGGCTTGGGAACGCCGTCGATTGGCGTACAGCCGCCACCCTCGCCCGCCTATGCCCCCGACCAGGTGACCACGGTGTACAATTACGACCCCGAGAAAGCGATGCAATTGCTCGAGGATGCGGGATGGGTGGATAGCGATGGTGACGGCATCCGCGAAAAGGATGGCGTGAAGTTCAGCGCCGAATTCCTGTTCTCCGAAGGGTCGACGCTTTACGAACAGCTTATTCCGTACCTTAAGCAGGTCTTTGCTGATGTTGGGGTGGAGGTCCTGCCGAAGTCCGTCCCGGCCCCAACCCTGTCCGAGCAGGTGGTGGGTACCGGCGATTACGAGATATCGACGACCGGGATCACCTGGACGTTGGACGATCAGGGTGTCCTCTACCGTTGCGATGCCTTCCCGCCAGCCGGGTTCAACCTGCCGCGACACTGCAATCCGGAATACGACCGGCTGAACACCGAATCGCAGACGGAGCTGGATCCCGAGAAGCGGCGTCAGCTGATGATCGATCAGGGCAATATCTCCAATGACGACGCACATTGGGGCATCATGTACTTCGGGCAGGGTGTCTTCCCGGTGAACTCCCGCGTCCGGAATGCGTTCTTCAGCGCCTACACGGAACTCTTCTCCTATGCCGATCTCTGGATCAAGGCGGAGTAGATTTCACCAGGTTCAAACACGATACAGAATGAGCCCCGATGTCATCATCGGGGCTCATTCTGTATTTCCATCCCGGCATTCTGGTCCGATACTGTGGTTAATACCGAACCCGGGTGTTCCGTGGCGGTGAAAGCCGACCGCGTTCGGGCGATGCCCGCAGCTGCGACCGGTCATCGCCCTGGCGTCAGTATCCCCAACGCATTATCCGGATTCCGTAAAACACCTTGTCGACACAAAATGGAGTTCCCGATGCCATACACTCTGCTGAGAAATGCCACCGCGATACTGGAGACTGGCGGTCACAGATTCCTGATCGATCCCGCGCTGGATCCCGTGGGCGCACGGCCGCCGGTACCCAACACGCCCAACCAGCGGCCGAATCCCCTCGTGGAGATGCCAAATGGCTGGGAGACAACCGTCACCTCCGCCGAAGCCCTGATCGTGACACATACGCATATGGATCACTGGGACCAGACGGCTGCCGGGATGCTCGATCGTCAATTGCCGCTCTTTTGCCAGCCGGAAGACATACAGAAGATGGCGGATGCGGGATTTGACGATATCCGTCCGGTCGAATCCCGGGAGGAGTTTGGCGGCGTCAGCCTGATTCGCACTGCCGGGCACCATGGTACCGGGGACATTGGGAAAGCGATGGCGCCCGTTTCCGGGTTCGTGTTCACAGCGAGTGGAGATTCCACGGTCTATGTGGCTGGCGACACGATCTGGTGCGATGAAGTGGCCGAAGCGATCTCCACGCACAGCCCGGATGTGATCGTCATCAACGCCAGTGGCGCACGATTCCTGCAAGGCGACCCGATTGTGATGACCGCGGTAGATATTGCCCGCGTTCAGCAGGCGGCTCCGAGCGCGTTGATCATCGTCGTCCACCTCGAAGCGATCAATCATTGCCTGGAGACCCGATCCTGTTACCGTGAGACGTTACCAGCGCTTGGGGTGAATATGGGCCAGTTGCGCATCCCCGAGGATGGGGAGCAGATTGGCTGGTAACTCCATCGTTCATTGACAGGCATTTGGCCCCGCGAGCCCGGCTCGTTCGATGCCCGTTCCCCTCCTGACTGCGCTTCGCAGGGTGATCTGATACCGGCGAATTTAGAGATGGTAAGGCGATATATTGACATTCTCGTCAGTGTTCAATATGTTAAGAATGTACGGGTCATAATGTCCATAACGTGCTGCGTGTCATGCCTCCGGGACATGTGCGTGCAGGGAAGTAGGCGGAAGCGCATGGTGAAGCGTCTCAGATATGTCGTGATGTTGGCGATGCTGACGGGGGCGACGCTGCTCCCGGCGGGAATAATGCAAGCCTCAGCGCAGGGTGAGGACCTTTGCGCAGGGGCGTTGGTGCATGGTGAAGGCGAGTACGCCGGGTATGAAGTCGTGTCCACCACTGGTGGATCCGGGAGCCAGATCGTGCTGGGTTCAATTGATGGCGGTTCATATCTCTCCGGCGGATCCGGGAACGATGTGCTGTGTGCCTTTGGCAATGGGAACACGCTGGACGGCGGTTCCGGCAATGACCTGTTGGTGGCGTTGGATGGTGGGAATGTCTTCCTCGGGGGTAGTGGCAACGACACGATGATCGGGGTGGTGGGTGACGCTTTCGATGGCGGTTCGGGCCGAAACGAGGTCGTCTCACGATCACTTGGTCCGACAATTAAGATCACGTTCAGCCCTGCCGGGGTGGGGTGTTGGGTGAGCGTGGATCTGACCGGCTTTGCTGCTAACACTGAGTACGAAGTGAAAGTGAGCCGTAATGAAATACTTGCTGAAGTGATCATTCCAGTGCAAACCGACAACAATGGTAGTGGCGCACTAATTAACATAGTCGGATACTCGGAAGAAGGGTCGGCCAAAGCTGAGGTGGTCGGCATGGATGGTATGAGCACCGGGTGGGTTGCTATTGCATGTTAATTGTGCGCGTGAACTCCATGGACGGCGCAGAGTACGCCTGCGGCGTCCATGGGCGTTGTCTACGTCGTGCAGAGATATCGTTCGTAGAACTGGTCCTCGTGGCCAGTTTTTTGATCGCGATTACGTATGTCTTGCGTGCAGGTTGGCCATCGGCCGCAGTTGTGCAGTCTCGAATGGTTGTCTTCAGCATTGTGACCGGATACCGTGGATGTGATTTGAGGCGGACGTTCAGATGGGACAAGAGGGCGATATGGCAGACAACAAGCATTACCGGATCGGGATTGGCGGCATTGCGATCGAAAGCAGCACGTTTTCGCCCCTACCGAGCACGACGGATAACTTCTGGATTTTGCGTGGCGATGAGATCGCGGCGAGCTATCCATATTTCGAGAACGGCACCTTTGAGGGCCGCGACGATGTGACCTGGCTGGGCACGCTCAAGGCCCGCTCGATTCCTGGTGGTCCAGTTGAGCGAGCGTCCTATGATGCGATGAAGGGAGAGTTGATCGAGCGATTGCAGGCATCGTTGCCACTGGATGGATTCTTCTTCGACATTCACGGCGCGATGAGTGTAATTGGGCTGGATGATGCCGAAGGCGATCTGGTGACGGCAATTCGTGAAACTGTTGGGCCGGAATGTGTCATCTCCGCCGGAATGGATCTGCACGGCAATGTGAGCGAGGTGCTGGTCGGGGCGGTGGATATCTTCACGGCGTATCGTGAAGCGCCGCATATCGACGCCATGGAAACCAAGGCACGGGCGGTTCGCAATCTCCTGAAGCTCCTGGATGAAGGCGTGCGTCCGTATCGGGCGTGGGTGCGGATTCCCGTCGTGCTTCCGGGTGAGCGGACCAGTACCTTTTGGGAGCCAGGGAAAACTGTTTATGGCCGGTTGACGGAATCCGATGGCGTCGCAGGTGTGCTGGATGCCTCGTTGTGGGTGGGCTACGTTTGGGCGGATCAACCCCGGGCCAGTGCGACGACAGTGGTGACCGGAACCGATCAGGAGGCCATCGCGGCGGAAGCCCGGAAGATAGCGCAGCGGTTTTGGGATGCCAGAACCGACTTCGACTTCGGTGTGCCTTCCGGAGATGCCGACTGGACCATCGACCAGGCGCTTTCACTACATCAGAAGGCGGTGATTATCAGCGACTCCGGGGACAATCCGACAGCTGGTGGGGCAGGGGACATCCCGATTATGGTTCAACGCCTGTTGGCCAGGCCGGAACTTGCCTCCGGTGAACGGACCGCTATCGTTGCGGCGGTGCCCAACGCGGAAGCGGTCAGGGTCGCGAAGGCTGCCGGTGAAGGGGCCGAGGTCACGGTGACCATCGGCGGCATCAACGATCCGGTGAACGGATTTCCACTGGATATTACCGGCACGGTTTACAGCATATTTGCGGACGATCCGGTTGGTGGCGACATTGTGGTCATTAAATCCGGTGGTGTTCACGTCATCGTGCCAGGCCGCCGGAAGCCCTATCATCACATCCGGGAATTCGAGAATCTCCGCCTGAATCCGAAGGATCATGACATGACGGTCGTCAAAATCGGGTATCTGGAGCCGGAATTGAAAGACGCGGCATCAGCCGCATTCCTGGCGCTGACGCCCGGTGCCGTGAATCAGGATATCCCGAGCCTGCCGTTTGAGCGGTTGCAGCGGCCGATCTTCCCGCTGGATCCGGACATGCCGCAACCTGATCTCCCGGTGCGCGTGTTCGACCCCATCGGGTAATGGGTCACCGCGAACCGCGAACGACACCCTGCAGGATTTGACCTGATTCCGCCATCACGAAACGGAGGCTGTCCAGATAGTCCAGCACTTCCATCAGTTCGTTACCTTCAAACGTCTCCACGGCATCGGCCAGTTCCCCGCATTCGCGTAAGGCGTTGACGAGATTCTGGCGAGCCTTGGCTGCCCGTTCATGTGTTTGCCTGGCGTGTTGCTGGTTGATCATGCGCTTGTCACCTCGTGCGTGAGATATGGGTCGAAATCGCCTGCGATTATGGTACTTGCTTCTGCCGACCACTGCTTGCTTGCCGGTTAACAAAACCAAACCAGCTTTGCCGCGTTCCGCCATCGACGTGAAACATGCATGTTGTCACGCATTGCATAGGCTCTGGAGGGTGATTACGTAGGGACTACGTAGTTCAGGTTACCAGAAATACGTGTTTTTGCGGATGTCCCTGTCAGGGTGATGGAGCAGACTGTACTTGACCTCGCTGGCAGCGAGTCACATGCGGATGCAACCATTTCGGACCCAGCCTCCGATTGCACTTCGAATGCGATGTCCTGTCAGCCGTGACATCCACCGATCTCGTGTGGTGCTGGATCAAGATGTTCGCGGGTCCAGATTCTGTCGAGGAGAGACTTCTCATGGTGAAGTCCGACAGGATGACAATCTATTCCCTTTCCTCCATCCACAGGAAAGCGCCGGACGACCCCTCGTCCGGCGCTTTCGTTGACGCGATGCTCGATACGTCATACGGTATCCGGATGAACACTCGGCGGTGCGTAGTGCCGGTCTGCGTCGTCTCGGTGCCCCGCAGCTGCGGCCGGTGCCCGGGACGAGCGACCGGAGGTCGATCCTGGCAACCTCCAACGCATCAACCGGATTTCGTATCATACTGGATCCGGAGGAGGTGTTGTGGGTAACCCGGGACGAGCGGACTCTCACTCCATAAAAACCCCGTCATCCCGAGCCGGGGCGACGAGCGTAGCGAGACGCATCCGTGTCGAGGGATCTTTGCGTCTGCCCTCATCCCGGTTCCGGTCACTCTCCTTCTGCAAGCAATTCCCTGGCGTAGGCAAGGTAATAGTGACGGCCATTGGCGCTGGTTTCCTGACGGGCCAACGCCATTAACCCCTCTGCCTTGGCGTGACGAATTGCTGTCTGGTCCGGATCGAGAACAAGCAGCAGATCAGCCAGCTCAATCGCCCATTGCGTATCGGCCGCTTCCAGTGCCGCGTGCATGGCACTCGTGACAGCATCGCTACCACCCATTTGGTCGATCATCCTGGTCGCTCGTTCGCGGGGAGGGAGTGGATTGAGGTGCGTTGGATTCCCATCGAACCAGCCGAGATAGCCGGTGTAGATGCTGCGGACGGACCAGGCGACGGTGCCGTAGTGCTCCTGCAAGTACGGAAGCTCAGCGAATCGGTCCGGAAGCCTCACGTTGGCGACCGTTTCCTCGATCCCCAGCCCCTGGTTCATACAAGCCAGTGTTTCGGTCAGCACATAGTCCACGGCATCGCGGAAATTCGTGAGGATTTCCGCGACCGCATCGCGGCCCATGATGGGGTGGGTGTGACCCGGCAGCATGGATTCGGCGGGGTATTGCAGCATCTTGTCGAGCGATTCGATCCAGGTGGCAACATCGCGATATTGCCCACCCCGGATGGCGTACAGATTCGGCCAGCATCCAAAGTAATTGTCCGCGCAGAATAGCGTCTTGTGCTCGTCGACCCAGATGAACATCTGGTCCTCGGTCTCCCCCGGCGCCGCACACAGCGTCAGATGCACGCCGTCAATATCGAGATGAACTTCGCCATCGGTGTAGACCGTGGTCGGCGGAAGAGGGTTGCGCACGCCCTCGCCGGCGGTGAATCCTTCCCTGATGCCGATACCCTGGGAAATGGCTTCCTCGTCGGTCAATTCGTAGCCGAACTGGCGAATTCCCCGACGATCCTGAATCTCCGCCAGCTTTTCGGTCCGGCGGAGGGGGAGTGTTACCGGGGCAAAGGCGATGATTTCGGGGTCAGACCCGGCGAACGTCTTGGCACCGCTGCGATGATCGGGATGCCCATGGGTGTAGATGATCGTTTTGACCGGCTTGTCCGTTTTTTCGGCGATGACTGCCGCGAACCTTTCTGCCCGTACATCGGTGTCGAGCGTGTCGATGACGATCACCGATTCGTTGGCAATGATGAAACTGGCGTTGCTGTGACCGTACCCCATCACGTGGAAGATGGTGTTCGGCACCACTTCCGTCACGGTCGGGGGATAGGCGGTGGCGGTGAAGTCCTTGAGTCGCTGCTCGCCATCGGATACAAGCATGTATGGGGCTCCTGATTCGGATTGGATGCGATGGGAAATGCAACGTGGCCACCCATGCCGACGAGCATGAATGGCCACATTGCCTACGTGATGTATTTTATACCGGAAGCAGACCCTGTTCCCGGAATAATTCGGCATTGAGGATGGAGGCTCCTGCCGCGCCCCGGACCGTGTTGTGGCCAAGCACCACGAACTTGAGACCCAGCAGTGGGCACTCACGCACCCGACCGACCACGGATACCATGCCATTGTCCGTATCCCGGTCCAGCGACGGTTGCGGCCTGTTGTCCTCGTATCGGACAACGATTGGCTGAACTGGAGCGCTCGGCAACCCCAACTCCTGCGGCACACCCCGGAACTGCTCGAAGACCTCGATTGCTTCCTGCGGAGTCGCCGGCTTCTTCAGCCGAACCGAAGCGCACTCCGTATGACCGTCCCGTACGGGTACCCGGTTGCAATGCGCCGAGAGCGTGAAATCGGCCGGGGCGAACCCGTTGGCAGGATCGTACCCACCCAGCAATTTCATCGACTCGGTCTGGATTTTTTCTTCCTCTCCGCCGATGTAGGGAACGATATTGTCGATCATGTCGAGGGAGGGAACTCCTGGGTACCCCGCACCGGAAACCGCCTGCAACGTCGCGGCAAGGACACCGTCCAGGCCAAAGGCATCGTGCAATGGCTTGAGCGCAAGGACCAGGTGGATGGTCGAGCAGTTCGGATTGGTGGCAATGAAACCGGACCAGCCACGGTTTGCCTTTTGCACCGCAATCGCCGCCGTATGATCCGCATTGACTTCCGGAATCAGGAGCGGAACATCCGGTTCCATACGGTGGGTCGAGGTGTTTGAGAGCACCGCCAACCCATTCTTCGCCAGTCGCTGCTCGATATCTTCGGCAACCTCACCGGGCAGGCCGGAAAAGGCCAGCGGACTTTGGAGATCGGCGTGATAATCCTGGACCGTCAGTTCGGCGACGCTATCCGGCATCCTGGCACCCAGGCGCCAGTCCGTCGCCTCGCGGTAACTCTTGCCCGCGGATCGATCCGAGGCGACAAGTTCCGCTACCCGGAACCAGGGGTGATTCTCCAGCAGTTCGATAAAACGCTGACCGACATTCCCGGTCGCTCCGAGAATCGCAACGGGAATACGTCCATCGCTCATGATTATTCTGGTCCTCTCTGTTTCGTTCGATCGCATCAATCACAAAAGGAGTCTCGAACAACGTTTGCCGCGCAATGATCGTTGTCCTGGGTTCGCATCAACCTACGCGAAGCGATTCGCTCAACAAATCTGTCCGCCTGCGCGATGTGGAACGGCGCACGTGATGAGCGTTACCGACGAATGCATCGTGCGTGGTCTGCACCGCACGGTCGGAATCTTCTTCATGGACGACCACGACCATCGCGGAATTGGAGTTTTGCTGATTGCTGGCGAATACTTCGATCCCCGCCCGGTGGAACACCGCGAGCATCCGTGCCAGGGACGATGGTGAATTGGCGGCGCCGTCTCCCACGGCGGCGACGACCGCGACATGATCCTGGCAACAGATGATGACTTCGATATCGTCGAGTTCGGCGTTGATACGCTCCCCCAGCATGTCGCAGCCACCTCCAACAGTATCGACGATAAACGTCATCCGGCGACGCGATGATGCCTGGGAAACGCTGAGGATTTCGACCCGTTGTTCGTGCAGCACCCGGAAAATCACCGAAGCTGCCGGGGCAAGGTCTTCCAGTTCCGGCACGTCGAGCGTGAGCAGGGTGAGTCCCTTGAGCGCGGTGGTGGCCTTGATTCGATTGCTGGCAGACTGATTGTGGACCACGGTGCCCGAGTTGGTGGGTTGGAAGGTGGAGAGAATTCGCACCGGGATATCCTGCACCACGGCTGGCCGGATCGTGCGCGGGTGCAGCACTTTGGCCCCGAAGTGGGCGAGCTCCTGCGCCTCGTCGTAGCTGATCTCCGAAACGACGCGCGCACCGGGCACCTTGCGTGGATCGGCGGAAAGGACCCCCGGTACATCCGTCCAGATCTGGACCTCCTCGGCGTCAAGTGCCGCTCCCAACAGCGTTGCGCTGTAATCGGAACCGCTTCGGCCGAGGGTGGTGGTGGAGCCGTCCGGCGCGAAGCCGATAAAGCCGGTTGCCACCACGGTGGTGCCCGCCTCAACCAGAGGCGAGATCTCGCGTTGGGCGCATTCCCGCGTCTTTTCGCGATTGGGGCGTGCCGACAGGTAACGATTATCTGTTGCCAGCACGGTGTCGGTGAAGACGGCCTGGGCGGGAATGCCCATATCGCGCAGTGTGGCGGCCATCATCAGCGACATGGATTTCTCGCCGTGGGAAACGATCTTGTCCGACTGGGCCGGAGTCAGTTCACCCCCGGTGAGAATCTCATCGAGGGTGGTATCCAGGGAGGCATGAATTTGATCGACGGCGGCGGATACCGCGACCCGTAAATCACCGTTACTGAGACCGGAAAGTACGTTTTCGTGCCGGGCATGGATCTCCGCGACCGATGCCACCATCGCATCGCGATTTCCCCGGGCCGCCGCCCGTGCTGCATCCAGCAGCAGGTTCGTGACGCCACCACATGCCGAGACAACCACCACATTGGTGCCGGGTGTGTTACGGATGATCCGTGCGGATTCCCGCACGCGACGTGCGTCTCCGACTGATGTGCCCCCGAATTTGAGTACGCGCATAATTAGGTTCTCCTCACCGAGCAAATCTCGTGCGATGACCCGTGGCCGCTGCACAGTGGAATGAGAGGGACAGTCTGTTGTCCCTGGGTTCCGGTTCCCGGTGAAGCGTCGTTGCCCGCCGTGAGCCTGTTGGTCCGTCCCGTTACACACAGAAAAGCGGGAGCAAGTGTCTGCTCCCGCCTGTCGTTCCGGTTTTGTGTTTCTGACTCGTCTCTGTGCGTCAGCAAACACCCGGCCCGACAGGCCAGCAAATAATCATCTCAATGGTAGTCATCATTGAGGTGCTCATCTGCTTATGGGTGCCGGTGGTGTTGCGCACAGACGTATTCATGTTTCTGACTATACAGGCCCCGGAGGTGTTGCGCAAGGTGATTGCACGAGGTCGTTCCCCGGGGCATCATATCTGACCGGGCATGTGTCCGGTTGGTGGCTCGACACCGATGAGATGACGCATCAGGTAATCCCACTGCCGCCGTTCCACGTATTCGGCATGCTTGCTGAAAATGTGGTCGTCGCCAGGCACGAAGAGGAGATCGTAATCCCGATTCGCCGCGATCATCCGTTCGATCACCCGGTACGTGTGATGAATCATGACGGCTTTATCCATCTCTCCATGGACGAGGAGGAATTTGCCGGTGATGTTCCCGGCGGATTCGATCGCCGAGGCTCTCGCCCAGGATTCAGGATCGTCTGGACTGTCATACGCTTCCAGGATCATGGCCATCACCATTCGGCCATCATGCCGTCCGGAGGCGGCTATCCCAACGGAGAAGAAATCGGGGAAGTGTTCCATCGCCAGTGTCGCCGCGTACCCGCCAGCGGAATGACCGAAAACACCTACCCGTCCGAGGTCCATCCAGGGGCGGGTGGCCGCCAACTCCCTGATCGCGGCGACGTGGTCTTCAAGCCCCGATCCCGCCCCGAGGTTATTCCAGGATGCATCGTTGAAGGCCCGGCTGCGACCCGGCGTCCCGCGGCCATCGATGGTGACACCCACCAGGCCGAGTGCGGTCATGGGCTCAACCTCATCGGCGGTGAAATACGGCATGGCGCGGAATGTTTGCGGGCCGGGGTAGAGGTGATCCAGCACGGGATAGCGGCGTTCGGGATCGAAGCCGCGCGGGTAGTGCAGGGTGCCGAAGATCGGGGTCTTGCCATCTGCGGCCGTGGTCTGGAACCGTTCCGGCTCGCGCCATCCCATTGCCAGCAGCGGGCTGATGTCAGTGCGTTCCAGCTCCAGTACGACGTTTCCTGACCAGTCTCGCAAAGTGTAGACCGGTGGGGTGCTCACGGTTGAAGAAACATCGAGGATATACGGCTGCTGGCAGGCATCTGGCAGCATGCCCATCTGCCGGTGATCCCGGTCGTCGTCGAAAAGGCGTTTGAGGTCTCCCGTGGTGAGATCCAGGTGACAGAGCGTGTAGCGATAGGGATCCTCTGGGATGAGGCCAGACACATTGACCCAGACTTCCCGTGTTTCCTGGTTGACCCGCAGGATCTCTTGCACGACGTATTCACCGCGGGTGATCTGTCGCAGACAGGTGCCATTGGTCGCATCGTACAGGTAAAGGTGTCCCCAGCCATCCCGTTCGGAGAACCAGATGATTTCCTCAGGCTGCCCGGTTTCGTCGTACAGCAGCCGAACATTGGGTTGCTGATGAAACATCTGGGCGGGCCGAAGCCTCCGTTCCGAGGTTTCCGTCACCAGATCGCGGGAGATACCGGTGACCGGATCGATCCGCCGCAGCGTCAGGCTTTGCCAGGGTCGGGACGATTGCAGCACGTTGATTGCCGTACTGTCGGCGTCCCACCAGACATCGCCTCGCATCAGCGGCGTGGAGTGGGTACATGGCAGGGGCGGAATGCCGGCGGGAAGGACCGATGCGGTTCGGGTATCGACGATCAACAGCTCAGCCATCGGGACATGCGTGTCGCCGGGAAAGGGTGTGTAGATGAGGTGCTGCCGCGGCAAACCTCCATCTGCGGGCGCGGATTCGGTGATGGGTGTCGAGCGTACACCCGCATAATTCATGCGTTGGGTGAGGACATACCGGCTGTCCGGAGACCAGATGGCGACAACCCGCGAGCCAAAGTTCCCTGTTTGTTCCGGTCTCCCGGGGGACCCATAGCTGCATTCCGCCGTGCCATCTGTTGTGAGTTGCGTCTGCTTACCTGTTTGGAGATCCTGCAGGGAGAGATCGAAGCCGGTGATGCCCAGGGAATATCGGCCATCGGGAGATTGGGCGGAGATGCGTGCTGGCGGCATGAGAAACGACATGTTTCCCGATTCGTCCGGGTCGATGAGCCGCTTTGACATGGTCGCGAAATTCACATGCACGAACGCGGGTTCACCGGAAGTCGTCACCTCATAGGTGATGCCCGAACCATCGGCAAGCCAGCGAACCGACGTGATGTCGTCGCGGATGAGCTTTGGGCGATTATCCGGTCTCCATTGTTCCGCGACAGCGTAGGTATCCTGATCCAGGTTCCTTGTCCGGCGATGGTTTTCCTGCATGGGTGATGACTCCAGAGGGTTGGGTAAGGTGTGTTGTGCACGACCTGCCTGATTTGTCTTTACACCATACCAGCCAATCGATACAATTCCTACTTGGCGAATCGGAATTTGAATCTGGCAGGAATTGAGGGGAAACCATGCGTAATCATATGAACAGGCGGGTGGTGATCAAGGGGTCTCTGGCAGCAGGCATCGTCGCCGGGTTCGCGGGACGTGAGGGTGTTGCCCAGGAGATGACCCCGGAGGCCTCACCGGCCAATGGTGATGTCCGGGTGGTTGCGGCCGCCAATGGCAACATCGAGGTCTCGGGAACACCAGAGCGTCTGGTGTTCATGGAGTACGAACTGGTGGAAAATGCCGTCATCCTCGGTATCGTCCCGGTTGGTGTTTGCGAGCGGGATTCAATCAACGCCTGGGTGCCGCTTCCAGAGCCGCTGCCCGAGTCCATCGTCGATGTCGGCGCGCGCGATGAGCCCGACCTTGAAGCGATCCTGGAGTTGCAGCCGGACCTGATTATCGCGGCCAAGCCGCGGCAGGACGAAGTGCTCGATCGTCTCGAAGCCATCGCCCAGACCGTGCAGTTGGAGACATATTCCCCGTTCTCGGCGCCAACGGGAGGTATGACGCCGATCGCGAATTTCCAGCACGTCCTGACCCAGGTGGCCCAGGCCACCAACCGCGAGGCCGAGGCCGAAGCGGCGATCGCCGACTTCGATGCGCTGCTTGAATCCGCCATTGCCGCCGTCGAAGCAACCGGGAACGCCGGGAAGCCGTTTGTCTTTGTCGGCCAGTTCCCCGAGTTCTCCAGTGTCACCTTGTTCAACGATCATTCCCGGATTGCCTACACCGTGAGCCAGCTGGGACTGGTGAACCAGGCTGGCGAGAATGACTCCACTCCCGGTTTGCATTACCAGGAGGTCTCCATCGAGAATCTTGGCACGATGCTGTCCGAGGACACGCTCTTTTTCGTCTCCGAGAGTTCCGCCTCGGCGGAGGAGATGCAGGAGTTCTTCAACGGTGCCGTTTGGCAGTCGATGCCGTTTGTCCAGGCAGGAAACTTCATTAACCTTGGGCAACCCAATATCTGGACTGCGGGAAGTGCAATCACGCTCAGCAACTTGATTCGACGTGTGGTCGAGGCGCTTGGCGGTCAACTGGAGGCGTAATGCCAAATCCGGACGAGCGCTCGGCGGTGCATCGGATAGGTCTGCGTCGTCTCGGTGCCCCGCAGCTGCGGCCGGTGCCCGGGAAATTGACCGGAGGTCAATCGTTGACCATCCCTGACGAATCGTCCGGATTCCGTATAAGTCATCCTGTCATTGATGCGTATGCGGGGGGCGATGTCTTCATCGGCTCCCGTTTGCCAGCTGGTCGAGTTCCTGCCAACAATCATCAGGGATGACGATATTCGCGAGATCGATCGTCTGTTGGATCCGCTCCGGCCGGGACATACCAACGATCGTGGACGTGATCCTCATATCCTTTAGCGAGAATTGCAGGGCGGTCGCTGCCAGCGGGATATCGTACCGGGCACAGATAGCCTCCATCGCCAAAGCTTGCTGGACCGTGTGTGTATCCGCCGATTCGTACGCGTACCGTGGATACTGCATTGGTCCCTTGGCCAGGATGCCGCTGCCGTAGGGAGCGGCATTGAAGATCGGAATACCCAGCTCATCGCAATGGGCGATCAGGGGCTCTGCCGAACGATCCAGCAGCGTATAACGATTGTGGGTGATGACGGCGTCGAATACGCTGGTGTCGACGTACTGCATCATGATGTCGATCGGCCCACCTGCCACGCCGAGATGCTGGATGATACCCTGCTCCCGATACTCAAGCAGCATTGCCAGCGGACCGGTTGGGGCGGTGATCTCGGCGAAAGGACGTTGCTCCGGATCGTGCAGGAAAACCAGGTTCAGTCGGTTCATACCCAGCAGATCGAGGCTGCGTTCAAGGCGAGTCTTCACCGTCGTTGCATTGAATTGGCCAGTCGCGTCCGCGCCGATCTTGGTTTCCAGGAAGGCGTCGTCCGGCAGACCTCCCAGATCGCGAAGAACCGTACCGATTCGGCGTTCGCTTTCGCCATCGCCATATGCTGCGGCCGTATCCAGCCAGTTCAGTTGGCTATCCAGTGCCGTCCGGATCGTCGCGTGGGCGATTGTTTCCGGCACCGAATAGGTGAAGGTATCAGGCATGCTGGCCAGGGGGGCACATCCCACGGCAATGGGAGGGACCATCCTGTCAAACAGGGGGCGGGGAGAAAGCATCGACATCATCCTCCAGTCTGCAGGTCGCCGAACGGGATAACGCCGGATTCCCACGGGAATCCGGCGTTGATCGTGATCTTGGGGGCACCGGTTTTGGGCCGATGTGCTCCTGCTTACGGCGTAGCTTCGGCGCTCGCCTCGGACTGCACGTTACCTGACGGGATTTGCCCCTCGGGAGTCGGATCCAGGATCGGTGTGGTGGTGATTTCCTCCCGGACCGCTGCCACTTCTTCCGGGGTCACCGCACCGGCATCGTTATCCCAGTTCTGGCGAACGTAGGTGGCGATGGCTGCAATTTGCTCGTCGTTGTACGTTCCTGCGAACGTCGGCATACCGCCGCGACCGGTAATGATCGTGGAGATCAGGTAGGTCGGATCATCCAGCGTGACCAGGGGGTTTCCGTTCAGCGGGAGGTAAATCCCGGCAATGCCCTTGCCATCCGGTTGGTGACAGGCAATGCACACGTTGTTGTAAATCTGTTCGCCTTCGGCAATCAGGTTGCTCTCAACCGGTGTTGCGGCGGGGCTGGCATCCTGCGCCATACCCATCAATGGGAACGCGGCGGCTCCCAGTAAGCCAACTGTTCCGACCAGAGTCAGAACCTTTCCTCGCAGAGTCGTGCGAATCGACATCGTCGTATACCTCTCTCTCGGCATTGTGCCCGTGGTTTAGTCGGTTAACCCTGCATCACCCGTTTGTGCAGGTTCTCTACCTGCAACCAGGCTGCCTGCACGGCACCTTCCATCCAGGCATTCACGTAGCTCAGATGCTCGCCCACGAGGTAGACGCGGCCGTCCGGCTGCTGGAGTCTGGGCATCACTTCGGCTCGCGTCCGCGAGTTGTAGCTTGGCCAGGCGCCGAGGCTGTATGGCTCGAGGTGCCAGGCTACCGAGAATCCCGAGATGTACTCATCGCGCATCTGCGGATGGATCTTGCTGCCGTAATCGAGGGCCAGCTGATGCCGGTCTTCATAGGCGAGCGAACTCACGCGAGCCGCATTATTGCCAAAGTTGTACATACCGAGCATCGCGCCACCCTGGGCACCGTAGTTGTCGTCCGGGTAGTCGAGAATCCCCAGTTCGGGGATATTGCTGAACGACTGACCGCCGTAGATCCAGTCGTCCTCTTCCCAGAAGCGACGCTTGAAGCCGAGACCCAGGCGCAGTGCCATCGCGTACGGCACGGAGCGGATTGCGGTGGTGAACTCGGACGAGAAATCGGTCTTCAACTTGATCAGGACAGACAACGGGATGTTGCACATCACGTAGTCGCCCTCGATTTCTTCCGTCTCGCCGGTTTCCTTGTTCAGGTACACCACCCGGACGCCGTCTTCACTCTGGCGGATTTCTGTGGCTTCGCAATTCAGCTTGATGCGGTCACCGAAGGCGTTCTTGAAGCCGACTTCGTACAGTTGGCTCATACCATCCTTCGGCTTGGTCAGGGTCGTCTGCCAATCGAAGGTGGATGTTGCCGCCAGGTAGCCACCGCTTGCCTGGAGCGATGCTGCGGCAAATGGCAGCAGGTCCGACAATGGATACGGATCGGCGATTTCACCGGCGGACTGCGTGTCCGGCAGGGTGGTGTAACCGCGATGATCGCTTGGGCCATACGTCAGATCGTTGCGATCGAGAATGCCCCAGTTGATGAGGTAGTTCTTGAAATGCTCGCCATCTTCGGGTGTGAGCGGTTCGTCCAGCGCATCCTGGTCGATTGCCGTGGCGAGGTATTGTGATGTGTATCCCGCCATATCGGCCTGCAGTTCGTGCAGCCGCATTTTCTTGCCGTTGAGCGGACCGTCGATATTCTCGGCGTACACATACCCGTTGAGATTCAGGTTCTTGTGATCCATCAACGGCACATTGAGTTCGTGGGCATAGTGATAAAAACCGCGATGGTAGAATGGCACGCGCGATGGTCCCGCGTCGTACCAGAAGCCTTCTGGCCAGTCGCAGGTTTGCTCGCCCTTGCCGTATTCCTCGGTTTTGGAACCGCCACGCACGGTGAAGACGTGACCGCCCACGCGGTCCCGGGCCTCAATGATCGTGACATCATAACCAAGCTTCATCAATTCGTACGCCGCCGGGCATCCGCCCGGGCCAGCGCCAATGACAATGACCTTGGTGCCGTTCCCATTACCATCCAGCTTCGGCGGCTCGGTCTGTCCCCCAATTGCCTGCTGGCCCCAGGCCGTCATGATATTCAGGACGGCTGCGGATCCAACGGTCGCTCCCACCATCTGCAGAAACCGACGGCGGGTGAGCGATCCCGGCTGTCGAACAGCTTGTGACGCGCCATGTTCGCTCTGAACCATACTCTGTCTCCCCCGGACCTGTGTCCAAAATGTGCAGTGCGTGCTGACTGCTTCCTCAATCCCATGGCCCCCGGCCCATATGTAGAGATGCAAGTGTGCTGACTGCACACAAACCGCTGGATCGTGGTTGGCGAAAAATCGCGTCACGATGCACGACTTGCATAACTGCAGAATACCCTACTGTCGAGTAGGATAAAACCCCTCCGAATGGGTCGGGATTACTCCCCATTGATCGTTTCGCCCAGTGATGTTGCGAGGCTGCTCCCCATTCCCGGGCGTTCCATGTTAATCACGGTGACGTTGGTCACGACTGCCATCGCCGGTCCCCGGCCAGCCCAGGCAATAAAATGGTCCAC
>Ga0182747_1001466_pt1 | contig 18316 bp, 13 predicted proteins | sample eDN3rd30CBELigBY_FD_128526 | JGI IMG/M metagenome (GOLD analysis project Ga0182747, IMG submission 128526) | Enriched backyard soil microbial communities from Emeryville, California, USA - eDNA 3rd pass 30_C BE-Lig BY (version 2) (version 2) | ecosystem: Environmental > Terrestrial > Soil >...
GTAGCCCCACGAGCCGCCAAAGGGATGCTCGGTGACCGGCAGCAGTTCGACATGGCTGAAACCCATGCGTTGCAGGTAGGGAATGAGCCTGTCGCCGGCGTCGTCCCAGCTGCCCATCTCGCCCCATTCCGTTCTCAGCCATGAGCCGACGTGCGCCTCGTAGATGGAGAGCGGCTCCGCCCTGGGGTTGGCGTTCGCCCGCTGCTCCAGCCACGCGGCGTCGCTCCAGGCGAAATCCGGCGTGGCGGCGACGATGGAGCCGGTGCGCGGCGGCTCTTCCTGCCGACGGCCCAACGGATCTGCCTTCCAGGGCAAGGGGTCGCCGTTCGCGCCGGTGATGGCGTATTTGTAGACGGCGCCTGGACCAACGCCGGGAATAAACAGCTCCCATACGCCAGGCCCAAGCCGGCGCCGCATCGGATGGCGGCGCGCATCCCAACCGTTGAAATCCCCGACCACGGCGACATGCGCGGCGTTTGGCGCCCACACGGAAAACAGGGTCCCCGCGACATCGTCGAACACACGCGGATTGGCGCCAAACCGCGTCGACAGATCGAAATGCCGGCCCTGGGCGAACAGGTAAATATCGTCCTCGGACAGCAGAAGGCCGAAAGAATAGGGATCGATCGCCTCGACAATGCCGTCGGGCCAGGAGATGCGCAGCCGATAGGGGCCAGCCTCAGGGGCAGGCGCCTGAAAAAGGCCATTGCCCTCCGTATCCATTGGAACAGCGCGCCGCGCCTCACCCTCGCCGGTGACGATCTCCGCGTAATTGCAGCCGGGCAACCAGGCGCGCACGAAGGCGCCGCCGGCATAAGCATGGCGACCGAGGATGGAGAAGGGGTCAGGGTGGCGGCCGCCTTCCAGCAGAGCCAGATCGTGCGGAGCAAGGGCGGGCAGGGAAGGCGCGGGCTGGCGCATGGAGAGGCCTTGTCTGGACGCCAGGGAGTTCCGTCCGGTGGCAGGGATCAGCATGCCGTAGCGCGGCATGAAAGGTTAACGCGCGCGCGTATTTTCGAGCTGGGCGAACACCGTGCTGGGCCATGAAAATGCGGCGCGCCGGAAGTATGGAGCAGGAATGCCGTTCAGTATAAGCGCTTTCCCTATTCGGCCCGTGGCGGCCATGTGCCGGCGCCGGGCAGATCGCGGCATTTGCACCCGAGGTGGGCAACCCGGATCTCACGCCAGCCGCCAGTTGGCTCAGACCTTCGGCTTTGAGACCGTCTTGCGGCCTGCCGTGGTAGCTGTCCTGGTGCGCGACGCGGTCGCCCGGGGCTTGCGCTGGACTGGCGTGGTTGCGGCGGCGATTTCGCCAGGGCTGGCTGCGACGCGCTCCTCGGCGAGCCGCCAGTGTTCCGCGTCCCTGCCGTGAGGCCGGCCCTCGGCTTCCCAGATTGCGTAGGCGGCGTCGCGAATGGTCTGATCCCTGTTCATCATCTGCCTCCCGGAGGGTTGAATGGGACATGTGAGGCCCCGACCGCGTCAGCTGATGGCCGGCGGGTTCGATGCCGTCCGAAGCCGCGCTGTCTCCATTGTCAGCTGGCGAGCGCGCGGGCGTAGACGTCCGCATAGCGGGAGCACGGGCGGCGCCAGTCAAAGCGCTTGGCCATGGCGTGGTCCCGCATCTGGCGGAATGCTCGCCTGGAGCGAAAGGCGTCAAGGGCGCGGGAAACCGCCGCCGTCAGCCCAGCTCCGGTGAGGCTGGAGAAAAGGAAGCCCGACAGCCCGTCTTCGATGGTGTCGACCAGACCGCCGGTCCGGTAGGCGATCGGCAGCGCCCCGGAGCGCTGCGCGTACATCTGGCTCAGCCCGCAAGGCTCGAAGCGCGATGGCATCAGCAGAAAATCGCTGGCGGCGAACAATCGCCGGGCCTCGCCGTCGTCGAAGCCGATGCGTGCGGCGACGGCGTGCGGATGCTTCCTGGCCAGCGTCTCCACCGCCTCTTCGATGCCGGGCTCGCCGCGCCCCGTCACCACCAGCTGGCCGCCCCGCGCCACGATGGTTTCGGCGACTTCCAGCGACAGGTCGACGCCCTTCTGGTGCACAAGGCGGGAGATGATGGAAAACAGCGGACCCCGCGACGCCGGCAGATCAAAGGTCTTGCGGATTTCGGCGGCGTTGCGTCGCTTCCACTGGCGCACGATCTGATCGCCGCCAGCGCCGGAATCGATCAGCGCATGCCAGCTATCGTCAATGCCATTGATGATGCCGGTCAGCCGGCCCTCGTTCATCCGGGTTTTGAGGAGCCCGTCGAGGCCGCAGCCATGTTCTGGCGTGGTGATCTCGCTGGCGTAGGTCTCGCTGACCGTGGTGACATGCGAACCGTAGAAAATGCCGCTCTTCAGGAACGAGATCTTGCCGTGGAACTCGGAGCCATTGATGTCGAAGGCGGCCTCGGGGATGCCCAGCAGGCGCATGCGCTGCGGGTGATACAGGCCCTGGTAGGCCAGGTTGTGAATCGTCAGGATCGACGGCGTGGCCAGCCCCTTCCAGCGCATATAGCCAGGGGCGAGCGCGGATGGCCAGTCGTTCACATGGAGGATGTCGGGTTTCCACTGTGGGTCCGCCTCGCCGGCGGCGATTTCCGCCGCGGCCAGCGAAAGTCGCCCGAAGCGGATGTCATTGTCGCCGAAGTCACCGCCGCTGAACGGCCCGTAAGGCGAGCCGTCGCGATCGTAGAGCTCATCGCAGAGCACCGTGTAGATAACGAGACCGTCAGCGGTGGCGAAGCGGCCAAGCGACCATGGCGGCAGACCGGCGACACGCGGCATCCGCTGCACCACTTCCATCGCCGGCATGGCGTTGCGGACTTGCCGGAAGCCGGGCAACAGCACCCGCACGTCGCAGAAGGCGCGTAACTGCCGGGGCAGGGCGGTCGCGACCTCGCCCAGGCCGCCAGCCTTGATGAAGTCGCCCATCTCCGATGTCACAAACAGCAGCCTGGTGTTCGCGGCGATCGGCGAGGGCCGATCGTCAGGGTCTTCTTTCACGGCAGGCGCGAGCTGCAATGCATGGCCAGACGTCACAAGCGCGTTTCCGGCGCGAGCCAGATCCAGACTGTCTGTCATCCCGTCACTCCCTCGGCCTCTCGCGAACCGCGACAGACTGCCGTCTTCGGGTTCCTGCATGTCCGCGGAACTCCAAAGCAAGATCGGCGCCAGTTGTCTTGAACGGTTATTTCTGATGCCCGCCATCGCGCATTGCGAACAGGTCGGAAAACGTCAGATGGAAGCGCTTTCCCCATGCACCCTGAATGCGAAAATGGTGTGACGCTTCCGGCCCGGGACGCGGCGGCGCAGACCCGCCAGTGGCTGCGCATTGGCCGCTCCGGCGCCCCAAGCTGGCTGGTGATCGTGATTGGGGCATGCCGGCCGCCTGGTGGTCAATTTTTGAGCGTTCCAGAACGCTGGAAGCAGATCTGTTCCATGCGGCGCGTTCATGCCGGACCAGCACGGGCGGCGCGTCATGTCCGTTTGGCCGGAACCCGGGGCCAGCGCTGGCGTGGAGCGCCTCGCCGCCACGCATCTGGCGGCAGCCGGGGCGAGGGGCCGGGTTGTGTCCGGATCTTGCCGGAAGCCTTTGGCGCAGCGCCATGGCGGGGCCGCAGCAGTGTCATTCGCACGTCGCTGGGGCATGCCATATGGCTGCACCTTTTATGATCTTGCTGCGTTCTCGCCATTCCAGGATCGTAACAGGCCAACGACATGACCCAGGGTTTTCCATTGACCGTTCCCGTTCGTGAACCCTCCGCGCCATCATCGCCCGACGACCAGGTTGCTCGCGTCAAGGCTCAGGTGGTGCGCAAACTGTCCTACTCACTTGGCAAAAGCCCGGACGTCGCCCAGGCGCATGACTGGTTGACCGCGGCCATTCTCGCCGCGCGCGACCACGTTATTGACGTGTGGCACCGCTCGACCCGGGAAAGCTACGCGACCGGCAGAAAACGGGTGTATTACCTGTCGCTCGAATTCCTGATCGGCCGTTCGCTCTCGGATACGCTGAACAACCTTGGCCTGACCGGCCCGATGGCCCAGGCGCTCGAGGAGCTTGGCGTTGATCTGGCCATGCTGGAAACGATGGAGCCGGATGCGGCGCTCGGCAATGGCGGCCTCGGCCGGCTCGCCGCGTGCTATATGGAGGCGATGGCGTCGGTCGGCGTCGCGGCCCTGGGCTATGGCATCCGCTACGATCACGGCCTGTTCAAGCAGCGGATTGACGGCGGCAAGCAGGTGGAGACGCCGGAAGACTGGTTGTCGTTCCGCAACCCCTGGGAGTTCGAGCGTCGCGAAAGCGCCTACAAGATTGGCTTCGGCGGCACGCTGACCCCCGCCAGTGAGCCCGGACAGGTGCTCTGGACGCCGGGCGAGACCATCTTCGCCGTTGCCTATGACACGCCGGTGGTCGGCTGGAAGGGGCGCGACGCCAGCACCCTCCGGCTCTGGCGCGCCCGGGCCATGCACCCCCTGTCGCTCGACGCTTTCAACCAGGGGGATCTGGTCGGCGCGGTGGCCGAACGCAACCGCGCCGAGGCGATTTCCAAGGTGCTCTATCCGAACGATTCAACGCCTGTCGGTCAGGAGCTGCGCCTGCGGCAGGAGTATTTCTTCACATCCGCCTCCCTTCAGGATCTGGTCCGGCGACATTTGCGCCAGTTCGGCGCGCTCGACAATCTCGCCGACAAGGTGGCTATCCAGCTCAACGACACCCATCCGTCGCTCGCGGTCGCCGAACTGATGCGGCTGCTGGTCGATGAGCATGGCTTTGAATGGGAGCGCGCCTGGGAGATCACCACGGCGACAATCTCCTACACCAACCATACGTTGCTGCCCGAGGCGCTGGAAACCTGGCCAGTGGCGCTGATGGAGCGGCTGCTGCCGCGCCACATGCAGTTGATCTTCCGCATCAACGCCCGCTTCCTTGACGGGGTGCGGCGCGAGAACCCCGAGACCGACCTTGCGGCGCTGTCGCTGATCGACGAGCACCATGGCCGGCGCGTGCGCATGGCCCATCTGGCCTTTGTCGGCTCCCACAAGGTCAATGGCGTCTCGGCGCTGCACTCAAACCTGATGAAGGAGACGGTGTTCGCGCCGCTGAACAGCGTTTTCCCGGATCGCATCACCAACGTCACCAACGGCATCACGCCCCGGCGCTGGCTGCTCAACGCCAATCCGGGTCTGACAGGGCTGCTCCAGGAAACCTGCGGAGAGCGCGTCACGGACGATATTGGCCTCATCCGCCAGTTCGGAGCTTTGGCGGGCGATGCGGCCGTGCATGATCGCCTGGCCGCCATCCGGCGGGAAAACAAACTGAAGCTGGCGAAGATCATCCGCCAGGATTGCGGCGTCACAGTCGATCCCGCCGCCCTGTTCGACGTGCAGATCAAGCGTATTCACGAATACAAGCGCCAGCTGCTCAATATTCTTGAAACGATCGCGCTCTACGACGCCATCCGTTCCGAACCCTATCGCGAATGGGCGCCGCGCGTGAAGATTTTCGCTGGCAAGGCCGCGTCCAGCTACGCCACCGCCAAGTCGATCATCAATCTGATTAACGACGTCGCAGCCGTGGTGAACAACGACATCACAACCCGCGACCGACTCAAGGTTGTCTTCCTGCCAAACTACAATGTCAGCCTGGCTGAGGCGATCATTCCGGCCGCCGATCTGTCCGAGCAGATTTCGACGGCCGGCATGGAGGCCTCCGGGACCGGCAACATGAAGTTCGCCCTCAACGGCGCCGTCACCATCGGCACGCTGGACGGAGCCAACATCGAAATCGGCGAGCGCGTGGGCGAAGATAACATCATGATCTTCGGCATGACCGCAGACCAGGTAGAGGCGGCGCGACGCAATCCGCGTCCCAGCGCCGACATTATCCGCGACTCTGCGCAACTGGAGGGCGTTCTCGACGCCGTGGCCGGCGGCGTCTATTCGCCCGGCGAGCCTGATCGCTACGCCGGGCTTGTGGAAGGCCTCACCGCCAATGACTGGTTCATGGTGCTGAACGACTTTGAGAGCTATCGCCTCACCCAGCGGCGGGTCGACACCCTGTGGGCGGATCAAGGCCGGTGGTGGCGGATGTCCGTGAACAACACGGCGCATTGCGCCTGGTTCAGCGCCGACCGCGCCATTCGCGAATACGCGGCGCGCATCTGGAGCCTGCCCGCGGCGGCGTCTGGACAGGGCTGAGACGTTGCGTCCGCCTTTCAGGATCAGGGCATGCCCGCGCCCGGAGGTAATGGGGCCATCCGTGGTGGAAGACGGGGTCTGCTTCGCGGTTTTCTCCCGCCATGGCAGCCGCGTTCTCGTCAGCGTCTTCGATGAGGCGGGCGAGGGCGAGCTGGCGCGGTTCGCCCTGCCATGCCGGGAAGGCGACATACATTTCGGCCTGCTGGAGGGCGCCGGCGCCACGTTGCGCTATGGTCTGCGCGTGGAAGGGCCGTGGCAGCCCGAACGTGGTCACCGGTTCGACCCGGCCAAGCTGCTCGTTGACCCCTACGCCACGCTGATTGACCGGCCGTTCCGCTGGGACCCGGAGTTGGCCCGTCATGGCGCGGACACCACGGCGCTGGTTCCCCGCAGCGTTGTCGTGTCTCTCCCGGGGGGAGGTGAAACGCCGGCGCCGGCGGCGCCATCGTTCATATACGAGCTTGCCGTGCGCTCCTTCACCATGCAGCGGCCGGACACGCCGCCGGCATTGCGCGGCACGCTCGCGGCCCTGGGCGATCCGTCAGTTATCGCCTATCTGAAAGCCTTGGGGGTCAGCCATGTCGAGTTGATGCCCGTCGGCGCCTGGATGGATGAACGGCATCTGCCCCCGCAGGGCCTCACCAATGCCTGGGGCTACAATCCGGTCAACTTTCTGGCGCTGGACCCGCGACTGGCGCCTGGCGGTCCGGCCGACCTCGCCGCGCTCTGCCAGGCCATGGCGCGCGCCAACATTGGCGTGATCCTCGACATCGTTCTCAACCACACCGCCGAAAGCGACGAGTTTGGCGCCACAATCTGCCTGCGTGGCCTCGACAATGCGGTGTACTACCGCCATGCGGCCGGCGATCCCGGTCGCCTCGTCAATGACACCGGCTGTGGCAACACACTGGCGCTTGATCGCGCCCCGGTGGCGCGGCTTGCACTGGACGCGCTGCGGCACTGGCGGCGCCTCGGCGTCAGCGGTTTCCGTTTCGATCTTGGCGCGGTGCTGGGACGCACGGAGACCGGGTTTTCGCCCGACGCGCCGCTGTTTGTCGCCCTGCTGCAGGATCCCGAACTCTCCCGGGCCATCCTGATCGCCGAACCGTGGGATATCGGACCTGGCGGCTATCAGGCTGGTCAGTTCCCGGCGCCATTCGCCGAATGGAACGGCCGGTTCCGCGATGACGTGCGACGCTTCTGGCGCGGCGACAGCGCCGCCGCCGGCGCCCTGGCGACGCGGCTTGCCGGCTCATCCGATCTGTTCGCCGGCGCCCATCGCGGACCGCAGGCCGGCGTCAGTTTCGTCGCCGCCCATGACGGCTTCACGCTTGCCGACCTCGTTGCCTTCGAGCGCAAGCACAACGAAGCGAATGGCGAGGACAACCGGGACGGGGACAACGACAACCATAGCTGGAACTGCGGCGCCGAAGGCTTCACCCGTGATCCTGCGACCGGAGCCGCGCGCCGCCGCGATGTCTGCGCCCTGCTGGCGACGCTGTTCCTTGCGCGCGGCATTCCAATGCTGACCGCTGGCGACGAGTTCGGGCGGACGCAGCATGGCAACAACAATGCCTATGCCCAGGATAACCCGGACTTCTGGCTCGACTGGCAAGGGGCTGATACGGAGCGCGTCGCCATGGTCGCGACGCTCGCCGCACTACGCCAGCAACATCCGCTGCTGTCCGCCGCCAATTTCCTGAGCGGGAAGGGCGATCCGCCTGACGCGCTCTGGCTGCGACCGGACGGAGCGCCCGTCGCAGACCATGAGTGGAGCCAGCTTGACGCTTTTTGCCTGTTGCTCAATGGCGCCCATGAAAGCCTGCTGATCGCAGTCAACCGGAGCAAGCGGGGGATGCCGTTGACGCATCCTCCAGGCCAATGGGCGCGGTTGTTTTCATCCTGTAGCGACACCACGGACATGCTCCCCGCCCGCAGCGTGGTTTTGTGGCGACGACACGGGATCTCCGGCTCCTGATGATAGGCGCCTTCCTCGCGAATGTTACCTGACGTGCACGCGCGTGTATTGTGTAGCAAACTATACTATTTATGTAATTCATGATTAGACCTAATCATAGTATTGATGGCTCGATCATATTCACAGAGACGTTTCAGGTCCCCTGGAAATTTCAAATTTCTTACGTGAGCGCCGCCACGCTCCCTGGGCCGGGCAAGTTTATCCCGATGCAAGCCGGCCATATGAGCATTCCCTCCGGAGACCTTTGGAGGGTGTTTTGGCTCGACGGCCCTGTTCCACACGGTTGCCTGAAGCGACATGGTCTTCACAATTCGTTCTGTCGCCTGGAGGAAACCGTGCCTCTGGGCCAGACTGCCAAAACCAAAAGGGAGGATGCTCCATGGATTTGGAACTGAACGGCAAGACGGCGCTCGTGACCGGATCGACCGCCGGCATCGGGCTGGCCATCGCAAAGCGGCTTGTGGCGGAAGGCGCGCACGTGATCATCTGTGGCCGTAACCGGCAGAAACTGGATTCGGCCGCCGCCGGGGCAGGGGCGGTAGCCGTTCTCGCCGATCCGGCAACCGCAGAGGGAGCGGCCGCGCTTGTCGCGGCGGTTCCGCAGGTCGACATCCTGGTCAACAATCTCGGCATTTATGAATCGAAGCCCTTCGCGGACATCACCGATGATGACTGGCGGCGTTTCTTCGAGGTCAATGTGCTGTCCGGGGCGCGGCTGGCGCGGGCCTACTTCCCAGGGATGATCGCGCGCAATTGGGGGCGCATTATCTTCATCGCCAGCGACAGCGCCGTGATCGTGCCGCCCGACATGATCCACTATGGCATGACCAAGACCGCGCAACTTGCGATTGCACGCGGCCTTGCCGCCAGCACCAGGGGAACGCGGGTGACGGTCAACTCCGTCATGCCGGGGACGACGCGCTCGGAGGGCATCGCCGATTTCCTCAAAAGCGTGTCGGACAATCCGGACGCGCCGGAAGCGGAGATCGAAAAAGCTTTCTTTGCAAAGGAGCGCCCGACGTCGCTCATCCAGCGCATGATCGAGCCCGAGGAGATCGCGGCGCTGGTGGCCTATGTCGCAAGCCCGCTTTCCGCCGCCACGAATGGCGCGGCGTTGCGCGTCGATGGCGGCATCACCCCGACGATCTTTTAGAGGAGAATTCACCGTGGCCGGCACAGGCATCCCATCCCCTGCGGCTTCCTGATGCCGCCCGTCGCTCGCACTGGCGCGGTTGAATGATTGAACCGGCGTGACGGCGCCTTGCGCCACAGGTGATGGCGCTTTGCCCGGGGATAGCGTTGCCGTGCGGGCCGTGCTTTCGCCGGCTCCGGAAACACGCTTTGCAAGCGCGTTTCCGGCATATTGTTTTCCATTCTTCGCTGGGAGGACGGGATGGAAGCGATATCGCGAGCGACGCTATCTGCGCTGGCCGGGTGCGATGAGACGCGGCTTTCCGAGTTGGAGCGTCTCGGCATCCTGCGGCAGAGGAACGGGAGTTACCATTCAGGCGATGTCAGTTGCCTGCGCGTTGCCCTGGCCCTCAATGATGCGGGGATCAGCCTCGATACCCTGGCTGAGGGCCTGAGCCGCAAGGTGTTTTCCCTGGATTTCGCCAGTCAGCTCATGTTCGAACCGGTCGCGCTGACCACGCGGTCGCTTGATCGCGAGCTTCAGGCGGAAAACTTCGACCTCCCGACATTGAACCGGCTTCGGTCAGCCACGGGGCTTCCACAACTGTCGGATGACCAGGCGCCGCGGGAAGACGATATCGAGCTCATGCAGCAGCTTGCGGCGTGTCGCAGGCTCGGCGTGTCGGAAGAGGGGTTGGCGCGCGTTCTGCGCGTCTTCGGGCAAACGACGCGCCGGGCTGTTGACACCATGCGCGACCTGTTCCGTGGGGAAATCGAGGAACAGCTGCTGGGTTCAGGCCTGTCGCACGCCGAGATGCTGGAGATCGGCGCCCGCAAGCGGCTGGCCCTGCAACGGAGCGGCTTCAGAGGGCTGTTCCTGCTTCAGCGCCGACTGCTTGAGGAGGCGGTTTTCAACAATGTTGTCGCGCGAATACAGGACGCGTTCCGGGATGAAGGGCATGAGATCGCGACAGGGGAGGCCATGCCCGCCGTCGCCTTTGCGGATCTGACGGGGTTCACCAGTCTCACCGACATGATCGGTGACAGCAAGGCCGCCGAACAGGCGGCCGCGTTCGAGGCCTTCGCCCAGAAGATCGCTCTTGCTGCCGGCGGGCGGGTCATCAAGGCATTGGGCGACGGGGTGATGATGCTGTTTCCGGACGCCGCCTGTGGCCTCGAAGCCTCGCTTCTCATGATCGAGGAACAGGAGAGGCATGGTTTGCCGCCGGTGCGGGTGGGACTGGCGACCGGCCAGATTGTGCCGCGCGACGGCGATATCTTCGGGCGCACGGTCAACCTGGCCGCGCGCATCTCGAACGTCGCGCAGGCCGCTGAGGTTCTCGCCTGCCCGGCGACCAGGACCTCCGCCCTGGCGATGCGGCCGTTGAGCTTTTCTTTCTCGGCGCTCAAGCCGGTCGGGCTGAAAGGGCTCCGCGAACCTGTCCCGCTCTTTTCCGTGCACCGGGCGGCTGCCGGAGACGGCGGTATGCCGGACCCCGAGGGCACGGGCTGAACCGCCCCATTTTCGGCCAGACAGTTGGCGTCAGCAGACAGGCTCAAGCACGGCTTGAGGGCAGACGTACGCCCCGTGACCCGAACCAGATAGCGGCGCGCTGGCAATGACGGGACTTGGCGTAGGGGGAAAAGCCCCTACGTCGACAACCCGGTGAAAAACTCAGTCCGGCTCATGGCGGTAAGACCGGTGCTTGTGTCCCTTGCACTTCATTTTCTCTACATACTCCCCGTGTTTCCACTTCCCCTTCACCCTGCAATCACCACGCCCGTAGTGGTCCCCATGTTCATACCGGGGAGCCTCCTGGCGCTCATACCAGCTTCCCTGATCGTCGTCGTTCTCCCAGGGATCCGCCAGGGCGCCGCCACCGATGCACAGGGTCATGGCCAGACCGGCTGCGGCGGCGATAGGCAAGAGTTTCATAGTTTTTGGTCCTTTTCGTCTCCCAGCCAGCAATCCTTACGCCTTCTCAAGGCAACTATGTGGCCTGCCCAGATATCGGGGGTGGATCATCCTGCGTGGATTTCCGCAGTTTCAAGCGACCGGTCATCTCCGAATCCCACCAATGAGCGATCACAACGGTCTCGCCTGCTGCCCGACGTCCTGCCCCGGACAGCCGTGCTGATCGCGGACCGTGGCTACGACAGTTCGTGGTTTCGGGAGGAGCTTGCCGCGAGGGGCGTCATGCCCTGCATTCCTTCAAGCCGAAGCCGGAAAACCCGGCGGGGTTTCCTTTGGGCGCGACCGGGGGGCAAGGAGCCCCTCGTCGCCATACGCCAGTCGGGCCTTCCAAAACACGCTCGCATTCGTGGCCGCGGGTCGCGCGCGAACCGACCCGATTCCTAGTAATTTCCAACGCGGCACACCAGACCAACCCTTAAACTTACGCCCGGGTTCGCATTAATAATCATGGGAAAGATGTCGCGTGAATACGACCTGCCATCAATGTCAGGGATAACGGATCGCGCCTCGCGGGCAACACATTCACACTGCTCCCTCGGCCGGTCATTACTACAGGTTCTGACGAACAGACTCTCACGCCCGTCCGTTGCCTGCCCGGCGTTCGCGCTTACATCGGCAATGGCCGCCAGCAGGACGCCCAGAAAAGGGTCAGCGCAAGTGATCGCTTTCACAGTCTCCTGTCCCTCAACATGGGTAGCCTGCCCTCCAGCCATGCTGCCAAGCATTTTCAACAGATCAGCGTCTCCGTACGCGGTTCCGAACACGGCGCGGTCGGTCGCCGTCACCATAGGGCGAAGCAGCGCAAGGCGCTCCGCTGTTGATGAGGGCAGGCCGCATCCGCCGATGGCCTGATCGACTACGCCGCCAAAGAAGCTCTGGGCGTCGCCATTGAGGCGGGTCAGTTTGCCCGCAACAAGCGCCGCGACCAGTTCCCGCCGACCTGCCGGAATGGCCTCCTGGGGGATGCGGACGCCCTGCATGCGACGCAGGTGACGCGCTTCACGCTCGTCCGTGAGCTTGCGGGCGCCAGCCTCCCGGAGTGCGGCGAGCTTGCGCCCCGCTGCGGCCAGTGCTGCTTCCAGCGCGTCCGGGCGTGCAACGGCTGCTCCGCCGGCAATTGCAGCCGAGATTTTCTGTTCGATGGACCGAGCGTCATCGAGACCATCGAGCTCACGGCTCAGGGCTTTGAGAACCTGACCAGATTCCTTCGCAGCCTCAATGATGGCCAGCGCCTGCGCACGACTGGTTGGCAGGCTGCCTGGCCTGTGGACCCAAAAACCACTTCGGAACCCGTTAACATCGGCTTCCGAGACCCGTACATTAACGATGCCTTCAATCAATTCAGGGCGGTAGACACTGCTCCGCGTAACAGCGCAATCCCGGGCATTTCGCAACAGCTCATTAAAGCGCGCGTCGGTCATCTCCCCAACTGTCGAGCCGAAGTATTTTTTGAACGTATCATCAGCAAAAGCCTCGGAAAGCGAAGCATCCTGCGCGTTGTATCCGCCAAGCCCGGTGAAATAGCGTGTTTTAAGGGCTCGCGCCTTACCCCAGGCTTCGTACCGGCGGGTTATCCAGTTCCTGTGGGTTTCGCACAATTCAAGGAACGGGGTGGCTGTCGTGGCCTCCCGGAACAAATATGCGGTCGAGCGGGAAAACGTAGAAAGCTGAAGAACATCGCGGCCAAAGCCATCCTTGAGCGAGCTGTTCCTGGTCACGGTGGCCATGAAGTGCCGCCCCCGCTCGTCCGCCGGCACATCGATCCGCTCGATGCGCGCCTCACCAGACCTGTCCAAAACCAGGCCGTATTTGCCACCCATGTACGTGGAAGCCAGCTTTACGTCGAGAAACACCCCGTCAGTTACCGTCTGTCTCTCGGAAAACTCGAGCGACATACGCACCGTATCGACGGAACGGCTGTATACCGCGCCGTCCCAGCGTCCAACCAGACGGCTGATCAATGCCCGGCGTTCGCCGTTCATACGATCTTCTTCGCTCACGGGACGCGGCATGGCGGCCCTGCGCTCCGCCGCTCGCCTGTCGGAGCCGGCCACGCGCTCCAGCCGCTCCTGTTCCTCCTTGTCGGTCGCGGCCTTTCTGCGTCGCGCTTCCTGGGACGCGTTCGATGCTGGGGCTGTCACTCCGCCAGGGAACTTGCCGTCTTTCGCGACGCGGATGCCCTGGCAGCGGACGCGATCCATTTTTCCTTCAATAATCCGCCCGCCCGCATCAATGCTTGCCGTGAAGCCGTAATGTGAATAGCCCGGGGCCGGAATGATCCATTCCACCGGTTTCGCTACCAACGTCCGCGATTCGACCGGGGTGTTTATCCTGATCGAGTAGGCGCCGGTTTTCACGTGCGCGCCTCCATCCACTGGATAGAAAGTGAATATGCCGTCGTGGCTGGCGTCTGGCCTGCGTGGTCCGATATCGATCGTAACGCCGACAACCTCAGGACCGCAGTTGTAGGAGCCTCGCCATTCCCCGTGCAAAAGGTCCTGCTGGGCAAGCGCCGCCACAGGCGCTCCCAAAAACAGAGCCGCCACAACTGCAAATCGCACCATCGCTGTCCCCCCCAAGCCCCAAACCACACCGACAATACATTGTTTGGCAACCAGGCGAGATGCCTGCTGATACGTGAAAAAAAATCGCGAAAATCATCAAAACGAGATCATCGCCGTCTTTTCCCGGCGCCCCTGGATTCTGCGCGGAGCTGCTTCCTGGCGGCATTTCCTGGCTGATGCGCGCGCCTGCCGGGGGAGGGCTGACTGCGGCGGTTTTTGCCTCCGACAAACCAGGCGCTCTGGCTTCTGTCTTCCTGTATGATGGTGCGATCGTGCGGAGCGAAGATTAGCCGCATCAGAGAACGGGATATGGCGACGATGAAAAGGCCGGCCAGTATGCGCACCGTAGCTTTTTGCCTCTCAACGGCCCTGGTCGCCCTTTCATTGTCCGTCGCGACGCGGAGCCAGGCGGCGCCTGTCCCGAAGCCCGACGACAACACCGTTACCGACGCTTATGTCTATCTGCTTGGACGCGCCCTTACGATCCGTCAGGAGCATATGGACCGGAAGGGAGAGGGCTTCGCCTACAACAAGATCAAATACAATCCGCTTGGGTCAGCCGATTTCGTCAATCCGAATTTTGACGTCGCCTATCTCGAGGCCTGGTTCGCGGTCGACGACAAGACGCCGGTCATTCTCGAAGTGCCGGAGGTCAGGGGACGCTACTACACGGCGCAAATTCTCGACGAATGGGGAGAGGTGATCGCCAATATCAACGAGCGAACGTTTCCGACGAAGCCCTTCGGAAAGTTCGCTCTGGTCAAACCCGGATCAACCGCCAGGATTCCTGCTGACGCCGGTCGGATTGAATTGCATTCCAGCAAGGCGAAACTGCTCGGCCGCGTCGAGTTGAAGGGGGACCCGGACGGAGCAGTAAAGCTCCAGCACGCCTTCAGGGCGACCGGGACCGGCAAGCCAGCAATCAAGCCGCCTCCAGCCATTCCGATGTTCGACAATGCGACGCTGCTCGGAGCCGAGATCTTCGATGATGTCGACGCCAGACTCGGCAGCGCGCTGGATGTATCCCCCGTCGCGGCCGGGATGCAACAGAAGGTGCGCTCGGTTGCGGCCTATGTTGCCTCCGGCAAGGAGGCCCGTGCTGCGGTCGATGCGCAACTCAGGGCGTTCGTTCCGAAGTTCCGCAAGGACGCTTTGACCAGGAGCGCGCCTTATGTGAACCATTGGCTATGCGGAGCTTCTGGCGGCAATTATGGCGCCAACTACCAGATGCGCACAGCGGCAAACTACACCGGCATCTGGGCCAACAATCCTGCCGAAGCCGTCTATTTTCCAGCGACGCGCGATGCGAACGAAAAGCCACTCGACGGCAGCAGCAGCTATGTCATGCACTTCCCGGCCGATGGGCTGCCCGACAAGGTCGTCGACGCCTACTGGTCGGTCATCCTGGTCGGCGTGCCTGACTATCGTGTCGTGTCGAACCCGCTGAAACGCTACAATTTCAATAATCATTCCGCCCTGGTGAAAGAGGCGGACGGTTCGTTGAAGATCGGCATCGGGCCGAAGCCGGTGGCGGGCGTTCCGGAGGCCAACTGGCTGCCTTCGGCAGAGGGCAAGCCCTTTTCGCTGACCTTCCGGACCTATGTGCCGAAGGAGCAGGTCAAGACATGCGAATGGACGCCGCCTCCAGTTACAAAGGTGGAGTGAGGCAGGCTGCGGGCTACAATTGTCCGCGGGACGATGACTGCCCCTGCGTCCCAGCGCGGGGCAGGCGGCCGGGTGTATCTGGATTCGCAGAAGAAACATTATGGAACTAATTGGCGCTTTGGCGGCTGTCTCAGGCAGCAGCCGGTCAGCTCCGTTCATCCCGCAGCAACCCACCAGCTTTCGACGGGCCGCCGCCCTTCACCGCGATCCAGATGACATGACGCGCGCCGCCACCCTTGCCATTGGCGCGCACACGCGCCTCTTCCACGCCGAAGCCGCCGCGCCGCAGGCGCCGGGTGAAGTCCTGATCGGGAGCAGATGACCATACGGCGAGAATGCCCCCGGGGCGCAGCGCCCCGCCAGCCCGGGCAATGCCAGCCGCGTCATAGAGACCGTCATTGCCCGGGCGTGTCAGCCCGCCGGGGCCATTGTCGACGTCGAGCAAAATGGCGTCGAAGGCGCCCCGGCTGGCGCGGATGAGCTTCGCCACATCGCCTTCATGTATACTGGCGCGCGGATCGGTCATGCTGGGGCCGAACAGTTCCGCCATTGGACCACGCGCCCAGGCGATCACCTCCGGAACCAGTTCGGCCACGACGATGCTGGCGTCAGGCCCGAATTTCTCCAGCGCCTCGCGGAGCGTGAAGCCCATGCCCAGCCCGCCGATCAGCACGCGCGGCCTGGGCCGCGCGCCGAGGCGTTCGCTCACAAGGCTGGCCAGCGCCTTTTCCGACCCGCTGAGGCGGCTGTTCATCAGTTCGGTCGCGCCGGACATGATGGAAAATTCGCCGCCACGCTGTTTCAGGCGGAGGTCTTCGCCGCCGGGAACCTTCGCGGTGTCGAGCAGGGTCCAGGGGATCATGCGGGGCCTCGCCTTGCAGGTGACAGATTCGGATGATGATCCGGGGATATAGCGCCGGACACCCCAACAGGGCCAGTAGGGCGATCCCTGCCAGGCAAACGCCCGCTCGTGGCGTTGCGGCGCATCGCCAAACCTCCGGTAACCGGTTAGAAGCAGGCCGGTTTGGTGGTGCGGTTCCGGTAGTTGCATCCGCATGCTTCAGGCAAACGCGGGAATCAATGGGCCGCCATCAAGTCTTTGATTGGTTTGTTTCCGGATTTTGACATTTGAGCGACTGCCTGACGCCAACAGGGACCCACATTTCAGGTTCAATCCGCCAGGGGCAATAACATGCTCCATTCCTCCACGAACGGCCATCTCCCAGGCTTCCCTGATCTGGCGCGGCTTCCATTGCATCGGAAAGCGCCTTCTTCAACAACATCCAGGCGCGGTTCTTCCGCCACACACAAAACAAGGCGCTTCCGGGTATGCCCCCAGATTATCTCGTCACCCACTCCGGCGGCTTCCACGCTGACGAACTGATGTCCACCGTCATCCTGAGCCGCCTGTTTCCCGATGCGCGACTGGTCCGCAGCCGCGACAGGGAATGGACTACGCCCGGGGCTGATCGCATCATCTATGATGTCGGCGGAGCCTATGACGCCGACCTCCGCATTTTCGATCACCACCAGCGCGGCGCCCCCCTGCGCGACGACGGCCAGCCCTACAGCTCGTTTGGCCTGATCTGGAAGCATTTCGGCCGCGACTACCTCCTGGCGTCTGGTGTGCCGGCGGCGCATGTGGAGGCCATTCACACCTCCTTTGACGCCGGCTTCGTGCTACCGGTCGACCTTGTCGACAATGGCGCGCTCAGCCCTTCCGTAGCGGGACCACTGCTGGCGGGCCTGACCCTGCCAGGTCTGCTGGAAAGCCTGAAACCTGTATTCGACGTCAACGATCCCGACGCCGATGATCGCGCCTTTCAGGGAGCGCTGACCATCGCGCGCGCCTTCGTCGAAGCGCGGATCGGCCGTAGCGCCGCGAAGCTGCGCGCTGAAACGCTCGTGATGAATGCAATCCGGACAGCGGCTGACGGGCGCGTGCTCGAGTTGCCCATGGGCATGCCATATCGCCCCACGGTGGTGAAAGCCGGAGCCGATCATCTGCTGTTTGTGGTGCACCCCCGCGACAGCGACTGGTGCGTCAACGGCATCCGCAGGGCTGATGAGGGCTTCGAACTGCGGGCCGATCTGCCGGCCTCGTGGGCTGGTCTGACCAATGAAGAGCTGGAGCGGGCCTCCGGCGTCGCCGGCGCCCGTTTCTGCCACAACGGTCGCTTCATTGCCGCCGCTGCAAGCCGTGAGGCCGCCCTCGCGATGGCCGACATCGCCGTTCGGGAGGCGCTTGAGACCACGGAATGATGAGCCTGGCACATCGCTCTTTGGTCAAGCCCGTGCAGTGCGTCCGAAATGGTGAGGAGGTCGCGCGCTGCACCCGTCTTGACGTCAGCGCGTTTGGGATGCGCGTCAGCCGTTTGGGCTGGCAGCCACGGCGGCCGCGTGGTCATGAACAGGGCCACGACGGCCATGCTGCGGAAACCGGCCGGCTGCGCGACTCCCGCTCTTCAGGAGTGAAGGGTTTGAAAACAGGGTGGCGGGCGCTGCGCCCCTCGCCTCGCCATCGGCGAAGCCCGCTTTTTACGACTGATCCCGACGCGCTTCAGCGCATGCCGGATCACGGTGTCGGTCAGGGCAGGCGCGGCCCAAGCAAACCGCCAGCGCGGCGGTCAGTTACTGTCGACCAAAAACGGGCGGCCGGAAAGTCCGCCCTGGAGAAAAGCACCCGCCTCTAACCCCGCGTCCGCCGGGGGAAACGGGTCATACCCAACGCATTCTGGCGTCAGGCAACATAAAACATCGTCTTTGCCAGGATCACGATCAGCATCACATGGATGAAGACGCTGATGTGAATGAA
>Ga0182747_1001469_pt1 | contig 18269 bp, 15 predicted proteins | sample eDN3rd30CBELigBY_FD_128526 | JGI IMG/M metagenome (GOLD analysis project Ga0182747, IMG submission 128526) | Enriched backyard soil microbial communities from Emeryville, California, USA - eDNA 3rd pass 30_C BE-Lig BY (version 2) (version 2) | ecosystem: Environmental > Terrestrial > Soil >...
CCGACCGCGCGCATGTTCTGCGACGTCATGACGCCCGACGGGCACGCATCGGCGTCCGACCCCCGCCACGTCCTCAAGCGCTCGCTCGCGAAGGCGGCCGATCGTGGCTTCGCGTTCTACACGCATCCCGAGGTCGAGTTCTATCTCCTGAAGAGCCCGCAGCTCGGTCCCGACGGCACGCCGATCCCGGTCGACACGGCCGGCTTCTTCGACAACGTCCCGGGCGGCACGGCCCACGACTTCCGGCGGCGCTCCGTGCGCATGCTCGAGGACATCGGGATCTCGGTCGAGTTCAGCCACCACGAGGCGGGTCCGGGACAGAACGAGATCGACCTGCGCTACGCGGACGCGCTGACGACCGCGGACAACATCATGACGTTCCGCACCGTCATCAAGGAGGTGGCGATCGAGCAGGGCGTCTACGCGACGTTCATGCCGAAGCCGTTCAGCGACCAGCCCGGCAGCGGCATGCACACGCACATGAGCCTCTTCGAGGGCGACGCGAACGCGTTCTACGACCCGGCAGGCCACTACCAGCTCTCCGCGGTCGGTCGGCAGTTCATCGCGGGCCTGCTGCGGCATGCGCCCGAGATCACGGCGGTGACGAACCAGTTCGTCAACTCGTACAAGCGCCTCTGGGGCGGCGACGAGGCGCCCGGCTATGTGACGTGGGGACACAACAACCGGGCCGCGCTCGTGCGCGTCCCGCTCTACAAGCCGGGCAAGGGCCAGGCGGCGCGAGTGGAGTACCGCGCGATCGACTCCGCCGCGAACCCGTACCTCGCCTACTCGCTGCTGCTCGCCGCGGGGCTCAAGGGCATCGAGGAGGGCTACGAGCTACCCGCCGAGGCCGAGATGAACCCGTGGGAGCTGACCGAGTCGGAGCGCCGCGCGCTCGGCTACGAGCAGCTGCCGTCGAGCCTCGACCAGGCGGTGTCGCTCATGGAGGACTCCGAGCTCGTCGCGGAGACGCTGGGCGAGCAGGTCTACAACTACGTCCTGCTCAACAAGCGCCAGGAGTGGGCCGCGTACCGGTCCCAGGTGACGCCGTTCGAGCTCGAGCGCAACCTCCGCATCCTCTGATCCAGGGGGGACGGTCGTGAACGCGCCGAGGCGTCCGGGTGCGGATCAGCGGCCCGCTTCGCTCACCGAGCTCGCGCGCCTCGGCTTCGCCGACCTCGGGCGCGCGAGCGAGCGCCTCCAGCAGCTCGCGAGGCCCGACGCGATCGAGCTGCTGTCAGCGGCGGCTGACCCCGACGAGGCGCTGTCGCGCCTGCTGCGCCTGCGAGAACGCGATCCGGCGGCGACCGGCCGCATCCTCGATGACGAGGTCGCGGCCGGGCATCTCGTGCGCGTGCTCGGGGCATCGGAGGGCCTCGCGGCGTTCTTCCACCGCCATCCCGGCGAGCTCGACTGCCTGCTCGAGCCGGTCACGCCGCCGCTCGAGCAGCGGGCCGCGCACGCCGAGCTGACCGCCCGGATCGGCGGGCTCGGCGGCGAGCCCGCCCGCGTGGCACTGCGCATCGAATATCGCCGCCAGCTCGCGCGTCTCGCGGCGTGGGACCTCGGCCAGCCCGATGGGCAGCGCGCGGTCGAGCAGGTCGCGGCGGGACTGTCCGACCTCGCGGGGGCGGCGCTCGACGCGTCGCTCGCGATCGCGCGTCGCGACGCGCCGTTCCCCGCGGAGGAGATCGCGGCGACCCGGCTCGCGATCATCGGCATGGGCAAGGCGGGTGGCCGCGAGCTCAACTACCTCAGCGACGTCGACGTCATCTTCGTCGGCGGCGGCGACGCGACGATCGAGGAGCACCGAGCGATCGAGGTCGCCACGCGGCTCGCGATGCTGACGACGCGCGGGATCATGGAGCTCGCGGTCGAGCCGGGCCTGTGGGAGGTCGACGCGAACCTGCGGCCGGAGGGCAAGGACGGTGCGCTCGTGCGCACGCTCGAGTCCCACATCGCCTACTACGAGCGCTGGGCGAAGGACTGGGAGTTCCAGGCGCTCCTCAAGGCTCGGCCGCTCGCGGGGGACGTCGAGCTCGGTCGCCGCTACACCGAGGCCGTCGCGCCGCTCGTGTGGTCGTCGGCGGGTCGGGCCAACTTCGTCGAGTCGGTGCAACGGATGCGCGGTCGGGTGACGGAGCACATCCCGGCCGAGCAGGTCGACGTCCAGCTGAAGCTAGGACCCGGGGGACTGCGCGACATCGAGTTCACGGTCCAGCTGCTGCAGCTCGTGCACGGCATCACCGACGCGGAGGTGCGGGTGCGCGGCACGATCCCGGCGCTCCACCGGCTCGTCGAGCACGGCTACATCGGACGCGCGGAGGCGACCGAGTTCGCCGAGCAGTACCGCTTCCTGCGGCTCCTGGAGCACCGGCTGCAGCTGCGGCAGCTGCGGCGCACCCACCTCATGCCGACCGACGAGGCGGGCCTGCGCATCCTCGCCCGTGCTTCCGGCCTCGCCGCCAACGCCGACGAGATGCGCGAGCGCTGGCAGGGCGTCAAGGCGCGGGTGCGCACGCTCCACGAGCGGCTCTTCTATCGCCCGCTGCTGTCCGCCGTCGCGGCCCTCCCCGACAGCGACCTCGCGCTCACGAGCGAGCAGGCGATCGCGCGCCTCGCCGCGATCGGCTTCCGCGACCCCAAGGGCGCGCTCGCGCACATCGGCGCGCTGACGAGCGGGCTGAGCCGACGTGCCCAGATCCAGCGCACGCTGCTGCCCGTGCTGCTGCGCTGGCTCGCCGACGGCGCCGACCCGGATGGCGGGCTGCTCGCATTCCGCCGGATCTCGGAGAAGCTCGGCGAGGAGTACTGGTATCTGCGCCTGCTGCGCGACTCGTCCGGGGTCGCCCAGCGGCTCACCGAGGTGCTGAGCGGTTCGAGGTTCGTGCAGAGCCTGTTCGAGCGCATCCCGGAGGCGGCGGCGTGGCTCGAGTCCGACGAGGACTTGCGCGCCCGCCCGCTTGCGGCGCTCCTGGAGGAGCAGGAGGCGGTCACGGCGCGCTACCGGGACGACGAGGCGTCGGCGATGCGGGCACTGCGGCAACTGCGCCGCCGCGAGGTGCTGCGCCTCGCGATCGGCTCCATGCTCGGGCTCCTCGACATCCGCGAGCTCGGGCCGGCGCTCGCCGACGTCAACACGACGGTGCTGCAGGGCGCGCTCGCGTTCGCGCACCAGCCGGACGACGGCATCGAGTTCGGGATCGTCGCGATGGGACGCTACGGCGGTCGCGAGCTCGGACTCGGCTCGGACGCCGACGTCATGTATGTGCTGCGCGACGCCGGCGCGGGCGACGCGGCCCTCGCCCGCGGCGAGCGCATCGTGCGGGAACTGAAGCGCCTGACCGAGGACGTGCGCCTCCCGCTCGACCTCGACATCGACCTGCGGCCCGAGGGCAAGAACGGCGCGATCGTGCGCACCGTCGACTCGTATCGCGCCTACTACGCGCGCTGGGCCGTGTCCTGGGAGGCGCAGGCACTGCTGCGGGCGCAGGTCGTCGCCGGCGATGCCGGGCTGCTCGAGGAGTTCACCGAGCTCATCGCGTCCGTCCGCTACCCCGAGGCGCCCGCCGAGCAGGACATCCGTGAGATCAAGCGCATCAAGGCGCGCGTCGAAGCGGAGCGGCTCCCGCAGGGAGCGGACCCCAAGCGCCACCTCAAGCTGGGGCGCGGGTCGATCTCCGACGTCGAATGGCTCGTGCAGCTCATCCAGCTGCGGCACGCGGCGCGCGTCCCGGCGTTGCAGACCACCTCGACGCTCGACGCACTCGAGGCAGCGCAGGACGCCGGGCTCATCACACCGCCCGACGCCGCACGACTGCGGGAGGCGTGGCTGCTCGCCTCGCGGGCTCGCTCCGCCATGACGTTGTGGCTCAATCGCACGACCGACCTGTTGCCGACGGACCGGCGCGACCTCGAGGGCGTCGCGCGGCTGCTCGGCTACCCGCCGGGCTCGGCCGCGCAGCTCGAGGAGGACTACCTGCGCGCGACGCGGCTCGCCCGCCAGGTCTTCGAGCGCGGCTTCTACGAGTCCCGCTGAGCACCACGCTTCAGGCCCCTGCGGCGATCCGCGTCGGTGGGCGTCGGTACGATCGAATGAGCATGATCCCCGAACGCGGCCTGACGCCGGCCTATCCCGAGCGCGCGCCGTGGGGCACCGCCGGACGGCTGCGCGCCTGGCAGGAGGAGGCGCTCGCCGAGTACTTCCGACGCGGTGACGGCGCGGGTCCGCGTGACTTCCTCGCCGCCGCGACACCGGGTGCCGGCAAGACCACGTTCGCGCTGCGCCTCGCCGCCGAGCTGCTCGAGCGCGGCACGGTCGACCGCATCACCGTCGTGGCGCCGACCGAGCACCTGAAGCGGCAGTGGGCCGATGCGGGCGCCCGCGGTGGCGTGCGCCTCGACCCCATGTACCGCAACGGCGAGGGCTGGGGTGGCCGGCGCTTCCACGGCATGGCCGTCACGTATGCGCAGGTCGCCGCGGACGCGGCGCTGCACCGGCGTATCACCGACTCGGGCCGGACTCTCGTGATCCTCGACGAGGTGCACCATGGGGGGGACGCGCTGAGCTGGGGCGATGCGGTCCGCGAGGCCTTCGCGACGGCCGAGCGGCGGCTCTCGCTCACCGGCACCCCGTTTCGCAGCGACGACGCGCAGATCCCGTTCGTCGAGTACGCGCCCGCGGCCGACGGCTCGCGCATGAGCATGACCGACTACCGCTACGGATACGGCCGCGCGCTGCAGGACGGCGTCGTGCGCCCCGTCGTCTTCCTCGCCTACGAGGGCGGCATGCGATGGCGCACGCGCGCGGGCGAGGAGATGGAGGCGCGGCTCGGACAGCCGGACACCCGCGACGTCACCTCGCAGGCGTGGCGCACCGCGCTCGACCCCGGCGGCGACTGGATCCGCGCTGTACTGCAGGCCGCCGACCGGCGGCTCGACCATGTGCGGCATGCCGTCCCCGACGCGGGCGGGCTCGTCATTGCGACCGATCACCGCGCCGCACGCGCATATGCCGAGATCCTGACCGCGATCACCGGCAGCGCGCCGATCGTCGTGCTCTCGGACGATCCGGCGGCGTCCGCCCGGATCGAGGAGTTCGCGACGGGGGAGCAGCGCTGGCTCGTCGCCGTGCGGATGGTCTCCGAGGGCGTCGACGTGCCGCGTCTGGCGGTCGGCGTCTACGCGACGAGCGCCGCGACCCCGCTCTACTTCGCGCAGGCCGTCGGGCGCTTCGTACGGGCCCGCCGTCGCGGCGAGACCGCGTCGATCTTCCTGCCATCCGTCCCGCAGCTGCTCGAGCTCGCGACGGCGATCGAGCGCGAGCGCGACCACGTGCTCGGCGCGCCGCGCGATGCCGACGGCTTCGAGGAGGGGCTGCTCGAAGCGGCGAACAGCGAGGACCGGGCCTCGGAGGCGCTCGTCGACGAGTTCGAGTGGCAGGCGCTCGCGTCGAGCGCGGACTTCGGGCGGGTCGTCTACGACGGCGACGAGTTCGGCTTCGCCGCGTTCACCGGCAGCGACGACGAGCTCGACTTCCTCTCCGTGCCCGCGATCCTCTCGCCCGAGGAGCTTCGCGAGGCGCTACGCCATCGCCAGACCCGCCAGAGTCGCCGTGCCGAGGCGCACCCGGCGGAGCGCCCGCAGGCCCTCTACCGCACGCTCGCCGAGCAGCGCAGCCTGCTGCACTCGCTCGTCGGCCTGCACTCCAAGCGCACGGGGCAGCCGCACGGCCATATCCACGCCGAGTTGCGTCGCGTGTGCGGCGGCCCGGAGGTGTCCCGCGCAAGTGTCGCGCAGCTGCAGGCCCGAATCGATCGCCTGCGCACCCAGATCCACGCATGAGGCGGCTGCCCGACCGCCGAGAACTCCAGTCGCGGCCATCAACGTGACGTCTTCGAGTCACCTGCCGAGTCGATGGGGGTCGACACCGATGCCCGGCGAAGGCGCAGGGCACCGATGAATCCGAGCGCGAGGAAACCGGTCGCGATCAGCAGCGCCCAGCGGGTCGCATCGGCGAACCCGATCGTGAGGGCGTCGACAGCTGTCGCCGTCTGATCCCCGAGACTGCTGTGGATTCCCTGTTCGCGGAGCTGCATGATCGTGCTGCCCGCCGATTGGCGGGTGGCGTCGGCGAGCGAATCGGCCTCCGAGTCGGCGATTCCCGCGTCGTTGAGGGCCGCGGGGAGCGTGATCGCGAGGGCGATCGAGAGCGTCGCTCCGGCGAATGCGGTGCCGAGGGCGGAGCCGATCTGCCGCACGGTGCTCTGGGTCGCCGAGCCTTGGCCCGACACATCGACCGGGATATCGCGTAGCACGGTGCCCGTGAGCTGTGCGGAGGCGAGGCCGAGGCCGAGGCCGTAGACGGTGAGCGGGATCGCGATGAGCCACCCGGGACTCGCGGGCCCCATGAGCAGGGCGAGGGCGAGGACGCCGCCGACTTCGAGTCCCAGGCCGATGAGCACCGTTCCGGGGGAGCCGAACTTCGCGGCGAAATGCCGGGCCGATGCGCCGGATGCGAACGCGCCGATCGCCATCGCGGCGAGGACGAGTCCCGCCCCCATGACGTCCAGGCCGAGGGCGTTGATGAGGTAGAGCGGGAGCACGAAGATGATCGCGAACTCTCCTACGGCGACCATCGCAGCGGTGAGGTTGCCCCAGGAGAACGTTGGGAACGAGAACAGGCCGAGGTCTAGGAGGGCGGCGCGCCGCACCTTCTCGCGATGTCGTTCCCAGATCACGAACAGGACGAGCGCGACCGCGGCGATCGCGAGGGCGACGGGCACGGCCGAGATCGCCGCGTCGTTCGGCCACACCCAGCCGAGGATCGTGAGGTCACGCTTTGGCGTCCACCAACCGAGGTCAGGGCCTTCGATGACGGCGAAGACGAGTGCGCCGAATCCGATCGCGCTGAGCAGTGCGCCGTCGACGTCGGCGCCGGGGCGCTGCTTCTCGCCCCGGGTCTCGGTGACCGTCATGATGGCGGCGACGAACACGAGGGCACCGAGCGGGAGGTTCACCAGGAAGATCCAGTGCCACGAAGCCCACTGGGTGAGCGCGCCGCCGGCGAGCGGACCGATGGCGGCGGCACCGGAGATCACGGCACCCCACACCCCGAACGCCGCGGCCCGGTACTTGCCCCGGAACACGGCGTTGACGGTGGAGAGGGTGGAGGGCATGATCAACGCCGCCCCGACCGCCTGCACCGCGCGCGCCCCGATCAGCACTTCCGCCGTCCCCGCAGCAGACGCGAGCACACTGCCCGCGATGAACACGACCAGACCGACGAGGAAGAGGCGCTTGCGCCCCCAGCGGTCCGCGAGACTCCCGGCGGACAGCAGCAGGGCGGCCAGCACGACGGCGTAGAGACTGTTGACCCATTGCGCGTCGGTGAAGTTGAGGCCGAGGTCGTCGATGATGGCAGGCAGCGCGACTCCGACGATCGTGCCGTCGAGCACGATGAGTCCGAGCCCGATGGACAGGACGGCGAGACCGAGCCATTCCCGCCGGGTGGGCGGGCGCTCCTGGGCGGTCGGTGCGGCAGCCGTACTCAAGCCGCTGCGGTTTCCGCAGGTGCGGTTGTGCGCGCGACCACGGCTCGGCGCAGCGCGACGAAGAACACGATCATGACCGCGGTGATGAGGATGTGGCCCAGACCGGCGACGCCCGCGATCGCGCTCGACTCCTGCCCGAGGACCGTGAGGCTGCCGTGCCAGATGAGCATCCCTGAGGTGAGGATCACGCCGGCGTTGTAGAGCCAGAAGAACCAGGGGAAGAGCCTCGGGCTGCGCGAGATCGTGAAGACCTTCTCGAGGGCGAGCACGATCAGCAACACGATGAACCCGAGCGTGAGCAGATGCGTGTGGGCGAGCCCGAGCTGCGTGAACTCGCCCTCGGGGAAGCCATTGATCTTGGTGAACTCGCGGTAGAACAGGCCGGAGGCGACACCGTGAATCGCCCCGGGTTTAGTGGAGGGCGAGTTTTCCCAGGGCCGGTCGGCTCTGGGAGTTGTTCTCACGGTAGTTCTCGTTCTCCTTCTCGATCGGGGTGAGGTAGTCGATCGAGGAGTGCAGCCGGTGTTCGTTGAACCAGTGCACCCAGGAGAGCGTCGCGAGCTCGAGCTCATCGGTGGTCCGGAACGGGCCGTCGATCTTCACGCACTCGGTCTTGTAGAGCCCGACGACGCTCTCGGCGAGGGCATTGTCATAGCTGTCGCCGACGGTCCCGATCGACGCGATCGCGCCGACGTCAGCGAGTCGCTCGGCGTAGCGAATCGCGGTGTATTGCGCTCCGGCATCGGAGTTTTGGACGACGCCGGTGACGTCTTCGCCGGCTCGCCCCCGGACCCAGAGTGCCATCTCAAGGGCGTCCAGCGGCAGCTCGGTTGGCATTCGGTTCATGGTCCGCCAGCCCACGATCCTCCGCGAGAACACGTCGGTGACGAAAGCGGTGAATGCCATGCCCGACCACGTCGGCACATACGTGAAGTCCACGACCCAGAGCTCGTTCGGCCGGTCCGCGCGAAAGCAGCGTTGCACGTGGTCGGCCGGCCGGACGGCAGTGTTGTCGGCCTTGGTGGTGATGAACTGCCTGCCGCGACGGATCCCGCGAAGCCCTTGCTGGCGCATCTGTCGTTCGACCGTGCACCGGGCCACGACGACGCCTTCGCGGCGCAGCAGTCGCCAGATCTTCCTCGCGCCACTGATGCCGCGACCGAGGTTGCGGTCCCAGAACACCCGCTCAATCTGGATCACCAACTCCGCGTCAGCGAAGGCCCTGACGGAGGCAGGTCGCTTCTTGAACGCGTAGTAGCCAGACGGGGCGATCTTCACCTCGTGCTCAGTGAGCACTCGGCAGATCGGCTCGACCCCGAACCGGGCACGATGATCGTCGATGAACTGAATCACCACGGCAGTCGCGGGCCGAGCTCCCGCGCGAAGAACGACGAGGCCGCCAACAGAATCTCGTTGGCGCGCTTGAGTTCGCGGACCTCGGCCTCGAGCGTCTTGATGCGCTGCGCATCGCTCGTGGTCGTTCCCGGAGGCTCGCCCGCGTCGATCGCGGCTTGCTTGCACCAGCCACGCAGCGTGTCGGCGTTGACCCCGACACGTTGCCCGATCCGCACTACCGCTGCGTTCAGCGACAGCTCCGGATCTTCCTTCCTGGCCTCGGCAACAAGCCGCATCGCACGCTCACGAAGCTCCGGCGGATACTTCCTCGGTGCTGGCATGACTTGATCCTCTCGGGGAATCAAGCCCTCCATCAAACCCGGGGCGATTCACACTGCTTCGATGGTCAGCTCGACGCGCTCGGACTCTGGCGCGGCGGGTTCGGGTGCCGGTTCGTCCTGCATCGCGGCGAGCTGGGACTCGACGCGGGCGAGGTCTTCCTCGGCGTCGGCAAGGGTCTGTGCGTGGCGGAAGGGCTGGCCGAGGCGCTGCCGGGTGTCGGCGACGGTCTGCTCGGCTTCTTCCAGGTCTTCGCGGGCCTGGTCGAGAAGCGAGGGGATGCCGCTGACGCGGTTCTCGATCCGTTGCACAAGCCCCAGCCCGGCGTCCAGGAACGACTCCTTTGGCAGCGTGAATCCTGAGCGGGGCACCTCGGGCAGGGAGACGGTCACATCGAGGGCGGCGAGCCCGGAGCGGGCCTCGACGTGGATGGCGAAGCCTGAGATGCGGCCGATGATTCCGAAATCCTTGTGCCCGTACCGCGGCAGCCATTTCAGGCCGGAGTCGCCCATCCATGCGGCGAGGGCATGGGCGGCTTCGGAGCGGGAGTCATAGTCGCGGGTGCCGAGCGTGATGCGGAACCTGTCGCCGCTGGTGTCGGTGATCCGCGGCAGGGCGGCTTCCAGCCCGCGAATGTCCGCGGCGGCCTTCGGCGTCAGTACGCCGGGGGGATGACCGACCGCTGGTCTCTCGGCGGCTACCGCTGCGCGAGCGACGGTAGGAACAGGGTGATCGCCGGCACGAGGAAGAGCACCGCCGACACGATCAGATCCATGATCATCAGGGGAAGCACTCCCTTGAACACGGTCTCGATCTTCACCCCCGAGGTTCCGGAGACGACGAAGCAAGTCATGCCGACTGGTGGCGTCACCATGCCGATGGCGGTGAGCTTGACGATCATGACACCGAGCCAGATCCCGTCGAATCCGAGTTCCATCGCGACCGGATAGAGGATCGGCACTGTGATGATCAGCACCGAGATCTCGTCGAGCGCGGTCCCGAGCGGCAGGAGCAGCAGGAGCAGCAGCGCCATGATCACGAGCGGGGGAGCATTGAGCTCGGCCACCCACGCCGTGATCGCATCCGGCACGTGCGCTGCGATGAGGAATGTCGAGAGGATGCTGGATCCGAGCAGGATCATGAACACCATCGAGGTCGTCTGGGCCGTGTCGAGCAAGGCGCCCTTGAGGCGGTCCCAGAACACGCGCAAGCCGTCCCGCCGCGACTCGAAGCCGAGGATCAGTACGGCGACGAATGCCGCGATCGCCGCGGATTCGATCGAGGTGAACACTCCGGAGAAGATGCCGCCCACGATGATTGCGAAGATGACGGCGAGCCACACGAGCCCTCGCCACGGCAGCCTCCCGGCGGCGCGGCGATCCGCACCGGACGTCGATGCCGTCGCGGTCAAGACGCTGCCATCGCGCGGCGTCGGCGCCGCGCCGGCTCCACGGGACGAATCCTTCCGTGTGGCTGCGGCCGCCTGGGAATGCGCGACCGCGACCTCCTCTCGGAGGGTGGCGGCACTGCGGTCGATCCGCCGGTGGCCCACGACGATGATGTAGATGATGTAGCCGAGCGCGGAGATGAGGCCGGGGATGATTCCCGCGGCGAGCATCTTCGAGACGGAGACGCCGGTCATGATGGCGTAGAGCACGAGGAAGGTGCTCGGCGGGATGATGACGCCGAGGGTTCCCGCAATCGCGACGATTCCGGTCGCCAGAGCGGGTGGATACCCGTAGGCGCGCATCTCGCTGACGGACAGCTTCGACATGGTCGCCGCTGTGCCGATGCTCGAACCCGACACGGCCGAAAAGCCCGCGCATGCCATCACGGTCGCGACTCCCAATCCTCCCGGGAGCCTCCGCACGGCGCGATTGGCGATCGCGAAGACCTGCTCCGCGATCCTCGCCCGCATCGCGAGCATGCCCATCAGGATGAACATCGGGATGATGGTCAGCGAGAACGATGCGGTCGAGGAGAACGGCACCGATCGGAGGACGTTCGTGCCGTAGCCGAAACCGTGCAGCAGCACGAGGCCGATCCCGCCGGAGAGGGCGAGGGCGAGGGCGACCGGCATCCTCACGGCGAGGAGCACGAGCAGCAGCGCCACGGCGAGGAGCACAACGAGAGTGATCAGCACGGCATCTCCCGCCTGACGATGCGTCGTTGACAGTTCATGGGATCTCCGTTCCCGGCTAGGGGATGTCTCCGTATGCGCGGCGGCCCCTCACGACCCTCGCGAGGTTGACCAGCGCGAGGACCAGCCATTGGGCGAGTCCGAACGCGATGATCCATCGCAGCGGGTAGAGCGGCCATTGGATCAGCCCGAACCGCGCTTCGCGCATCATCGACGACTCGATTGCGCGACCGATGGTCGCGTATGTCAGCCATGCCAGAGTCACGACGCACAGCACCCACATGACGACGTTCACGATCCGGCTCCAGCGCCCGGTGAGCCGGTCGGTGAGGAGCGAGACGCTGACGTGCTCGCCCCGGAGCGCGGCCCAGGGCAGACCGAAGAAGACCGCCACCACTAGAGCGCTCTCGGCGATCTCGAACATGCCCGGCACGCTCGCGCTCGTGATCCAGCGCACGGTCACGTCGGTGACCGTTGCGAGCATCAGCACCACGATCGCCGATGCCGAGATGATCCCGAGGATCTCAATCTGTCCGAGGAAGAACCGGCTGCCTCGGGACTGTAGGGCGAGGTCGCTCACCGAAGTCCCGTCAACGCGCAGAGAATCGATCGACGCAGTCGGCAACCGGATCTGCGGCAGAGGTCGACTCGGCCTCCTCGAGCAGAGTCAGGTACCGGTCCAGATAGGCTTCTGCCTCGGTCAGGCCGGCGGCCTTGGCCGTCTCGATCCAGCGATCCTTCGAGTCGTCGCCGAGCAGATCGCTCCACGTCTGGGTGTTCTCCGGCGACCATGCGTCAAAAGCGGCGACATCTGGCGAGTCGAGCATGGCATCGCACTGCTCCGCCTGGATTGCGGCGGCGGCGGCGATCCCGGCGCCCTCGTTGAGCTCGACCCGGACGTCCTCGATGATCTGCTGCAGATCGCTCGGCAGGCGGTCGAACGAAGCAGCGTTGAACCAGAGTGCGTTCGACGAGTAGTGGCCGATTCCCGGATCAGTCCAGTAGCCCAGCACTTCCATCAGTCCGAAGTTGACGGGCCCGTCCATCGCGAAGCCGACGCCATCGATCACTCCGGTGTTCGCAGCCTCGTAGGCCTCGGAAGCGGGCAGCGCAACGGGATTGGCTCCGACGGAGCCGAACGCGGCCTGCGGGCCCTCGCCGGTGACCCGGATGCGCAACCCGGAGAGATCACCGGTCTCGGTAACCGGGATCTTCGTTCCAATGAGCATCTTGCCGACGGGCCATGTGGCCACGGGCTTCAGTCCGATGCTCTCGTAGAGTCCCTGCGCCTCGGGGAACTCCTCGTGGACCTGATACAGCGCCGTCATGATGGCCTCAGCATTCTGCCCGGTGAACGGGATCCCGATGACGGCAGCGTCCGGGAAGTACTGCGGTGTGTAGTCCGGGGTCGAACTGCCCACGTCGGCGCGGCCGTCGCGGATGCACTCGACGATCTCCACCGCCGGGCACAGCGAGTTGGGGGCGAGCCGGTCGAACACGATACGCCCCTCACTGCGTTGCTCGATCTCGGAGTAGAACCAGTCCTGGATCGCGGCCGGGGGGCTGCCCTCGACCGATTGGGTGATCGCCGTCAGGGTGAACACGTCATCGCTGTCGGCGGCGGGAACGTCTGCGACGCCGCTGCAGGCGCTGAGCGCGAGGCTCGCCGCGAAGGCGATCCCCGCCGCAGCGCGCCACGGCAGGCGTCGGGAGGAGCGTGAGGGGGAGTGGCTCCGATTCACATCGTGCATGCTTCGATCTCCTTCGTGATCACGCCGTCGCGGGCATCCACTGAGGGCGCGGCGCTGTCGGCCCCTGCAGTCCCGGATTGTTCTCATCACTCAAATCGGCGAGCCGTCGAGCGCGGTCGATGTCGTTGTCCTGCACCACGGCGGCCACGTAGGCGTCGGGCCGAACGATCCAGATCTCACCGGGGGCGACCGCCAATAGCTCGCGAAGCGTTCCCTGGGGATCGATGTCCGAGAACGCCACGATGGCATATGTTCCGCTGTTCGGCTGCAGGCTCCCGGCCGCTGCCGCCGGGCCCTCGACGAGCAGCGTGTAGCGTCCGCGCACCAGGTTCCGAATGCGCGTGGGCACCCCGTCGATATCAATCATCAGGTCGGGGATCAGGACGCCAGGCCCCGGGCGAGGGACGATCCCACGGGGCGGCTCGACAGGGGCGGGGCGGCTCTGGTCCGGTGTCGTGAGACTCGAATCGAAGTACCAGAAGGCCTCGGCCATCCGACTGGTGTCGATCTGCGACCAGGTCTCCGCGCCGGGACGATCCCGCGCTGCTTCGAGCAGTTCAATGCGACGTGCTCGCTGCTCATCGTTCTGAGGAACGAGGAAGTCCATGGTCGACGCCGTCACGGTGAGGTTCTCGAAGGCCGCAGCTGCACGCTCCTCATCGTAGGTATCGAGAAGAGCCTCCGGCGCCCAGCCCTTGATGACGAACGCGAGCTTCCAGGCGAGGTTCTCGGCGTCGCAGACTCCGGAGTTCAAGCCGCGTCCTCCGAACGGCGACATAAGGTGGGCGCAGTCGCCGGCGAGGAAGACCCGGCCGACGCGGAATGAGCTGGCGAGTCGCGCCTGGAAGCGGTAGACGGAGGTCCAGTTGATCCCGTAGTCGCGGTCACCGGTGACGGCGCGGATCCGTCGGTCGAGACCGCCGCTCGCGATGTCCTCGTCGAGGTCGTACTCGTATGGGAGCTGCCAGTCGATCCGATAGCTGCTGTTCGGGCACGGCTGGATGAGGATCTGGCGACCGGGATTGTGCTGGGAGTCGAAGTGGAAGAAGCGGTCGCGCTCCCAGTGCGCGCTCGGGATCGTCAGGTCGCAGATGAGGAACTTGTCGTCGAATCGCCGGCCATCGAACGAGACATCGAGATCGGCGTGGACGGCGTCCGCCCGCGAACCGACGCAGGCGACGGCGAATGCGCCGCGGAACGAGGTCTCCGCCCCGCCGGCCTGCCGGCAGTGGACGGTCACGCCGTCGGAATCCTGTGCGAAGTGGACGAAATCGTGGTTCCAGTGGACGCTGATCAGCGGTTGCTCGGCGATCAGCTCGTCGAGGATCGCCTCGACGCGTTCCTGGGAGATCGTGATCATCGGAGGGTACTGCTTGGCGGCCCCGTCATCGTATGACTCGGTGAAGAGATGCTCGTCCTGATAGAAGACGTGGCTGTTGACCTTCGCGACGCCCTCCGCGACCATTCGGCTGCCCGCGCCGACGATGTCCCAGATATCGAGGTTGTTCGGACGGTGCGTCGTCGCCTTCGACCCGACGGGCATGCGTGCTGCAGCTTTGTCGACGATCGCCACGCGGATCCCGAGATTAGCCAGGAGCAGTGCCGTCGTCTGGCCGACGGGCCCGTTCCCGACGATCACGACGTCGGCGGCTGCGGAATGCGTCATTGCGCTATGGGTCCTCTTCGATCCGTGGCGATTCGAGGGCACCGTCGCCCTCGATTCCATGGAACTTGACACAGAGCGATCCGTCAAATACTGATTGTGGCGTGCAGAGCCAAAGAAATGAGTATGGAAACAATGTCGACCTGCGGACGCTGCGTTACTTCCTCGCGGTCGTCGAGAACGGCTCGATCACCCGAGCCGCCCGTGCCCTCCAGATGAGTCAGCCGCCGCTGAGCGCCGCGATCTCGCGGCTCGAAAGCGCGGTCGGCTGCCGATTGCTGAGGCGCTCGCGAACGGGTGTCGAACCGACGGCGGCCGGCGAGTATCTCGCGCTGCGGGCGGGTCACCACCTTGCCGATATCGAGGCGACGCTCCAGTCGCTGCGCCGGATGGCGGACGGGAACGAGGGACACCTCGCCATCGCCGCCGAGCCGACGATCTCGGCCAAGGTCGTTCCCGATGTGCTCGCGCGATTTGCGAGGGCCTCGCCGCGAGTTGAGATCTCGCTTGCCGAGGGCCACTCGATCGACGTGATGGAACTCGTCATCGACGGTCGCGCCGATGTCGGACTGGTCCCGACTCCGGACATCGATCGCCTCGTCCGCGGGTTCGGCCACGCTGTGAGCATCTACGAGTGGCGGACGATGAAGCTCGTGATCGCGCTCGCGAACGAGTACCGCGACGCCCCGGATCCGATCGACCTTCGAGAGCTCGCCGGCGAGCACTGGCTGCTCCCCCGCCGCGTGAGCAGGATGCCGAGCATGCAGGGCCTGCTCGCGGACCTCTGGCGATCGCTCGGTCTCGGCGCACCTGAAGTGCGGGAAGTCTCGCCGCTCCATTCCGCTCTTCCGCTCGTCGCCGCCGGCATCGGCGTCACGATCGTCCCCGAGATCGCGAAGTCCGGAGCTCCGCCGCAGATCGTGTTCCGCGAGGCGCTCCAAGAGCTTCCGCCGTTGGAGGCCGTCATCGTCGTCGCGAAGGATCGGGAGCGGACGTCGACCGTCGATCGGTTCATCCGGCTGGCGAAGGAGCCCTCAGGTGCGGCGGAGACCGTCCCGGCGGACCGGTGAATCGCCCCTGGTTTGGTGGAGGGTCTGATCCGAAAGGATGGACCTATGTCGGCTCCGAGGAAGTACCCGCCGGAGCTTCGTGATCGGGCTGTGGGGCTCGTGCTCGAAGCGCAGAAGGCGGACGAGAACCTGACGATGAACGCGGCGGCGGTGCGGATCGCGACGCGCGTCGGGTGAACAAGGACACTTTGTATGGTTGGTGCAAGCAGGCTGCGATCGACCGGGGTGATCCTCCCGGGACGACGACCTCGGACGCGAAGCGCGTTCGGGAGCTCGAGGCCGAGGTGCGCGAGCTGAAGCGGGCGAACGAGATCCTGCTGGCGGCGTCCTGGTTCTTCGCGCGGGAGCTCGACCCGCGACTGCCCTGGTAGTGGCGTTCATCGACGACCACCGTGACCGGTTCGGGGTCGAGCCGATCTGCCGCGTGCTGACCCAGCACGGGATCAAGATCGCCCCGTCCGGCTACTACGCGTTCAAACAGCGCCCGCCCGCCGCCAGGACCCTGCGGGACGCGGAGCTGGTCGTGGAGATTCAGCGGGTGTTCTGGGACCGTGACCTCGGTCGAGGGATCAGCGGGGCGCGGAAGATGTGGCGGCTGCTGAAGCGGCAGGGCATCACCGTCGCCAAGTGCACCGTGGAGCGCCTGATACGTGAGCAAGGCCGGCGCGGAGTGCGCCGCGGCAAGCAGTTCGTCACCACAAGGCCCGACGAGAAGGCGACCCGGCCACCGGACCACGTCAACCGCTGCTTCCGAGCGTCGCGACCGAACGAGTTGTGGGTCGTCGACTTCACGTATGTGCCAACCGGGTCCGGGTTCGGGTTCACCGCGTTCGTCACCGACGTGTTCTCGCGGCGGATCGTCGGGTGGCGCACCGCGGACCGGATGCCGACCGAACTGCCGCTGGACGCGTTCGAGATGGCACTGTGGGTGCGTGGCCGCGCCGGCCAGGACGTCACCGGGGTGACCCACCACTCGGACGCCGGCCGGCAATACACCGCCATTCGCTATGCGTAGCGGCTCGCCGACGTCGGCGCGATCGCCTCGATCGGCTCGGTCGGCGATAGCTATGACAACGCCCTCGCCGAGTCCGTCGTAGGGCTCTACAAGAATGAGTGCGTCAAGATCGACGGCCCGTTCCGCACCGTCGACGAACTCGAGTTGGCGACCGTGAGCTGGGTGCACTGGTTCAACGAGAACCGGCTCCACTCCTCGATCGGCTATCAGACCCCGATCGAGATCGAGGACGCCTACTACGCGCAAAACGACTCCGAGCAGCAGCCGCTAGTTGGAGAACAAGCTCTCCACCAAACCCGGGGCGATTCAGCGGTGTCTTACCGGGACTGTCCAATCGATGACCGTGCGCTAGCAGTTGGGCTCTCCGCGGCGGGATCAGCAAGCAAGAACGACCTCATGTGCATCCGCAACGCCCTGAAAGCCGCGCTTGCGGGAACTCCCGCCCCACGACATGTGGCGCAGAGCCTGATCCGGCAAGCGGCGTTTGGCGGAACCATCCCCGACACGCATGCTTCGAAGCAGCCTGTTGTTCCCAGTGAGCCGTTGCTCATCGCCGACCTCATCGCGCCCCACTTAGCAGAGTTGGGCGTATCGACTGCAGTGCAGGGTGTGCTCGACGGGATCCTTGAAGAGCTTCGCGCTAACGCACTGACGGATGCCTCGGCGCGAAACGTTCAATCGCGCAGTGCGCTCGCGTCGATTTCGCTGCCGCTCACCTTGCAGGGGCTTCTCAATGCTGAAGTCGGTCTCGCGCTGGAGCTGATGTTTGGCGCGTTGCCACCGGAGCGATGGGCTGCGGTGCCAGCGGTCAGCTACGCCGTCGCGCCTGATCTCACACGGGCTCCTGTCGGTAGGCTGCTGTAGCAGCGAACCGTCGAGTCAGCGCGCTGTTCGCGTGCGCAGAAGCGGGCATCCACGCTGCCCGAGAACCTGTCCGTTTACTCCCCGTACCCGTCCGTAAACGTCCAGAGATAGTCTGAGCCCCAGACGGCAACTGCCGCCTGGGGCTCAGGAAATTGCTGGTCTCAAGAACCGGAAGTGTGGCTCTGAGGGCCTCCCGGAATCACACGCTGAAGTACAGCTCGTACTCGTACGGGTGCGGGCGCTGCGCGAAGGGGAGCAGCTCCTTGGTCCGCTTGTAGTCGATCCAGGTGTCGATGAGGTCCTGCGTGAAAACCCCGCCGGCCAGCAGGTACTCGTGGTCGGCCTCGAGCGCGTCGAGGGCCGCGTCGAGCGAGCCGGGGAGCTGCGGGATGCCCTTCGCCTCCTCGGGCGGCAGTTCGTAGAGGTCCTTGTCGATGGGCTCGTGCGGCTCGATCTTGTTGAGCACGCCGTCGAGGCCCGCGAGCAGCTGCGCCGCGAACGCGAGGTACGGGTTGCTCGAGGAGTCCGGCGTGCGGAAC
>Ga0182747_1001471_pt1 | contig 18262 bp, 20 predicted proteins | sample eDN3rd30CBELigBY_FD_128526 | JGI IMG/M metagenome (GOLD analysis project Ga0182747, IMG submission 128526) | Enriched backyard soil microbial communities from Emeryville, California, USA - eDNA 3rd pass 30_C BE-Lig BY (version 2) (version 2) | ecosystem: Environmental > Terrestrial > Soil >...
ATGGTGCCAGGCAACCGCTCCCCGGCCGGCGCCCGCATGCGCGCCGGGCTCGAGGGCCACATCCGCGGCCTGATCGAACTGCGGGTCCCGGGCATCCCCACCGATCTGCGCGACCGCACCGCCGAGGTCACCGTCACCCTCGCCCACCTCGTCATCGCTGCCGCCGCCGATGGCGACGACGACGAGCGCCGCCGGGTCCTCACCGACGAGTACATCGACGTCCTCCTCGCCTACCTCGAGGCCAAGTTCCCCTCGGCCGACCACCCCGCCTGGACCGACCCCGACGTAGCCGTCAAGCCCGCCTTCGCCGCCCCCCAGCGCGCCGAGCGCATCGCCTCCGCGGACTGACACCCGGGGACCGGCACCAGACCCCGCCGCAGATTTCGGGTCACCTGTGCTCCGTGGAGGAGCTCAGGTGACCCGAAATCGCGTAGATCCGCCTCGATGTCCGGTTCCAGCGGTGCACCCGAACCGGCCCGGGAACGTCGAAGGCCCGGCCGTTGCCGGCCGGGCCTTCGACGAACCGATCGCTCAGGCGAGCGACGGGGTGATCACATCATCCCGCCCATGCCGCCCATGCCTCCGGGCATGCCGCCCGGCATACCGCCGCCGGCGCCCTCTTCCTCGGGCTTGTCGGCGACGATGGCCTCGGTGGTCAGCAGCAGGGCGGCGATGGACGCCGCGTTCTGCAGGGCCGCACGGGTCACCTTGGCGGGGTCGAGCACGCCGGCCTTCAGCAGATCCTCGAACTCGCCGGTGGCGGCGTTGAGGCCGATGTTGCCGGTCTCGCGCTCGATCTGCTGGACGACGACCGCACCCTCGAGGCCGGCGTTGCCGGCGATCTGGCGGGCGGGGGCGTCGAGGGCGTTGTGCACCGAGCGGGCGCCGGTGGCCTCATCGCCTTCGAGGCCCTCGAGGGCCGTGGCGACCGCGGCGCGGGCCCGGACGAGGGCGGTGCCGCCACCGGGGACGACGCCTTCCTCGATGGCGGCGCGGGTGGCCGACAGCGCATCTTCGATGCGGTGCTTCTTCTCCTTGAGCTCCACCTCGGTGGCCGCACCGACCTGGACGACGGCGACGCCGCCGGCCAGCTTGGCGAGGCGCTCCTGGAGCTTCTCGCGATCCCAGTCGGAGTCGGTCTCGTCGATCTCACGGCGGATCTGGGCGATCCGGCCCTCGACGTCGGCGCTCTCGCCGCCACCCTCGACGATGGTGGTCTCGTCCTTGGTCACGACGACCTTGCGGGCCGACCCGAGGAGGTCCAGCGTGGCGTTCTCGAGCTTGAGGCCGATGGTCTCGGAGATGACCTGGCCGCCGGTGAGGGTGGCCATGTCGCCGAGCATCGCCTTGCGGCGCTCGCCGAACCCGGGGGCCTTGACGGCGACCGAGTTGAAGGTGCCGCGGATCTTGTTCACGACGAGGGTGGCGAGGGCCTCGCCCTCGATGTCCTCGGCGACGATCAGCAGCGGCTTGCCGGTCTGCATGACCTTCTCGAGCACCGGCACGAGGTCCGCGACGGCGGTGATCTTGGACTCGGTGAAGAGGATCAGCGGGTCGTCGAGGACGGCTTCTTGGCGCTCCGGATCGGAGACGAAGTACGGCGACAGGTAGCCCTTGTCGAACTGCATGCCCTCGGTGAAGGCGAGGTCGATGCCGAAGGTGTTGCTCTCCTCGACGGTGACCACGCCGTCCTTGCCGACCTTGTCGATGGCGTCGGCGAGGACCTCGCCGATGGCCTTGTCGTTGTTGGCCGAGATGGTGGCGACCTGGGCGATCTCGCTGCGGTCGTCGATCTCCTTGGCCTGCTCGGCGATGGAGCCGACGGCGGCGGCGACGGCCTTGTCGATGCCCCGCTTGAGGGCCATCGGGTTGGCGCCGGCGGCGACGTTGCGGAGGCCTTCTTTCACGAGGGCCTGGGCCAGCACGGTGGCGGTGGTGGTGCCGTCACCCGCGACGTCGTTGGTCTTGGTGGCCACCTCCTTCACCAGCTGGGCGCCCATGTTCTCGTAGGGGTCCTCGAGCTCGATCTCACGAGCGATGGACACGCCGTCGTTGGTGATGGTCGGGGCGCCGAACTTCTTCTCCAGCACCACGTTGCGGCCCTTCGGGCCGAGGGTCACCTTGACCGCGTCGGCGAGCTTGTTCACGCCCGCCTCGAGGCCGCGGCGGGCCTCGTCGTCAAACTTCAGGATCTTTGCCATAGGGGTTCCTCAGCTCACTTCTCGACGATGGCGAGCACGTCGCGGGCGTTCAGGATCAGCACGTCCTGGCCGTCGACCGTGATCTCGGTGCCGCCGTACTTGCTGTAGACGACGGTGTCGCCGACGGCGACGTCGACGGGGATGCGCTTGTCGCCGTCCTCGTCCCAGCGGCCCTCGCCGACGGCCAGGACCTCGCCCTGCTGGGGCTTCTCCTTGGCGGTGTCGGGGATGACCAGGCCGGACGCCGTGGTCTCCTCGGCGTCACCGGGCTTCACGATGATGCGGTCTTCGAGCGGCTTCAGGGCCATGTCGCCTCCTGGGCGTGTGGTTGGTGCGCACGCCACCAGATGGGCGTTAGCACTCGTCTCTTGCGACTGCTAACCCTACGGCGCCCTCTCCCCGATCGCAAGCACTCGCGACCCGAGACTGCTAATTCAGGAGCGGGAGCTTGAGGTTGGGGTCGGCACCGTGGTCGAGGGCGCTCGGCCCGTCGGCACCCAGGCGCCACCACGCCGCGGCGGCGACCATGGCGGCGTTGTCGGTGCACATGGCCCGGCTGGGCAAGAAGCCGTGGATGCCGTCTTCCACGCACGCAGAGAGGAAGCGCTCGCGCAGCAGCGAGTTGGCGGCCACGCCGCCACCGAGCACCAGGCCCTTGGCGCCGATCTCCTGCGCCGCCTTGCGGGCCTTGTGGACCAGCACGTCGACCACCGCCTCCTGGAAGCTGGCGGCGACGTCGGCGGTCGCCGTGCCGGGGTGCTTGCGGACGTGGTTGATGACCGACGTCTTGAGCCCGGAGAACGAGAAGTCGAGCCCGTCGCCGTACATGGCCCGTGGGAACGCGATGGCGTGCGGGTCGCCCTCCATCGAGATGCGGTCGATGGCCGGGCCGCCCGGGTAGCCGAGCCCGAGGTAGCGGCCGACCTTGTCGAACGCCTCGCCGGCGGCGTCGTCGATGGTGGAGCCGAGGAGGCGGTAGCGGCCGTGGCCCTCCATCGACACGAGCATCGTGTGGCCGCCCGACACCAGCAGGACCACGAGCGGGAGCTCGAGCGACGGGTCCTCGACGAGCGCGGCGTACAGGTGGGCTTCCAGGTGGTTGACGGCGACGAAGGGCACGTCCCACACCAGGGCCAGCGCCTTGGCCGTGCTCACACCGATGAGCAGGGCGCCGACCAGGCCGGGGCCGACCGTGCAGGCGACGGCGTCGAGCTCGGAGCCGTCGAGACCGGCTTCGACGAGCGCTTCGGCGATCACGGGGGTCAGCAGGTCGACGTGGGCCCGGCTGGCGATCTCCGGCACCACGCCGCCGAAGCGGGCGTGGATGTCGACCTGGCTCGACACGACCGAGCTGCGCACGATGTGGCCGCCGACGACCACCGCGGCGGCGGTCTCGTCGCACGACGTCTCGATGCCGAGGATCTTGGTGCCGGCGTGGATCGGGAAGCCCATGGTCGAGGGGACGGTGGTGGTCACGAGGCCTCCTGGCTGCTCGCCGGGTGGAGGCGAGCGACCGTCGGCCCGGCGAACCCCTGCCGGGCCACGGGCCAGCGCGCCAGGGCTTCGAGTCGCTGGAGGCGGGTCTCGTAGTCCTCGCTGCGGATGTCGTGCGCCCACATCACCAGGGCATCCTCGCCGTTGTCCGAATAGTACGCCTTGCGGGCGCCTCCGGGAGCGAACCCGAGGCTGCGGTACAGGTCCTGGGCGCCGCGGTTGGACACCCGCACCTCGAGGGTGAGCTGGTTGGCGCCCAGCTCCATCGCCTGGCGGACCAGCTCGACGAGGAGGCAGCGGGCGATGCCGTGGCGGTGCCGGGCCGGGTCGACGGCGATGGTGGCGACGTGGCCGTCGTCGGCGATCATCAGCAGGCCGGCGTAGCCGACCACCGTCGGGCCGAGCCGGGCCACGAGGTAGACCCGGCCCGACCGTTCGAGCTCGTCCTCGAACAGCCGCGACGACCACGGGCGCGGGTACACCTGGGCCTCGATGGCCAACACGTCGGGCAGGTGCCGACGACGCATGGGCGACACGGTCAAGGTGCCGGCACCCGCTCCAGCCTTGCCCGACGCAGCTGTCACGCCCCCTCCCGCACGGACCAGTTGATCTCGGCGTCGGGCTTGCGGAGGTAGAGCAGCTCGATCTGCTCGGGCCGCACCCAGTCCTCCCGCAGCGCCTTGGCGTGGGCGAGCTGCACCAGCGACCGGGCCGACGGGTAGGCGTGGTCCCCGCCGGCGACCTCGATGCCCGGTCGGAGGGTGAGCGCCTCGGCGTAGCGCACCGCGCCGTCGCCGGCGAGCAGCGTGTCGCCGGGCTGCGCCTGCAGCTCGGCGGCGAGATCGTCGGCGCCGCCCACCGCGGGCTCGCTGATCCGCTGGATGCCGCCGGGGACCTGGCGGTAGAACGCCCAGAACACCTCGTTGCGACGGGCGTCGATCACCGTCGCGATGCGGCGATCGGTGAAGCGGAGCGGGAAGGCCAGCAGGTCCAGGCTCGACACCGAGATCATCGGCACCCGCAGGGCCTGGGCGATGGCCTTGCCCGAGGCGACGCCGACGCGCAGCCCGGTGAAGAGGCCCGGGCCGTTGTCGACGGCGACGCAGGAGATCTCCGACAGCTCGACGCGGGCTTGGCGGCAGACGAACTCGATGGCCGGCGTGAGGTTCTCGGCGTGGCGCTTGCCCCGCGCCGAGTGCGACGACGCCAGCACGCCCTCGTGGCCGCCGATGGCACAGCCCACCTCGGCGGTGGCGCTCTCGAGGCCCAGGATCAGCACGCCGGCCCCGCTTCGACGCGCCAGGCGGCGACGGCCTCGGCGATGGCCCGAGCGCGCGCCGGCCACGACCCGCCGACGCCGCGCAGCTCGATGCGGCGCGCGTCCTCGTCGGTTCCGAACGTGATGCGCAGCTCGAGGTACTGGTCCGGGAGCGCGGGCAGCACGGCATCGCCCCATTCCACGAGCATCACCGCGTCCTCGTCGAGCATCTCGCCCAGGCCGAGGTCGGCCACCTCCCGGAGCGACTCGAGCCGGTACACGTCCAGGTGGTGCATGTTGAGGCGCCCGCCCGTGTACTCCTGCACGATCGTGAACGTCGGGCTCGTCACCTGGTCGGTGATGCCGAGCCCACGGGCAAAGCCCTGGGCGAACGCCGTCTTGCCCGCCCCCATCTCACCGGCGAGCAGCACCAGATCGCCAGGCACCGCGGTGGCAGCCAGCGCGGCCGCGAGGTCCTGGGTGTGGGCCGCGCTGGTGGTGGCGACGACCACCGGCCAGCGGCTCACCGGGCCGCCTCCCGGGCGCGCCCGGCCGAAGACGCGGCGAGGAGGAGGGAGGTGGAGGCCACCGCACGATCTTACGGACCGGCGCACCGCGCACGAACCTGGCCGAGCAGCGCCAGATGGGTCGCATCGAGGCGCGTCCGGTGCGGAGCGCTCCCGACCTCCGCTACACCGGAGCACCGTGTGCTCCCCTCCTGGCCGACGGCTTCCCCAGCTCCTCGTCGATGGCCGGGCCGTGGCCCCCGTCGAGGTCGCCGCAAGCCGTCGGGCGAGGGGGCGCGGCCTGCTCGGCCGCGCCCGGCTCGACGGGGCCCTGCTCCTCGCTCCCGCTCGATCCGTGCACACGTTCGGCATGCGGTTCCCCATCGACGTCGCCTTGTGCACCCAGGACCTGCAGGTCCGGGCCGTCACCTCCCTCGCACCGGGTCGGCTCACCGTTCCCCGCTGGGGCGTCCGTGCTGTGGTGGAGGCGGAGGCCGGGCGATTCGAGGAGTGGGGGATCCGCCCCGGTACGAGCCTCGGGCTCAACGGAGCGTGACCACGACCCAGGCGTTCATGGCTACGACGACGCTCATCGCTCCCACGAGCAAGCCGCAGAACCACTGCGTCTGCGACCGAGCGAGGACGTGCATCTCGGTACGCAGTGCACCCACGTCACCGCGCACCGCGCCGATCTCCTCGCGGACCTCGCCGATCGACGTCCCCAACTCCGCGCGCACCTCGCCAATCGACGTCCCCAACTCCGAGCGCACCTCGCCAATCGACGCCGCCAGCTCCGCTCGGAGCTCGGCGATCGAAGCACCCAGCTCCGCGCGGACCTCGCCAATCGACGTCCCCAGCTCCGCGCGCACCTCGCCAATCGACGTCCCCAACTCCGAGCGCACCTCGCCGGTCGACCTCACCAGCTCCGCTCGGAGCTCGGCGATCGAGGCACCCAGCTCCGCGCTTGACGCGCTGACCTCGGCACGGACGAACTCCTTGGTGGCCGGAGCGTCGAGCTCGGAGCTGGGAAGCTCGTTCAAGAGTGCCTCCGCTTCTTCGGAGCCAACGATGGGTGCGAGCGATAGGTACAGCGACGATCGGTGCTGGTGCGACAACGCCACGACATCTCCAAGAACAGGCGAACGATGGAGGGGGTGGTGGGAAGGCGATGCTCAGGCTAGCAGCCCGTCGTTCGATGAACAACCATGAAAATGCTGAGGAACCACCAGGGAACGAAGCCCATTCGTCTGGTCAGCCTCCCCCGTCCTCGACCTGGTCCGGCTCGACCGAGCCTTCGGAGGCGGCCACGGCCGCGGCGACCGTGGGCTCGGTGCCGTCGAGGCGGGCGACGAACGCGTCGATCAGCTCGGCCAGCTCGTCGGGCCGCTCCTGCATCAGCTGGTGGCCGGCGCGCGGCAGCACCACCAGCTCCGAGTCCGGGAGCAGGTGGGCGAGATGGCGGGCGGAGGGCACCGGCGTCAGCAGGTCGCGGGTGCCGACGATCACCAGCGAGGGCGTGTTCGTCGCCTTGAGGGCCTCACGGGCGTCGTGCTCGATGAGGCCGCTGAGCGAGGGCAGCAGCGCCTCGGGCGGGATCGACCGGGCCATCTCGCCCACGATCTCGACCGCCCGCTTGGACGGCCGATCGCCGAACGCGAGGCGCACGACCTGGTTCGACGCCGAGGCCCGCTGCGGGAGCGGCTGACCGCTGTCGACGAGCGCCTGCCCCCGGGCGGCCAAGCGCCGAGCACCCCGGTCGAGGTAGGGCGGGAACACCTGGTGGGCGCGGGTGGCGACGAACACGAGGCCGGCCACGCGCTGCTCGAGCACGTCGGCGTGGTCGCCGCAGAACTGCATCACGGTCATGCCGCCCATCGAGTGGCCGACGAGCACGGCATCGTGCAGGTCGAGCTCGGTCAGGAGCGTCGCCAGGTCGTCGCCGAGCCGGGCGACGCCGAACCCGGCGTCGCCCGCCTTCGAGGTGCCGTGGCCGCGGAGGTCGACCGCGATGACGCGGTACCGGTCGGTGAGCTGGTGGAACTGCGGAGCCCACACGTCGGCACGGAGCGTGATGCCGTGGAGGAGCACGAGGGGACGGCCCGCGCCCTGCTCGATGGCGTGGACCGTGCCGCCGTCGGGCGTGGGGATCTCGTGCTCGATGACACCGGCGGGCAGGTCGAACAGCACGTCGTCGACCGGGCGGCGGGCACGACCGGGGTCGGGGCGCAACGGACCGGACGCATCTTTGGGATGCGTCGCCCGGTACGTGCCCGCAGCGGCCGCGGCCAGTCCGACGGCGACGGCGCCGAGGGTGACGATCTTGGGGTGCTTCACGAGGTGGCCTCCACGTAGCGACGGGGGACGCGCGGGCTGATCCCGCAGACGATCTCGTAGGCGATGGTGCCGAGCAGGGCCGCCCAGTCCTCAGCGCCGATCGATGCACCGCCCTGTCGCCCGAGGAGCACGACGGGGTCACCGACCTCGATGGGTGCGTCGCCGCAGTCGACGAGGATCTGGTCCATCGTGACCGAGCCGGCGATCGGCCGGGGCACCCCGCCGACGAGCACCGTGCCGCCGTTGCTGCCCAGGCGACGGGGCAGGCCGTCGGCGTAGCCGAGCGGGACGGTGGCGATCGTGGTCTCGGTGCGCGGGCGGTAGCGGAGGCCGTAGGAGACGCCCTCCCCCGCCGCGACCCGCTTCACGTGCGAGACGCGCGCGTGCAGCGACATCGCCGGGACCAGCTCGACCCGCCCGGCCAGCGCCGGGGCCGGGGCCAGGCCGTAGATGCCGATGCCGCAGCGGACCAGGTCGCGGCGGGATGCGGGGTGGTCGATGGCCGCCGCGGTGTTGGCGGCGTGGGTGCACGCGACGTCGATCCCCCCCGCATCGAGGTCGGCCAGCACGCGGTCGAACTGCTTCAGCTGCTTGGCGGTGAACGGGTTCCCGGGCTCGTCGGCGACCGCGCAGTGGGTGAACACCGAGCACAGCTCGAGGGCCGGCTCGTCGGCGACGGTCTTGGCGAGGGCCACCGCGTCCTCGGGCTGGACGCCGACGCGGTGCATCCCGGTGTCGACCTTGAGGTGGACGCGGACCGGTCGATCGGCGGTCCGCCCGGCGCGCCGGGCGGCGTCGGCCAGGCCGGCCACACCCGACGCCGTGTAGACGGTGGCGTCGAGGTCGGCCGCGACCAGGGTGTCGATCTCGTCGGCGGAGGCCTGCGAGAGCACCATGACGACGGCGTCGATCCCGGCGTCGCGCAGCTCGACGCCCTCCGCGACCAAGGCGACGGCGAGGACGTCGGCTCCTCCGGCGAGCGCGGCCCGGGCGACCGGGACGGCACCGTGGCCGTAGCCGTCGGCCTTCACGACCGCACACATCGCGGCGGGCGCCGATCGCTCGCGCAGCGTGGCCACGTTGGCTGAGATCGCGCCGAGGTCGACCTCGGCCCAGACGGGGCGCACCGGGGGTGGGTCCTAGGCGTCGGGCGCCGGGGCCTCGTCGTCGCGGATGATCTCGCGCAGCACGTCGACCCGGGAGATGATGCCGACGAGACCTCCGTCGCCCACCACGGGGAGGCGCGACACGTTGTGCTCGTGGAGCTTCGTGGCCGCGGCCTCGATGGTGTCATCAGGCGAGGCGGTCACCGGGTTGGGCTGCATGACGTCGGCGACGGTGGCGCCGAGCGTCTTGCGGAGGTCGTCCTCGAAGTGCTTGTGCGCGCTGGGCAGCTCGAGGGTGGCGCCGAAGAGCGAGATGATCGTGGGCACGTGGAGCTCGGTCTCCTGCACGATCAGGTCACCGGTGGAGATGATGCCCACCACCTGGTTGTCCGAGTCCACGACCGGCGCGCCATCGATGCCGCGCTCGACCAGCTTGGCCATGACGTCACCGACGTTGTCCCCCGGCGCGAACTGGAGGACATCGGTGGTCATGACTTCAGAGACGGGGGTAGAGCGTGGCAATCGAGCCTCCGGCGACTTCGGCGAACGCGGCCGGGAGGTGGCCGACGAGGTCCGCAGCCACCAAGCCGCGGCGCCAGGCTAGGTCCCCGGCCCGCCCGTGCAGGAAGGCACCGGCTGCCGCGGCGCGCGGCGGCGGCACGCCGGAGGCGAGCAGGCCGACGATGAGACCGGTCAAGACGTCGCCGCTGCCGGCCGTGGCGAGGCGGGCGTCGCCCTGATCGGTGACGAGGACGGACCCGTCGGGGGCGCCGACGAGGGTGGCCGGGCCCTTGAGCAGCACGACGGTCCCGGTCGCCCGCGCCAGGTCCCGGACCGCGGCGAACCGGTCGGCCCCGGGGGCACCGCCGTCGAGGGCGGCGAACTCGCCGTCGTGGGGGGTGAGCACCACCAGCGGGGCATCGGCAGGCCGTCGCCGGATCACGGTCGCTGCCGCGGCGCCGAGGGCGCGGAGGCCGTCGCCGTCGACGACCGTCGCGAGCGCCGCCCCGGCGACCAGCTGCCGAACCTGGTCGGCTGTGTCCTCGTCGGTGCCGAGGCCGGGGCCGACGCCGAGGGCGTGGAAGCGCTCCAAGCCGTCGAGCACCTCGGCGGACCACGACGGCCCGGCGAGCGGGGCGACGACGGCTTCGACGGGGGCGTCGACCCCGGTACCGGCACCAGGGGTGGAGACCCGGAGGTAGCCGGCGCCGCTGCGCATCGCGCTTGAGGCAGCCAGGCGGGCGGCACCGGTCATGCCGGGCGAACCGGCGATCAGCCAGGCGGCGGCCTTCCACTTGTGCGTGCTCCGCTCAGGCTCGGGCAGCCACGCGGCGATGTCCGCCTCCGTCACGCGCCAGGCCCGAGCGCTCGCGGTGCCGAGCCCGATGTCGGCGACCTCGACCCGGCCGGCCAGCCCGGCACCGTCGGCGAGCAGCAGGCCCGGTTTCCAGGCGGCGAAGGTGACGGTCCGATCGGCGCCCAGCGGCCGGCCCGACGCCTCGCCCGTGAGGCCGTCGACACCCGAAGGGATGTCGACGGCGAGCACCGGCGTCGCCGGATCAGCGGGCCGGGGGGCGTCGTAGGTGCCGCGGAACCCGGTGCCGTAGGCGGCGTCGACGACGAGGTCGGCCGGTGGCAGCTGGGCGGGAGCATCCGCGGCGTCGACAACGGTGACGTGCACCCCGCGGGCCGCGAGGCGGCGTGCCGCGGCCCGCCCGTCGGCGCCGTTGTTGCCCTTGCCCGCGACGACCACGACCCGCCGTCCGTAGGCCCCGCCCAGCATCTGGAGGGCGGTGCGGGCCACCGCCCCGCCGGCTCGCTCGATGAGCGTCTCGACCGGTTCGGGGGCGGCGGCGTCGATCCCGGCCATCTCGGCCGGCGTGACGATGGGCTCCACCGTCCCATCCTGCCGGGTCCCGACCCCGGCCCGCACCGGTACCATCCCGCTCCCTATGGCGACCGCCGAGACCCTGACCCTTCCCGACGGACGCACGCTCGGGTTCGACGACGTCGGGGATCCGGCGGGGGTGCCCGTGCTGTTCGTCCACGGGACACCCGACTCCCGGCGGGCCCGCCACCCCGACGACCGCCTCGCCGCCGGCGCCGGGGTGCGGCTGGTCGCAGTCGACCGGCCCGGCTTCGGGCTGTCGACCCCGCACCCGACCGGGACGGTGGGGTCGTTCGCCGACGACGCCATCGCCCTCGCCGACCACCTCGGCATCGCATCGTGGAGGCCGTTCGCCTGGTCGGCGGGCGCCACCTACGCCCTCGCGCTCGGTGCTCGCCATCCGTCACGAGTGGCCCGGTGCGCGGTCGCCGCCGGGCTGGTGCCGTTCGAGGCGTACGCGACCGAGGGGATCCTCGACGACGCCGACGGCGGCCGCCACCTGGTGGCCGAGCTGGGCGCCGAGCTGGGCCCGACCGGGCTGGCCGAGATGGCGGCGCCGATGCTGGTGCCCTTCCCGTGCGACTTGCCGTTGGCGCTCGAGCACGTGGCCGAGCAGCTGACGCCGGACCGCCAGGCCGCCCTCGACGCCATCCCAGGCGCCATCAACGCTCTCGCCGCGGGCGTGCTCGACTCCGCCGCCCAGGGGATGGACGGGATCGTCCGGGACCTCGAGCTCCAGGTGGAGGCGCCTGACGTCTCCTGGTCCGCCGCGACCGGCCCGGTCGACCTCTGGTACGGCTCGCGGGATACCACCGCGCCGCCGGCGTTCGGCGAGTGGTGGGCCGGGACCCTGCCCGACGCCACCCTCCACGTCTTCCCGGGTGAGGGCCACCTCATCGCCCTCACCCGCTGGTCCGCCATCCTCGACGCCCTGACCTCCGCCTGACCTCCGCCTGACCTCCCGCGATCCAAGCGACCGCCGCCGCCGGCACACCGAGGGCGAACCCGTACGCGTCGAATCGACGTCGAATCGACGCGAGAGCGCCGGACACCCGGCGCGAGACGTCCCCCCGCCGAACTTGGTGTGGAAACGGTTGCCAGGCAGCCGTTTCCACACCAACCTCATCCGGCCCGCCGACCCCGCACGCGTCGAATCGACGTCGATTCGACGCGAAAGCGCCGGATGCGCAGCGGTGGATCAGTCGTCGGCACGGGGGCGGGAGCGGAAGATGAGGCGGGGGCCGCGGTCGTAGGTGAGCCAGTTCCAGGCCCAGTTGGCGAACACCGAGATCCGGTTGCGGAAGCCGGCCAGCATCACGAGGTGGAGCCCGAGCCAGGCGAGCCAGGCCGGGAAGCCCCGGAGCTTGATGCCGAGGGGCAGCTCGGCGACGGCACGGCTGCGGCCGATGGTGGCCATGGTCCCCTTGTCCCGGTAGCGGAAGGGAGCCTCGGGCGCCGGGCGCCCGGCAGCGAGCGCGCCGATCTGGCGGGCGACGTGATGCCCGGACTGGATGGCGACCGGTGCCAGCTGCGGCAGCAGCGCCCCGGACCCGGCGGTCTTGGGGTCGGTGATGGCGGCGACGTCGCCGATCGCCCACACCCCGGGGTGGTCAGCCACCGAGAGGTCCGGCCCGACCTCGATGCGCCCGCCTCGACCCGTGCGGAGGCCCAGCGCATCGCCGATCGGGTTCGCCTTCACGCCGGCCGCCCAGATGAGCGTGTGGGCCGCCAGCTCCTCGCCGTCGGCGAGCGTCACCCGGGTCGCCCGGACCCGGGCCACCTCCGCACCCGTCCGGACCTCGACGCCGCGCTCCTCCAGCGCCTCACGGGCGTGAGCCCGCGACACGGTGCTGAACGGACCCAACAGCTCCGGCAGCATCTCGACGAGGACGACCCGGGCCCGGCCCACGTCGAGCGTGCGGAAGTCCCGGCGCAGCACCACGTGGAACAGCTCGGTGAGCGCGCCCGCGACCTCGACGCCCGTGGGACCGCCGCCCACGACGACGAACGTCAGCGCCCCGTCGTCGACGAGGCGCGGCTCCGCGTCAGCGGCCTCGAAGCGCTCGAGCACATGGTTCCGCAGCCGCACCGCGTCCGCCAGGTTGTAGAGCGGGAAGCCGTGGTGGTCGACGCCCGGGATCCCGAAGGTGTTGGTGGTGGCGCCAGCCGCGACGACCAGGTGGTCGTAGACGAGGTCCTCGACCTCGTGCTCGGGGTGCTGGAGGTGCAGCACCTTGGCTTCGAGGTCGGCGCCGATCACGTCGGCCTGGCGGAACGCCAGGTTCTCCTGACGGGCTGCGATCCCCCGCACCGGGTAGGCGACGTCGGCGCTGGCGAGCCCCGAGGTGGCCACCTGGTACAGCAGCGGCTGGAACGTGTGGAAGTTGTTCCGGTCGACCAGGGTCACGTCGACCGGCGCGTCGGCCAGCTCGCGGGCGGCCGCGAGCCCGCCGAACCCCGCCCCCACGATCACCACCTGCATCCGGCTCATGACCTCAGCCTACGGATCGCGCCCTCGACATTGTGCTTCTTTTCACAAGAGCCGCATGCCGGCCCGGTCGCCGGCCCAACCGGCACACTGGGCCGATGAGCGCGGGCTACTCGGGAACGCCGCTGGCCAAGAAGCTGGGCATCGAGGAGGGCCACGTCGTCGCGCTCCTCAGCGCCCCGGCCGGCTTCGACGCCGTGCTCGCCGAGACGCTCCCCGACGCCGTCGCCGTCCGCACCCGTGCCACGGGGACCGCCGACGTCATCGTCACGTTCCACACCTCGCGAGCGCAGCTCGAGCGCCGCATCGACGCGCTCCTCCGCGTGCTCGACGTCGACGGCGGCCTCTGGATCGGCTGGCCCAAGCGCGCCAGCGGCGTGGCGACCGACATCACCGAGGACACGGTGCGCGAGGTGTTCCTCCCGCTGGGCCTCGTCGACAACAAGGTCTGCGCCATCGACGGCACCTGGTCCGGGCTCCGGGTCGTCTGGCGCAAGGAGCTCCGGGCTGAACGTCGAGCGATGAGGGCCACGTCGTGATCGGCTGCTACCCCGGCTCCTTCAACCCCCCGACCGTGGCCCACCTCGCGGTGGCCCAAGCCGCGGTCGACGCCGCCGGGCTCGACCGGCTCGACCTCGTCGTGAGCCGGGTCGCGCTCGGCAAGGAGCACCTCCCCGAAGCCACGCTCGCCGAGCGCGTCGGGGTGCTCGAGTCCGTCGCCGCCAGCCGGCCGTGGCTCCGGGTCGCCGTCACCGATGCCCGCCTCATCACCGACATCGCCCGCTCCTACGACGCCGTCGTCATGGGCGCCGACAAGTGGCGGCAGGTCAACGACGCCGCCTGGTACGCCGACGAAGCCGAGCGCGATGCGGCCGTCGCCTCCCTCCCCCTCGTCCTGGTCGCGCCGCGCGGCGACGACCGACCTGACGGCGTCCGGCTGCTCGACCTCGACGACGCGCACCGCCACGTGAGCGCGACCGCCGTGCGCGACGGCGCCGAGCACGCACGCGGGTGGGTCCTGCCCGAGGCCGCCGACCAGCACCGATCAGAGCGCTGACGTGCTCTTCCCCAAAGCCCTGTGGGCCGGGCTCGAGGCCGGCGAGGTGACCGTGGCGTTCCGGTCGTGGAAGCGTCCGACGGTGAAGACCGGCGGCACGCTCATCACCCCGGCGGGTCGGTTGGCGATCGACGCCGTCGAGGTCATCGACCCCATCGCGATCACCGATGCCGACGTCCGCCAGGCCGGCGCGGTGGATGCTGATGCCCAGCGGGCCCTGCTCCGGACCGAAGACGGCCGCCGGACGTACCGGGTGGCCTTCCACCTGCTGGGCGACGACCCGCGCATCGCCCTGCGCAACGACGCGGCGCTCTCCGACGACGAGCGGGCGGCGATCCGCACCAAGCTCGCCGGCTACGACCGCCGCTCCCCGACCGGCCCGTGGACCACGGCGGCTCTCGAGGTGATCCGGGACCACCCCGCGGTGGTGTCGACCGAGCTCGCCGAGCGCCTCGGCACCGAGCGGCCCGCGTTCAAGCTCAACGTCCGCAAGCTGAAGGCCCTCGGCCTCACCGAGAGCCTGGACGTCGGCTACCGGCTGTCGCCTCGGGGCGAGGCCTACCTGGCGGGCGGGGGCGCAGGCTGAACGATCCCGACGGCGCCCGGCGGCTGGCAGCGCGGGCACCAGTAGGTGCTGCGGTTCTGCTCCCCGTGGCGGACCATCCCGATGGGCGTCCCGCAGGAGCGGCAGGGCCGGCGCTCCCGGCCGTAGACCGCGACCGACCCGGGCGGACCGGGCACGGTCGTCCGACGCGTGGTCGTGAGGTTCACGAGCAGCAGCCGGTTGGCGGCGGCGAGCAGGCGGCGGCGGACCTCGACCGGCACGTCGCCGACCGGAGCGAACGGGTCGACGCGGCAGCGGTGGAGCACCTCGGACTTGTAGACGTTGCCGACACCCGACGCGAGCCGCTGGTCGAGGAGCGCGACGGCGATCTCGGTGGACGGGTCGCAGGCCTCCGCGAACCGGCGCAGGGCCTCGTCCAGGTCGGGATCCGGCGTGCACAGGTCGGGGCCGAGGTGGCCGACCGGGTCCCGGTCGGTGCCGAGCGCGCCGCCCGGATGGTCCCGCCGGTGGGTCTCGACGGTGGGTGCGGAGAAGCACACCGCCTCCCAGCCGGGCACGGCGACGAGCGCCCGCAGCAGGTGCCGGGGTCTTCGCCACCGCTGGCCTTGCGCGTAGAGGTGCCACGACCCGGCCATCCCGAGGTGCGTCCGCAACGTGAGGCCGCCGTCGAAGTCGATCAGCAGGTGCTTGCCCACCGCCTCGACGCCCTCGATGGTCACCCCCGGCACCGGCCGGTCGCCGCGGAGGCGCGGCGCCTCGAAGCGGGCGAGGGTCGCCCCGGCCAGCGCCGGGCGGAGCCGGTCCGCCGTCCGGTGGAGGGTGTCGCCCTCAGGCATCTAGGAGTCGGCGTCCTCGCCGGTCCACGCCTCGTCCTCGATCTTCCACTTCAGCGCCCGCTCCTCGTTGAGCCGCTTCCAGTCCGCCGCCGCCGCCGCGGACGGGTACGGACCGAGGGCGTTGTCGGGGTCGTCGCGAACGGAGGCTTCCTCCGCCCGCTCGTGGGCGAGGCACCAGTACCACTCGGTTGCGGTCATGGTGCCGACGATACCCATGGCCGCTCACGACACGACCGAGACCGCCTGGAAGTAGGTGGCCGCCATCGAGCGGCACGCCGTCCGCGACACGAGCGAGCGATGCGCGCACGTGCTCTGCATGTCGCGGAGGAACTGCTCGCTGGCCGCCAGCCGCCGAGCGCGGGTCGACCGGCCGAGCCGCTTCAGGTTGCGCCAAGCGAAGTCGTGGCGGATGCACGGGATCCGGAAGTCGAACGACGGTCCGGAGTCGGGAGCGAACGAGCAGAGGTCGGTGCTCACGTCCCAGGGGCGCGAACGGGCTGCCGCGGAGTCCAGCCGCGACGGCGATGCTGCGAGCCACCGGTCGATCGTCGCCCGGCTCACGCGGTTGGCGGCCGCCTGTTCGTCCCGCCACCAGCGGTCGAACGAGCTGAGCGGTGCGGCATACAGCTTGTGGTCGAGCTCAGACAGCGTCGGCTTCGGCGTGCACGACGCGGCCGACACGGTGAGAAGGCTCACGACCACGATGAGCAGGGCGCGGACGGACGAGGACGGACGAGCAGGCACGGGGAGCTCCAGGGGCGACATGGTCTGGGGAGGCCCTGGCGGTCCACGGGCGAGCGGTGATCGCAGGCTCGCGCCGGCCAGGAGCGCGGGCAACGCCTGATGGGTCGCAGGCGAGCGGTTCGCCCGGAGCCGGCATCGGCCGATCCGGGCGAGGCCGGTCAGCGGTTCCGGAGGACCAGGCCCTTGTAGCCGTCGGCGAACCCGGCGCTTCGCAGCGAATCGGCGTGAGCGGACTCGCGAGCCGGGGCGCCGTCGATCTTGGCGATCTCCAGCGAGCGGCGCTGGCCGCGCCGGACGATCGCGGCGAGCGCCTCGGGCCACCGGTCGTCGGCCGCCGCGGCCGGGAAGGCGAGCAGGCTGCGCCCGCCCTTTTCGACGTAGGCCGCGGCCTCGCCGGCGACCAGCACGACGAGCGCACCCGCCGCTCGGGCCGGGCGGCCGTCGGTGGGCGGCCACGGGAGGGAGGCGCCGTAGGGCTGGGCCGGGTCGGTGGCGGCGAGGACCGCGACGTCGGCCGTGTCGCCTCCGCCGCGCCCGTCCTCGCCACCCAGCGCGTCGGCACGCCGGGGCTCGCGTGCCGAGCGCAACCGGTCGACCGCGCCCGGCACGGCGAACTGGGCGGCACCGAGGCCGGCCACGAAGTAGCCGCGGCGGATCGCACCGCGCTCCTCGAGCGCCTTGAGCACCGGGTACACGCCCGCGAACCCGCCCACGATCCCCTCGCCGAGCGCGGCCTCCCGGGTGAGGACGCCGTAGCGCTCGAGGAGCTGCATCGCCCGGGCGTGGGCGATCTCGGTGGCCGACGGCGGCGCCTGGCCCGGGAGCGGACCCCGGAGCGACGAGACCAGCGACCACCGGCCCGCCCCCGTCGGCGGCCCGAGGCGGCTCAGCCGACCAGGGCGGGGACGGCCCCGAGGGGCCGGACCCGACGAGGAGCGGCGACCGCCCGACGCCGACACGAAGGCGCGCAGCGGTGCGAGCGAGTCGTTCGTGACCTCGCCCGCCCAGACCAGGTCCCACAGCGCGGCCAGGACCGTGGCGTCGTCGTAGTCCGTCTCGGCGGCGGCCGCCGCCCCGACCAGCTCAGCCCAGAACGAGGCACCGCGCTGGGCCAGGTGGGCGCGCAGCGCGTCGTGCACCAGACCTTCGGGACGTTCACCGGCGGTGGGCTCGGGCACGAGCAGCTCCACCTGGTCGCGGAACACCAGGCGGACCCGGCCATCCGTGGAACCGAGGGGCGAGGCACCGAGCCACACCAGGTCGCCCGCCGTGCACAGGGCATCGAGATCAGATGGCCGGTACTCGGCCATCCGCGACGGGAGGACGTCGGACTCCAGGACCGAGGCCGGCACCGATGCCCCCGCCAGCACGCCGAGGACCTCGACCAGTCCGTCGATGCCCTTCCTCGGCAGACCGACGCCCTGCCACGCCGGCAGGAACCGACCGAGCGCGGCGCCGTCGACCGGCTCGACCTCCGCTCGCAGCACCGCGAGCGACCGGCGGCGCAGCTGGCGCAGCGCCTCCGGGTCGCACCACTCCCGCTCGGCACCACCCGGTCGGAACTCGCCGCGCACCAAGCGACCGTCGGCCACCAGGGCGTCGAGCAGCGGCCGGATGCGGCCGGCGTCGATGCCGAGGCGGGCGGCGACGTCGCGGTCGAGGAACGGGCCGTGGGTCCGGCCGTAGCGCACCACCAGGCCTTCGAGCGGGGCATCGACCGGGTCGGTGAACACGCCCGGCAGCCCCACGGGGATGGCGCAGCCGAGCGCATCGCGCAGGAGGCCG
>Ga0182747_1001472_pt1 | contig 18257 bp, 14 predicted proteins | sample eDN3rd30CBELigBY_FD_128526 | JGI IMG/M metagenome (GOLD analysis project Ga0182747, IMG submission 128526) | Enriched backyard soil microbial communities from Emeryville, California, USA - eDNA 3rd pass 30_C BE-Lig BY (version 2) (version 2) | ecosystem: Environmental > Terrestrial > Soil >...
CTGTCCGCCGGACAGCTGGTGCGGATAATCGGCCAGCCGCGTCTCGGGGTCGCGGATGCCAACGCGGGTCAAAAGCTCGACGATCCGCGCCCGCGCCGCATCGCCATGCAGGCTTTGATGCAGGGCAAGGCTTTCGGCAAGCTGCTGCTCCAGCGTGTGAAGCGGGTTCAGCGAGGTCATCGGCTCCTGAAAGATGAAGCTGATGTCATTGCCGCGCACCCGGCGCAGATCAGCCTCGGACGCGCCGACAAGCTCGCGCCCCTCATAGCGGACCGAGCCGGAAAGCTGCGCGGATTCGCCCAGAAGCCCGACCGTGGAGAGCGCCGTCACCGACTTGCCCGAACCCGATTCCCCCACCAGCGCCACGGTTTCGCCCTTGCCCACCGTAAAGCTGACGCCCTTGACCGCCGGCACGGCCTGTCCGTCCTGCCGGAACGCGATCCGCAGGTTTTCGACTTCCAGAACCGGCGTCATCGAAAGGTCTTTCTTGGGTCGAATGCGTCGCGGATGCCCTCGAAGATGAAGACCAGCAGCGAGAGCATGATGGCAAAGCTGAAAAAGGCCGTGAAGCCAAGCCAGGGCGCCTGCAGGTTCTGCTTGGCCTGCAAGGCCAATTCACCCAGCGAGGGCGCGGAACTGGGCAGGCCATAGCCCAGATAGTCGAGCGCGGCGAGGGACGAGATCGTGCCCGTCACCACGAAAGGCAGCATGGTCAGCGTCGCGACCATGGCATTGGGCAGGATGTGGCGGAACATGATCTTGGGGTCGCTGACGCCCAATGCCCGCGCCGCCCGCACATATTCAAAGTTCCGCGCCCGCAGGAACTCGGCCCGGACCACGCCGACCAGCGCCGGCCAACCGAACAGGATCGAGACCAGAACCAGCAGCCAGAAGCTGCGTCCCAGGATCGCGAACAAAATGATAATGACGTAAAGTGAAGGAGTTGACCCCCATATCTCAAGTAATCTCTGAAATACGAGGTCGGTGCGGCCGCCGAAATAACCCTGCACCGCCCCTGCCGAGATCCCGATGAGCGAACTGACGACCGTGACGATCAGGGTGAACATGATCGACAGGCGGAAGCCATAGATCACCCGCGCCAGCACATCGCGCGAGGTGTCGTCAGTCCCCAGCAGATGCTGACGGTCCGGGGCACTTGGCGCGGTGCCGACATTGTTGATGGTGCGGTAGTGATAGGGGATCGGCGGCCAGATCATCCAGCCCTTCTGGATCTCCTGCCCGGCGACCATGCCGGTCTCACGGGCTTCCTTCTCGACCCCCTCGGGATCGTCCCAGCATTCCTGCCGCCCGCCGGTGCGGATCAGGCATTGGACGCCGGGATCGGTATAGATCGCCTCGGTCCCGAAATCGCCGCCAAAGGTCGTCTCGGGATAGAAGCGATAGACCGGGAAATAGAAGTTGCCCTGATAGTTGACGACGATCGGCCGGTCGTTCGCGATCAGCTCTGCAAAAAGCGAGGCGACGAAGATCACGCTGAAGACGATCAACGACCAGAAGGCGCGCTTGTTGCGGCGGAAATTGCGCAGCCGGCGGCGGTTCAGTTCGGTCATCGCCATCAGCCGGCCCTCCGCTCGAAATCAATGCGCGGGTCGACAAGGACATACATCAGGTCCGAGAGGATCCCGACCAGAAGCCCCAGCAGGCCAAAGACGTAAAGCGTGCCAAAGATCACCGGATAGTCGCGCTGGACCGCGGCCTCGAACCCGAGCCGTCCCAGCCCGTCGAGCGAGAAGATCGTCTCGATCAGGATGGACGAGCCGAAGAATACGCCAAGAAACATCGCCGGAAAGCCCGCGATCACGATCAGCATGGCATTGCGGAAAACATGGCCGTATAGCACCCGATGCTCGGTCAGGCCCTTGGCGCGGGCGGTCATCACATATTGCTTGTTGATCTCGTCAAGGAAGCTGTTCTTGGTCAGCAACGTCAGCGTGGCGAAGCTTGCAATCGTGGTCGCGATCACCGGCAGGGTGATGTGCCAGAGATAGTCCTTGATCTTGCCGAAAAAGCTGAGCTGGTGGAAATTGTCCGAGGTCAGGCCGCGCAGCGGAAAGATCTGCCAATAGCTGCCGCCGGCAAAGACCACCATCAGCAGCACCGCGAACAGGAAGGCCGGGATTGCATAGCCGATGATGATCGCGCCCGAGGTCCAGGTGTCGAAGGGGGTGCCGTTCCTGACCGCCTTGCGGATGCCCAGCGGGATCGAGATCAGATAGGCGATCAGCGTCGACCAGAGGCCCAGCGTGATCGAGACCGGCATCTTCTCGATCACCAGATCGACGACCGAGATCGAGCGAAAGAAGCTGACCCCGAAGTCGAAGCGCAGGTAATTGCCCAGCATGATGCCGAAACGCTCGACCGCGCCGATCTTTTCCTTGCGGCAATCGGGGGATTTCAGGTCCGGCTCGCCCTCGTGTCCCGGCGCGCAGACGATCTTGGCGAAGCCCATCTGCACTTCCAGCTGGTCGAGCAGCTCGGGCGGGATGCCGCGCGCGCCGGCATATTCGCTGATCTGGGCCTGCTGCGCATCGCCGCCGCCACCCGCGATATTGCGGAAGGCGTCCCCCTCGCCCTGAACGCGGGCGATGACCTGCTCGATGGGGCCGCCGGGGACGAATTGCGTCAGCGTGAAATTGACCAGCATGATGCCGATCAGCGTAGGTATGATCAGCAGCAAGCGCCGCAGAATATAGGCTGCCATCCCCGTCCCGTCTTATCTCCGCCGCATTTAGCGCAGCGCGCCGGATTGTTTCAGCTTTTCCGCCTTATCCGCGTCATACCACCAGAAATCAAGCTCGCCCAAGGCATAGGCGGGCATCTGCTCGGGGTGGCCGAAGATGTCGAAATAGGCCAGCGTGTAGTCCGCCTTGTACCATTGCGGCACCCAGAAGCGCAGCGCGCGCAGGCTGCGGTCCAGCGCCTTGATGGTGGTGTCCATTTCTTCCTGCGTGGTGGCCTCGATGCCCTTCTTGATCAGTGCGTCGATGGCCGGGTTGGCAAGGCCCATCGGGTTGAACACATCGGCCGTGTTCTCGGAGCCGAAGACCTGCTCGGTGCCGCCGCCGATATAGAAGCTTTGCCCGAGGCTGTCGGTGACCATGTCGAAATCATGGCCGCGGGTGCGGTTCGTCATCTCGGCATCATCGACACGCGCATTCACCGCGTCGATGCCAAGCGCGCGCAGGTTCTGGACATAGGGGTTGATGATGCGGTCGAAGCTCTGGTTGTCGTTCAGGATCTCAAGCTTCAGGATCTCGCCCCTGGAATTGCGGCGCAGCCCGTCCGGGCCAACCTTCCAGCCCGCCTCGTCGAGAAGCGCCGAGGCCTGACGCAGGTTCTTGCGGTCAAGCTGAGTCTTGCCCGAGACCGGCTGCACCACCGCATCATCGGTCAGGACGGTGGGCGGCAGATCCTTGGCAATCGGCTTCAGCAGCTCAAGCTCCGCCTCGGAGGGCTTGCCGGTCGCGGCGAGGTCGCTGTTGTCCCAGAACGAGTTCACGCGGGTATTCAGCCCGTAGAACAGCGTCTCGTTCGACCATTCGAAGTTGAAGACCAGCCCGATCGCCTGACGCACGCGCAGATCCTGAAACTTCTCACGCCGCAGGTTGAAGACCCAGGCCTGACCGGTCGCGATATCGCCGCGCGGCAGCGTTTCCTGCCGGACAGCGCCGCTTTTCAGCGCCGGGAAATCATAGCGCGTCGCCCAGTGGATCGAGGAGGTCTCGTTCCTGAAGGTATAGACGCCGGCCTTGAACGCCTCGAAGGCGCTGTCGTAATCGCCGAAATATTCCAGCCGGATGCGGTCGAAATTGTGCCGCCCGACATTGATGGGCAGATCCTTGCCCCAGTAATCCGGGTTGCGCTTTACCGTCATCGAACGGCCCATCTCGGCCGAATCGAACATATAGGGGCCGGAACCGACAAAGGGCTTGTCCGACGACTGCTCGATATCGCGCTTGTTCTTGCGGAAATCCTCACGCGAGAAGACGATCTGGCTGCCGACCTGCTGGATCACGTCGCGGCGCGGGTAACCGGGCTGGAACATGAACTTGATGGTATTGTCGTCGATGACCTCGGCCTTGGCGACCATCTTGGCGATGCCGGTCCGATACGAGGACAGGCCCTTGTCGCGCAGCAATTCGAACGAGAACAGCACGTCATGCGCGGTCAGGGGCGTCCCGTCCGAAAACTTCGCCTCGGGGCGCAGGTGGAAGATCACCCAATCCCGGCTTTCGGGATATTCTATCGTGTCGCAGACAAGGCAATAGGAGGAGCCGCGCTCATCCGCCGCGTCCTCCATCAGGCGCTCCAGCATGATGACCGACAGAGGCCCGGCCCGGCCGCGATGGGTGAAGGGGTTGTAGCTGTCAAAGCCGCCAAGCGCCCATTCCGAGATTTCGCCGCCCTTCGGCGCCTCGGGATTGACATAGGGCAGGTGCTTGTAATCGGCGGGCAGCGCCGGCTGGCCGAAGGTCGCGATTCCGTGCGAGATGATCGTCTTGCCCGCCTCCGCGGTTGCCGGGGTCGATGCCGCCGCGGGTTCCGCCGCCGGCTGGGACGTCTGCGCGATGCCGGAAACGGGCAGCAGAGCCAGCAATCCAAGAAGCGGGGCGTGTCGCAGCATGTGCATCGTCATCGGGTCTTGGTGATCCTCTTGCTCGTTTCTGTGCGGCTGGCCGCCCGCCCGACAGGCTATCAGCCAGACCGTCCGGTTCAACAAGCAAATGCGTGATCCCTCCGCGGGCCGGGCGTGAGGCCCGGCAAATGACAAAGGGCGCCCCGAGGGACGCCCTGCAATCGCGGATGATGGCGCGTTACTGCTGCTGTTGCAGATAGGAGATCAGATTCGCGCGATCCTCGACCTTGGGGAGGCCCGCGAAGGTCATTTTGGTGCCCTTCACCACGGATTTCGGGCTGGTCAGGAATTCCTGCAGCGCCTCGGGCGTCCAGTCGCCGCCATGCGCCTTCATCCCGTCGGAATAGCTGAAGCCGCCGACGCTGGCCACCGCGCGGCCGACGACACCGTTCAGGTGCGGGCCGGTGCTGTCGCCGCCGTCAAGCTTGTGGCAGGCCTTGCATTTGCCAAAGACCTTTTCGCCCGCGGCAGGATCGGCCGAGGCAAGGACGGTGGCGAAATCGGGGCCTTCATCCTTGGCCTCGCCGCCGGCTGCGGCGGTTTCCTCGACCGGGATGGTATAGGCCTGCGCATGTTCCTCGCCCTCGGCACCATGGCCTGCGGGACCGACATGGTAGATGCCCGACGCGGCCCATTTCGCCAGAAGCAGGAAAAGGAGCGCGCCAATAATGGCCCCCGCTGCCTTGGTGACGGTCATCGTATCGAACATGTCTGCGGCTCCCCCCTGCGGCTGTCCGTGGATCAGGCGTATCTAGGCGCTTTTGTTCTGCTGGATCAAGGTATAGTTGTGCCTTCGCATGGAACAAGGCCAAGGCAGTGTTGACTGCCTGCCACGGCCGGATTTGAGGCTTCGACATGACCAAGAACGTGATCTCATTCCAGGGTGAACCGGGCGCCTACAGCCATCAGGCCTGCCGGTTTTACCGTCCGCAAATGGAAGCCCTGCCCTGCCGCACGTTCGAGGACACGATTGAAGCTGTCCGTCAGGGCCGCGCCGAACTCGCCATGCTGCCGGTCGAGAATTCGACCTATGGCCGGGTCGCCGACATCCATCACCTGTTGCCCGAAAGCGGCCTCCATATCATCGACGAGGGATTCGTCCGCGTGCGCATCGCGCTTCTCGGCGTGCCGGGGACGCGAATCGAAGACGTGACCGATGCCATGAGCCATCCGGTCCTGCTGGGGCAATGCCGTAACTTCATGCGCGAACATGGCATCAAGGGAATCGTCGGCGCCGATACGGCTGGCTCGGCCCTCGAAGTGGCGGGACGGGGCGAGAAATCCCTTGCCGCGCTTGCCGCGCCCCTCGCCGGAGAGATCTATGGCCTCGACGTCCTCGCCTCGGGAATCGAGGACCGGCAGAACAACACCACCCGCTTCCTGATCATGGCGCGCGAGCCCGATTTCCGCCGCCGCGCGAATGCGCAGGGCGGCGAGACGATGATGACCAGCTTTGTCTTCCGCGTGCGCAACATCCCCGCCGCGCTCTACAAGGCGCTTGGCGGATTCGCGACGAACAGCGTCAACATGACCAAGCTGGAAAGCTACATGGTGGACGGCATCTTCACCGCGACGCAGTTCTATGCCGATATCGAGGGCCATCCCGAGGATCCGGCCGTCAAGCGCGCGCTGGAGGAGCTGGGCTATTTCACCGAGAGCCTGTCGCTGCTGGGCGTCTATCCCGCCGACCCGCTGCGCGCCGAGCAGCGGGAAGCCCTCTCGGCCTGAGCGTCGCCGGGGAACGCGGTCTGCCCTATTGGCTGACCGCGATCCTGCCGACGAAATCCTCGACCCGCTGGGCGAATTTGCGATCGAGCTGCGATTTCGCGAGCTTTGCCGTCTGCAACAGCAACCGCGCCTTCATTCCGCGCGGCTGCATGTCGATCTCGGTGATCAGGCGCGATTTCGTGCGGGTCAGCGCGACGACGGTGATCTCGATCCCGACATTGAACTGGGGCGATTGCCCCGCAAAGATCAGATGCTCGGGCGGCTGATAGCCGGTCAGCTTCAGCGCAAGGTCGCGCGGGCGGCCACGCCAGTCGAAAAAGATCTGCCAGGCGCTGCCGATCCCGACCGGACCGCCACGATCCTCACGCCGGACCTCGGCACCGCGACGCAGCAAGATTCGCTCCAGCTTGTCAAAATCGCTGACCGCCTTGAACAGCGCCTCGGCGGGAACATCGGTATCCTGGCGCGTCGAAAACTTCATCATTCACCGAACGAATAAAACGGAATGGCCCTGTTAAACGGGATCGACCCGGCCATTGCAAGGCCGCCACGCGAGGACAGGAAATAATTCGCGCATACAATCTTGGGTTGCATAAAATTGCCTTGGAAAGCATTCATTCGCCCATGTCTGCATCATCACACCAACCCTTGCCGCGGCGCAGCGTAGCATTGGATCTTAAGATCCTCGCGACAACCGACCTGCATATGCACATCATGGGGCATGATTATTTCGCGAACCGCCCTACCGAGCGGTTCGGCCTGTCGCGCACCGCGACCCGGATCGGGGTCGAGCGCGCGGAGGCGGAAAACTGCCTGCTTTTCGACAATGGCGACAGTCTTCAGGGGGGGCCGATGGGCGACTTTCTGGCCGATGCGGGCTGGAAGGGCGCATCCTTGCACCCGGCCATCGCCGCGATGAACGCGCTCGGCTATGACGCGGCCACGATCGGCAATCACGATTTCAGCTTTGGCCTGCGCTTCCTGCGCCGGGCGTTGGCGGGGGCCGAGTTTCCGGTGGTCTCCTCGAACCTGCTGGCGCGGCGTGATCTTCCTGTGACAAGAAGGCTGGTCCTCGCGCGCGAGATGCGGGACCGGGACGGCAGATCCTGGCCCATGCGGATCGGCATTCTGGGCTTCCTGCCCCCTCCGACCATCGACTGGGAGCCGGAATTGCGCGGCGCCGTGGAAATCGGCGACATCATTGCCGAGGCGCGCATCGGGATTGCCGCGCTGCGGGCCGAGGGCGTCGACCTGATCGTCGCCCTGGCCCATAGCGGGATCGGCGCGCTGGACCCCATCCCGATGATGGAGAACGCGGCCACCGCCCTCGCCGCCCTTCCCGGCCTCGACGTGGTAATCGCCGGGCATACGCATCGCGTCTTTCCCTCGCCCGACCACCCTTCCGGGCCCGGGATCGACCGACTGCGCGGCGCGCTTTCGGGAAAACCCTGCGTGATGCCTGGCTTCTGGGGCTCGCATCTGGGCGTGATCGACCTCAAGTTGCAAAAGGCCGAGGGGGAGCCATGGAGCGTGGCGGATTTTCGCTGCCGCGCGGACCCTGTCGGCACCCTGCCCGCGGATCGGGAGGTGACGCGCCGCGCCCTCCCCGCGCATCGCGCGACCCTGCGCCATTACCGACGCAGGATCGGCCGCAGCGATCGACCGCTGACCAGCTTCTTCACCCTGCTTGGCGACGATCCGGGGCTGCGCCTCGTTTCGATGGCGCAGCGCTGGTATATGCGCGGGCAGCTCGCCGGCAGCCGGTGGGAGGGTCTGCCGATTCTTTCGGCTGCCGCGCCCTTCCGTGCCGGCGGTCGCGGCGGGGCCGAGCATTATACCGATGTGCCTGCCGGCCGCCTGACGCTGCGCAGCCTCGCCGACCTCTATCTTTTCCCGAACCGGATCTGCGCCCTCCTCGTGACCGGAGCCGATCTTTCCGAATGGCTGGAGCGGTCGAGCAGCATTTTCCGCCAGATCGTGCCGCAGGGGCAGGACCAGCCGCTGATCGACCCGGATTTTCCCGGCTATAATTTCGACCTGATCGACGGGCTGAACTGGCGGATCGACCTCTCGGCCCCGCCGCGCCATGCGCCGGACGGGCGGCTTCTGGAACCGGACCGGCGCCGGGTGCTGAACCTTGCCCATCGCGGAAAGCCCGTGACCGAGGAGATGCGTTTCGTGCTGGTCACCAACAGCTACCGGCTGTCCGAAAGCGGCGTCTTCGCCGGGATCGCGGCGCATCGCCCGGTGTTGCTGGAGGGCGGAGCCCGCACCCGCGACGTGCTGCGCCGCTATGTCTCGGCCCGGCGGGTCGTCGCGCCTCCGGGCGATCTTGGCTGGGCCTTCTGCCCGATGCCCGGAACCACGGTGCGCTTCGCCACCGGCCCCGGCGCCGCGCCGCATCTGGCCCGCCTTGGCGGCAGGATCGAGGATCTCGGCCTCGACCGGCAGGGCTTCCTCGACCTGCGCCTGCATCTTTGATGCATCGGAACGGCTTGCATCCCCGGCGCGCTCCGCCTATCTAGGCGATGAGAGGTTGGCGCGGGTAAGCGCCTCGCCAACCCGGTCAGGTCCGGAAGGAAGCAGCCGTAACGAGACCCGCTTGGGTCGCTGTCCAGCCTCTCACCCGCAGATGCCCCACGGGCGCTGCGCACGGAATGATCGCCCCTCACGACGAGTCCGTCCATGAACCAGACGCCCCGGATCATCTGCCTCGGCGCGATGCTTTGGGATGTCATCGGCCATAGTCCCGTCACCTTGCGGATCGGCGACGATGTCGCGGGCCGCATCCACCAGCGGCCGGGCGGCGTGGCGCTGAACGTCGCCGTCGCACTCGCCCGCCACGGCCTGACCCCCGCCATCCTCTCAGCCGTCGGCCGCGACGCCCCCGGCGAGGCGCTGATCGCCGAGACACGGGCGCTTGGCGTCGAGACCGGCTGGCTCTGGCGCGACGGCCCCCTTCCCACCGACCTCTACATGGCGATCGAGGCGCCCGGCGGCCTCGTCGCCGCCATCGCCGACGCCCACGGGCTCGAGGCGGCGGGGCCCGCCATCCTCGGCCCGCTGCAGGACGGGACGCTGGGCGATGCCGCCGCCCCGTGGCAGGGCACCCTCGTCATCGACGGGAACCTGACGCTTGAGACGCTGGCGCTGATCGCGGGCGATCCCTGCCTTGCGCAGGCCTCGCTGCGGATCGTCCCGGCAAGCCCGGACAAGGCCAGACGCCTTGCCCCGCTTCTGGGCCATCCGCAGGCGATCTTCCACATCAACCGGGCCGAGGCTGAGGCGCTTGCCGGCCGCCCCCTCGGTGACGCGCCCCTCGCGGCCGAGGCGATCTGCGGCATGGGCGCCGCCCGCGTCATCGTGACCGACGGACCCCGCGCCGCAGCCGAAGCCGCGCGCGACCTGCCCACCATCACCCAGACCCCGCCTCCGGTCACGGCGCGCCATGTGACCGGCGCCGGGGACAGTTTCCTCGCCGCCCATCTCGCGGCAGAGCTTGCGGGCGCCTCACGGATCGAGGCGCTCGATCGGGCCATCCGCGCCGCCGCCAGCCATATCTCGGCCGGCCATATTGCAGAAAAGGACAGCGCATGAACAACCTGCTGGTATTTGCCCCCGAGGTCGAAAAGGCGCTTGCCGCGCGCCAACCGGTCGTCGCGCTGGAATCGACCATCATCACGCATGGCATGCCCTATCCCCAGAACCTCGAGGTTGCCCGCCAGGTCGAGGCGACGGTGCGCGAGGCCGGCGCGGTCCCGGCAACCATCGCGGTGATGGGCGGTCGGATCCATATCGGCCTCGATGACGCGCGGCTCGAGGCGCTGGCCTCCACCCCCGGCAGCGAGGTCATGAAGCTTTCGCGCGCCGATCTCGCGGTCTGCCTCGCCATGGGCCGGACCGGGGCGACCACGGTGGCGGCGACGATGATCTGCGCCCATCTGGCCGGCATCCATGTCTTTGCAACCGGCGGGATCGGCGGGGCGCATCGCGGCGCCGAGACCAGCTTCGACATCTCGGCCGACCTGCAGGAACTGGCCCGCACCCCGGTCACGGTGGTCGCCGCCGGAGCCAAGGCGATCCTCGATCTGCCGAAGACGCTCGAAGTGCTCGAGACGCTGGGCGTGCCGGTGATCGCAGTCGGGCAAGATCAGCTTCCGGCCTTCTGGTCACGCGATTCGGGTCTGGCCGCGCCCTTGCGCATGGACGACCCCGCCCAGATCGCCGCGGCGGCGCGGATGCGCGCCGAACTCGGCCTCATCGGCGGTCAGCTTGTGGTGAACCCGATCCCCGAGACCGCCGAGATCCCGCGCAAGGTCATGATCCCCGTGGTCGAGCAGGCGCTGGCCGAGGCCGCAGAGCAGGGCATCGCGGCGAAATCGGTGACGCCCTTCCTGCTGCAACGGATCTTCGAGCTGACCGATGGCCGCTCGCTCGACGCGAATATCGCGCTGGTGCTGAACAATGCCCGTCTCGCGGCGCGCATCGCCGCCGCCATGGCCTAGGCGATCAGCCCGGCCAGATCCACCGAATCGCGGCGACCCAGATTGTCGCCATCCTCGCGCATGAACCGGTCGGCCGCCCTGTGGCCGGCCTCGCGCAGCACGTCGACCAATCCGGGCTCGGGGACGATCTTGGTCGCGGCACTCAACGAGGTCATGGTGAAGTCGTCCATGATCATGTGGACCAGCACGTTCTTCATCGGCCGCCCGGTCAGGCGGTTCTCCTCATGCAGCTTCTTGACGAAGTTGATCGCGCGCAACTCCCGCAATAGCGAGGCGTTGAAGCTGATCTCGTTCACCCGGTCCTGAATCTCGCCCGGCGTTCGCGGCACCATGTCGCGAAGCATCGGGTTGATGTTGACGATGACCACATCGCGCGGCAGGTCCGGGGAAAACAACGGAAACAGCGCCGGATTGCCGGAATAGCCGCCGTCCCAATAGGCCTCGCGCCGTCCGGTCGCCGGGTCGTCGATCTCGACCGCGCGGAACAGCGCCGGCAGGCAGGCCGAGGCCATGACCGCATCCGCCGTCACCTCAGCCCCGCCAAACACCCGGATGCGCCCGGTCCGCACATTGGTGGCCGAGACGAAAAAGCGCGGCCCACGCTCTGGCCTCAGCTGCGGATGCGGCATGTCGCGCAGCACCGCGGCCAGCGGATTGGTATAGAACGGCCCGCAATCATAGGGGCTGAAAACCCGCGTCAGCCCCTCCATCCACGCGAAGGGCGAGAACAGCTCCGTGAGGCGCTGCATCGCGCGCGGCACCGGAAAAAGCGAATGCATCCAACGCACGATCCGATTGTCGCTGACCTGGCTGATCTGGGACCAGACATGATCGAGATTTTCCCGCGCCGCGTCCTTGCCGCGCCGCCCGGCACCGACGGCCAAACCCGCCGCCAGCGCTGCCCCGTTCAGCGCGCCCGCGGAGGTGCCGCTGATCCCGGCGATCTCGACCTGATCGTCCTCGAGCAGCCGTTCGATCGCGCCCCAGGCGAAAGCCCCATGGGCACCGCCTCCCTGAAGCGCCAGATTGATGCGTTTCACCGCCATGCGCACCTCGCTCTTGCAATCGCAGCATTCATTGCTGCAACGCAGCATAAGCGGATTGCGTTCCGGCCGCGACTTGCGAATAGATATGTCCCGGATCACATCCCGAGGAGCAGCCATGCCATCCGCCGCCATCCTGCTGGGCTTCGCCGCCCTTTCCCTCGGAATGGTGCTGACCCCGGGGCCGAACATGATCTACCTCGTCTCGCGATCGATCTGTCAGGGCAGCCGGGCCGGACTCATCTCGCTCGGCGGGGTTGCGCTCGGCTTCATCTTCTACATGCTTTGCGCCGCATTCGGGATCACGGCTCTGGTGATCGCGGTTCCCTATGCCTATGACGCGCTGCGCATCGCGGGCGCGCTCTATCTCGGCTGGCTTGCCTGGCAGGCTCTGCGTCCGGGGGGCGCATCGCCCTTCCAGATCCGCAACCTGCCGCCCGACGGGCCGGGAAAGCTCTTCATGATGGGGCTGATGACGAACCTGCTGAACCCGAAGGCCGCGGTGCTCTACCTCTCGCTGCTGCCGCAATTCATCGACCCCGCGCGCGGCTCGGTCCTCCTGCAATCGCTGACGCTCGGCGGCCTGCAGATCGCGATCAGCGTCACGGTCAATGCCATGATCGCGCTCGCCGCGGGGCGGATCGCACTTCTCCTCGCTCGCCACCCCGGCTGGGCGCGCGCGCAACGCTGGCTGATGGGGACCGTCCTTGCCGCACTCGCGGTGAACATGGCGCGCGAGATCCGCAGATAGACCCCGCCCGGGTTTTCACCGTTTCCCAAATACCCCCGGCAACCGCGCAACGACCGCCAAGGGCCGGGATCAGTCCTCGGCCTGCGCCTCGGCCCGCGACTTGCCGGCAACGTCGAGCGCCAGCGTCGCCGCCATGAACGCGTCCAGATCGCCGTCCAGCACGCCCTGCGTGTCCGAAGTCTCGTGCGAGGTCCGCAGATCCTTCACCATCTGGTAGGGATGCAGGACATAGGAGCGGATCTGGTTGCCCCAGCCCGCGTCGCCCTTGGCCTCGTGCTGAGCGTTGATCGCGGCGTTGCGCTTGTCCAGCTCCAGTTGATAAAGCCGCGCCTTCAGCGCCGCCATGGCGTTCGCCCGGTTCTGGTGCTGCGACTTCTCGGAGGAGGTCACGACGATATTCGTCGGAATGTGGGTGATCCTGACCGCCGAGTCGGTGGTGTTGACGTGCTGCCCACCCGCGCCCGAGGAACGGTAGGTGTCGATGCGGATGTCCTTGTCCGGGATGTCGATCTCGATATTGTCGTCGACCACCGGATAGACCCAGACCGAGCTGAACGAGGTATGCCGCCGCGCCGCCGAATCATAGGGCGAGATGCGGACAAGGCGATGCACGCCCGATTCCGATTTCAGCCAGCCATAAGCATTCGGACCCGAGATCTTGTAGGCGGCGGAACGGATCCCCGCCTCCTCGCCCGGCGTCTCGGACAGAAGCTCGACATTGTAGCCCTTCTTCTCGGCCCAGCGGACATACATCCGCGCCAGCATGCTGGCCCAGTCGGCGCTTTCGGTGCCCCCGGCGCCGGCATTGATCTCGAGGAAGGTGTCATTGCCATCGGCCTCGCCGTTCAGCAGCGCCTCCAGCTCTTTCTGGGCGGCCATCTCGGCCAGTGCCTTCAGCGATCCCTCGGCATCGGCTACGATTTCCGTATCGCCCTCGGCCTCGCCCAGTTCGATCAGCTCGGCATTGTCGGAAAGCTCGGTCTCGATCCGGCGATAGGTCTCGACCGCGTCGCTCAGCATTTGCCGGTCGCGCATCAGTTTCTGGGCGCGGGCGGGATCGGACCAGATGTCACCGGCCTCGATCATCGCGTTCAGCTCCTCCAGCCGGTGCGGCGCGGTTTCCCAGTCCATGCGCTGGCCGAGCAGCTTCAGCGACTTGCGGATCGCATCAATGGTGGCTTGGGTCTCGGCGCGCATGGGGCAAACTCTCTCGGGCAGCGAAGGACGGATCAGGGGCAGACAGATAGCGCGCGGGCGGCTCTGCCGCAAGCGCCCCTGAAAAGCGGGCTCAGTAGAGCCCGCCCGAGGACAGCGTGCCGAAATCGGCCTTTTTCGGGATCACCTTCTTGCGCCCGGTCGAGGTCGTGACCGCGCTGCCCCGGTCGCTTGCCTGCGTGAATAGCGGCAGCGTGGCGGGGTCGACCCGCTCGAAGCCGCCATCGACAAGGCCCAGCCCGCTGACATCCTGGCCATCGCGGAAATATTCGGCGATGACATTGTCGCCCTTGGCATCCGGCCCGAGAATCGCGCCGCTGAAGCGGTCGATATTGACGAAATGGCCGCCCGGCGGCACGCGGAACTCGGTCCCGCCATATTCCTTGACCGCTTCCTGCATGAATTCGTTGAAGACCGGCACGCAAAGCGTCCCGCCATAGGCGCCCTCGCCCATGGTGCGCGGCTGGTCATAGCCCAGATAGCAACCCGCGACGATGTTCGAGGTGAAGCCGATGAACCAGACATCCTTGGCGTCATTGGTGGTCCCGGTCTTGCCGGCCACCGGCACCGGCAGGCTGACGCCGCGCCCCGAGCCGCGCTTGACCACGCCCTCCATCATCGAGGTCAGCTGATAGGCGGTGATCGCATCCATCACCCGCTCACGGTTCGACAGGATCGAGGGCGCGGCCCCCATCGGCAGCGTCGGCTGGCCGCAATCGAGGCATTGCCGGCGGTCATGGCGATAGATCGTCTGCCCGCGCCGGTCCTGAACGCGGTCCACCAGCGTCGGCTCGACCCGCTCGCCGCCATTGGCGAACATCGCATAGGCCGCGACCATTTTGAACAGCGTCGTCTCCTGCGCGCCGAGGCTGTTTGCCAGGAAATGCGACAGCCGATCATAGACCCCGAATTTCTCGGCATATTTCGCGACGGTATCCATGCCGATATCCTGCGCGATACGGATCGTCATCAGGTTGCGCGACTGTTCGATCCCGGTGCGCATCGGCGTCGGGCCATAATACCTGCCCGAGTTGTTCTTGGGCGTCCAAAGCCCCTCGGGCGTGTTCACCACGATCGGCTCGTCGACGACGATGGTGGCGGGCGTGAAGCCGCTGTCCAATGCTGCCGCATAGACGAAGGGCTTGAAGCTCGACCCCGGCTGGCGCTGTGCCTGCGTCGCGCGGTTGAAGACCGAGCTTTGATAGGAAAACCCGCCCTGCATCGCCATGACGCGGCCGGTATTCACGTCCATCGCCATGAAGCCGCCCTCGATTTCCGGCACCTGGCGCAGCGTCCAGCGGATGAAGGCGCCCGATCCGTCCTCGGTCATCTGGCGGACAAGGACGACATCGCCCACCTCGAGCAGGTCCGACGCGACCTTGGCCTTCGGCCCGAGGCGGCCGGTATCAAGCCGCTTCCGCGCCCATTGCACATCCTTGGCGGGAATGGTCGCGGTGCCCTCCTCGCCCTCGATCCCGATCTCGGCATCGGAGCTGCCAAGCGACAGGACCACCGCCGGATACCAGCCGCGAATGTCGCGCGGCACCTGCGCCGCAGAGAGCGCCGCCCGCCATTCCTGCTCGGACGCGAGTTTCTCGGCCGGGATCTTCACGCGGGTGCCGCGCCAGACGCCGCGGCCGCGATCGAACCGCTCCAGCGCGCGCTGAAGCGCCGATGCGGCGACCTGCTGCAGGTCCGGCTCGATCGTCGCGCGGATCGCAAGGCCGCCGCCAAAGAACTCATCCTCGCCGAATTCCAGCGAAAGCTGGCGGCGGATCTCGTCGGTGAAATAGTCGCGCGGCGGAAGCTGCTTCTGGAAGGCCGGGAAATCGCCGTTCTGGACCGAGCGCAGCGGCAGCTTGGCCTCGGCCTCATAGGTCGGCTGGTCGATATAGCCGTTCTGCCACATCTCGCGCAGGACATAATTGCGCCGCTCGGTCACGCGCTCCCGGGCGCGGACGGGGTGATAGCGGCCGGGAGCCTGCGGCATCGCCGCCAGCGTCGCCGCCTCATGCGGGGTCAGGTCGGAGAGCGGCTTGTTGAAATAGGTCTGCGCCGCCGCCGCGACCCCGAAGCTGTTCTGCCCGAGGAAGATCTCGTTCAGGTAGAGTTCGAGGATCTGGTCCTTCGACAGCGACTGCTCCAGCCGGGTGGCAAGGATCAGCTCCTTGATCTTGCGCTCGACGCTGCGATCCGACGAAAGCAGAAAGTTCTTCATCACCTGCTGCGTGATGGTCGAGGCGCCGCGCACGCTCTCGCCCCGCGAAGCAATCGCCTGTGCCATCGCGCCCAGCATCCCGCGCGGGTCAAAGCCATGATGATAATAGAAATTCTTGTCCTCGGCGCTGATGAACGCCTGCTTGACCAGAGGCGGGATCTCGTCGATCGGGACGAAGATCCGCCGCTCCTGCGCGAATTCGTCGATCAGCTTGCCTTCGCTGGAATAGACCCGGCTGATGGTCTTGGGCGCGTATTGCGCCAATTGCTCATGGCTGGGCAGATCGCGGGAATACATCCATAGCACCGCGCCGACCGTCAGCGCGACAAAGACAATCCCGGTCACGACCCACGCAAAGATCGCACCGAAGAACGAGAAGACAAAGCGCAGCAAGGGGGACGTGCCTCCGGGGATATCCTGATCGATCTATAGTCGCAGGGGGTGGCTGCGTCAAAGCAACCTTGGCCCTCAGCGTCGCGAAAGCCCGGCGCGGATGGCATCGTCGCTTGCCCAATCCGCGACCGCCGCCGCCATGGCCTGCGCCGTGCCCCGCCGCCAGTCCGGGTTGAACAGATTGGCCCTGTCCCCGGCATCGGTCAGAAAGCCCAGCTCGATCAGGACCGAGGGGATGTCGGGGGATTTCAGCACCGAATAGGCCGCGCCCTGAACGGGCCGGCTGTGCATCGCGATACCGTTGCGATTGAGCTGCGCGGTCAGGAACTTGGCGAAAGCCTCGGAACGGGGCTGCGTCTGGAGCCGGGCCAGATCCATCAGCGCACCCGCCACCTGGTCATCGGTGCCTTGCAGATCCACCCCCGAGACGAGGTCGTCGCGGTCGTGGCGCCAGGCAAGTTCGCGGGACGCGCGGTCGTCCGCATCGGGGTTCCAGGTATAGATCGTCATTCCCGCAGCTTGCCCGGCCGGAAGCGCATCGGCGTGAAGCGAGATGAAAAGATCCGCCTCGGCCCCCCGCGCGATGGTCATGCGCCGCTCGAGCGGGACGAAACTGTCATCGTTCCGGGTCGGCACCACCTCGAAGCCCTGACGGATCAGAACCTCGGTCAGTTCGCGGGCAAAGCCCAGCATGACCGCCGCCTCGCTGATCGCGCCGACCTGCGCGCCCGGATCATGGCCACCATGGCCGGGGTCGATCGCGATGCGCAGCCGCCGGTCTGCGGCCCGCGGCTCCGGCGCGGTAATCATCGCCGGTTCCGGCAGGTCGCGCAGGGTCGAGAGGGCGTTGCCACGGGTGACGAAATCCTCGGCCTCGACAGGTTCGAGGCGGAGCGCCACCAGCGCGCCGCCCGCGCCCGCCTGCGCCGGCTTCTGGATCGCCGTCCGCAGCGCATAGGGACCGGGCAGATCCATGACGAGGCGCGACCAGCCCGGCCGGAAACGACCCCAGCGCAGGTCGCGGACCAGATCGCGACCCGGCAATGCGGCGGGATCGGTGCCGGAAAAGTCGATCTCACGGAAATCCACCACCAGACGCGGTGGACCGTCGAGGAAATAGACCCGGTAGGGCACCGGCTGGCTCAGCGTCAGGCGCAGCTCCAAGGGTCGCGGACGGCCCCGATCGCGCCCCTCGGCGCTGATCGAGGAATGGGCAAGGTCGAGCCGCGAAAGCGCCGAGCGCTCATCGGCCGCGAGTGGCTGGGCAAGGATGAGAAGGATGAGGGCCCAGAGCCATCTCATCGCCGGGCCATGAAGGCGGCCAGCCGGTCGAGGCCCTCGGCGATCTCGGCCGTGGCGCGGGCATAGCTGAAGCGCAGCGTGCGCGCGCCGCGAAGCGGGTCGAAATCGAGGCCCGGCGTGACCGCGACACCCGCCTTCTCAAGGATCTCGGCCGCGAAGGCGAGGCTGTCCGACGTCAGGTCCGACACATCGGCATAGATGTAGAAGGCCCCCTCGGGCGGCGCGATGCGCGAGAAACCAATCTGCGGCAGCCGCTCGAGCATCAGGCGCCGGTTTTCTGCGTAAACAGAAATATTTGCGTCGGCTTCCTCGACGCAATCGAGCGCCGCGAGCGCCGCGACCTGGCTGGCATGGGGCGGGCAGATGAACATGTTCTGGGCGATACGCTCGACCGTGCGGACCATGTCCTCGGGCACCACCATCCAGCCGACGCGCCAGCCGGTCA
>Ga0182747_1001477_pt1 | contig 18214 bp, 15 predicted proteins | sample eDN3rd30CBELigBY_FD_128526 | JGI IMG/M metagenome (GOLD analysis project Ga0182747, IMG submission 128526) | Enriched backyard soil microbial communities from Emeryville, California, USA - eDNA 3rd pass 30_C BE-Lig BY (version 2) (version 2) | ecosystem: Environmental > Terrestrial > Soil >...
CACCGGCGTCATCGTGCGCTGGGAGCTGGCGGGCCAGGGCCGGCTCGATGTCGGGCTCAAGGGCGACGGCGATACGACCACCCCGGAGGTGGTCGCGGCCACCCTCGCCACCATCGATGCCGCCTGGGCCCCGGTGCGCGACCGGTCGATCCGCCTGATCGGCCACAACCCGCCCGACCGGGTGGTCCCGCTGCCGGCGCTGGTCGCCGCCGAGCTCGGCCTGGCGCCCACCCGGGAGCTGCACCAGCTCCGGCGCCCGCTCCCGGTCGCGGCGGACGACCCGGGCCGGGCCGGTGTCCCCTCGCTGCGGCTGCGCCCGTTCCGGCCCGGACACGACGAGGAGGCCTGGCTGCGGGTGAACAACGCCGCCTTCGCCCGCCACCCCGACCAGGGCGGCCAGACGATCGAGTCGCTCGAGGCCACGCTCGCCGAACCGTGGGTGGACCTCGACGGGTTCCTGGTGAACGACGACCCCGATGCGCCGGGCGAGCTGGCCGGCTTCTGCTGGACCCGCGTCCACCCCGCGACGACCGACGACCCCGTCCTGGGCGAGATCTTCGTCATCGGCGTGGCTCCGGCCCACCACGGCAGGCGGCTCGGCGCCACCCTCGTGCTCGCCGGGCTCGACCACCTCGCCTGGAGCGGGGTCACCACCGGGATGCTCTACGTCGAGGGCGACAACGAGCCGGCCCAGAAGCTCTACGCCCGGCTCGGCTTCGCCCCGCACGTCATCTGGCGGATGTTCACCTGATGGCGGCGCCTCCGCTCCCCCGCTCGCGGTACGACTGGTCCCGCGACCAGCTCGCCGCGCTGCTGGACGGCCAGCCTCGCTACCGGGTGGACCAGGTGTGGGAGGGCCTCTACCAGCACGGGACCGAGCCCGCGGCGTGGAGCAACGTGCCGAAGGCCCTGCGGGCGAAGGTGGCGGAGCAGCTCCCGGCGGCGCTGGCCGCCGCGGCCGAGTCGGTGAGCGACGACGGCGAGACGGTCAAGTGGCTGTGGACCCTGGCCGACGGCCACCAGGTCGAGACCGTCTTGATGCACTACCCGGACCGCACCACCGTGTGCGTGTCGTCGCAAGCGGGGTGCGCCATGGCCTGCAGCTTCTGCGCCACCGGGCAGGCGGGGTTCGACCGCCAGCTCACCACCGGCGAGATCGTGGAACAGGTCGTGGTCGCCCGCCGCCGCTCGGCCGAGGCCGGCAAGCGCCTCTCGAACGTCGTGTTCATGGGCATGGGCGAGCCCTTCGCCAACTACGACCGCACCTGGGAGGCCGTGCACCGCATCCACGACGACCTCGGCCTGGGCGCCCGCCACCTCACGCTGTCGACCGTCGGCGTCGTGCCCGGGATCCGCCGGCTGGCTGAGGCGGACCTCCCGGTCAACCTCGCCGTCTCCCTGCACCTGGCGAACGACGCCGAGCGCGACGTCCTCGTGCCCATCAACAAGCGGTACCCGCTCGACGTCCTCGCCGGTGCGTGCGCCGACTACGTCGACGCCACCCACCGGCGCCTGTCGTTCGAGTGGGCGCTGATCGACGGGGTCAACGACACCGACCGCCACGCCCACGAGCTGGCCGACTACGCCCGGCCGCTCCGCGCCCACGTCAACGTGATCCCGCTCAACCCCACGCCGGGCTACGCGGTGCGGGGCACGCCGCCCGAAGGGGTGCGGGCGTTCGCCGCCCTGCTCGACCGCCTGGGGATCAACGCCACGATCCGCCGCACCCGCGGCACCGACATCGACGCCGCGTGCGGGCAGCTGCGAGCCACCAGCGGCAGCGCCGAGCCCACGCCCGTGGCCGCTCCCGCCCGCCGCTCGACCTCCGGGTAGCTCAGCGCCACCAGGTGCCGTCGGGGGTCGGTCCGGGGGCGTACCAGAAGATCCCGTCGCCGCCGCTGCTCCCGAACGCGCCCACGATCGGCTGGTGGGTGCCGTCGGCGATGACCGAGGCTGCGGTCGCCGAGCGGTCCGCCCCCCACCGCCACCAGGCATCGGACGGCGGGCCGGGCGCGTACCAGACGACGTCGTCGCGGCCGTCGTGCTCGAGGTCGACCACGAGCGGCCGGTAGGTCCCCGAGACCGGCGTGCTCCGTGAGGCGAACGCGCCGCCCGGACCGCCGAACCACACGTGGTCCGGTACCGATCCGGGGGCGTACCAGAACACGTCGTCCTTGCCGTCTCCGTCGAAGTCGCCCACCAGCGGGGTGTACGAGCCGGCGACCGAGACCGCCACGTCGCGGTGCGTGCCCAGACCCGTGGAGAGCCAGAGGTGATCGGCGGTCGAGCCGGCGGCGTACCAGAGGACGTCGTCTCTGCCGTTGCCGTCGAAGTCGCCGGCCACCGGCACGTAGCTCCCGCTGACGGACTGCGTCCGGCTGGTGAACGCCAGGCCGTTCCACGCCCAGAGCGAGTCGGCGGCCGCTCCCGGGGCGTACCAGAAGATCTCCTCGCGCCCGTTGCCATCGGTGTCGACGATGAACGGGCGCAGGCCCTTCGGCCGCGTCAGCGTCACCGACCGGTAGCCGCCCCGTCCGTCGGCCGCCCAGAGGTACGAGCCGCCCGAGGCCCGGTCGTACCAGAGGATGTCGTCGTCGCCGTCGGCGTCGATGTCGACCGGCAGCACGTCGCTGTAGCGCCCTCCGATGCTGACCTTGGCATCGGAGAAGCGCCCCGAGCCCTGGCCCGACCAGAGGTAGTCGGCGGCGGCGCCCGGCGCGTACCAGAGGATGTCGCCCTTGCCGTCGCCCTGGGCATCGAGCGAGATGGGCCGGAAGGTGCCGCTGACGTTCGCCACCGTGAGGCTGAGCCCCGGCGGCGCCGGGGGCAGGCACGCGCCGCGTCCGGTCGTGAGGTCGCAGAGCCCCGAGCCCGAACGCCAGGTCACGCCCGACCCGGCCTGGTTGGAGCGGGGGCGCTCGTTCGTCCCGATCGTGCGGGTCCCCATGATGTCGATCGAGTACCCGGAATCGGCCCGGAGCCAGTGCCGCTCCTCGGTGGCTCCCCGGTCGATCACGTAGAACGGTGCGGCGAGCGGCGTGGGGGTGCTGGTCGGGCTGCCGCCGTCGAGCGGAGCGATCTGCGCCCAGCCCGTGGCCCCCTCGATGGTGCCGACCGAGGGATCGACGTACCAGCACGGCAGGACGCCGGTGACGCCCGTGAGCGTGCACGACCGCTGCTTCGCTCCACCCGTCACCGAGATGCCGTCGACGAGGGTGATGTTGGCGAAGTCGGTCCCCGAGGTCATGGCCTGGAACTCCTGCTCGCACAACGTGCACGGGTAGCCCCACGGGGTCCAGGCCGCGTACCGCCGCTCGAGCCCCGAGTAGGGCGGGCCGTGGCCGATGACCGAGGCGGACGGGCTGCAGTAGCGCGCCGCCATGCCACGGGCCACGTCGGCCGACGTGGTGCGGACGTCCATGCGCTCGATGGCCGTGTAGGGCGCGCCGACCCCCGCCGAGTCGTACTGCCAGATGCCGATCCCCGGGTGCCAGAAGGCCCGCTTGTAGGGGGTGTCGGGGTTCCGGAAGGCGTAGAGCCCGTAGTTCGCGGACCGGTTGGAGGTGGTGGCGTACGTGCCGTCCCACTCGTCGTAGCGCGACAGGGTCATCGGCGACGGCGCCGTCGACGGTGACGTCGCGGCCGACGACTCCTTGAAGACGGGCGCCACGGCCAGCGCGGTGAGGCCGTTGTCGCTGATGGTGCACGTGCGGGTGGTGGCCGTGGCCGAGGTCCGGATCGCCTGCCAGGGCTCGCGCCCGAAGTACCGCGGGGTGGCCGCCCGCGCATCGGGCGCCGCATCGGCCTCCGGCGCGACCGGAGCGCCGTCTCCGCCCTCGCCGCTCCCCACCGGGGTGCCGTCGGTGAAGCCGGCGGGCAGCTCCTCAGCGCCCGACCCGCTCTCCGCCCCTGCGGAACTGGCGGTCGGAACCGCCTGGAGCGCCACGAGCAGCGCGACCGCTGCCAGGACCATCTGCCGGACCGTTCGCTGGTTCACACCGGGCACAACTCCTCCGGGATCGCTCCGTGTCGTCTGAGCCTCAGGCTAGGCAACCCGACCCTCCGTGCCGGGGCGGCTCCGCAACGTGATCGCCTCCCCCCGGCGTCTCGCGCACCAGCACCGTCGCCCGCGGCGTGCGGATGGCGTCGACGAGCCGCTCCCCGGCCGCCACCTCGGCCCCGGGCCACACGACCGTCCGCTCGAGGTGGGCGCCGGCGCCGACGGTCACGCCATCGGCGACGACGGACCGTCCACCCGACGCAGCGAGGTTGGCGTGCAGGTAGTCGGCCGCGGTGCCGCAGTCGACGAACGCCGCGGCGGTCACCGCCAGATCGAGGCGACCGGCCGCCTGCTCGGCGCGCCAGCTCACCTCGTAGAGACCCGACGGCACGGGCTCGAAGCGGCCCGCGACCGGTCCCGGGATCAGCGCCACGCCGCAGTAGCGCAGATCGCCGAAGTCGCCACGCGCCGGGTCCACGACGCAGAGGAGGCGGGTCCGTTCACGGTCCCACCCGTCGACGAACGGCGCGAGGTCGAGCGTGGGGTCGAGCCAGGCATCCGCGTTGGCGACCACCACGTCCCGGCCCCCGAGCCAGGGCCGCAGCGCACCGATCGCCCCAGCGGTCCCCAGGGCCTCGGGCTGCTCCCACGACCGGTGGATGCCGGGGGCGAGGTGCGCATCGAGCAGCTCGGCGCCGTGGTGCGCGTTGACGGCGAGCACACGATCGCCAGCCACGACCGGGCGCAGCCGGGCGAGGGCGAGGTCGACCAGCGCGACACCGCCCACGGGGCACAGCGCCTTGGGCCGTTCGAGGGTGAGCGGGCGCAGGCGGGTCCCCGCGCCCGCGGCCAGCACGACACCCGCGAGATCGGCGGCACCGCGTGGGGATCGGGTCACCCCGCCAGTCTGGCCCGGACTCGCCGTCTGACGGGTCGTCAGGCCATGCTGGGGCCATGACCACCGTGATTCAGGGCATTGCCGGTTTGAAGGAGCTCGTCGGAACGCACCTCGGGTACTCCGACTACCTCGAGATCACCCAGGAGCGGGTGAACACGTTCGCCGACGCCACGGGCGACCACCAGTGGATCCACGTCGACCCCGAGCGGGCCAAGGCCGAGAGCCCCTTCGGCGGGCCGATCGCCCACGGCTACCTGACCCTGTCGCTCGGTCCGGTGCTCGCCCCGCAGATCATGCGGGTCGAGGGCATCAAGATGGGCGTCAACTACGGCGCCGCCAAGGTCCGCTTCCCGTCGCCGGTACCCGTCGGCGCCAAGCTGCGCCTCGGGGCCGAGCTGACCAACGTCGAGGACATCCCCGGCAACGGCGCCCAGGTGTACATGACCTTCACCTTCGAGTGCGAGGGCGCGGCCAAGCCCTCGTGCGTCAGCGAGATCATCTTCCGCTACTACGAGTGACCGGGCCGGTCAGGCCACCGACACGTTGAAGGTCTGGCCCACCAGCCACGAGATCGCCAGGGCGGCGGCCCCGCCGAGCAGCACCCGGAGCGCCGGGCGCAGCCGCGGGGCCCCGCCGAGGTGGGCACCCACGGCGCCGAGGGTCCCCAACCCGGCGAGCGTGGCGACGACGACCGCCGGCACCCGCACGGCGGCGCCGACCACGACCACCACCACGATCGGGATGAGCGCGCCGACCGAGAACGAGCCGGCCGAGACCGCGGCGGCCTCCAGCGGGCGGGCGAGCTCCTCGGGATCGATGCCCAGCTCGTCGCGCGCGTGGGCCGTGAGGGCGTCGTGCCGGGTCAGGGCCTCGGCCACCTCGCGAGCCAGCGACGGGTCCAACCCGCGCCGCTGGTAGATGCCGGTGAGCTCGGCCAGCTCGGAGCGAGGGAGCGAGCGCAGCTCCTCCGCCTCGGTGGCCAGGTCGGCGAGCTCCGCGTCGCGCTGCGACGACACCGAGCTGTACTCGCCGATGGCCATCGAGCCGGCGCCGGCGACCAGGGCGGCAGCCCCGGTCACGAGCAGGACCGACCGGTCGGCCGATGCCGCCGCCACGCCCACGAGGAGGCTCGCCGTGGACAACAGCCCGTCGTTGGCACCGAGGACCCCGGCTCGCAGCCAGTTCGACCGCCCTCCCGCATGCCGTTCGGCGTGGTGGACGCGGACGGCCAACCGCCGGCTCCGCCCCATCGACGGGCCGGCGCGCGGCGTCTGGAGCCGCTGAGCCGCCGCTTCGGGGGTGTGCGAGTCGGAGGCCATGTCCACCATCGTGGCGGCCGACGCGCCGGTTCGCTGCTCCGTCTGCTCCGGGTGAGGGACCGCTGGGAGCTGCTGTGAGGATCGCTGAACAGGCCCGGCGGCGGACGATTTCGAGGCCGATTCCGCCCGCCAGTAGCGTCCCGCCAGTGCTGACGTGGAACCTGGGCGACCTCTTCGAGGGCGTGGTCGACGCAGTCGGGGAACGGCTGGCGGTGGTGGCCGGTCCGACGCGCCTCACGTTCGAGGCCCTCGACGAGCGCGCCAGCAGGCTGGCCCACGTGCTCGAAGCCCAGGGCGTCGGACCAGGCGATCACGTCGCCATCGCGCTCCGCAACGGCAACGAGTACCTCGAGGCGATGCTCGCCGCGTTCAAGATCCGGGCCGTCCCGATCAACGTCAACACCCGCTACACGGTCGACGAGCTGGCCTACCTGATCGCGGACGCCGAGCCCCGGATGATCCTCCACGAAGCGGACCGGACCGACCGGGTCGCCGCCGCGCTCGACGGCAAGGCGACCGCCTGCGTCGTCCGCGGCGCCGGCTACGAAGCGGCTCTGGCGTCGAGCGATCCACGGCGACCGGTCGTGGAGCGCAGCGGCGACGACCGGTACCTGCTCTACACGGGCGGCACCACGGGGTTGCCCAAGGGCGTCGTGTGGCGCCACGAGGACCTCCTGTTCGCGGCGCTGGGCGGCGGCAACCCGGGCGGCGATCCAGCGGCCACGCCCGAGGAGGTGGTGGCCAACGCCCGCACCGGACGCACGCGCTGCCTGCCAGCGTCGCCGTTCACGCACGGGACGGCGCACTGGACCGCCCTGTCGACCCTGCTGCACGGCGGCACCGTCATCATCGACACGTCACCGACCTTCGACGCCAGCCGGATGTGGGACCTGGCCGACGAGGAGCGGGCCACGATCCTGGTGATCGTCGGCGACGCCTTCGCCCGCCCGCTCGCGGATGCCCTCGCGCTCGAGCCCGACCGGTGGCCGCTCGACGACCTCCTGGTGGTGCTCTCCGGCGGCGCCGTCCTCTCCCCTGCGGTCCGCGACGCACTGCTCGAGCACGTGCCGTGGGTCGTGGTCGTCGACGGCTACGGCACCTCCGAGACAGGCGGGCAGGGCCAGATGCCCACCTGGGCCGGTCAACCGCCCGCCGCGCTCCCCCGGTTCCACGTCGACGAGAACACCACCGTCCTCGACGACGCCGGGCGCCCCGCGCCCCCGGGGAGCGGCTTGATCGGCCGCCTGGCCAAGCGCGGCCGCATCCCGCTCGGCTACCACGGCGACCCCGAGCGCAGTGCGGAGACGTTCGTCGACCTGCACGGCCAGCGCTGGGCGATCCCCGGCGACCTTGGCCGCGTCGAGGCCGACGGGTCCATCACGCTGCTCGGCCGGGGCGCGTCCTCGATCAACTCGGGCGGCGAGAAGGTGTTCCCCGAAGAGGTCGAGCGGGTGCTGAAGGCTCACCCCGACGTCTTCGACGCCGTCGTCGTCGGCACGCCCGACGACCGGTTCGGCGAGCGGGTCGCCGCCGTCGTCGCCCACCGCCCCGACCGCCCGGTCGACCTGGCCTCGCTCGAGGCCCACTGCCGCGAGCACCTGGCGGACTTCAAGGTCCCCCGGCGCGTCGTCATCGTCGACGAGGTGCTGCGCCGGCCCTCCGGAAAGGCCGATCTGGACTGGGCTGCCGCGACCGTGCTGGCCGGGCACGCCGCCGAGGCGCGCTGAGCGGGTCCTCGCTGGCGCGGCCTGCGTCGGAGGTCAGGGCGCGAGCTTGCCGCTGCGCTCGGCGTCCGTGGAGACGGTGCAGGCCACATCGTGGTCGGCATCGCCCCAACCCACCTCGGTCGGGTACTCGACGTCCGTCTTCACCGAGGACAGCTCCTCTTGGACCTGGGCGAACACGTCCGCGCACTTCTCCTGTGCGGCGATGAGGATCTTGTCGGCGCCGGGGTACGGCGCGTCGGCGTCACGGTCGTAGGCGAAGACCTTCACGACCTCCAGGGTGTGCCCTTGCTGGCAGGTGTCGCTCACGTTCGCCTTGGTGGCCTCCACCCGATCCTCGGCGCGCTCGTTGCGGCGGTCCTCGTGCCGCCAGCAGCTGCCGCTGTCGCGCGCCACCTGACGCCAGCCGTTGCCGGCGAGGAGCGACGTCCGCTGGTAGCCCCAGCGCGCCACCTGCACCGAGCCCAGATCGGACAGATCCAGTGGAGCGTCGGCGGGATCGTCGGCGGTGACGGCGAGGACGGAGGCCGTGAGGCCGATGATGCCGGCGACGGCGAACAGCAGGGCGAACGTGGCCAGCCAGGCGCCGCGCACGCGGTCGGGGTGGGTCAGTGCGTGGCGTCGGCCCCGGATCGCGTCGATCACCGCGACCACGAGCGCCACCGCCGCCACGAGCCACAGCAGGGCCACGACCACGGCCAGGTCGACGACGTTGCTGCCGGCGTACGCGCCGGCGGCGACCACCAGGGCGATGACCGACCCCCGGACCGCCCGGTCGAAGCGGGGCGCGGCCGGAGGGGTGCGCGGCGCGACGGGGCGCGACCCGTCGGGTGTGAGCGGCCCGCCCGCACGGCCTTGGTGGCCTCCCGGCCCCGTTGGCGCCGAGGCGACCGGCTCGGCATCGGGGGTGACCTCGGCCGCGACGTCGGGCATCGAACCCACCGCCGTGGGCGGGAGGTCAGCCGGGTCTCCGGTGCTGCCGTCCGGGGGCGCTGGGTCTGTGGGCGGGGCCTCGGCTCCAGCGGCAGGCATCGACGGACGAGGGGCCGGCGACGCAGACCCCGCGGCAACGGCCACCGGCTCCTCCACCGGATCGGCAGGCGTCAAGTCGATGGGAGCACCGCTCGCCAGCTCGGACCGCAGGACCACGACGTCGGCTCCGCTCAGCTCGGCACCGGCCCAGCTCGCGTCGATGCCGAACCGCTGGCACTGGGCCAGCACCGTCGAGGTCGGGACCTCCAGCTCGTCCGCGAGCTCCGAGACCTTCATCGAGCAGCTCCGTCGTCTCCGGCACGTCTCTCGTCCCACGTCGTGGTGTGCATGGTCCCTCCCCAGCGCTGGGCGCACCCTCGTTCACCCAGCGCGTGGATCGTAGTTCGCGAGGGTGCGCTCAGCGGCACCTGCCGACGCCCTCGGTGCCAGAGGTAGCCTCCCCGGACCGTCCGTCACCCTCAGGGAGTCCCGATGGCGTTCAACATCGCCGAGGTCCACGAAGCCGTCGCCGCCGCCAACCCGGACCGGCCGGCCATCGTCTGGGGCGATCGACGCTGGACCTACCGGGAGCTGACCGACCGCACCCGCCGCTTCGCGAACGCCTTGCTCGAGCGGGGCATCGGGGTGCACCGCGAGCGCGGTGAGCTGGCCGGCCACGAGTCCGGCCAGGATCACGTCGCTCTGTACCTCCACAACGGCAACGAGTACATCGAGGCCATGATCGGCGCCTTCAAGGCCCGGGCGGCGCCGTTCAACGTGAACTACCGGTACGTCGCCGAAGAGCTGCAGTACCTGCTCGACAACGCCCAGGCGAAGGTGGTGGTCTTCCACTCGGCCTTCGCCCCCGTCCTCGCCGAGGTCCTGCCCCAGCTCGACGGCATCGACCTCCTCGTCCAGGTCAGCGACGACTCCGGCAACGCGCTCCTCCCAGGCGCCGTCGGCTACGAGGAGCTGCTCGCCGCATCCTCGACAGAGCGGCCCGACGCCGAGTGGTCCCCCGACGACCTCTACATCCTCTACACCGGCGGCACCACCGGCATGCCCAAGGGCGTGCTCTGGCGCCAGCACGACATCTTCATCAGCGCCATGGGCGGTCGGCCGTTCGGGCAGAAGGACGCCTTCCCCGACCTCGACGCGGTGGTCGAGACCTCGAAGAACGGCGGCGTGGCCATGATGTCGGCCGCGCCCCTCATGCACGGTGCCGCGCAGTGGGCCACGTTCACCGCGTTCACCAACGGCAACACCGTCGCCCTCCCCCGGGAGACCAAGAAGCTCATCGCGAGCGACGTGTGGAGCAGCGTGGCCGAGCACAAGGTCCTCACCCTCCAGATCGTCGGCGATGCCATGGCCCGCCCCCTCGTCGACGAGCTCGACGCCCAGACCTACGACCTCTCCGGCCTCCTCGCCCTGGTCAGCGGCGGGGCGGCGATGAACTCGTCGCTCAAGGACCGCTTCTTGGACCACGTGCCCCACGCCGTCGTCCTCGATGCCGTCGGTTCGTCCGAGACCGGCGCCCAGATGGGCCACACGTCGATGAAGGGCGCCACCGCGACGGGCACGTTCCAGCCTGGCCCCGAGACGTCGGTCGTGTCCGCCGACTTGACCGCCGAGCTGGCGCCGGGCTCGCCCGAGACCGGCTGGCTCGCCCAGCGGGGCCACGTGCCGCTCGGCTACCTCGGCGACGCGGCCAAGACCGCGGCCACCTTCCCGGTCATCGAGGGCACCCGGTTCGCCGTCCCCGGCGACCGCGCCAACTGGAACGAGGACGGCATCATCGAGCTGCTCGGGCGGGACTCGGTGACCATCAACTCCGGCGGCGAGAAGATCTTCGCCGAGGAGGTCGAGCAGGCCCTCGCCCACCACCCATCGGTGTACGACGTCATCGTCGTAGGCCGGCCCAGCGAGCAGTGGGGCTCCGAGGTCGTGGCCATCGTCCAGCTCGCCGAGGGCGCCACCGCCACCGACGACGAGCTCCTCGCCGAAGCCGTCGCCCACATCGCCCGCTACAAGCTCCCGAAGGCGTTCGTCTACCGCGAGGCCCTCGTCCGCTCCCCCGCCGGCAAGGCCGACTACCGCTGGGCCCGCGAGCAGGCTCGGTAGCTCCCGTTGGGCGCTCGGCCCCGGGCCGACCCGGGTGACCGTGGCCCCACCCAACCTCACCGTGCGGGGCCCACTCCCGAGGACCAGCTGGTTTCGGGTCGTCTGTGCACCGCATCGGTGCACAGACGACCCGATTGCGCGCTGAGGTGCACAGGTGACCCGAAACCAAGGCGGGCTACTCGCCGAGCCCGGCCAGCGCCGCTTTGACGCCGTCGGCTTCGGCGCCGATGGTGGTGTCGTCGCCGTGGCCGGTGTGGACCATGGTGCCGGGCGGGAGCGTCAGCAGGCGCTTGGCGATGCTGTGGAGGATCGTCGGCTTGCTCGAGAACGAGCGGCCAGTCGCGCCAGGACCGCCGTTGAACAGCGTGTCGCCGGAGAAGAGCACCTGGCCCTCGGCGTCGTGCAGGCAGCAGCCGCCGGGGCTGTGCCCGGGCGTGTGCAGGACGCGCAGCGTGGTGCCGCCGACGACGACCTCCTGGCCGTCGGCCAGTGCGCCGTCCACCGGCCGGTGGGGGTTCACGACCTCCCAGAGCATGGTGTCGTCGGGGTGGAGCCAGATCGGGGCCCCGGTGCGGTCGGCCACCTCGGCGGCCACGTTGATGTGGTCGTTGTGGCCGTGGGTGCACAAGAGGGCCACGACGCGACGGCCGGCGACGGCGTCGACGATGGGATCGGCCTCGTGGGCGGCATCGACCACCAGCACCTCCTCGTCATCGCCGATCAGCCAGATGTTGTTGTCGACGTCGAAGTCCTCGCCATCGAGCGAGAAGACGCCGCTCGTGACGATCCGCTCGACCAGCGCGGGCATCAGCCGACCGCCTCGTCGCCGATGACGACGACGGACCGGAGCACCTCGCCGCGCTCCATGCGGTGGAACGCCTCCTCGACCTGGTCGAGGGCGATCGTCTCGGACACGAACCGGTCCAGATCGAGGCGCCCCTGCAGGTAGAGGTCGATGAGCATCGGGAAGTCCCGGCTCGGGAGGCAGTCGCCGTACCACGACGGCTTGAGGCGGCCGCCCCGGCCGAAGAAGTCGATCATCGGCAGCTCGATGCGCATCTCCGGGTTCGGCACCCCGACTTGGACCACGGTGCCGGCCAGGTCTCGGGCGTAGAACGCCTGCTCCAGTACGGCCGGGTGGCCGACCGCCTCGATGCACACGTCGGCACCGTGGCCGTCGGTGGCCGCCTGGACGGCGTCGACGACATCGACCTCCGAGGCCAGCACGGTGTGGGTGGCACCGAGCTCCTTGGCGATCTCGAGCTTGGCCGCATCGAGGTCGACGGCGATGATCTTCGCCGCGCCGGCGAGGCGGGCGCCCATGATGGCGGCATCGCCCACACCGCCGCAGCCGAAGACGGCGACGGAGTCGCCCGGTCCGACCTCGCCGGTGAACATGGCCGAGCCGATGCCCGCCATGACGCCGCAGCCCAGCAGGCCGGCGGCTTCGGGACGGGCCCGGGCGTCGACCTTGGTGGCCTGGCCGGCGGCGACGAGGGTCTTCTCGGCGAAGGCGCCGATGCCCAGCGCCGGGCTGAGGTCGCGCCCGTCGAGCGTCATCTTCTGGGTGGCGTTGCGGGTGGCGAAGCAGTACTGCGGACGCCCGCGGCGACACGACCGGCACTCGCCGCACACCGCCCGCCAGTTGAGGATCACGAAGTCCCCCGGCGCCACGTCGGTGACGTCGGGACCGACCGACTCCACGATGCCCGCGGCCTCGTGGCCGAGCAGGAACGGGAAGTCGTCGTTGATCGCGCCCTCCCGGTAGTGCAGGTCGGTGTGGCACACCCCGCAGGCCTGGACCGCGATGAGCGCCTCGCCGGGTCCGGGGTCCGGGACCTCGATGGTCTCGACCGAGACCGGCGCTCCCTTGGTGGTGGCGACCACGCCCTTGACCTGCTGTGCCATCGCTGACCCCTTCGGTTCGACCTTCGATCGGACCGTACCCCGCGGGGGTCAGCGGCGCGGAAGGCCCTCGATCCAGGCCCACGCCGCGTCGGCCTGGGCCTCCAGCTCGGCGACGGTGCCGCTGTTGTCGATGAGGAAGTCGGCCCTGGCGACCCGCTCCTCCCGAGACGCCTGGCGGGCGACCCGAGCCCGGGCGTCGGCGTCGGAGAAGGCCCGGTGCTCGATCAGCCGGGCGACGGCGATCTCGGGATCGACGTCGACCACGATCGTCGCGGCCATGTCGTCGCGCCCGGACTCGACGAGCAGCGGCACGTCGAGGATCACCACGCGGCCGGTGTCCACCTGCTCGGCGATCCGGCGCTCGATCTCCACCGCGACCGCGGGGTGGACGATCGCCCCGAGGTCCCGGAGGGCGTCGGTGTCGTTGAAGACGATGTCGGCCACGGCCTGGCGGCGCAGCGTCCCATCGGCCTCGAGGATCTCCGGGCCGAAGCGCTCGGCCATCGCGACCAGCACGGGCTGGCCCGGCGCCTGCAGCTCGTGGACGATGGCGTCAGCATCGATCACCACGCCGCCGTGCTCGGCCAGGCGCGCCGACACGGTCGACTTCCCGGACCCGATCCCTCCCGTCAACCCGATGAGCAGCATGGGCACACGGTAGGACCCGCACGGGCTGCCACCGGAGTCCTAGCCTGACCACCGATGACGGTCGTGTCCGACGCCTCTGAGACCGAGCGCGCTGCGCCGGACCCGACGCGCTCGGCCGAGACCCGGCCAGCGACCGACACGCTGCGCACCGACCAGGTCGCCCCGTTCCGTCCGGCCATCCTCGGCATCCGCGGCGGCACCACGGCCGTGTCGGTCGCCCTGGCCAGCCCGGCGTTCACCGAGGGCGACCTGTGGGTGGTCGGCTGGTGCTTCCTGGTCGTCGCCTACAACGTCTTCCGCATCGTGCGCCCGGTGCGCTACGTGGACGACACCCGCAGCCTCGTGCGGGTCATCGGCGAGGTCGCCTTCCACACCATCGCCGTGGCCGCCACCGGCTACTGGGAGTCGCCGTTCATCTTCGCCCTGATCACCGCGGTGATGGTGGCCGGGTTCGCCCGGGGGTTCGCCTTCGCGCTGCGCGTCAGCATCGCCTCCTGCCTCGCCATCGGCATCCCGTTCATGCTGCAGGACGGCTCCACGGTGACCGACCTGCGGACCACGGCGCAGTGGACGGTGGAGCTCATCCTCGTCGCGCTGATCGCCGGGTACGCCCGGCGGGTCACCGGCGAGGCCGATCGGGCGCACTCCCTCGCCCTCGACCGCTTGGGACGCCTGGCCGACGCCAACACCCTCCTCTACTCGCTGCACCGCGTGGCCCAGTCCCTGCCGGCGTCGCTCGACATGGAGGACGTGCTCGACACGACGATGGGCCGGCTCCGGGACCTGTTCTCGTTCGACGGCGCCGCCGTCTTGCTCCTCGACGAGACCGACGAGAGCTGGGTGGTGGTCCGCTGGGACGGCCCCCGGCCGGCACCCTCGTACCAGACCCACGAACTGCCCGGGCCGCTGCGCGAGGCGTTGGCGGTCCGCCACCCGGTCATGGTCGACGAGCTGCTCCACGAGGGCGGCGGCGTGTCCGGGGAGATGGCATCGGGCCTCTACGCCGCCCTCCCGGCGCGCGAGGCCACCGTCGGCATCGTCGCCCTCGAGCACCGCCTCGGCGCCCACTTCGAGCTGCGGGACATGGAGCTGCTGAACGGCTTCGTCGAACCGGCCGCCCTCGCCATCGACAACGCCCGCTGGTTCGCCCGGCTGCGGACCGTGGGGGCCGACGAGGAACGGACCCGCATCGCCCGCGACCTCCACGACCGCATCGGCCAGTCGCTGGCGTACCTCGCCTTCGAGCTCGACCGGATCGTGAAGACCGACGGGCAGGGCAAGCCGGTGTCGGAGCAGCTCGGCCAGCTGCGCAACGACGTGCGGGGTGTGATCGGCGAGGTCCGCGACACCCTCTACGACCTCCGCACCGACGTCACCGACTCCAAGGACATGCCGGCGACGCTGCAGGAGTTCCTCGACCGGGTCTCTGGTCGCAGCTCGCTGGAGACGCGCCTCGACCTCCGGGTCACCGGCCGCCTCCCGCTGCTCCAGGAGCGGGAGCTGTGGCGCATCGCCCAAGAGGCCGTCACCAACGTCGAGCGCCATGCGAAGGCGACCAAGGTGGTCGTCACCTGGCAGAGCGACGGGGCCCGGGCCCTGCTCCTCGTCGCCGACGACGGCATCGGGTTCCCCACCTCGCGGGCGGGCCGCCTCGACAGCTACGGCATCGTCGGGATGCGGGAGCGAGCGGCGAGCATCGGTGCCACGCTCGACATCACGGGGACCCCCGATGTGGGCACCACCGTGCGCTGCGAGGTCCGCCCCATCGCCTGACCTGCTGTGCCAGGATGACGCCGGCTCTGGTCCGCACCACAGCAAGAGAGGAATCCATGGCCATCCGCCTGATGCTCGCCGACGACCATCGCATGCTCCGTGAAGGCCTGCGCCGGTCCCTCACCGACGAGGGCTTCGACGTCATCGGCGAGGCATCCGACGGCGAGGAGGCGGTGCGGCTGGCGGGCTCGTTGCATCCCGACGTCGTCTTGATGGACGTCACCATGCCCGACGTCGACGGGGTCGAGGCCACGCGGCGCATCCACCAGCAGCACCCGGAGATCCGGGTCGTCATGTTGACGATGCACGCCGACCAGAGCGTGATCGCCGAAGCCCTGCGCGCCGGCGCATCGGGCTACCTCGTGAAGGACTGCTCCACCGACGAGATCGCCGACGCGGTCCGCATGGCGGCGAACGACGAGGCCACGCTGTCACCCGAGTTCGCCACGGCGATGCTCGACGAGGTCCGGCGCATCGACCCCAACCCCACCGATGACGACGCCGACCGGGTCGTCACCAAGCGCGAGGTCGAGGTCCTCCAGCTCATCGCCGACGGATGCTCCACCCCGGAGGTCGCCGAGCGCCTGTTCATCAGCCAGAAGACGGTGAAGAACCACCTGGCGTCGATCTACCACAAGCTCGATGCCCGGGATCGCACGCAGGCCGTCCTCCAGGCCGTGCGCATGGGCATCGTCCGCCTGAGCTAGCTGGCGTCCGTGACCGCCGGCGCGACCGGCTCTCAGCCCTTTGCCTGGCCCGAGCGCGGGTGGGGCGGGACGTGCGTCCCACCCCACCTGGTCGGCTTCCCTCCATCATGGGCAACCGCTTCGAACCGGTCTCCGCTCAGGTGCAGAGCGTGTCGGCTTCGTAGGCCTTCTTGATGCAGTCGGCGGACTTGCCGAAGCCGCCGCCGTTCGACGTTCCGAAGAAGGACACGGCCGAGAAGGCGACGATGGCGATCAGGGCCAGGAGCAGGGCGTACTCGATGAGGCCTGCGCCACGTTCATTGTCCTTGTGACGCCGACGTGTCGGGTGTTGGTGGCGCATGGGGAGTCCCTCCACGGGTCGCTTCCCTGTGAACATCGGCACCAGGTATGAGGCCCTACATAGGCCGTGTGGCTCAAAGGACCCTGGACTCACCCGTTCGGGGTGCCGGAGGGGACGGCGACCATCCAGTCGTCGTCGCGGCGGACGATCCTCCACCCGTTGGCCGGGTCCTCGAGCCAGTCTCCGAAGGGGCTGTCGGCATCCCAGAGGACAGCAGAAGCATCGAGATCGTCGAGCACCGGTCCCGGCTTCGTGTTGGCGTCGATGAGCTCCATGTACTGGTCGACCACCGACATGGGGTACATGTCGACCCGGTCGTCGAAGAAGACCACCCGGTCGGGGCCGTACCGGGCCTCGAGGTAGTTGCCGACGAAGTCGCGGGTGACGACGCGCGAGCCCGGGCTCAGCATCCCCTCCTTGCGCATCCAGGTGACGGAGGCCTCGGGATAGGTCGCGAGGTCGGTGTCGGGTTGCCGGGTCACGCCGACGACCGCGATCAGCACGAAGAGGGCGAGCAGCGCACCCTGGACGGGCCGCAGGAGGCGCTTGGGCGTGTCGCCCACGACGTCGCCGATGCCCGTGGCCGCCAACGTCATCGGGATGATCAGCACCAGGCTGGCCTGGGCGATGTTGCGGCTGGCCTGCAGCGACAGGGCGCCGAAGACGAGCACCGGCAGGACCGCTCGCCACCGACGACCGCGCCAGGCCACCAGCCCGACGGCGAGGATCAGCTGGAACAGGTACATCCAGGTGGCGGACGCGCTGAGCGACGGCGATTCCCACTCCGCGGTGTTGGCGAACGCATCGCTGTGCTGGAGCAGCTTGGCGGGGAACGTGATGAGGTCCCAGCCGATGGGGCTCACCAGCGCGCCGAGCGCGGTGCCCAGCGCCGCCCACCCCAGCACGCGGAGCTCCACCGTGGGCCGCTCGCGGTCGAGGAGCCGCCCGACGAGGAAGCACCCGATCGCCACGAACGCCAGCGGGAACGAGCCGTGGACGTTGACCCACAGCCACATGATCGGCACCAGCCAACGTGGGTCGAACCGGTCCTCGACGGAGAACAGCACCGCCATGAGGAAGACCAGGCTGAAGAGGAAGGGCCGCTCCACCCAGTAGGCCGTGCCGACCGCGATCACCGGGACGGTGACGAGGAGGCGTCCGAGCAGGCTCCCGGAGGGCTTGGTGAGCCGCCAGACCAGCTGGGTCAGCGCCACGCAGCACACCGTGACGATGATGCGGATCCCCAGCAGACCGGCGACCTTCTCGGCGCCCGCGTAGACGACGCTGGCCCCCCAGCTCTGGACGGTCCAGGCCGCACCCGGCGCCGACCACGAGTACGGATCGCTCCGGGGGATGTGGCCGGTGTCGATGATGATGCGCCCGGTGGCGAGGTGGGTGAGGAAGCTGTTGTCGTGCAGCGGCGACAGGCCGATGCGCAGGCCCACCAGGGCGAAGACGAGGGCGAGGATGCGGTTGAGCGACGGCCCGGACCCTGCGGCCTCGGTCAGCTCGTGAGCTGGATCCTCCGCCCCGTCCAACGTGTCGGCATCGGAGAGCGGTTCGTCCAGGGCGTCCATCCCGACCAGCATGGCCGCTCGGTCAGAACGTTTCTTTGATGTTGATGATGGCGGGGCCGATCACGACGACGAACAGCGCCGGGAACACGCAGAACACCATCGCGATCATCATCTTCACCGGCGCCTTCTGCGCCCGCTCCTGCGCCATCTGGCGGCGCTTGATCCGCATCTCGTCGGCCTGGGCGCGCAGCACCCGGCCGATCGACACACCGAAGGTGTCGGCCTGG
>Ga0182747_1001481_pt1 | contig 18185 bp, 18 predicted proteins | sample eDN3rd30CBELigBY_FD_128526 | JGI IMG/M metagenome (GOLD analysis project Ga0182747, IMG submission 128526) | Enriched backyard soil microbial communities from Emeryville, California, USA - eDNA 3rd pass 30_C BE-Lig BY (version 2) (version 2) | ecosystem: Environmental > Terrestrial > Soil >...
AAGCTGGCCTGGAAGCCAATCGCGTTTTCCGTGTAGTTCGATTGCTCGATCTGCGCATCCACGGTGTTCTGGTCGATCGACGGCTGCAGCGGCGTGCGGTATTTGAGGGTTTCATCAGCCATGGCCAGGCCCTCAGCCTCGATGTGCCGGCTGTTGGTACGGTCAAGGCTGAAGCGGCCGCCGCTCTGCTGCTTGTCGCTTTCGGCTGCGAGCACCGAGGCGAAGTCCATGTCACGCGCCTTGTAGTTGGGCGTGTCGGCGTTGGCGATGTTGTTGGCCAGCACTTCAGCGCGTTGGGCGCGGAAGCCCAGAGCCTTTTCGTGAATACCAAGCGCCTTGTCGAAGCTGATGCTCATGTCAGGGAAACCTTCAGAGGTTGACCGGAATTTCGTTGAGCAAGGTATAGCAAGGGCTGTGCCAACCAACGAAAAGCCCGGAAATACGGGCCTGCGGGGCGAGGTGGTGTCAGAGTGATGCCAGAAAAGCGGCAAAGGACTTCCGCCTTGGGCCGCAAAAGCGGCAATTGCCGGGCGGCAAAAGCGGCAAAACAAAAAATTGACGTCATTGTTCGGCGACAGAAGGGTTTCGCCTGGGAGATCGAGCGCCGCCCGCGCGGCGCATCGCGAGCTGCGCTCGCTCCCACGTTTGTTTCGGGCCAATTATTCCTGTGGGATTTGCGCGCGAACGCCTGGGTGCATGGCTCGATATCGCGCAGTACAAACAAGGCGGTCGCGCGCGTCTGCAACAGGGATACCGGCCCGAAACAAACGTTGGAGCGAGCGCAGCTCGCGATGCGCCGCGCGGGCGGCGCTCGATCTCACAAACACCCCCCCTTCAAGGCATACCTTACTTGGCCTGGTAGATGATCCCCGGACTGCACTGCACCATCTGGTAATGGTCAGGCAGCCCGTTCAGGGCTTCGGAAGCCCCGAGGAACAGATACCCACCCGGCTTCAAGGTACTGTGAATACGCAAGAGAATGTCCTTCTTCACCTGCGCCGAGAAATAGATCAGCACATTGCGGCAGAACACGATGTCGAACTTGCCCAGACTGGCATAACTGTCGAGCAGGTTGAACGAGCGGAATTCGACACGGCTGCGAATCGCTGGCTTGACCGCCCAGCGCCCCGGCCCCTTGGGGTCGAAGTAGCGCTGCAGGCGCTCCTGGGACAAGCCGCGGGCAATCGCCAGGCTGTCGTATTCGCCGGTCTTGCAGTTGGTCAGCATGGTGCCGGAGAGATCGGTGGCGACGATCTGCGCCCCCATCTTCAACTGGCCAAGGTTGCTGCGCTCGAACTCGTCGATTGCCATCGAGATGGAATACGGCTCCTGCCCCGACGAACAGGCCGCCGACCACATACGCAGGCGCTGGCCGGGGTTGTTGCGGATGAATTCGGGGATCACCTTGTTCTTCAGCACTTCGAACGGATAGGTGTCGCGAAACCAAAGGGTCTCGTTGGTGGTCATGGCATCGACCACCTGCTCGCGCAAGCCGCCGCGCGGCTGGGCCTGAATGCGCTGCACCAGCTCACCCAGGCTCTTGATGCCCTGTTGTTCCATCAGCTTGTTGAGACGGCTGGAAACCAGATACTGCTTATTCTCGCCCAGCAGGATGCCACAGGCTTTCTCCAGGAAGACCCGGAACTGTTCGAAATCCAAATTACCCGTAGACACTACTGCCGCCTCTTTTCAATCACTGGTGCCAGGGGGCATGCCCCCGGCTGCTTCAATGCGCTGCCTTGATCCGGTCGACCACCCGTTGGGCCAGGTCGTCCGGCTTGAACTTGGCCAGGAAGTCATCGGCACCGACCTTTTTGACCATTGCCTGGTTGAACACCCCGGAAAGCGAAGTATGCAGGCAGATGTGCAACTTTTGCATGCGCGGATCGCTGCGAATCTCCGCGGTTAGCGTATAGCCGTCCATTTCCGGCATTTCAATGTCCGAGATCATCATCAGGAACTCTTCTTCCGGCTTTTTGCCCTCATCCACCAGCTGACGCAGGTAGTTCAGAGCCTGACGGCCATCATTGAGCGCCACCACCTCGACCCCTACGGTCTGCAGGCAACGGCTGACTTGCTTGCGCGCCACCGACGAGTCGTCGACGGTCAGCACCCGCATCAACACCGCCTTGTCCTGCACCTCGGCATCGATCACACCGGCCGATACCGACTCGGACGACGGCGACACTTCGGCCAGCACCTTCTCCACGTCGATGATCTCGACCATGCGTTTGTCCACCCGGGTGACCGCGGTCAGGTAGTGATCACGGCCAGTACCCTTGGGTGGCGGATGGATCTCTTCCCAGTTCATGTTGACGATGCGCTCCACCGAATGCACCAGGAAACCTTGGGTCTTGGTGTTGTACTCGGTGATGATCACGAAGCTGTTGCGCGTGTCTTCCTGAAGCGGCCGCAACCCGGTGGCCATCGACAAGTCGAGGATCGGGATGGTCGCCCCGCGAATATTGGCAACGCCACGCACCACAGGGTGCGCCTTGGGCAGCAAGGTCAGCGCAGGGCATTGCAGTACTTCCCTGACCTTGAACACATTGATGCCGTAAAGCTGCTCGCCATTGAGGCGGAACAGCAGCAATTCCAGGCGATTCTGCCCCACCAGCTGCGTGCGCTGGTTGACCGAATCCATAACACCCGCCATGCCAGACTCCTTAACGTTTCAGCCTTTCGTTGCCACTCAGGTAGCGAGTCGGCACGGGCTTTGCTTTTTTGAGTGTCATGCACACGAAAACGACATTTTCCCGACGATTGACACGCCTGCTGACTGGCCCGCTGGCCACGCTGTGCCTGCTGATGCCCGGCGTTCGCACGGTAGCGGACGCGTTCACCTTGCCTGAACAGCTTATCGGTGTCACCCAAGGGTTTCTTGAATTCACCGTTGAAGATTACCTGTCCACCACCCAGACTGCCGGGCGCTATGAAATCCAGGTCAACCCGCTGGACCCACGCCTGCGCATGCCGTTGTGCAGCCAGCAGCTGGACGCCTCACTGGAAAGCCCGGCCAAGCCACTGGGCCGGGTGACGGTAAGGATACGCTGCAACGGCGCAGCACCGTGGACGGTATTTGTGCCGGCCACCGTACGACTTTTCCGCGACGTGGTGGTGGTAACCCGACCGCTCAAGCGCGACAACACGGTCGGCGAAGGTGACGTGGCCCTGCGCGAACGCGACGTCGGCACCCTGGGCCAGGGCTTTCTGACCGAGCTGGACCAGGCGGTGGGCATGAAGATGCTGCGCCCCACGGTGATCGACCAGGTGCTCACACCGCAACACCTGGAACAGGCCGAGGTGGTGCGCAAGGGTGATCATGTGGTGATCATTGCCCGTAGTGGTGGCCTGAGCGTGCGCATGCCGGGCGAAGCCCTGAGCAAGGGCGGCCTGAGCGAGCAGATCCGGGTACGCAACCTCAACTCCAAACGCGTGGTCAAGGCCAGGGTGACCGGCCCCGGCCAGGTCGAGGTCAGTATGTAGGCCAGCCACCAGATTGCGCTGGCAGTGAGGAACCGCTTTTCCTAAACTGTGTCAGAACACGGGTTCGCGGGCTTGCCGACAGGCGGCAACGCATTTGTGCCTAAAGTTTATATCGGGTTGGCCGAAAACAAGGCAAGCGTCCAAATACCCAGAGGTTTCTGATCATGGTCATCGACTTCAGTCGCATGAATAACTCTCCGTCCGTCACGGGCGGCGTGCGCAGCAACACCGCGTCCGGCAGCGCCGAAAAACCGGCAGCTCGCCAGGAAGCGGCAAGCGCCACCAGCGCCAGCGGAGAAGCGGTACACCTCAGCCAGGAGGCCCAGCAGTTGCAGAAGGTCAGCGACAAGCTGCGCGACGAGCCGGTGGTCAACAGCGCCCGCGTGGCCCAGTTGAAACAGGCGATCGCCGACGGCAGCTACCAGGTCGATGCCGGCCGGGTCGCCAGCAAACTGCTTGATTTCGAAGCCCAGCGCTGACCGTACGGCGCGCTGACTTCACGGACGCCAGAAAAGCCAAGAGTTAGCCATGCACGACACCACCTTGCTGCAACTGATCGAAGATGACATTGCCCCGATGCAGGAACTGCTCGACCTTCTGAAAAAGGAGTCTGTAGCCCTGCATGGCCGCGATATGGCACCGCTGGAAGATATTCTGGCTCGCAAGCAGTCTTTGATCGTGTTGCTGGAGCAGCAAGGCCTGCGGCGCAACAACCTGCTTACCAGCCTTGGCCTGAGCGCAGATCGCGCCGGAGTGGAGGCTGTGGCGGCACAATCGCCCAACGGTGAATTGATCCTGCAACAACTCAACGTGATCAGCCAATTGATGCAAGCCTGCCAACAGCTTAACGAGACCAATGGCCGGATCATCCAGGTGCAGCAACACGTCACCAACAACCAGATCCGCATCCTTCAGGGCGGCGATTCGCCTTCGCTCTATGACAGCCGTGGCAGCACCTCGCCCCTGGCCAAGCCACGCGCGCTCAGCCAAGTGTGATTTTTCTATCAAGGCACAGAACATAGTGGCAAAATGCCGTTACTTGCGTGTGTCGCTTTTGCCTGGAGAACGATAAGCTGTGTTCAATGAATCCGATGCTCCGCAACCACCCAAGGTGTTGAGCACCCCCTTGGAGATTGCGGCCAACTTGCGGCAGCTGCAGGAAAGCCACGACCCCCTGATCATTACCTTCCATGAGCGCAGCCAGCGCTTCCAGAGCTATGTGGTGCGCGTGGACCGCGAAAGCAATACCCTGGCACTGGACGAGATGATCCCCCGTGACGGCGAGAAATTCATCGAGAACGGCGAGCACTTCCGCGTCGAAGGCTTCCACGATGGTGTGCGCATCGCCTGGGAGTGCGATCACGAGTTGAAAATCAGCGAGGTCGACGGCCACCGCTGCTACAGCGGCGCCCTGCCGCAAGAGATGACCTACCACCAGCGCCGCAATGCCTTCCGCGCCGCACTGAAGCTATCGCAGCTGGTCGACATCATCCTCGACGGCGCCCACCTCAAAGGCAACGGTGCCCTGCGAGGCAAGCTGCTGGATATCTCGGCCACCGGCTGCAAACTGCGCTTCGAAGGCAATGTCGAAGACCGCTTGCAACTGGGCCAGGTGTATGAGCGTTTCAAGGCGGGCAACCCGCTGGGCCTGGTGGATACCATGGTCGAGCTGCGTCATCTGCACTATGAAGAGCGCATCAACACCACTTTTGCCGGCGTGCGCTTCCACAACCTGAGCGGGCAGGCTCAACGCAAGATCGAGAGTTTTGTGTACCAGCTGCAGCGTGAGGCGCGGCGGTTCGACAAGGACGATTATTGATCGTCAGTCGGTAAAACAGAAAACGCCACCTGCTGAGGTGGCGTTTTCATTTGTGTTTCCGCTGGGCTGGCCTCTTCGCGGGTAAACCCGCTCCTACACCGACTTGCTGGCTTCTTCCGGTTCAGGCGCCTGTTGCTGCGCGCCCTTCTCTTCATCCTCGGTGTCTTCAGCCGCCACAGGCGCCTGCATCACGTCCTGCACGGTCTGCTCATCCACCCGCGGGTCCAGCGCCGCCGACAACGGCGAACCGGCCGCCGGCATCGCCACGTGGCCCAGCGGTGCATCCTGTACCTGATGCAGGCCGGTAACCGCTTTCGGCCGAATGCGCCAGACCAGCACCAGGGCAAAGAATACGAAGAAGGCATACAGCATCTGCGCGCCCAATACCTTCATCAAAACCCCTGCCGCCAGCGGGCCGACACATGCACCCACACCGTAGGTCACCAACAGCATCGCCGTCAGCGATACCCGGCGCTCGCTTTCCACGTGGTCATTGGAAAAGGCAACCGCCAGCGGGTACAGGCAGAACTGCAGCAACGAGATCAGGAAGCCGATACCGAACAGCAACTCCAGCGGCACACTGGGCAGTATCGCCAATGGCGCAGCAGCCAGTGCCAGCCCCACCGCCACGCTACGAATCAGCACAGCCCGGTCATAACGGTCAGACAACCAGCCCAGCGGCCACTGCACCAGCAGGCCGGCAAAAATGCAGCTACCCATGAACAGACCGATCTGCTCGGTACTCATCCCCTGGCTTGAAGCATATAAAGGCGCCAGACCGTAGAACGAGCCGACAATCAGCCCCGAGCCCAAAACCGTACTGAGCGACTGCGGCACGCGTTTGATGAAGAATTTCGGCTCCATCGGTGCCGGGCGCAAAGGCGCCGGGTGAATACGCCGGGTCATCGCCACGGGCACCAGGCACAGGGCAAAGCACATCGCCACCAGCATCAGCAGCTCAGGGCCGAGCTGCGGGTGCACCACCAGAATCAACTGGCCAAGCACCAGCCCCAGATACGAGGCAATCATGTAACCGCTGAACACCGCGCCCCGGTGTTTCACATCGGCCTGCTCGTTGAGCCAGCTCTCGATGACCATGTATTGGCACATCATCCCCAGGCCGACGATCATGCGCAGCCCTACCCAGGCCGGCAGCCAGCTGGTCAGGCCAAGACCGAGCACCGCGGCGCCGACGATACCGGCACAGGTGGCATAGGCGCGTATGTGCCCTACCCGCCCGATCAGCCGGTGGCCAACCTTGCCACCAACCGCCAGGCCAAAGTAGTTGGCCGCCATCAACGCACCCACCCACAGGCTGTCGACATGGTCGGCCGCCAGGCGCAGGGCCAGGTAGGTGCTGAGCAGGCCCGAGCCGATCAACATCATCAGCGCGGCGAAATACAACGACTGAAACGGCTTCCATACATTTCGCATACGTCCCGTGGAGCTCCCTGGTCAGGTGGCAGTTTTGGGTGCTAGCAGCATAAAGGCAAAAACCGCCTGGCGCAGGCCCCCCCGACAGCTATTTGGCACTGCGGGGGCGTGCCCGGTGCAGGTTATGTCGCGCTCAGGCCTGTGCCGCCAGGACCCGGCGCTCCCACGGCGTGATCTCGTCGAAAAAATCGCTCAGCTCAAGGGTCTTGCTGGCGATGTAGCCTTCGATGAACTCGCTGCCGAACAGTTCCCGCGCCAGCGTGCTGCGCTTGAGCCTTTCAAGGGCCGCGTGCAGCGTGCACGGCAGGCTCAGGTGCTCGGGCACCTCGAATTCGCCCTGAATGGCCGGCGATGGCTGCAAGCGCTGCTCGATGCCGTGCAGGCCGGCGGCCAGGCTGGCGGCAATGGCCAGGTAAGGGTTGGCATCGGCGCCTGGCAGGCGGTTTTCCACCCGTCGCGCGACCGGCGCACTGGCCGGAATGCGCAGGCCAGCGGCGCGATTGTCCTCGGACCAGCACGCATTGTTCGGCGAGGCGTAGGGATGGCACAGGCGCTGGTAGGAGTTGACGTTGGGCGCGAACAGGGCAGTGAAGTCGGCCATGCACGCCTGCAACCCGCCGATGAAGTGGTGGAAGGTGTCTGTCGGCAGGCCCTGCTCATCACTGAACACGTTGCGCCCGCTGCCGGCCTCGACCAGGCTCTGGTGAATGTGCATGGAGCTGCCGGGCGTACGCGCCAGCGGCTTGGCCATGCAGACCACCGTCAGCCCGTGCTTGAGCGCCACTTCCTTGAGCAGGTGCTTGAACAGGAAAGTCTGGTCGGCCAACAGCAGCGGGTCGCCGTGCAGCAGGTTGATCTCAAACTGGCTGACACCCATTTCGTGCATGAAAGTGTCACGTGGCAGGCCGAGCGCGGCCATACAGTGATACACCTCCTTGAAAAACGGACGCAGGCCGTTGTTGGAGCTGACACTGAACGCCGAATGGCCCTGCTCGCGGCGGCCATCGCTGCCTACCGGCGGCAGGAACGGTTGGTGCGGGTCAGTGTTGGGGGCAAAGACGAAGAACTCCAGCTCGGTTGCCACTACCGGCACCAGGCCCAGTGCCGCATAGCGGGCTCTCACGGCTTTCAGCTGGCCCCGGGTGGACAGTGCCGAGGGCCGGCCATCCAGCTCATTGGCATCGCAGATGGCCAAGGCGCGGCCGTCATTGCTCCAGGGCAGGCGGTGCACCTGACCGGGTTCGGCCACCAGTGCCAGGTCGCCGTCGTCACTGCCGTAGAACTTCGCCGGTGGGTAGCCGCCCATGATGCACTGCAGCAGCACTCCCCGGGCCATTTGCAGACGACGGCCTTCGAGGAAGCCTTCGGCGGTCATCACCTTGCCGCGCGGGACGCCGTTGAGGTCGGGGGTGACGCATTCGATTTCATTGATGCCCTGGAGCTGAGCAGTGCTCATGACGCTTGTCCTTGTTGTTGTAGGCTGACATCAACATAGGCTGGGGGTGTTTAAAATATCAAGCAGCCTATTGGGTGGCTGTGCCGGCCTCTTCGCGGGTGAACCCGCTCCTACAGGTGGATGCGATCCTTGTGCCGGCATCGCCCCCCTACTCCCGCAAAGTCATGCCATTGGCCGGCAACGGCAACGCCGTCTTGTAGCGCACCTGCTTCAGGGCAAAGCTTGAACGAATATTGGCTACCCCTGGCAAGCGCGTCAGGTAATCGAGAAACCGCTCCAGCGCCTGGATGCTGGGCAATAGCACCCGCAACAGGTAATCCGGGTCACCCGTCATCAGGTAGCACTCCATCACCTCGGGCCGCTCGGCGATCTCTTCTTCAAAGCGGTGCAACGACTGCTCCACCTGTTTTTCCAGGCTGACATGGATGAACACGTTCACATCCAGCCCCAGCACCTCCGGCGACAGCAAGGTCACCTGCTGGCGGATCACCCCCAGCTCTTCCATGGCCCGCACCCGGTTGAAGCAAGGCGTGGGCGACAGGTTCACCGAGCGTGCCAGCTCGGCATTGGTGATGCGGGCGTTCTCTTGCAGGCTGTTGAGAATGCCGATATCGGTACGATCGAGTTTGCGCATGAGACAAAATCACCGGTTTTTTGTGTTTATGCGGAATGTTTATCTGCCCCGCTCGGCAAAGGCAATCAACTTGAGAGAAAAATTCTCCTGCTGGGCCACTAAGATGTAGGTGACGCTGACTTACCAGTCACAAGCCGGTACTCAGCGGCGGCCGCTTCAGAGCTCACAAAAACAAATACCCGAGCGAGCGTAAAAAGCATGAACGAGTACGCCCCCCTGCGTTTGCATGTGCCCGAGCCCACCGGCCGGCCAGGCTGCCAGACCGATTTTTCCTACCTGCGCCTCACCGATGCAGGTCAGGCCCGTAAACCTGCTATCGATGTCGATGCTGCCGACACTGCCGACCTGTCCTGCAGCCTGGTCCGCGTGCTCGACGAGCAAGGCAACGCGCAAGGCCCCTGGGCCGAGGACATCGATCCGCAGATCCTTCGCCAAGGCATGCGCGCCATGCTCAAGACGCGGATCTTCGACAGCCGCATGGTGGTTGCCCAGCGCCAGAAGAAGATGTCCTTCTACATGCAAAGCCTGGGCGAAGAAGCCATCGGCAGCGGCCAGGCGCTGGCGCTGAACCGCACTGACATGTGCTTCCCGACCTACCGCCAGCAAAGCATCCTGATGGCCCGCGACGTATCGCTGGTCGAGATGATCTGCCAACTGCTGTCCAACGAGCGCGACCCACTCAAAGGCCGCCAGTTGCCGATCATGTACTCGGTGCGCGAAGCCGGCTTCTTCACCATCAGCGGCAACCTGGCGACCCAGTTCGTGCAGGCGGTCGGCTGGGCCATGGCATCGGCGATCAAGGGCGATACCAAGATCGCCTCGGCGTGGATCGGTGACGGCGCTACTGCCGAGTCAGACTTCCACACCGCCCTCACCTTTGCCCACGTATACCGCGCCCCGGTCATCCTCAACGTGGTCAACAACCAGTGGGCCATTTCCACCTTCCAGGCCATCGCCGGTGGCGAGTCGACCACCTTTGCCGGCCGTGGCGTGGGTTGCGGTATTGCTTCGCTGCGGGTTGACGGCAACGACTTCGTCGCCGTGTACGCCGCCTCGCGCTGGGCTGCCGAACGCGCCCGACGCGGCCTGGGCCCAAGCCTGATCGAGTGGGTCACCTACCGTGCCGGCCCGCACTCGACGTCGGACGACCCCTCCAAGTACCGCCCTGCCGATGACTGGAGCCACTTCCCGCTGGGTGACCCGATCGCCCGCCTGAAGCAGCACCTGATCAAGATCGGCCACTGGTCCGAGGAAGAACACCAGGCCGTCACGGCCGAGCTCGAAGCTGCGGTGATTGCTGCGCAGAAAGAAGCCGAGCAATACGGCACCCTGGCCAACGGGCATATCCCGAGCGCCGCCTCGATGTTCGAGGATGTGTACAAGGAGATGCCCGAACACCTGCGCCGTCAACGCCAGGAACTGGGGGTTTGAGATGAACGACCACAACAACAGCATAAACCCGGAAACCGCCATGGCCACCACTACCATGACCATGATCCAGGCCCTGCGCTCGGCCATGGATGTCATGCTTGAGCGCGACGACAATGTAGTGGTGTACGGCCAGGACGTCGGTTACTTCGGCGGCGTGTTCCGCTGCACCGAAGGCCTGCAGAACAAGTACGGCAAATCGCGCGTGTTCGATGCGCCCATCTCCGAGAGCGGCATCGTCGGTACCGCCGTGGGCATGGGTGCCTATGGCCTGCGCCCGGTGGTGGAAATCCAGTTCGCCGACTACTTCTACCCGGCCTCCGACCAGATCGTCTCCGAGCTGGCCCGCCTGCGTTACCGTTCGGCCGGCGAGTTCATCGCCCCGCTGACCCTGCGCATGCCTTGCGGCGGCGGTATCTATGGCGGCCAGACTCACAGCCAGAGCCCGGAAGCGATGTTCACCCAGGTGTGCGGTCTGCGCACCGTTATGCCGTCCAACCCATATGACGCCAAAGGCCTGCTGATTGCCTCGATCGAATGCGACGACCCGGTAATCTTCCTGGAGCCCAAACGCCTGTACAACGGCCCGTTCGATGGCCACCACGACCGCCCGGTAACACCGTGGTCGAAGCACCCGCACAGCGCCGTGCCCGACGGCTATTACACCGTACCGCTGGACAAGGCCGCCATTACCCGCCCTGGCAATGACGTGACTGTGCTGACCTACGGCACCACGGTGTACGTGGCCCAGGTGGCCGCCGAAGAAAGCGGCGTCGATGCCGAAGTGATCGACCTGCGCAGCCTGTGGCCGCTGGACCTGGATACTATCGTCGAGTCGGTGAAAAAGACCGGCCGTTGCGTGGTGGTGCACGAGGCCACCCGCACCTGCGGCTTCGGTGCCGAACTGGTGGCGCTGGTGCAGGAGCACTGCTTCCACCACCTGGAGGCGCCGATCGAGCGCGTCACCGGCTGGGACACCCCCTACCCTCACGCACAGGAATGGGCTTACTTCCCCGGCCCTTCGCGGGTAGGTGCGGCACTGAAAAAGGTCATGGAGGTCTGAATGGGCACGCACGTCATCAAGATGCCGGACATTGGCGAAGGCATCGCGCAGGTCGAGTTGGTGGAATGGTTCGTCAAGGTCGGCGATATCATCGCCGAGGACCAGGTGGTGGCCGACGTCATGACCGACAAGGCCACCGTCGAAATCCCTTCGCCGGTCAGCGGTACAGTGCTGGCCTTGGGTGGACAGCCCGGTGAAGTGATGGCGGTCGGTAGCGAACTGATCCGCATCGAAGTGGAAGGCAGCGGCAACCATGTGGATGTGCCTCAGCCAAAGCCGGTAGAGGCCCAGGCGGCCCCGATTGCAGCCAAGCCGGAACCGCAGAAAGACGTAAAACCCGCCGCGCACCAGGCGCCCGCCAATCACGAAGCTGCGGCCATTGTGCCGCGCCAGCCGGGCGACAAGCCACTGGCCTCGCCGGCCGTGCGCAAACGCGCCCTGGATGCCGGTATCGAACTGCGTTATGTGCATGGCAGCGGCCCGGCCGGGCGTATTCTGCACGAAGACCTCGACGCCTTCATGAGCAAGCCGCAAAGCAATGCCGGCCAGGCACCGAACGGCTATGCCAAGCGCACTGACAGCGAACAGGTGCCTGTGATCGGCCTGCGTCGCAAGATCGCCCAGCGCATGCAGGACGCCAAGCGCCGCGTCGCACACTTCAGCTACGTGGAAGAAATTGACGTCACCGCCCTGGAAGCCCTGCGCCAGCAGCTCAACAGCAAGCACGGCGACAGCCGCGGCAAGCTGACCTTGCTGCCATTCCTGGTGCGCGCCTTGGTCGTGGCGCTGCGTGACTTCCCGCAGATCAACGCAACCTACGACGACGAAGCGCAGATCATCACCCGCCATGGCGCGGTGCATGTGGGCATTGCCACCCAAGGTGACAACGGCCTGATGGTACCCGTGCTGCGCCACGCCGAAGCGGGCAGCCTGTGGGCCAATGCCGGCGAAATTTCGCGCCTGGCCAACGCTGCACGCAACAACAAGGCCAGCCGCGAAGAGCTGTCCGGCTCGACCATCACCCTGACCAGCCTCGGCGCCTTGGGTGGCATTGTCAGCACGCCGGTGGTCAACACCCCGGAAGTGGCAATCGTCGGGGTCAACCGCATGGTCGAACGGCCAGTGGTGATCGACGGCCAGATCGTCGTGCGCAAGATGATGAACCTGTCCAGTTCGTTCGACCACCGCGTGGTCGATGGCATGGACGCCGCCCTGTTCATCCAGGCCGTGCGCGGCCTGCTCGAACAGCCCGCCTGCCTGTTCGTGGAGTGAGCATGCACCAGACTATCCAAACGACCCTGCTGATCATCGGCGGCGGCCCCGGCGGTTATGTGGCTGCCATCCGCGCCGGGCAACTGGGCATCCCCACCGTACTGGTAGAAGGCCAGGCGCTGGGCGGCACCTGCCTGAACATCGGCTGCATTCCGTCCAAAGCACTGATCCATGTGGCCGAACAGTTCCACCAGACTTCGCGTTTTGCCGGGGCGTCCGAGCTGGGTATCAGCGTAGCCTCGCCGCGCCTGGACATCGGCCAGAGCGTGGCCTGGAAGGACGGCATCGTCGACCGCCTGACCACCGGTGTTGCCGCCTTGCTGAAAAAGCACGGGGTAAAAGTGGTACATGGCTGGGCCAAGGTGCTCGACGGCAAGCAGGTCGAGGTCGATGGCCAGCGCATCCAGTGTGAGCACCTGTTGCTGGCCACCGGCTCCAGCAGTGTCGAATTGCCGATGCTGCCGCTGGGTGGCCCGGTGATTTCCTCCACCGAAGCCCTGGCACCGAAAGCCCTGCCGCAACATCTGGTGGTGGTAGGGGGTGGCTACATTGGCCTGGAGTTGGGCATTGCCTATCGCAAGCTGGGTGCACAGGTCAGTGTGGTGGAAGCGCGTGAGCGCATCCTGCCGACCTACGACAGCGAATTGACCGCTCCGGTGGCCGAGTCGCTGAAGAAGCTGGGCATCGCCCTGCACCTGGGCCACAGCGTTGAAGGTTACGAAAATGGTTGCCTGCTGGCCAACGACGGCAAGGGCGGGCAACTGCGCCTGGAGACCGACAAGGTACTGGTGGCCGTGGGCCGCCGGCCACGCACCCAAGGCTTCAACCTGGAATGCCTGGACCTGAAGATGAACGGCGCCGCCATTGCCATCGACGAGCACTGCCAGACCAGCATGCGCAACGTCTGGGCCATCGGCGACGTCGCTGGCGAGCCGATGCTGGCGCACCGGGCCATGGCCCAGGGCGAGATGGTCGCCGAAATCATCGCCGGCAAGGCCCGCCGCTTCGAGCCTACTGCAATTGCCGCCGTGTGCTTCACCGACCCGGAGCTGGTGGTGGTCGGCAAGACCCCGGAACAAGCCAGCCAGCAGGGCCTGGACTGCATCGTCGCGCAGTTCCCGTTTGCCGCCAACGGCAGGGCCATGAGCCTGGAGTCGAAAAGCGGTTTCGTGCGCGTGGTGGCGCGACGCGACAATCACTTGATTCTGGGCTGGCAGGCAGTTGGCGTGGCGGTTTCCGAACTGTCCACGGCGTTTGCCCAATCGCTGGAGATGGGCGCGTGCCTGGAAGATGTGGCCGGCACCATTCATGCCCACCCCACGCTGGGTGAAGCGGTACAGGAAGCCGCGCTGCGCGCCCTGGGTCACGCCTTGCATATCTGACACTGAAGCGGCCGAGGCCGATTTGGCCCGCTGCGCCGAGAGGCGCTGCGGGTCTTTTTTCATTCAGGCCATGTAAACCTCCAGAAAACAGCGCCATCTCTGAGCGGGCGCTACTCGGAAATTGCGTTCTTGCCTGCCCGCTTGGCCCTGTATAGCGCCTTGTCGGCACGCGCCAGCAGCGCGTCCTGGTCCTCCCCATCCAGCCGTTGCACCACGCCATAGCTCATGGTCAGTCGACAATCCCCCACCGGCTCCACTAGCTCGAGCACCTGGCGCAAGCGCGCTGCCACCTCCAGCGCCTCCCCCAATGCGGTCTGCGGCAGCACGATGACGAACTCGTCGCCACCCCAGCGCGCCAGCAGGTCCAGTTCGCGCAAGCAGGTGCGCAGGTTTTCGGCCACCCGCACCAGCGCCGAATCGCCACGGGCGTGACCGTAGCGGTCGTTGATCGGTTTGAAATCATCCATATCCATGGCAATCAGCGACAACGGCTGGCGAAAGCGCTGGGCGCGCTGGCACTCCAGGTGCAACGCGCTCTCCAGCCGGTAACGATTGGCGACCCGGGTCAACGCATCGCGTTCGGCCAGTTCACGGTTTTCGTCCAGTTGCCGCTGCAACTGCTGGTTAACCCGAGACAACTCGCGGGTGCGTTCGGCCACCTGAAACTCCAGTGACTGGTTCTTCTGCTCCAGTTGAGCCACCAAGCGCTTGCCAGCGTCGATATTGCGATGCGCACCCAGCATGCGCGCCACGGAACCGTCCTCGTTATGCGCGATGATGTAGCCGCTGTCTTCGATCCAGATGTAGCTGCCATCCTGACAACGGCAACGGTATTCAATGCGGTAGCGCTCGTTGCGCTGATTGATATAGGCCTCGAAATGCGCCATTACCCGTGGGTAGTCTTCAGGATGGATCACGCTCTCCCAGGTAAATACCGAGTTGGCCATGGAGTGGCTGGCATAACCCAGCATGCTGTACCAGCCCGGGTTGCGATAAACGTAGCCAGTATTGGCATTCCAGTCCCAGATGCCATCGCTGATCAAATCGAACAAGGTGTGCAACTGCTGTTCACTGAAGCCGGCAGGTACCGGCCTGGTTTCTTGACTCATGGACACTCTCCCTGATGCCCAGCAACTGCGCTCCGATCAAGGGGCTGCCGACAGTGGTGGTAATTGCCGCAGGCGGCAAGATCATGCCTGACACGGGCAAGCATATGCCCGCCCGCGCGTATCGGAAATAGCGCCAAGGCCCTGATTTCGGCCGATAGAATGCTGGCATGGCTTTTGCGCTTGGAAGCTGTCAACGAGATTTCCAAGGAGGAAACATGATAATTGCCCATAACGGCGTGAGCTGGCAGCCCACGCTCCATCAGCCTCGGCACGCCAACGATGAGCAGGCAATGGCCCAGATTGCGCCTGTCCGCACGCCAATATCCACCGCCAACACGGCGAGCCAACAGCAGAACGGAGGCAGTACCGCTCAGCAAAACGCTGAGGATGCTCGTGCAGAAGCTTTTGCCAAACTCAAGGTGATGCTGCAAAACCTGGGTTCTGCGACCAACGAGCCGATCATCGGAGAACCACTGCCACCCAAGACTGCCCGGGAGGAATTTCACGACTTCATGTCCAAGTCGCCTGGCGAGATGATCAAGGAAAAACTGCTGCGTGAGATAGGCCTGACCGAAGAAGAGTACGACGCCCTGCCACCAGAAATGAAAGCAAAAGTCGACGAGTTGATCGCCCAGCGCATGAAAGAAAACATCGAGCGCAAGGTGGAGGAGAAAGCGCAAGAGCAGGTCGCCAAGGCGGATGGCGACCAGGATGAAACGCAACAAGCAGCAAGCCCGATATAGTGAGCTGGCCAAGCGAAGGTGCTTTAACAGCAGCGCGGCGGCGACAAAGGAGACAATTATCGGAATGACAAGAATGGCGTCCCAGGCAGGAATTGAACCTGCAACCTTCCCCTTAGGAGGGGGATGCTCTATCCAATTGAGCTACTGAGACGCTACGACCGGCAGCGAGCGCTGCACAGCGGGATGGCCAGCATGTTAACCAGCATGCTGGCGTTTGTCATGCCTCAACTGGGCTTTTTCGCGTAATCCTTTTCTGCGGCTGCTATCCCCGCGGTAGCACGCCCTGATTGCGAAGCAGCGAAAAGAATGCAGCGACCGCCGCCTCCAGCGTGGAAGAATTATCCAGCACATGCACCGACGGGTCGGCTGCAGCCTGCAAGCGTGCGCTGCGCGCCAGGCGCTGCTCCACTTCTTCTGTGGTTTCCCGGCCCCGGGCCAGCAAGCGCTGGCGCAGCACCTCAGGCTTGACCTGGACCAACACGACCAGCAAGTCCGGATAGCGCTGACGGGCCTCTGCCAGATAAGCCCGCGAGCCATTCACCAGTACCGGCCTCCCCGCCGCCAACCACTGGTCCACCTGCCGGGGTATGCCATAGTCCAGGCCATTGGCCCGCCAGTGCATGGCAAACGCACCCTGCGCACGCAAGGTATCAAACTGCTCGGGCGTGACCCCTTGGGCAGCTTCGCCTTTGGCTTCGGCCGACCGGGTGATGACCCGGCGGGCTATTTCTACCCCGGCGACGGCCAGTTGCTCACGCGAAGCGTCGATCAGGGAATCCTTCCCGGAACCCGACGGCCCAACCAGAAATATCAACCGGCCTGTCCCTGATCGGCGGTCGCTTGCGTCATGTTGCATAGCCACTATGCTCTATGGAGGGAACCGGCGCATTCTAGGGCTTTTCCGGGCATTTTTCTGGGTTTTACCAATTGTTGACGGCAAATGACTGACGGCCAGGCTAGCCAGAGCATGTGAAACTTTTCAAACCAGTGCTCATTTCTGATAATTGGTACTGGCATAAAGCCTTTATCCGGCTCACTATTTGTCACATAATTGACGCCAAGCAAACGGCGACCTTGAGGCAAGATGAGCATCCATTTTTCACTGGCGGTTGAACATTTTGTCGTCGCCACGGTCGTACTTCCATCCCGTGCGGCCAATTTGAGAACCGCTTCCCCTGAACCAAACTCCGGTCAATTTATATGCGCCCAATGAAACAGGCTATTTATTCGAGCCGCACCGCTGACAAGTTCGTCGTCCGCCTGCCAGACGGAATGCGTGAGCGCATTGCCGAGGTAGCGCGCAACCACCACCGCAGCATGAACTCCGAGATCATCGCACGCCTGGAACAGAGCCTTATCCAGGAAGGCGCGCTGGGTGACGAGCTCAGCATGCGTCTGGACAGCCCAGAGCTGTCCCTGCATGAGCGCGAGTTGCTGCAGCGCTTCCGCCAACTGTCCCACCGCCAGCAGAACGCCCTGGTCGCCCTCATCGCTCACGATGTGGAAATGGCCGCAGACGCCTCCTGAGGCCTGCGCGAGCACAAAAAAGCCAGCGTAAGCTGGCTTTTTTGTGGGCGACTGACTGGCAGCAATCGCATTCCCCTGTGGGATTGCTCCCACAGGGAGGATCGGCTTACAGCAGGAACAGCGTAGCCAACCCAAGGAAGATGAAGAAGCCACCGCTGTCAGTCACAGCAGTGATCATCACGCTCGCCCCCATCGCAGGGTCGCGACCCAAGCGGGCCAATGTCATCGGGATCAGCACGCCCATCAGCGCCGCCAGTAACAGGTTCAAGGTCATCGCTGCGGTCATCACCACCCCCAGCGACCAGCTGCCATACAGCCAGAAAGCCACCGCACCAATCACTCCGCCCCACACCAGGCCGTTGATCAGCGACACAGCCAACTCCTTACGCATCAAGCGGCTGGTATTGCCTGGCGATACTTGATCCAGGGCCATGGCGCGGACGATCATCGTGATGGTCTGGTTACCAGAGTTGCCACCAATACCCGCAACGATCGGCATCAACGCAGCCAACGCCACCAGCTTTTCAATCGAACCTTCGAACAACCCGATCACTCGCGAAGCAACGAACGCGGTAATCAGGTTGATTGCCAGCCACGCCCAACGGTTGCGGAACGAACGCCAGACCGAGGCAAAAATATCTTCCTCTTCACGCAGACCCGCCATGTTGAGGACTTCGCTCTCGCTTTCCTCACGGATCAGGTCAACCATTTCGTCGATGGTCAGACGGCCGATCAGGCGCTCGCTCTTGTCCACCACCGGGGCGGATACCAGGTCATAACGCTCGAAAGCCTGCGCTGCATCGTAGGCATCTTCCTCGGGCTGGAAGGAGAC
>Ga0182747_1001486_pt1 | contig 18142 bp, 19 predicted proteins | sample eDN3rd30CBELigBY_FD_128526 | JGI IMG/M metagenome (GOLD analysis project Ga0182747, IMG submission 128526) | Enriched backyard soil microbial communities from Emeryville, California, USA - eDNA 3rd pass 30_C BE-Lig BY (version 2) (version 2) | ecosystem: Environmental > Terrestrial > Soil >...
GTATGTCAAATATGAAAAATATTCAATTTGAATCAGTTAGCTATGAGCAATGGAAAGAACAGGCAGTCAAAGCATTAAAGGGAAAGCCATTTGAATCTCTTTTCACTAACACAATAGAGGGGATTACTCTTGAACCTTTATATACGCAAGAATCATTAATAGAAAAATTAGGAGAGAATTTAGAAAAACAAATTTCTACCATTCGCTCTTTAAAATCTAGCAATGACTTTTCATGTGCCCAACAAGTTTTTGGAGAAACTGAAGAACAGTTTTTGAAGAATCTATCTGAGGGAAAAGAACGAGGAAACACCATTTTAACAATTGATAGCAGACTTCCATTTGAATGGTCAGAAAATCTTCTTGCTAAACTATCAGAAGAGATGGCAAACAATGAGTTTAAATTAATTATTCAAAACTCTTCTGACACCCTTTTATCCGTATTTGAAAAGATTGAAGAAAGTAATCGTGATAGTGTTAAAGGATATATCATCTCAGAAGAACCAATCGAATTAAAAGAATATCCAAATGTACGTACAATTTGTGCTAATACATTACCTTATCATTATGAAGGGGCAAATGCTATACAGGAATTAGCCTTAACATTAGCGATTGCTCACAAATATGTAAATGAAAATAATTTCGAAAACTTTGCAAATAAATTTTTCGTAAACTTTGCAATTGATACACAATTCTTTTCAGAGATTGCAAAATTACGTGCAATAAAAATATTATGGAAAGCATTTTCATCTGCTTACGGAGTATCTGCAAACTTTGCACTGCCAATTGTGGCAGAAACCTCTTTAAGAAGTTATTCGAAGCTAGATATCTATGTAAATCTTCTTCGTGCAGGTAACGAAGCATTTTCGGCTCTAATTGGTGGGGCTGATGTATTTACTGTTCATCCACACGATGTATTAACTAAACCTACTGATCAATCCATTCGAATTGCCCGAAATGTACTTTTAGTATTAAAAGAAGAATCTTTCGTTCAAAATATGGTCGATCCATCAGGTGGCTCGTATTTCATTGAAACTTTAACAAGTGAATATGTCGAAAAGGCTTGGGAACTATTTTTAGAAATTGAAGAAGCCGGAGGAATTGATGCTTTTAAACAATCTGGGAAACTTCAAACGTTACTAGAGGAAGTCAATTCAAGTCGTAAAGATGCATTTGCAACAAGAAAACAATCCTTAATAGGTACAAATATCTATGCAAATCCAGTTGATGAGCTCGCTACTGAAACAAACCCATTATTTGCTAATGTGAAACGCTATGCAACACCATTTGAGGAGTTGCGAAAAACGTATACAGAAATTCAACCGAAGATTGCCATTTTAACTTTTGGTCAACTCAAAAACTTTAAAGCGCGTGCGGATTTTGTTTCCGGTTTCTTTTCAACTGCAGGTGTTACTTGTGAACAATCTGGAGAAATTGATACAGTGGAAGCAGCTAAGGAGTGGTTAACAAATAGTAGTTATGATTATGTGATCTTTGCTTCATCTGATGACGACACAAAAGCAATTGTACCTGAACTTTTAGCAAGTAAACCAGAAGGCTTACTATTTGATGTAGCAGGTAGATTTAAAGAAGAAGCTGGAGATTGGATAGAACAGGGATTAAATGGTTTTATTTACTCTGGCCAAAACGTTATTGAGAAACTAAATTCAATTGCTGAAAGTTTGAAGGGGGTACGATCATGAGTACAAATTTCAAGGCTGTAAATATTGGCCAACTATTAATTGATGAAAAACTAACTCCATCAAGCAATATCATGACCAACGAAGGTATTGAAGTAAAAGAGTTTTACGTTAAAGAAGATATAAATGAAGCGAAACATTTAAATGACAGTGCAGGTATAGCACCAAATACGCGCGGCCCTTATCCAACAATGTACGTAGCAAGACCATGGACGGTTCGTCAATATGCAGGCTTTTCAACAGCAGAAGAATCCAATGCATTTTATCGTAGAAATTTAGCGATGGGTCAAAAAGGATTGTCTGTAGCATTCGACTTGGCTACTCACCGTGGATACGATTCTGATCATCCTCGTGTAAAAGGTGATGTAGGGAAAGCTGGTGTTGCTATCGACTCCATTGAAGATATGAAAATATTATTTGATGGAATTCCATTGGATCAAATGTCCGTATCGATGACAATGAACGGTGCTGTTCTACCAATTATGGCGTTTTATATTGTAGCTGCGGAAGAACAAGGTGTAACACCTGAAAAGCTAGCTGGGACAATTCAAAACGACATTTTAAAAGAATACATGGTTCGTAACACATATATTTATCCACCTGCTATGTCTATGAAAATCATTGCAGATATTTTTGAATACACTAGTAAATTTATGCCGAAATTTAATTCCATTTCGATTTCTGGTTATCATATACAAGAAGCTGGGGCAACAGCGGATATTGAATTAGCTTACACACTCGCAGACGGATTAGAGTATGTACGTACTGGCCTTAAGGCAGGAATCGATATTGATTCATTCGCACCTCGTTTATCATTCTTCTGGGGTATTGGAATGAATTATTACATGGAAGTTGCTAAAATGCGTGCAGCGCGTCGTATTTGGGCACAAATGATGAGTACATTTAATCCGAAAAATCCAAAGTCTCTAGCTTTACGTACGCACTCACAAACTTCTGGTTGGTCATTAACTGAACAAGATCCATTTAACAATGTGACACGCACATTAATTGAAGCCAATGCAGCTGCTATGGGTCATACACAATCACTTCATACAAATGCATTAGATGAAGCAATCGCTTTACCAACAGATTTCTCTGCACGTATCGCACGAAATACTCAATTGTTCCTGCAAGAAGAAACAGGAATGACGAAAGTAATTGATCCATGGGGTGGTTCTTACTATGTTGAAAAATTAACAGAAGAATTAACCGAAAAAGCATGGGCATTAATCGAGGAAATTGAAGAACTAGGCGGTATGGCAAAAGCGATTGAGACTGGACTTCCAAAAATGAAAATTGAAGAAGCAGCAGCAAAACGCCAAGCTAAAATTGATTCGAAAGCAGAAACGATTATTGGGGTAAATAAATATCGACTTGATGAAGAAGAGCCAATCGAAATTTTAAATATCGATAATACAATCGTTAGACAAAAACAAATCGATCGTCTGGACAAAATGAAATCCGAAAGAAATGAAGAAGAAGTGCAACAACTTTTAGCGCGTTTAACACGTGCTGCTGAAACAGGCGAGGAGAATCTACTAGCGGTAGCAGTAGATGCAGCAAGAGCTCGTGCTTCATTAGGAGAAATTTCTGATGCTATTGAAAAAGTATCAGGTCGCCATAAAGCAGTAATTCGTTCAATTTCGGGTGTATACTCTTCAAACTTCTCTGATTCAGAACTGATTACAGAAGTGAAACAGATGACTGAGGAATTCTTAGAGAACGAAGGAAGACGTCCTCGAATTTTAATTGCAAAAATGGGTCAAGATGGTCATGACCGCGGTGCTAAAGTAGTAGCTACAGGTTATGCTGACCTAGGATTTGATGTAGATATTTCACCATTATTTATGACGCCAGAAGAAGCAGCGCAAATGGCTGTAGAAAATGATGTTCACTGTGTAGGAGTATCTTCGCTAGCGGCTGGTCACAAAACGTTAGTACCAGAATTAATTGCAGAGCTGAAGAAATTAGGTCGTGAAGATATTATTGTCATTGTTGGCGGTGTAATTCCTGCTCAAGATTATGAATTCTTATACGAATCTGGAGCTGTTGCTATTTTCGGACCAGGTACAGTTATACCAGTTGCTGCTATTAAAATAATTGAAGAGGTTTATAAACGTTTAGGCTACGAGGAAGTGTCTGAATAATGGTCGAAAACAATGGGAAAGAAGAGAGTGCTTTATTTGTCATGGAGGGTGTAAAAGGCGGACATGATGGAGTACAGAGCATTACACCCAAAAAGTTTCGTAAAAAAACAGATGACAAGCTTGATATCCCGAAATTAGCAGATGAGATTCGTTCTGGAAATCGAATCGCGTTATCACGTGCCATCACCCTCATCGAAAGTGCAAACAGTACCCATAAGGAACAAGCTCAAAAGCTATTACAGGAACTACTACCTCATACTGGGCAAAGTATTCGTATCGGGATTACTGGTGTACCTGGAGCAGGGAAAAGCACATTTATTGAAAGTTTTGGCACGATGCTTTGTGAGATGGGAAAAAAAGTTGCAGTTCTTGCCATTGACCCAAGTTCATCCATTTCTGGCGGAAGTATTCTAGGAGATAAAACCCGTATGGAAAAGCTTAGTCGTACCTCAAATGCCTTTGTGCGACCATCTCCAAGCGCTGGTACACTGGGTGGTGTCCATAAAAAATCGAGAGAAACGATGTTACTCTGTGAAGCTGCTGGATTCGATGTAATCCTTATTGAAACGGTAGGAGTTGGTCAAAGTGAAACGTATGTAAGAGGGATGGTAGACTTCTTCCTATTACTTGTTCTAACTGGGGCAGGCGACGAACTACAAGGAATGAAAAAGGGAATAATGGAATTAGCTGATGGTATCATAGTCCATAAAAGTGATGGAGATAATGTAATTCGGGCAAAAAAGACTGTTCGAGAATATAAACAAATTCTCCATTTCTTACAGCCAGCAACACCTGGTTGGATGAGTACATCGCTTGCAGTTTCTTCCGTTACTAAAACCGGCTTAAAGGATACTTGGGAAATGATCTGTAAGTTTGAAAAGACTGTAAAAACATCAACTTATTGGGATCAAAGAAGACTACAACAAACACAAGATTGGTTCCATTCCATGATAAAAGACCATTTAATAGAATCTTTTTATAATGATAAAGCTCGTAAAAATCTCATAAAATCTTTAGAAGAATCGATTTTGCAGGGTGAATTGACTGTAACTCAAGGAGTAAAAAGTTTATTTGAAAAGGACAATAAATTTACCTCCTTAGAATAAGTCTTTTCTACTCAACATCATTTCTATCTGTGATAAAATAGGTATTTGAAAAGGAGTGAAATTAAATGAATATGGATTACGATTTATTCATGCAAGAAATTACTAGAACTGCACGTTCAGAAATGGAAGCTGCTGGTTACGAACAATTACGTACACCTGAGGAAGTAGAGGAAGCTTTTGCACGCCCTGGTACAACGTTAGTTATGGTTAACTCTGTATGTGGTTGTGCTGGTGGGATTGCACGTCCTGCAGCAGTAAATGCAGTACATTACGATAAAAGACCAGAACATTTAGTAACAGTATTTGCTGGACAAGACAAAGAAGCTACTGCTGCTGCTCGTTACATGTTCGGTGAAGACCATATTCCTTCATCACCATCATTTGTATTATTAAAAGATGGTAAAGTAGTTGCGGATATTGGACGTCATGAAATTGAAGGACATGATCCAATGTCAGTTATTACAAATTTACAAGCAAACTTTGAAGAGTATTGCGAAGAAGTATAATAATCAATTGTCCTTAAGTGGTGCTCACTTAAGGACAATTCTTCATTTACATAACAATCTACTAATAATTACTATACATATGAAACAATTGATGCTTTTCAAAGGGAGGAAATCGATATAAAACCATTTCGAATCGGTTATCGAACAATCAAAACAGCAATAGGCGTAGCATTATCAATCGCAATTGCGAATGTCCTTGGTTTGCATTTTTTCTCTTCAGCAGCTATTCTAACCATCCTCTGTATTCAAACAACGAAAAAGAAATCATTACATGCTGTTTATACTCGATTTGTTGCTAGCTTAGTTGGAATGCTCTATTCTTTCATTGCTTTCGAAACTTTTGGATACAATCCATTTGTTCTTGTTATTATGGTCTTACTTTTTATCCCTTCTATTGTATCCATTAAGGTTGAGGCAGGATTTGTTTCAAGTGCTGTCATTATGATGCACATATACTCAGAAGCAAATTTTACGCTTTCGTTATTTTTTAATGAACTGGGATTAATGATGGTAGGTTTTGGAGTTGCACTCCTCGTCAATATGTACATGGGTGATTTCCAAAAGCAAATGGACCATTATCGTCTACAAATTGAAGAGTTGTACAGAAAGATATTCTCAGAAATAGCAAAGTATTTGGAAAACGGCGATACGAACTGGGATGGAAAAGAGTTAATCGAGGCGGATCAAATATTAAATAAGGCAAAATCATTGGCATTTATAGATGTTGAAAACCATATTACACGAAAAGAAAACGAATTCTACGTCTATTTTGATATGAGAGAAAGACAGCTTGAAATTATTGAAAGAGTGTTGCCGAAAATTACTACTTTACCAGTAATGGTACAGCAAGCACAATTGGTAGCAGATTTTATGAGGGATTTAAGCCAAAATGTACATTCTGGAAATACAGCTCGTTCATTTAGAGATAAGTTAGAGATTGTAAAAGAAGAATTTGCCGATATGCCATTACCAGAATCACATGAAAAATTTCTTGCAATGGCTTCGTTGTATCAGTTCATTGAGGAAATGGATGAATATTTAGTAATAAAACAATCCTTTAAAGGATTAAATGTAAATAGATAAGGCGATTACATTGATTGTAATCGCTTTTTTCATTAATTAAACATTGCTAGTCCAAATGCAAATGTAGAAATGACCATAATAGCAATCATAATATACACAATTATTTTACGAAAATTTTTATTGCTCATCTTAATCTCGCTCCTTTTTATCATAATAATAGTTTAACAAATCTGAAAAAATTCTCAAGTACGTAGCGCGAATCTTTTAAATTATGTAAAATAAGATAAAGAGGGGTGTTTATATGGAAAAAATCGATCATATAGGAATAGCCGTAAATAATCTAGATGAAAGAATTACATATTATACTGAAACTCTAGGTTTAAAACTATTAAAAATTGAAGAAGTGCCTTCGCAAAATGTTCGTGTTGCATTTATTGATGCTGGAAATGTTCATATTGAACTACTAGAACCGTTAAGTGATGAGGGTGCAATATATAATCATATCCAAAAACGTGGAGAGGGCATTCAGCATATTGCCTTTAAAGTACCTGATATTTATGAAAAAATGTCAGAATTGCGCGAAAAGGGTGTTCGCCTTCTTTCAGAGGAACCAGTTCCTGGTGCTGGAGGCTCCAAAGCAGCATTTTTACATCCAAAAGATTCATTCGGTGTTTTATATGAGTTATATGAAAAAAGTGATAAAGGGGAATAGTTGATATGGATATGTTTGATAAAATTAACGAATTATACGACCGTAAGCGAGAAATCGAACTTGGCGGTGGCGATAAACGTATTGAAAAACAACATCAAAAAGGAAAATTAACTGCTAGAGAACGTATTGATTTGTTGCTTGATGCTGGAACATTCGTAGAAATTAACCCGTTTATTACTCATAGAACAACTGACTTTGGTATGGACAAGCAAAACGGACCTGGAGATGGTGTTGTTACAGGATTCGGAAAAATCAATGGTCGAAATGTTTACCTATTTGCACAAGACTTTACTGTATTCGGTGGGGCATTAGGGGAAATGCATGCGAAGAAGATAGCAGCAGTGATGGATTTAGCCGCAAAAAATGGTACACCTTTTATCGGCATTAATGATTCTGGTGGTGCTCGCATTCAAGAAGGAGTATTATCTTTAGATGGATATGGACAAATCTTCTATCGAAATTCAATTTATTCAGGAGTTATTCCTCAAATCTCTGTTATTATGGGACCATCTGCTGGTGGCGCAGTTTATTCCCCAGCAATTACAGACTTTATCCTAATGGTAGACAAAACATCACAAATGTTTATCACAGGACCAAAAGTAATTGAGACAGTAACAGGTGAGAAAATTTCTTCTGAAGATTTAGGTGGATCAAAGGTTCATAACACTATTAGTGGTAATGCACATTTCCGTGCACCAAATGAAGAAGAATCTATTAAACAAATTCAAAGATTATTAAGTTACCTTCCACAAAATAATAAGGAAAAAACACCAAAGGTTCCACGTCCGGAAGGTGACGATTATCGTCCAGATATTATTGACTATGTGCCAATTGAACCTACTAAACCATATGATGTTCGTAAAGTTGTAGAGCAAGTAGTTGACGAAGGCTCGTTTATGGAAGTGCATTCTGAATTCGCCAAAAACATCGTCGTTGGGTTTGCTAGAATTGCTGGGGAATCTGTAGGCCTAGTATGTAATCAACCTAAAGCTTTAGCAGGTGGTTTAGATATTGATTCTTCAGATAAAGCAGCTCGTTTCATCCGTACTTGTGATTCATTTAACATTCCGATTATTACGTTTGAAGATGTATCTGGTTTCTTCCCTGGTGTAAAACAAGAACACGGTGGAATTATTCGACATGGAGCAAAAATTTTATATGCTTATTCAGAAGCGACAGTACCGAAAATTACAGTGATTCTACGTAAAGCATACGGTGGGGCATATGTTGCATTAAACTCTAAATCAATCGGTGCGGACTTAGTATTTGCTTGGCCAAATGCTGAGATTGCAGTAATGGGTGCAGCAGGTGCAGCAAACATAATATTTGCTAATGAAATTGCAAATTCACCTGATCCTGAAAGCACACGTGCAGCAAAAATTGAAGAATATAAAGAGAAATTTGCTAATCCTTACGTTGCAGCTTCTCGTGGTATGGTTGATGATGTCATTGATCCTCGTGAAACAAGAATTAAACTAATCCAATCATTAGACATGTTATCAAATAAAGAAGAAACAAGACCTGCGAAAAAACATGGAAATATTCCATTATAAGAAATAAGCAATACAACAATATAAAAAGTGAGAAAAACCAAGAACGCAAATTATGCATTCTTGGTTTTTCCATGATAGGAATTGTTATTTATTTCTGTTCTGGGTTTGGTTTTGTATCTTCGTCTAACACAAATTCCTCTTTAACATCATCTACAATATTTTTTGTTCCATCTTTAAACTCTTTAATCGTTTGTCCAGCAGCACGACCAAGCTGCGGTAATTTTGAAGGACCAAAAATAATTAATGCAATGACTAGTATGATAACTAACCCTGGAACTCCAATAGATTGTAACATTATATACCTCTCCTTTTTTCTGCTACTCGATCTTCATTCTTTTAAAGTTCTATGTGTGTTTTTTTTGAAACAACTAACTGATTTCTAAGAATAGGGATATGGAATTATGATCAATAAGTCGGATTCACTTTCTGATGTTGAATATATTTCCACAACTACTCTTATTAACAAGTATGCTACTACACCTATTCTTCTTAATCATAGTTGCTTAACTATTATTTGAAATGACCTATTAATCATTTAGAAACTTAAGACTTGTTCATGTGGAAATATTGTTTTTATGGAAATACAAGCGTAAAATGATAAGAAAATACAAGTATTAAAGGAGTTTTTATAGTGAATAGTCGCTTAGTAGAGGAATTTTTAGAATTAGTACAAATAGATTCCGAGACAAAACATGAAGAAAAAATTGCACCTGTTATTATTAAAAAGCTAGAAGAAATGGGATTTGACGTATATCAAGATGATGCACATACAAGAAATGGACATGGTGCTGGAAATATTATTGCAACATTAAATGGTTCCCTAGATGTAGAACCAATTTACTTTACAGTTCATATGGATACTGTTGTTCCAGGTATTGGTATTAAACCTCAAATAAAAGAAGATGGTTATATATATTCAGATGGTACAACGATTTTAGGTGCTGACGATAAAGCAGGGATGGCTGCATTATTTGAAATGGCAAAACGCCTAAAAGAACAAAATATTGAGCACGGTACAATACAATTTATCATCACTGCTGGTGAAGAGTCTGGTTTAGTGGGAGCAAAAGAGCTTGAACCTGAAAAAATTATAGCAAAATACGGCTTCGCAGTTGATAGTGATGGTAAAGTAGGTGGAATCGTAACAGGAGCTCCATACCAAGCAAAACTGAATGTCAAAATTCTTGGTAAAACAGCACATGCTGGTGTAGCGCCAGAAAAAGGCATTTCTGCAATTACGTTAGCTTCAAAAGCTATTGCTAAAATGAATTTAGGTAGAATTGACGAAGTAACAACTGCCAACATTGGACGTTTTGAAGGTGGAAAAGCCACAAATATTGTTTGCGATGAAGTCCACATTTTAGCCGAAGCACGTTCTATTGTTGAGGAAAAACTTAATACTCAAGTTCAACATATGAAAGAAACATTTGAAACCGTTGCCGAACAAAATGGTGGTAGAGCAGAAGTTGAAGTTAAATTAATGTATCCAGGTTTTTCTGTAACAGAAGAGGATAAAGTAGTACAAATTGCAATGGCTGCTGTAAATAATATTGGTAGACAACCGAATCTAGGTGTTTCGGGTGGCGGTAGTGATGCTAATGTTATTTCTGGATTTGGAATTCCTACTGTAAACTTGTCTGTTGGATATGAAGAAATCCATACAACGAATGAACGCATGCCAATTGAGGAATTAGAAAAACTAGCAGATTTACTAGTTGAAATAGTAAAATGTTCTGCTAAATAAATAGAGGTGGCTACAAAATGTCATTTGAACAATCAATCGTTTTTCGTTCTAGAACGGAAGAATACGCAGTTCCAGTAGATCAGGTAGTTTCCATTGAAAAAATAGAACGAATTACACCTGTACCACACTTACCTAACTATTTATTAGGATTTACTCGTGTTCGCGGAGAACTAATTCCAGTATTAGATTTTGGAATCATTTTATATAATACGCCGAGTTCTAAAGACACTTCCAAAATGGTCGTACTAAACACAAATGTTGTAAACTATGGTCTTGTTGTCGATGAAGCAAAGGAAATCCTACACTTTAATGACAATGAATTGGCTCAAGTCGGGTTAGTGAATTATGCTAAAACACAATATTTTACGGCAATTGCGAACTTAGAAAATCGAATGATTACTTGCGTAGAACCGAATATATTAGTGAATTCATTGGAAGGTATTCGTGAAATATTAGAGTATTTAAGAAGCTTGCTAGAAAATGAAAACGAAATAAATGCATAAGTAAACGGCTAGAATTTACCATTATTCATTGGTGAATTCTGGCTTTTCTTTTATAATTGAAATAGTAGCGAATTAGAATATGAGGTGATAATCTTGACAAACCCTTACAGACCGGTAATAGAGTTATCTAAAACGAGATTGGAAAAGGTTTTAGACTTCATTGGTTGCGGAATTTTTCTTTTATCATTGATTTATACTGTATTCAATTGGACACTTCTCCCCGATCAAATTCCAGGGCATTTTAATGGAGTAGGCGAGGTAGATCGTTGGGGATCAAAATACGAGATTATCATATTGCCAATTATTGGGCTGTTTATTTTTGTATTAATGTCTTTATTAGAAAAGGCGCCTCATATGCATAATTATCCTAAACGGATTAATGAATTCAATGTGCAACAATTCTATTTAAATAGTAGGATTACATTAAACATGACAAAAAATAGTTGCCTAGTTATTTTTGCCGTTTTAATTGTACAAATTGTGCGAGTGGCAAAGGGAGAAATCCAATCTCTTGGAGGATGGTTTCTGCCAGTGTTTCTTTTATTAATATTTATTCCAATGATCGTTGGTATATATAGAAGTTCCAAAATAAAATAATTCATTTTAATAAATAGCGTTGGTGTCTTTCTTTAGGAGTGATTGTACTTGAAAAATTGGCTAGTTGTATTTTTAGGTGGTTCAACGGGAGCAACATTACGATTCTTTGTACAGTCGCTTTCAAATACGTCTATCATGTTATGGTTTGTGAATATACTTGGAAGCTTTTTATTAGGTTGTTTAAACGGTATTTTCATCAAAAGGAATCATGAATCTTTAAAATTATTTTTAACAACTGGAATGCTTGGAGCGTTTACTACCTTCTCAACCTTTTCACAGAGCTGGTTTATGTTAATAAAAGAGAATTTTGTTTTAGGGATTATTTATGGAATAAGTATGACCATTTGCTGTTATATATCTGCATTTATTGGTTATCGATTGATGAAGGGTGAACGATTATGGAATGGCTCATGATTGCTATTGGTGGTGGCATTGGTGCAACAGTGAGATATGCTGTTATTAAATTAATCACTAAACTTCTTTACCCTTCTTATTACGCTACTGCATGCGTTAATATAGTTGGCTCTTTTTTACTTGGATTAGTAATACAAAACTTGCATACTGAAATCCTTCTATTATTCTTTGCAATAGGGATATTAGGTGCCTTCACAACCTTTTCGACCTTTGCCTTTGATCTTGTACTTCTGTCGAATGAAGGACAGAAAAGAAAGTCAATCATTTATTTAACAGTTAATTTGGTTGGGGGAATCCTTTTATTTGCAATCGGTTATTATATCTAAATGACATATTAATGGCATACCCTATCGAGATATTGCAAGAACAATTGAGCTGTTAGCAAAAAAAGTAGCACCAAAAATAAGTAAAGAATTAAATAAAATTGACAAAAAGGGAGCGTTCAAATTAATTTGAATCGCTCCTTACTCTTGTAATAAAAATAATCTATATAAAATCCATGTAAATTATCCATTTCTTTGTTAATATTGGTAATGTATTATTAAATTATAGTACTCAATATTAATAAATGTAATGTAAGAGGTAATAAATGTGGAAAATCCCGTAAGAACACAATTGTTTGAACAAATCGATGAACAATATAAAAAATTTCAAGCAAATATTATACCAAATGAAACAAATATACTAGGCGTTCGTCTTCCTATCTTAAGAAAAATGGCAAAAGAAATTGCAAAAAGTGACTGGAAAGAATTCGTCATGAATACTAGTGAGGATTATTTTGAAGAAGTGATGTTAAAAGGCATAGTCATTGGCTATGCAAAAATGGAAATGGATGAAAGACTTAAATGGATAGAATGGTTTGTTCCTAAAATTTCAAATTGGTCTATTTGTGATAGTTTTTGTTCAAGCTTAAAAATTGCCGATAAAGACAAGAAAAAAGTATGGGATTTTGTTATGCCATACTTAAATTCAAGTAATGAGTATGAAGTGCGATTTGGAATTGTAATGTTATTAAACTTTTTTGTAGAAAAAGAGTATGTGGTAATGGTACTTCGATTATTTAATAGTATCAAACACGAAGGTTATTACTCAAAGATGGCGGTTTCGTGGGCAATATCAGTTTGTTTTATCCACTTTCCATGTAAAACAATGAAATTTCTTAACGACAATGATCTAGATGAATTTACGTTTAATAAAGCATTACAAAAAATAATTGAATCAAATCGAGTTGACCAAGAGACAAAAAATGCTATTCGTAAAATGAAACACAAATCTGGTTAATTCTTATTTCTTATAGGAGATTCCCTCAAGTTGGAGCAATCTTTCCTTTACAGGTAAACCGCCACTGTACCCCGTAAGTGAACCGTCTTTACCAAGAACGCGATGACAAGGGATGATAATTGCAATTGGATTGGCACCAATTGCAGTCCCAACAGCTCGAACTGCTTTTGGATTTCCAACTTTCTTTGCAATATCCGAATAGCATACTGTTTTTCCATAAGGAATTGTACATAATGTGTTCCATACATCAATTTGAAAAGAAGTCCCTCTTAAATCAAAAGTTTGAGTGAATTCATTTTTGTCTCCGTCAATATACTTCATTAATTCATTAGCAAAAGGGTCAAGTTTTTCTTTGCTTTCAGTTAGTATTACTCGGCTCATTTTCTTATTAACCCACTTTTCTAACTCTTCAATTGGTTCGTTTTGCGATCCTACATAACATAATCCATTTTCCGTTGCTGCAATAACCATAGACCATTCTTTATAATTAAATAATGTAAAATAAACTGTTTCAATTTTTGACAAGGTATTTACCTCCATTTTCTCAATCTTAACACGATTTGATGTAATTCTAACATTAAATTCTTAACTTCAAAATTGGGTAAAATAAATTTGATATAATTTATTGATGATCGTTCTGTTCAATTTGAACAAGTGCGATTATTATTTCATAACATAACGTCAATTTATTGAATTTATTGTACATACAAGGGAATTATGTTAATAGTTTTATGTATTTTACTAGTCAGGAGATCTTAAAGTGAAAGAAAATAACAAAACACCGTCAATTTTTAGACAAGCAATTAGCGTCAATAAAAAGCCATTTCCATGGTTGAAGGCCTTTTTAGCCGGACTTGCAGCTGGACTTCCAATTATACTATTTAGTTTACTATTTGGAAGATTTGACTACGGTCTAATTGCTGGGTTAGGTGGATTTACTTTTCTTTATGTATTTCCAATTCCTTATGCACAATTAGCGAAGAAGCTAATTTGGGTAGTATTGTCCATTACGACTTGTGTATTTCTAGGTACTGTTCTAGCTCCTTATCCAATAACAACAGCGATTTTGATGGGGTTAATAGGGGCTATTGCCATATTTATATTTGGTGCATTTCGACTTATTGGACCATCAGCACTATTTTTTGTCCTGGTCTTTGCGATGACATCTGGTATGCCTATTGAACCTGAGGAAGCTTTTGTTAGAGCTGGATTAGCTTTTTCGGGAGGGGTATTATCGTTTATCATAGCGATGAGTGGTTGGTTTTTTAACCCTTATGGACCAGAAAAAAATATGGTCAAAAGAACATATCTTGCGCTAGCTAATTTTGTTGAATCCATTGGAACTGGACATGAAAATAATCAACAACAGCAAATGATTACCACCTTAAAAGAAGCAAGTCAGATTCTTACATCAGGTTTTGTATCGTGGAGAAGAACAGATTTTTTCAATCATCTATATGTTTTAAACAATTATGCAAATAAAATATTTTTATTCGTTGTAGAAAATTTCCAAGATCATAAGGAACAACTACCTAAGGCAATTAGTGAATCGTTAAAAACGATTGCTCAACTTATTGACTCAAATAACATTCAAGATGCTGCAACAGAAGTATTATCACATCCAGAAACGATGGATGAAAAAGTTGCATTATTGTTCATGGAGATTAACGACGCAAAAAAAAGTTTAACGGATTCAAGTGTAAATCTTAAGGACCAAATAAACATTACAACACCTTCTGCAACAAAAATCATCCTCGGTGCTTTAGATAAAAACTCAATCATTTTAATAAACGCCTTACGATTCGGATTGTTTACAACTTTAGCAGCCATTATTGCTTATGAATTTGAATTTAATCGTTCATTTTGGGTGCCATTATCATGTGTTGCTGTTATGGCAGGTTCTACAGTTGTAGCTACATTTCATCGGGCAATACAGCGAAGTATTGGAACAATTTTTGGCATTCTTATTGCTAGTTTAATTTTAACTTTGCATCCAACTGGTTTTGTTGTAGCTATATTTGTTTTCATCTTAACTTTTATTACGGAATTATTTATTGTAAAAAATTATGGTTTAGCTGCTTTATTTTTCACACCCAATGCGCTCATTATGGCCGAAAGTGGCAATCCAGGGGAATACAGCTTCTTATTTTTTGCTTCAGCTAGATTAATCGACGTGGCAATTGGGATTGCAATAGGGCTAATTGGCGTTTGGTTTGTTGGTAGAAAATCAGCATCAAGTAGATTACCACACTTAATTTCAAAAACGATTCGTAGCCAGGCCCAGGTATTCTATGTATTATTTTCAAATCAAGAATTTCATCCGAACGAAGGGAAAAATATTGAATTCAATAAAATGGAAACGAATATTTCAAATTTGAAAACGGTCTATGATACTGCAATTGGAGAAATTCCTAGAGATGACCGAGCACTTGGATATTATTGGCCAATTATCTATACAATTGAAGAGCTAGGCTTTTTGTTAGATCAATGTCTAAGATTAAAATCAAGAGTCAATTTAGATGATCAAAAGCTTGCTCAATATTTATATGTATTTGAAATGTTGGCAAATGCAGTAGATCGAAGAATTAGTGTCACTATGAAAAACATTCCTGAAATTACAGGGTTTCAGAGTATACAAGAGGCAATTGATGAATTGCAAAAATATTTACAACAAAAAATTTAGTTAGAAAAACCTCGTGATATTCACGGGGTTTCTTATGTTTTAATGCCTAAAAACCAAACAATTTCGTCCTTCCAATACTTACTTCTTTAATAGTGAATAATCGTGATTCGTAATGGTGAAAGTATAAATGGAGTGTGATGCTAATTAATCGTGTTCTTAAGACTGATTTTAAATATTAACTCATATTTATATCGCTTATTAAACAGTAGATAATGAAATATTAGCGGAACATGTCGGTTTAAGGTTGATTGAAAAAACAAGTAAAAGTAATATATCAAACAAAAGATGGAGGAAAAGAAATGTTAAAAATCGGTATCATATTAGGGAGTACTCGTGAAGGTCGTGTAAGTCCACAAGTTGGTGAATGGGTGAAAGGTATTGCCGATGGTCGCGGTGACGCTTCTTATGAAATTATCGATATCGCGAATTTCAAACTACCATTTTTAGGTGAACCAGGTGGGGATACATCCGGCGTAGCAGCATGGTCTCAACAAGTAGCTAGTTGTGATGGATTTGTATTCATCGTTTCAGAATACAACCATAGTATTTCTGGAGCATTAAAGAATGCATTAGATTTCCTACGTGAGGAATGGAATAATAAAGCAGCTGGTATCGTTAGTTATGGATCTGTTGGTGGAGCTCGTGCAGCTGAGCATTTAAGAGGTATTCTTGGTGAATTGTTAGTTGCGGATGTTCGTGTACATCCTGCATTATCTTTATTTACAGATTTCGAAAACGGAAATGTATTTAAACCAAAAGATATCCAAACACAATCTGTAAATGATATGCTTGACCAATTGATATCTTGGAGCACAGCTTTAAAAACAATTCGTTAAAAAAATTATTCTGATGAGACTTAGCAGGTAATGAAATATGCCTGGTAAGTCTTTTTTTCTATATTAACAATCTCTTGAATACATTAAGAATATTAATACTATATTAAATTTGTAGTCATTATTTTCCTATGCAACGGAAATCATGTAAAATAACAATAGTGAAGATTGATACAAGGAGTATGTTAAATGACAGAAAAAAAGACTTCAGCAAAAAAAGAGTTGTTCTCTTGGGTATTTGCGATTATATTTGGCGTTATCGTTGCCTTCGTTTGTCGAGAATACATTTTTTCACCTGTAGTTGTTAAAGGTGCCTCAATGATTCCAACGTATGAAGATAAGGATGTCATTATTGTAAGTAAAATGAGTAATATTGATCGTTTTGACCAAGTAGTATTTAAAGCACCATATGAAGACGAGTTTTATATTAAACGAGTTATTGGGTTACCAGGCGATACGATTGAGATGAAAGATGATGTATTGATTGTTAATGGAAAAAAATACGATGAGCCATATGTAAATCGAGCAGGGGAAAACCCGTTACAAAATAGAATTACAGAAAACTTCACACTTGAAGAACTGACGGGTGAGAAAACTGTACCAGAGGGATTTATATTCGTTCTAGGTGATAATCGTTTAAAGAGTGCTGATAGTCGTCATTATGGGTTAATTCCAATTGACTCTATTTTAGGAGAATCTAAATTACGAATTTTTCCTTTTCAAAATATAAAATTGTTCTGATAAAGAGGTCGCTATATTTGTTTTGAAAATGAATACCTATGGGGATTTAGAAAATCCAGTCATCCTATTCCTTCATGGTGGAGGAGTAGGATGGCAGATGGTCGATAATTTTAGCATTACCAGTGTCAGAATTTAATAGAATTGTAGGCTCTTATTATTTTTAGTATTTGGAGTCTTTTCTTTTAGATAAGTATTGACTTATTAAAATATTATTTGTGCTCAATTAATTCTTATTATCCTTATATCAATGTACTTAAATGCCAACAAACAAAGTAAAAATAGAGGCGATTAATAATGATAAATATTGAACAAATGTCAGTGTTACGAAATAAAAAATATATCCTAAAAGATATTACATGGACGGTTCAGAAGGGGGAACATTGGTCCATTATCGGGTTAAATGGATCAGGTAAAACTACTTTACTGAATGTAATTAATGGGTATGTCTATCCTTATAAAGGTACTGTCAACATTCTTGGTAACCAGTTTGGAAAAACGAACCTACAAGAATTACGTAAAGAAATTGGGCTAGTTAGTTCATCGATCAAACATGAGTTCCAAAAAAATGAAAGTGTGTTAGCTGTTGTACTGAGTGGAAAATA
>Ga0182747_1001487_pt1 | contig 18140 bp, 13 predicted proteins | sample eDN3rd30CBELigBY_FD_128526 | JGI IMG/M metagenome (GOLD analysis project Ga0182747, IMG submission 128526) | Enriched backyard soil microbial communities from Emeryville, California, USA - eDNA 3rd pass 30_C BE-Lig BY (version 2) (version 2) | ecosystem: Environmental > Terrestrial > Soil >...
AAAGCGTGAGGCTGCCAAGAAGCGGCGTGCCCAGCCCGCCACTTCTTGGCATTCCCGCGCAGAGCCTGCCCTGCATAGGCGGGAGCGGAATTCATTCCGGCCGCATTGCGGGATGAGGCAGGGCTGGATTCCCACCCGCGCGGGAATGACGACGGGCGCGCGCATGACGGAACGCCGGAACGCACCGGGTAGTCAGAATCCGCTATCGGTCCACCCACCTCCCGGGGAGTATCCTCGACCGCGTCCAAGCGCCCGGCTCCATTCTCAATTTACCGCTCGTAAGCCGCGCTGCGGTTGCAGGGGAGGATCGCTCCAATGGCGTACTCGACCGCGGACATCCGCAATATCGCGTTGGTGGGACAGGCCGGCGCCGGCAAGACGCTGCTGGCCGAGAGCGTGCTGCTGCAGGCCGGCGTGATTCGCAGCCGCGGCAGCCGGGAACGCGGCACGCTGGTTTGCGATTTCGATCCGCAGGAGAAGCAGCTCGGCCACTCCCTCGACGCGGCCGTCGTCGGTTTCGAGACCCAGGGCTGCCACATCAACCTGATCGATACGCCCGGCTATCCCGATTTCCTGGGTCGCGCGCTGACGGTGCTGGAGGCGGTCGAGACCGCGGCCGTGGTCATCAGCGCCACGGCCGGCATCGAGCCCATGACCCAGCGCATGATGGAATTCGCGCGCGACCGCGAACTGTGTCGCCTGGTCATCATCGACAAGATCGACAGTCGCGATGCGCATCCGGAACGTGTGCTTGCCGAAGTGCGCGAGGCGTTCGGGCGCGAATGCCTGCCGCTGAATCTGCCCTGCGGCAAAGGCAGTGCCGTGGTCGATTGCTTCTTCAAGCCCGGCAGCGCCACGCCGGATTTCGCCAGCGTTGCGGCTGCGCACACCGAGATCATCGACCAGGTGGTCGAAGTCGACGAGGACCTGATGGCGCTGTACCTGGAGCAGGGCGAGGAGCTCTCACCCGAGCAGCTGCACGATCCATTCGAGCGGGCGTTGCGCGAAGGTCATCTGGTGCCGGTGTGTTTCGTCTCAGGCGAGACCGGCGCGGGCGTGCCCGAGCTGCTGGAGATCGTGGCACGGCTGATGCCGAATCCATTCGAGGGCAATCCGCCGCCCTTTCTCAAGGGCGTGGGCGAGCGTGCCGAGCGTGTCCGGGTCACGCCCGATGCCGACCGGCACGTCATTGCCCATGTGTTCAAAGTCGTCATCGACCCGTTCGTCGGCAAGCTCGGCGTGTTTCGCGTGCACCAGGGCACCGTGCGCAACGGCTCGCAGCTGTTCGTCGGCGACGCGCGCAAGCCATTCAAGGTGGCGCACCTATACAAGCTGCTCGGCAAGGAGCATGTCGAGGTGCCGCAGGCCATTCCGGGCGACATCTGCGCGGTGTCGAAGGTCGATGAGCTGCACTTCGATGCGGTGCTGCACGATTCGCACGACGAGGATCATTTCCATCTGAAGTCGATCACGTTTCCGCCGGCCATGGCTGGCCTGACGATCGAGCCGGAACGGCGCGGCGAGGAACAGAAGCTGTCGGATGCACTGCATCGACTGGTGGCGGAAGACCCCTGCGTGCGGGTCGAGCATCAGGCGAGCCTGAACGAGACGGTGCTGTATGGCATGGGCGATCTGCATCTGCGGGTGCTGCTCGAGCGCATGAAGGACCGCTATGGTGTGCACTGCAAGACGCACATTCCCAGCATCCCGTATCGCGAAACGATTACACGCCCGGCCGACGGGCACCATCGGCACAAGAAACAGACCGGCGGCGCCGGGCAGTTCGGCGAGGTGTTCCTGAGGGTCGAACCGCTGGATCGCGGTCAGGGCTTCGAGTTCGTCGATGAAGTCGTGGGCGGCGCGATTCCCTCGCAGTTCATTCCGGCGGTAGAGAAGGGCGTGCGCCAGGTGTTGCTGGAGGGCGCGATCGCCGGGTTTCCGCTACAGGACCTGCGCGTCATCGTCTACGACGGCAAGCATCACTCGGTGGACTCCAAGGAAGTGGCGTTCATCGCCGCCGGACGGCGAGCTTTTCATAAGGCCTTCCGCGAAGCCGGGCCGATCGTGCTCGAACCGGTAGTGCGGGTCGAAATCACCACCCCCAGCACCGCTACTGGAGACATCACAGGAGATCTCGCAACGCGCCGTGGCCGCATCAGCGGCAACAGCGCGTTGGGAGGACATAGAACACGCATCACTGCAGCGGTGCCGCTGGCGGAAATCAACGATTACCAGTCCCGCCTCAAATCCCTCACCGGCGGCGAAGGCACCTTCACCATGGAGCTGAGCCACTACGACCCCGTCCCGCCGCGCAAGCAGCAGGACCTGATGAAAGCGTTCAAGACGGTGGATGAGGAATAGGAAGGCCCTTACCCCTGCCCCTCTGCCTGCGGCAGAGGGGAAAGCAGAACTTCGCACTCCAAAGCGGAACGTCGCATCCGTAGCAGAAGCTGTCTTTGTTTCTTTTCCTTCACCTTTCCCTCCAGGGAGAAGTCGCGCGTCAGCGCGGGTGAGGGTGTGTTCTTCGGCGCAATTGCGCGTCAGCGCTACGAGCAGTCCCTCTGCCAGGAAGAGGGACTGCCCAGCGGGCAAGGATGTCAGGGCTTCCTGAAGCGGTACACGAACTGATCGGTCTGGTGCCGGATCGACGGATCGAACACCACCTTGCTGTGATCGTCGGCCGTGTTGCTGAACATGGGACTTTCGGCATCGAACACCAGGCCGGCCGCCTCGAACTCGCGCTTCACCACGGCCGGGTCGATGCGATGCAGGGCGTCGACGGTCTTGGCCGGATCTTCACCGGCATTCGCGACGTGATCGACGACCACGACCACGGCGCCGGACTTCAGCGCCGGCACCAGCTTCGCCAGCGACTGCGCGGGATCGGTGGGCGTCCAGTCCTTCGAGATCCAGTGCAGGTCGTGATACGACTGCACGAACAGGGCCGCGTCCAGGCTGTTCGGCGGCAGGTCGAGCTGTTCCGGCGGGCTGGTGATCTGCGTGACGTTCGGCAGTCGGTTGTCGACGTAGCGCAGCGCCACCTTCTCGCCGGCGTACTTGGCATAGGCCGGATTGTTGTACGCGATGACCTGGCCCTGCGGGCCGACGATGCTGGCCAGCAGCTCCGAGTAGTAGCCGCCGCCGGAGAGGTAATCGATGACATGCATCCCCGGCTGCACATTGAGGAAGCTCAGCACTTCGGGCGCCTTGCGCCAGGCGTCCTCTTCGGCGTCGCCGGTCAGGCGATTGGGGTTGCTCAGTGCGGCCTGAATCGCTGCGGTATCCGCGGCGGGTGCAGCCGCAGGTGCGGGAACCGCTGGATTTTCATCCGGAACGGCCGGCGTGGCGCTTTGCTGGGCGTTTTGTTGCGATTGCCCGCAGGCGGCGAGCGCGCAAGCAATGAGCAGGCTCGATACGGCGATGGAGAGTTTCATGGGAGCTCCCTGGTGCTTGTTGGATGAGCGGCCAAGGTTCAAAACTACTGATACGCCGGGCCAGAGCGCAAGGCGGGCGCGATGGCCAGAGCCGCCGGCGCGATCAAAAGCGATGATTGCGCGCGTCGCGATGCGTTCGATCAAGCCGCTGGAGCTTCCCCAGTCCGCCGTTGCCGTTCATCATCGGTGCGATGAAACGGATGGGATTCAGGCCACGCCGAGACCGGCCGCGCGACGCGCGCCCGGCTCGATTGGTGGCGAATACGACACGACGTGGGCCACGTAGTTTCTACAAGCGGCTGCTCGTTCCCGGAGCTTCGGTAGCCATCCTGGCGGCGACATGGGTCGGTGCGGTCGACGATGTCGGTTTCGAAGTCGAGCGCATCGATGGAGCGGGCTGGAGCGCGGAAAACATCGCGATTCGGCTCGATCTGCCGGCCAATGCGACGCGTGCGTCGGCGACCATTGCGCGAATACGGCTGGCCGCACAGGAACAGGAGCTGCGTGACGTACGCATCGAATGTCCGTCGGTGGAGATTTCAGCGGCCACGATTGCGTGTCGCGACGCCCGCATTGCCGGCAACCTGCCGTCGTTGGGAGTCCAGAGGTTGACGGGACGAGTCGTGTTCGGCCGCCACAGCGGCGCGCTCGATATCGAGCTTGGTGGTTTGCGCCTCGGCGAGGGTCTGGCGAAGGTCAAGGCCGGGATGAGCCAGTCCGGCTGGCATGCACGCCTCGACATGGATCGGGCTCAATTGGAGCCACTGCTGAAACTGGCGCACGCTCTGAAATTGCCGCTGCCGCAGCTCACTGCGAGCGGCGAAACGTCGTTGTCGTTGACCGCGGCCGGATCGCAGACTTCGCTGGGTGAAGCGCACATCGCCGCGAAGTTTGTCGATCTCACCGCCAACAATGAGGAAGGGAGTCTTGCCACCGACAAACTGTCGTTCTCCTTGCGCGCGGATGTTAGGCAGTCGGGAGGCGACTGGCTGTTCCAGGCCGAGGTGCAATCCAATAGCGGGCAAGCCTACGCGCAACCGGTGTTCCTCGACCTGGGCGCGCATGCGCTCAATCTGAGTGCGAGCGGCAAATGGGGAAGCGATGGCGTGCTTGGAGTCGAGCAGTTCAGCATCGATCATCGTGACGTCGCGCGAGGGCAGGGCAGCGCCACGCTTCGATTCGACGACGAGCAGCCGTTGCGCGCCCTGTCGCTGGACCTGCAATCGCTCGAGTTCCCCGGCGCCTACGAAAGTTATTTTCAGCCGCTGCTGCTCGATACCAATTTCAAATCCCTGCAGACCGCGGGCGAGATCTCCGGGCAGGTGCGGGTGGAAGACGGAGTGCCCCGCAAGATCGATCTGAAACTGGCCGGCGTGACCCTGGATGACGGCAATCGCAATCTGGTGCTGAAAGAGCTCACCGGCGATTGGCATTGGCTGGAAGCACAGCCGGCACGCAGCACTGCCAGCGACGATGATGATGAACTGGAACAGTCGCGCGCTGCGGACTCTCTGCTGCGGTGGAGCGGCGGGACCTTGCTCAACCTCGATCTGGGCCCGAGCGAATTGCAGTTCAACACGCAGGGCCGCCAGCTGCGGCTGTTGCAGCCTGCGCGGCTGCCCATCCTCGACGGCGCCTTGGAACTGGAGAGCTTCCGGATCCGCAACGCCGGCCTGCCGAGCGTGGCCTTCATCGTCGATGCCACCATCCAGCCGATCAGCGTGCAGCAGCTGTGCCGGGCTTTCGGCTGGCCGGAATTCGGTGGACGGATCGGCGGCAAGATCTCCAAGCTGCGGATGCGCGAGAAAGTGGTGACGCTGGGCACCACCTTGCAGGCGCAGGTGTTCGACGGCGAGGTGAAGATCAGCGATCTGCGACTGGAACAGCCGTTCAGCCAATGGCCGCGGTTCTATTCGAACATCGCGCTGGACAATCTCGACCTGGAGCTGGTGACCGGCGCGTTTTCCTTCGGTCGCATCACCGGCCGGCTGTCGGGCGCCGTGAACGGATTGCAATTGTTCAACTGGACGCCGGTGGCGTTCGATGCGCGCCTGTTCACGCCGCCGGGCGATCGCTCGCGGCACCGGATCAGCCAGCGCGCAGTGCAGAACATCGGCAGCATCGGCGGTGGTGGGGCCGGCGTGACCGCGGCTCTGTCCAGCGGCGTCATGCGGTTCTTCGACGACTTCAATTACGACCGGCTGGGCCTGTCATGCCGGCTCGAGAACGAAGTCTGCTACATCGATGGCGTCGCGCCTGCGCCGAATGGCGGCTACTACCTGGTCAAGGGCAAGGGCCTGCCGCGCATCGACGTGATCGGCGGTGCGCATCGCGTCGACTGGCCGCGGTTGGTGCAGCAGCTGATCGCGCTCACGCAATCCGAAGGGCCGGTGGTGAGATAGCGAATGCATGAGCGCTCAAGTGGCAGATGCGGACGGTTCGGGCGTACGATTCATCGGCCATTCAAGCATCACCCGCAGACTGGCGATGACCGGATCGAAAGTGAAAGGAGCTGTACGATGTCGCGATATCTTCCGCTGAAACTTGCCGCGCTCACGCTGGCGTTGTCGGCCTGCGTCACCATCAACGTGTATTTCCCGGCCGCCGCGGCCGAGAAGGCTGCCGACAAGATCATCGAGGATGTGTGGGGCCAGCAGCAAAGCGCGCCGTCGAGCCAGTCGCAGGACAAGCAGACCTCGGCAGTGTTTGGCTCCCCGGGGCCCAGTGTCCTGCTGGCGGCCGCCGGATCGGTGCTCGATCTGCTGGTGCCGACGGCCAACGCCCAGAGCGCCGATCTGAACGTCGCGACGCCCGCCGTGCGACAGCTGACGCAATCGATGGAGGCGCGGCATCCGCAGCTGAAGAAATACTACGACGCCGGCGCCGTGGGCTTGACCCGCGACGGCCTGGTCGAGGTGCGCGATCAGAACCTCATTCCTCTGCCGGAACGTAACGCCGCTCGCAAACTGGTGTCGGACGAGAACGCCGACCGCGCCAACCTGTATCGCGAGATTGCCAGCGCCAACGGCCATCCCGAGTGGGAGGCCGATATCCGTTCGACCTTCGCCGAACGCTGGGTCAGCAAGGCTTCCGCAGGCTGGTACTACCAGGACAAGAACGGGGCCTGGAAACGCAAGTAGATCGTCGCACCCCATACCTGGCGCGCCCGATGCACTGATGCCGGCGGCTGTTTGCCGCTGGCATCAGTGCGAGCCGTCGCGAAAGAGTGCCGGGCGCGTCTTTACAGGAGATTCAGGCGCAGAGCGTGAGTCGCGGCTGCGTCCGCCGAGCCAGTGCCTTTGATGAGGGCAAGCCGCTGGTCATCTTCGACACCAGCTCATCCACCGCGGCTTCCGCCCGCCCGATCGAATCCGCCAGCCGCTGATCGGCGAACTCGTCGTATTCGATGGCTGCCTGGTACACGTCGGTCACGCCGATGTAGGCGAATGCGGTGCGAACCGATGCCTCCACATGGTTGTGCTCCGCGAGGCGCTCACCCGGCTGGTATCCATAGTCGCCTCGCGAGGACAGGATCACCAGGCGCTTGCCGGCGTTTGCCAGCAGCGGCCAGTAGGGCTCCGGCTTGCGACTGCGATCGAATCCGAAGGTGCGTCCCACGCGCACGATGTTGTCGATGTACGCCTTGAACTGTGCAGGCGGCCCGAAGTTGTACATCGGCACGCCAGCGACGATGAGGTCCGCCTGCAGCAGTTCATCGACCAGCGCATCGCTGGCGCGCAATTCATCCCGCATCCAGTCCTCGCGCGCAGACTCGGGTGTGAAGGCCGCGTGGATCCATCGACCACTGACGGGAGCCGGCGGGTCCTGGCCGACATCGCGGTAGATCACGTTGGTTCCGGAGTGCAGGGCAGTCCACTGCCGGACAAAGCGCGCCGTCAGGTGCCGGGTGTGCGATCCGTGGGCAACCCGGTCGGAACTGCCAGGGCGGGCGCTGGCATCGATGTGCAGTAGCGTAGGCATCGTCAATCGCTCCAGTTGGATGAAATTCGATCAGGCGTCTGGAGTTTCTCTGCAGACTTGGTGTGCTACAAACGACATGTTTTCAATGGATGGATGATATGAAATCATCTTTCCATGAGCGTGAAACTGCCGCCGCTGAGCTCTCTTCGGGCCTTCGAAGCAGCCGCACGTCTGCGGAGTTTCAAGAAGGCTGCGGAGGAACTGTCCGTGACGGCGACGGCCGTCAGTCACCGCATGCGCGTGCTGGAGGAGTACCTCGAGCGCCCGCTGTTCGTGCGCAAGGTGCGGTCGGTCGAATTGACGCCGCAGGGACAGATGCTGCTCGCCGCGGTCAGCGGCAGCTTTCAGACGATCGCCTCGACCATCGAGCAGATACGCCAACCCCACCGGGCGTCGGTCACGCTGTCGGCCACACCGGCTTTCGCCACGAAATGGCTGGTGCCCAGGCTGGCCGGCTTCCAGGCCGAGCATCCCGACATCGACCTGCACATCCACGCATCCAACCTGCCCGTCGATCTGAATACCGGCACTGCGGACCTGGCGATCCGCTACGGGCATGGTCACTACGCCGGTGTCACCGCGACCTTGCTGCTGCAGGATCATTTCGCGCCGGTGGCCAGTCCGGCACTGCTGGCGACGATCGGACCGCAGGCGTCGCAATGGCCGTTGATCCATTTCGATTGGCATCGCCCACTGCCGGTGGAGCTGACCTGGGACGCCTGGGCGCGGGCCAGTGGACGCAGTCTGTCGGAACGTTCTGCCGAAATCCGCTACTCCGAGGAAAGCCATGCCATCCAGGCAGCCGTTTCCGGCCAGGGCGTGGCCTTGTTGAGCCTGCTACTGGTCGAGGATGAGCTGCGCCTGGGATTGCTGCAGGTGGTTGCCGAACCGCGGCTCGAAGGCATGGCCTACCATGTGCTCAGGCCCGATCGGCGGCCGGTGTCCGATGCGGTTTCAACAGTGGCGGATTGGCTGATCCGGGCGGCCCGTGGCGATTCGTCAACCTTCACGAAATAGCCGGCCAAAAAAAAGCCCCGCTTGCGCGGGGCCTTTCGTTTCCGGGCCGACGACTCTTCTAGTTGTTGGGCTGCGTCGGCGAAATTGCGGAAAACGCGCTGTCGCTCTCAAGTCGAATACCGGCCGTCCTGACGCTCGATCGCTCTTATCCTCTCTCCCCTTGCGGTGCCATCCCCGCCTCTCTGCCTTCAATCGTCCGACGCAAGTGGCGTTGAACGATTGCCTGCAATAACGAGCAAGTGGTGTGCCACGGGCCGGAGTATGCCGCTCGAAACAGAGAGTTAGCAATAGCCGTCGTAAAGACACAACATCCGCTGCCGAATTTGCGGGCGGCCGGATGTAAAGCCGTCCGACGCCGCACCGCCGAAATCACGAGGCCCGCGGCAGCTCGATGGAGATCCGGACCCCGCTGCGATCCTCGAGATTGGTGGCCGCAGCCTCACCGCCGTGGAAGTCCGCGATCAGCCGCACGATGTACAACCCCAGGCCCAGGTGCGGCCGGCCGTCGTTGGCGCTGCGGCCGCTGACCAGCGACTCGAACAGCCGGCCGTCCAGTTGCGGCGGCAACGACGGTCCTTCGTTGCTCACACTCAACCAGCAAGTGCGTGCGTCCGCCTCCAGCGCCAGCGCGATGCGCCCTCCGGGCGGACAGAAGTCGGCGGCGTTGTCCATCAGCTTGTCCAGCAGCTGCGCGATCAGATCGGGCGAGCCGACGATCGGGCAGGGGGTTTCCGGTGTGCTGGTTTCCACCTGGTAGCTGGCGAACGTGGCGCGGTACGCCTGGCCCATGTTGCGGACCAATGCCGCCAGGTCGAATTCCACCCGATCGGTGTGCTCGATGCTTTGCTCGACCCGCGTCGCTTCCGTCATCGCCGTGAGAATCGAGTGCATGCGTCCAGCGCCGCTGCGCGCCCGCTCCAGGTAGCTCTGCGAGGTTTCGGTCAGAGCCTCCTCCGAGGCGAGATTGTCGAGCGAGGAGCTCACGATGGTCAGCGGCGTGCGCAGCTCATGCGAGAGCTTGGTGCCGAGCGTTTGCAGATAGCTGGTGTATTCCTTCAAGCGCAGCAGCAGGGTGCTGTAGCTGCGGGCCAATGCGCCGAGTTCGTCCTTGGAGTGCGTATCGGGGATGACCGGCTCCAGCCGTCCTTCCGGCGTCATCGCGCTGGACACCGCACGGCTGAGACGGCGAATGCGCTGCGACAGGCGGGCTGCGAATACCAGCGTCACCGCAACGGAGAACAGCGTGGCCAGCAACGTGAGATTGAGCAGGCGCGTCAGCGCTTCCTCGCGCACCATCGCGAGACGTTCGCCGGGCTGCTCGACGACCAGCGCTCCCAGGGTCTGGTCCGAATATTTGATGGGGACTGCGGCGCGGACCAGCGAGGGTTCGCCGCCCGCGGGCTCGAACCAGATTGCCGTGTCGTTGCCGTCGCGAGCTTCGTCCACCGGAGCGCCCCACATGCCATACGGCAGGCCGTACGACGGTGCCATCGTGTCGCGGCTTCCGAAAAGCCCGCGGTAGATGGAGCGCACGAAACCGTTCTCATCCTGGCGCAGGCCCGTGTAATCCGACGGGATGTCGACGGCCACCGAGCCGGCGCGCGCCAGCAGCCAGCCGCGAGCGTCCACCACGGACACCCGCAGTCCTTGCGGTGCGTATTGTTCGAGGCGCGCCTTCAATGCATCCGAGCCTGTATGAAGCGTGCCGAGGCGGGTGGATTGAGGTCCGGCGGTGCCATCATTCAGAGTGAACACCGCAAGCTGAGTGCCGAAAATGGCGAGCGGTGCACGCAACTCGATTGCGTAACCGCGATCGGTCGCGCGCCAGATGCCGCTGATGTGCGGAATTTCTTCCTGCGAGAGTTTCCACGGCGCGCCAACTTCGCAAGGGCGCGCGATGATGGGGCCGGGGGCCACGGCGCTGATCGACCATGCGCGCTCCCGGTCGAACTCGTCGCGAGTCAGAAAAATCGTGCGGCTTGCATGCATGTCCGGCGAACTGTCGTCGGCAACCGGCTTCTCGTAGCGCACGTCCCTGGTTTCGGTTTCGAAGTAGACGTGCATGAAGCGGCCGGAGACACCGAGCCGCAATCCCGGCGCCGCATCGAAACCGGGAACCGGCCGCGACGGCGCCGGCCACTCATCCGCGAAGCCGTCGATCAGCGGCGTTGCGAGCAGCAGCGGCGCGAACAGATCGCCGTGCCGTGGATCGAACTCCTGCCGCAGTTCTTCGGGAAATCGATACAGCAGTTCCGGCTGCGATGCGACCACGCGGCTGAGAATGTCGGCCGTCGTGATCAGCGAGTCTTCCTGGCCGCGACGCAGCGTCGTCTCCATGCGGTCGGCGTACTGCCAGCCCGCCCACGGCAGGATCAGAGTCAGCAGACTCAACAGCAGCAACTTGGCGCGCAGGGACATGAGCCGGCGTTCCCTAAGCCTCGAAAGCCAGATGCGGGCAGCGCAGCACGATCGTCTGCATCATGCCGGCTGCAGCTGCGGCCGCCTGCCTCAACCTTCCTTCCAGCGGTAGCCCATGCCGTACATGGTCTCGATCGCATCGAAGGAGGTATCGATGGCCTGGAACTTGCGGCGGATGCGCTTGATGTGCGAGGTGATGGTGTTGTCGTCGAGCACCACGCTGGCCGCATCCATCAGCTGCTGGCGGTTCTTGACGTGCCCGGGATTCTTCGCCAGCGCGTGCACGATCCAGAACTCCGTCAACGTCAGGCCCAGTGGCTGGTCCTGCCACGTTGCATGCAGGCGTGCGGTGTCGATCATGAGCTGGCCGCGGGTGACGATCTGGTCGCGGTTCGAGGGCTGGGTCAGTGCATCGATGCGTCGGAACAAGGCGACCACGCGCGCGATCAGATGCGAGAGGCTGAGATCCTTGGTGAGATAGTCGTCGGCGCCGAGCCGCAACCCGGAGACCGCATCGAGCTCGCTGTCGCGGGCCGTCAGGAAAATGATCGGCAACTCCGCGGACATCGAGCGCAGCTCGCGGCACAACTCGAATCCGCCTTCGGGCTCGTCGTGCAAACCGACATCGATCACTGCCAGGTCCGGCAGGCGGGCGCGGAAGGCTTCGATGGCTTCCTTGCGTGTGCCGTAGGTGCGCACCGAATAGCCGTGGCGCTGGAAGGCCGCGGCATAGTTGTCGCGGATGGCAGGCTCGTCTTCGACGATGGCAATCAGCTTTTTCATGTTCGCTGCAGGCGGGCTTTCCGTTGAGTCGGGCACAGTGTAGCGCCGCCACCGGCCGCGAACGCACCTGCCACGATTGATCACAATCCGCCCGTAATCGGTCAGCCCGACGCGGCGGTTTGCCGGAGCCGTTCGCTGCAATGACTGCCGTGGTCAATCGATGGGAGCCCACGGCCATGCGTGTCGACAATCAGGTCCAGGCGATGTTCGAGGTTTCGAGCGGGCAGCCCCCGTTGCGGGCGACAGCCGTACGACGTGGCTCACGAGCGAGTCGGGCGCGACTCGAGGTGTTCTGGGCGTGGGCGTCGCTGCTGGTGCTGGTCGTGTGCTGGGATGCGGCGTTTCGGTTGGACCAGCACGCTTCGCCGTCACGAATGCGCCTCGCCCATGCGGCGGAGGAGCATGGCGAGCAACGACTGGAAGCCGTTGCTCCTTAGGGAAGGCCCGATCTGTTCATTTCCTGGTCATTCCCGCGCAGGCGGGAATCCATCCGAGTCCGCAGGATGGACTCCCGCCTGCGCGGGAGTGACGAGATTGCGAGAGGCCGAAGCGAGCGGGCGTCGGCCTGAGCCGGGTGGTCCGCTCGCTTTCGTAGCGGCGATCAGAACGCGTTGATGCCCGTGAGCGCGCGCCCCACGGTCAACTGGTGCACGGTTTCCGTGCCTTCGTAAGTGATGACACTTTCCAGGTTCAGCGCGTGACGGATCGGAACGTACTCGACGCTGATGCCCGCGCCGCCGAGGATGTCACGCGCATCGCGCGCGACTTCGATTGCCGCACGGGTGTTGTGCCACTTGGCGAGCGACACCTGCGTGGGCGCCATCTGGCCCGCGTCCTTCAGGCGGCCCAGTTGCAGCGACAACAGCTGCGAGGTGGTGATCTTGCGCGCCATCTCGGCCAGGCGGATCTGGATCGCCTGGGTGCCGGCGATGGCCTTGCCGAACATGGTGCGCGTCTTGGTGTAGTCGATGACCTGCGCCAGGCACGCCTGTGCCGCGCCAGTAACGCCCCAGGCGATGCCGAAGCGCGCCTGCGTCAGGCAGGACAGCGGGCCTTTCAGGCCGACGACGCCGGGCAGGACGTTTTCTTCCGGCACCACCACGTTGTCGAAGAACAGGCCGGAAGTGATCGAGGCACGCAGGCTCATCTTGTGCTTGATGGTCTCGGCGCTGAAGCCCTTGAAACCCTTCTCGACCAGGAAGCCGCGAATGCCGGCATCGGTCATGGCCCAGACCACCGCCACGTCGGCGATCGAGCCGTTGGTGATCCACATCTTGGCGCCGTTGAGCACCCAGTCCTTGCCCTGCTTGCGTGCATGGGTCTTCATGTTGGCCGGATCGGAACCGCCATGCGGTTCGGTCAGGCCGAAGCAGCCGATGACTTCGCCTTTGGCCATGCGCGGCAGCCAGCGCTGTTTCTGCTCTTCGCTGCCGAACGCGTAGATCGGATACATGCACAGGCTCGACTGCACCGACACGAAGCTGCGCAGGCCGGAATCGCCGCGCTCCAGCTCCTGGCAGATCAGGCCATACGAAACGCCGTTCAGTCCGGCGCAGCCATAGCCCTCGATGGAGCTGCCGAGCAGGCCGAGCTCGGCCACGCCGCTGATCAGCTCGCGCGGGAAGCGTTCGTGCTCGAAGCAGTCGGCGATGATGGGCAGGACCTGGTCGTCGACGTACTTGGCCACTGAATCCTGTACCAGCCGTTCCTCCTCGCTGAGCATGGAGCGGATGTTGTACAGGTCGAGGGGATCGAGCTGTGGCGTGCCGGATTTCGGTGCGGTGTTGGGGTTTGCAGACATGCGATTTCTCCTGTCGCGATCATACCGCAAGGAAATGGTGTGCTCGCGTAGAATGCTCGGCCGATCAAGCAGTGCTGCACAGCAAACGTCGCTGTTGTCGCGCTGCGGCCGCGAGCGTAGCGTTTGGCCAGAGCTGGCGGTCATGAGAGTTCAGTAAGTATTCAGTCCTTTTTGGTAAGGCTTTGCGCGGTTTTTTCCGCATCGAGGAGGAGATTTTTATGGAGCGATTCGTGAAGTCCCACACCCTGCAGCTCGGCCGCTGGCAGTCGGCGGTTGCAGCGGCAGCGCTGGTGGCTTTCATCGGCGGCTGTACGACGATCAATCCGTATACGCGAGAACAGCAAACCAGCAAGGCGGCGAAGGGCGCGGGAATCGGCGCGGCGGCCGGTGCAGTGGTCGGCTTGCTCACCAAGGGCGACAAGCTGCAGAACGCACTGATCGGTGCGGGTGTCGGTGCGATCGCCGGCGGTGGGGTCGGTTACTACATGGACGTGCAGGAAGCGAAGCTGCGGCAGAAGCTCGAAGGCACCGGCGTCAGCGTCACCCGCATGGGCGACAACATCACGTTGAACCTGCCGAGCAGCATTACGTTTGCATCGAACAGCGCGGATCTGAATGCGCAGTTCTACAACGCGCTCGATGGCGTCTCGATGGTGCTGAAGGAGTACGAGAAGACGGTGGTCGAAGTAGCGGGTCATACCGACAGCAGCGGCACCGACCAGTACAACCAGGCGCTGTCGGAGCGTCGCGCGCAGTCGGTGGCGAGCTATCTCGGCAGCCACGGTGTTTCCGGCAAGCGCCTGATCACCGTGGGCGCCGGCGAAAGTCGGCCGGTGGCTTCGAACGACACCGAGCAGGGCAAGGCGGCGAATCGTCGCGTGGAGCTGACGATCGTTCCAGTCACGCAGGGCTGAAACCCTGAGTCCGGGTGGTCGCTGCACCCGCAACTCGAATGCCGCAGGACGCGGGCAAAAACAAAGGGCCGGCTCATTTCGAGCCGGCCCTTTTCGTTGACGGATTCCTTGCTGGCCTGGTTTACGCTTCGGCCGGCTCGCTGACCATGCCACGCAGCTTCTTGATCGCGTTCGCCTCGATCTGGCGGATGCGCTCGGCGGAGACGCCGTACTTGTCGGCCAGCTCATGCAGCGTGGCCTTCTGCTCGGTCATCCAGCGGCTGCGCAGGATGTGCTGGCTGCGGTCGTCCAGCGTTTCCAGCGCCTGCGCCAGGCGCTCCGTGGTGTCGTCTTCCCACTGTTCGCGCTCGACCGCGACTGACGGATCCGCTTCCGGATGCGGCAGGTACGAAGACGGCGAATAGGAGCTGCCATCCTCGTCATCGGCATCCGGCGCCGGGTCGAACGACAGGTCGCGCGAGCTCAGCCGCTGCTCCATGTCCGTGACCTCGGCCGGGGACACCCCCAGCTCTTTGGCGATCGCCTGCGTCTCGGCGCCCGACAGCCAGCCCAGGTTCTTCTTGGACTTGCGCAGGTTGAAGAACAGCTTGCGCTGCGCCTTGGTGGTCGCGATCTTGACCAAGCGCCAGTTGCGCAGCACGTATTCATGAATCTCGGCGCGGATCCAGTGCACGGCGAAGGACACCAGCCGCACGCCCACGGTCGGATCGAAGCGCTTCACGGCCTTCATCAGGCCCACGTTGCCTTCCTGGATCAGGTCGCCCACCGGCAGGCCGTAGCCGCTGTAACCGCGGGCGATGTGCACCACGAAACGAAGGTGCGAAAGAACCAGCTCACGGGCGGCGTTCAGGTCGGCGTCGTTGCGGAACCGGGTCGCCAGCGCGAGCTCCTCTTCCCGGCTCAGCACCGGGATGCGCGCGACACGCTCGATATAGGCATCGAGGCTGCCGACCGGGCCGGCCAGCACCAGATCCGTATTCGAACGAACGAGCGCGGTAGCAGTTGTCATTGCGAAGATTCCCCTCCAGATGCGAGTCCGAGTTTAGCAGTCAGGTCATTGGAGTGCTAAAGCTGGCAAAGGTTCCTGGAGATGGGGGCGCTGGCGGGCGCTTCAATGGGAGCTAACCCATTGATTTTGTAAGTACATTCGGAACGTGGACGAACGGCGCGGAAAGCGCGCTCAACTGGGCTCGATCTGCCGCAAATGTCGGCTGGCAGCGATATAGGACCCCAGCCAGCCCAGCACGATCCCGGCGCCCAGCAGGATCAGCGTCGGCTTCGGGGCCAGGCCCTGGATCTGGAAACCGCTGCCGTAGAGCCCGGCAATCCGGCTCACCGGATCGCGCAGGACCCCGACCACGACGGCGGTGAGCAGCCAGGCGATCACTGCGCCACCGATGCCATACCAGACGCCGCTGTAGAGAAATGGCCGGCGCACGAAGGCATTGCTGCCGCCGACCAGCTTGGTGACCTCGATTTCCGCCCGCCGATTCTGGATATCCAGCCGGATGGTGTTGCCCACGATGGCCATGACGCCGAGCGCCAGCAAGGCCGCCGTCAACACGACGCCGCGACGGACGGCTTCCAGGATGGCTTGCAGGCGGTTGACCCAGGCTGTATCGAGCTGAACGAGCTCGACCGAAGGCAGGCCGCGGATGTCGCCGGCCAGTTCTTCCAGGTGCGCCGCCGTCGCGTATTCGCCTTTCGGGCGCACCACCAGTGCGTGCGGCAGTGGGTTGCTGGTCAGCGCGTCGATGGCAGCGCCAAAGCCCGATTCGCGGCGAAATTCCTTGAGCGCGTCGTCGGCGGTGACGAGGTCCACCTCCGCCACGTCGCGTCGCTGCCGCAGGCGCTCGGCTACACGCGTGGCCTCATCGACCGACGTCGGCATCTTGAAATACACGGACACGTCGACTGCGCGATTCCAATTCCCGGTGGCCGTTTGCGCGTTTGCGATCAGCAGGTGCAGGCAGGCCGGCAGTGCCAGCGCGATTCCGATCACCAGCGTGGTCAGGAAGGTCGCGAGCTTGTGCTGCGACAGCCGGCCGAGCGCGCCGATGAGTGTTTGCAGGTGCCGCGTGATCCAGGCGGTCATGACGATTGCCCTTCGAGCCCGACCAGCTTGCTGGGATCGAGCAGCTTCGGCTCGGCCATGGCCGCCGTCCTGACCGAGCCGGCTTCGATGATCCGGCCTGCCTCCAGCCGGATACGACGCACCGCAAAGCGCTCCAGCAGCAGCACGTCGTGGCTGGCGATCAGCACGGTCACGCCGACTTCGTTGAAGCGGCGGAAAATGTTCATCACTTCCACCGACAGGTCCGGATCCAGGTTGCCGGTGGGCTCATCAGCGATCAGGAGCGCTGGCTTGCTCACGACGGCGCGCGCAATGCCGACGCGTTGCTGTTCGCCGGTGGAGAGTTCGAGCGGCTGACTTTGTTCGCGGCCAAGCAGACCGACTTGATCCAATGCGGCGCGCACGCGCTTGCCGATTTCCTTCGTGCCCACGCCGGCGATGATGAGCGGCAGCGCCACGTTGTCGAAAATGGTGCGGTCCGGCAGCAGCTTGTGATCCTGGAACACGATGCCGATCTGGCGACGGAACGCCGGCACCTTCGAGCGCGACACACCGGCGACGTTCTGGCCGTTGACGATGAGCTGGCCGCGCGTGGGGCGCTCGATCAGCGCGATCAGCTTCAGCAGGCTCGATTTGCCCGCACCGGAATGGCCGGTGAGAAACGCGATCTCGCCGGCGGCCAGCTCCAGCGACAGGTCGCTCAGTGCCTCGCGACCGTTCGGATAGCGTTTGAAGACGTGATCGAAGCGAATCATTACTCTTGGGGGGGCTTGCGATACGGCGTATCAGGCGTCGCGCTTCAACAAAGCGTCGACGAATGCTTCGGCATCGAACTCGTCGAAGTCCTCCGCGCTCTCGCCGGTGCCGATGAAGCGGATCGGGATCTTCAGCTCGCTGGCGATGGCGAGCACGATGCCGCCCTTGGCGGTGCCGTCCAGCTTGGTGAGCACCACGCCGCTGACGCCGAGCGCTTCATTGAACAGGCGCGCCTGCTGCAAGGCATTTTGTCCTTGGCTGGCGTCGAGTACCAGCAGAACTTCGTGCGGCGCGGCCGGATCGACGCGGCCCATCACGCGCTTCACTTTCTTGAGCTCTTCCATCAGGTTCGATTGCGTGTGCAATCGCCCCGCGGTGTCCGCCAGCAGCACATCGATGCCGCGCGCCTTGGCGGCTTGGATGCCGTCGAATGCCACCGCCGCGGGATCGCTGCCGGCTGCCTGTGCGATTACCGGCACGCCATTGCGTTCGCCCCAGATTTGCAGCTGCTCCACTGCAGCGGCTCGAAACGTGTCGCCGGCAGCGAGCATGACTTTCATGTCGGCGTCTTTGAGACGCCGTGCGAGCTTGCCGATGGAGGTGGTCTTGCCGGCGCCGTTCACGCCGACGACCAGGATGGCGAAAGGCGCGACGTTGCGATCGATCGTCAGCGGCACTTGCGCGGGTTTCAGGACTGCCAGCAGCTCATTGCGCAGTGCCTCGAGCAGCGCGTCCAGATTCCCCAGTTCGTTGCGTGCTACCTGCTTGCGCAGCCCGCCGAGAATGCGTTCCGTGGTTTCGACGCCGACATCGGCCGTAATCAGCCGCGTCTCCAGCTCATCGAGCACGTTCTCGTCGATGCGACCGCCCGGCAGCAGGTTCGCCAGATCGTAGGTCAGCCAGGAGTCGCCGCGATTGAGACGGGCGCGCAGTCGCTGCAGCAAGCCGGGCCTGTCGGCCTT
>Ga0182747_1001491_pt1 | contig 18117 bp, 15 predicted proteins | sample eDN3rd30CBELigBY_FD_128526 | JGI IMG/M metagenome (GOLD analysis project Ga0182747, IMG submission 128526) | Enriched backyard soil microbial communities from Emeryville, California, USA - eDNA 3rd pass 30_C BE-Lig BY (version 2) (version 2) | ecosystem: Environmental > Terrestrial > Soil >...
CAACCTTCAGAACGCGTTCAAGGTGATCGAAGACGACCAGCGTATCCGCAATCTGGAACCGCGCTTCGGGGAAGCCAAGTCCGGGTTTCTGCGCCTTCGGTACCCGCGGCTCGAACCGGCGGATACTGTCGTAGGAGAGGTAGCCGACCGCACCACCCGTGAATCGGGGAAGCCCGGCATTCGTCGCGGCCCGGAATGGAGCGATCAACTCCTGAAGGGCAACCAGGGGATCCTCGTAGGAATCAGGCGTTTCACCAAGATCTCCGTCAATCCGGAGCTCGCCATCCTCGAACATCACATTCGCTGCGGCATTCGACCCGATGAATGAATACCGGGCGATTCGCGTGCCCCCTTCGACCGACTCAAGCAGGAACCCGGGATCCCGCGCGCCGTTGCTCAATTTCAGATACACGGAGACCGGTGTCTCCATGTCGGCCAGAATCTCCCGGAAAACCGGAATAGTCCTGATGCCAGCATCCGCGCTTGTCGCGAAGGCTTTGACCTGATCCAGCGTTGGTGTGATATCCGCCGCAATGCGTTGCGGTGCCGATGTTGACGACGAAGCCATAAGCGTTATCCCTTTCATTACGGCGCCCGTTGGGCAACAAAAAACCCCCATCCCATAAAAGGGACGGAGGCTCAAAGCCCGCCGCGGTGCCACCCTCGTTGACGATGACAATCCATCGCCCACTCTGTCGTACGGGATGCCAGGCATCCGATACGAGGCTCCAGATAACGGTGGAGAAACCGGCGCCGTCTACTCCGCTCTCGCGTTTTGGGGCGCAACTCCCGAATCCATTCCGCGTCGGCTGCACACCGGGCTCTCACCCTTCCCGGCTCGCTGCGATTCACCTGATGACGCGTACTCGTTCCGATCATCGCCGTTCGGCAATATTCGACTACAAGGACAGTACGCCACTCCCCTTGCCGCTGTCAAGCATCAGCGGTATACCAAAGCGGGATATCGACGACATTCGATCACTCTCAAGTGGAGGAAATCATGGAAGACAGCAACAAGCATTTCTTGCGCGCACTTATCACCACCGCCGGCCCCTCGGGCTACGAACAGGCCCCCTCGAAAGTGTGGCGGGAGGAAGCGAAGACGTTTGCCGACGAGATCGACTGGGATAATCTCGGTAACTCGTACGCCCATCTCAAGGGCACGGAAGACACAGATTATACCGTGGTGATTGAGGGGCACATTGACGAAATTGGCTTCATCATCACCTATATCGATGACGATGGCTTCATCTGGTTCGACCGCATCGGCGGCTGGGATGAACAGGTTGTGGTCGGTCAACGCATCAGGATCTCTGGCGAAAACGGCAACGTGATCGGCGTCATCGGCAAGAAAGCTCCCCACCTGATGGAGCAGGCCGACCGGGACAAGCCATCCCGCTTCAAGGACCTCTGGATCGATATCGGCGTCAATAGCCGGGATGAGGCGACGCAACGGGTGGCTGTGGGCGACGCGGCGGTCATCGACGGTAAACCCATCGAGCTTAGCGACGACCTGTGGGTTTCCCGCTCGATGGACAACCGCACCGGCGCCTATGTCGCTTTTCGAGCTGCTCAAATCCTTGCGGCCGACCGGCCAAAGGTGAATGTCGTCGCGGTAGCCGCCACCCAGGAAGAAATCGGCCTCGTCGGTGCCACCACCCTCTCCTGGCAAATCAAGCCAGAAGTGGCTATCGCGATCGACGTCACCCATGCGACTGATTACCCGGGAGCGAACAAGAAGGGCGACAACGACATCAAGCTCGGAGGCGGCCCGGTTCTCGGGCGGGGATCCTCGGTCAATCCGGAGGTGTTCAAGGGATTGCGGGACGCCGGCAAGAAACTGGGAATCACCACACCGGTTCAGGCAAGCGGACTTCGCACCGGGACAGATGCCGACAACATCATCCGCTCCGGCGCAAACATTGCCACCGGGCTCATCTCCATCCCCAACCGGTACATGCACAGTCCGAGCGAGATGGTGAGCCTGACCGACCTTGAAAACGCCGCTCAGGTCATCGCGGAATTTGTGCGGACAATCACCCCGGAAAGCGACTTCCGGCCGTAAGGGCAAATGTGCGCGGCTGGTTTTTTAAGTCAGCCGCGCACATTTCTCGTGTCCTATCGAGGCATACGCTGGCACTTGGGGCAGTAATAGGTTCCCCGTTGCCCAACCCTGGTCTTCAGGATTGCGGTGCCACAGGTGAAGCAGGGCTCGCCTTCCCGGCCATGGACAGCCGGAAACCCGTCTATCGGAAAGGCCTTCGAGTTGACGATCTTGGCCCCACCCTGCTTCAACCCCTGCTCCAGCACCCAGGGAATGACATCGATAATGGCCTTTTGCCTGGCCTTCGAAACCAGCTTCGCCGGGAGGGCAGGGTTCACCTTGGCCCTGTGAAGGACCTCATCAACGTAGATATTCCCCAACCCCGCGATGAACGATTGATCGAGCAACAACGTCTTGATCGGGATTCCGCGCCGCGCCATGATCGCAGAGAGCGCCGAAACATCCAGCGTTCCCCCAATCCCTTCAGGACCGAACCCGAACGCCTCGAATGCCGCATCCACGCTCTCGGATAGCATGATCCGCCACCAACCAAACTGGCGGATATCCGAGTAGTGCACGAGGGTGCCGTCGTTAAAAACAATATCGGCATGCGTGGATTTATGGGGATAGTCGCCGTCAGGTTTGGGAATCGGATGACCGGCAACCAGACGCGAGCCGTCCGGAAACAGGATCGCCCACTGCCCGGCCAGCTTGAGGTGCATCATCAGACTGAGATCGTTCGAAAAATCAATCGCCAGTACCTTGGCCCGGCGACGCGCCCCGAGGACTGTGCTCCCGACCAGGACGCTTGCGTCCGGGACCGGTGAATCCCGCAACAGTTTTTCCAGGCGGACGTCTACATCCGCGACGGTCAACCCAACCAGGTGGTCCTCAATGCTGCGGCGAACGGTCTCGACTTCAGGAAGCTCAGGCACCAGTCTTCCCGGCCGTGAGGTCATTCCGGCGCATCCACTGCGCTGCCCGCAGGGCAACCTGTAGCCCTTCGTCCTCATCATGCGATGCATTGATTACACGCGCCATCACATCCCATGCGGCGAACTTCGCGGTGCGGTGGGAAGCCCGGTAAATCGTCTGGCGAGGCCCCATAAGACGGCCACATGTGAGATATGACACCTGCCAGGATTCTCCCGCGCGCGTCAAGGTGATCAGGTCACGACCTCGTCGCCACATGAACTCTGAAGTTGCTTCGTCAATTCGTTCCATCGCCACGGTGAGCACTCCAGGCCAGCGAAGGTGGATACGGGGAAAGCCAGACCAACGACGCCCAATACTCGATTCAAAAACCACTGATACATGCCTCTATATGCGCAAATCAAAAGCCACCGGCTTCATTGCCGATCTCCATGAAGCGTTCGCCTGGTCTGGATGCAAATGGGAAAGTCCAAACGCTTCACTTCTATCACGCGATTTCCAGGTCCATGAAAGATGGAACCACGAACCTGCCTGCAACACGGGAATTCCGCATGTGGGGCGCCAGGATTCCGCTCCAGCCAGATTGGAATCATCGCCCGGATATTGTCATCTGGATAGCAGTCACCTATACATGCGTATACCTGACTGTGAACCCAATAGTAACCGAAGAGCCGACGAGAAGGCACCTAAAAACAACACCTCGTCGACGATCTCAAGGGAAAGCCGAAACAGGGGCCGCGTTCGTTCGCGGCTCAATGCTCCCCCATATCGATGACGGGCAACCGCCGGTCCAGCCATCCCGGCATCCACCAGTTCCAGTGCCCAAGCAGCTTCATCGTCGCTGGCACCAGCAACGCACGGACGATTGTCGCATCGATCGCCACGGCGAGGGCGATACAGAGGCCCAATGCCTTGACGATCACCACGTCTGCCGTCACGAATGAAGCCGTAACCACAATCACGATCAGCGCCGCGCTGGAAATAATCCGACCGCTACGTTCAAGTCCGAGGGCCACGGCCTCGTCATTGTCACCCGTCCGAATCCATTCTTCCTGGACGCGACTCAACAGGAAGACCTCATAGTCCATGCTAAGCCCGAAGAGGACACAGAACATGATCACCGGCAGCGATGCCTCAACATACCCTTGAGGTGTGAAGCCAAGCAGTTTGTGGAAGTGCCCATCCTGGAAGATCCATACCAGCGCTCCGTAGGCAGCCAGAATGGAAAGGGCATTCATGACGATCGCCTTCAATGGCAAGATCAACGACCGGAACAGCAAGGTCAGGATGATGTAGGTCGTCCCCACAATTGCCAGGGCCACCAACGGAAAATCCGAATAGATGACATCGACGACATCCACAATCTCGGCCGTGCCTCCCCCAACCAGGACGGTCAATCCGTCACCCGCATCCCACGAACGCAGATCGCTGAGCAAATCCTTGTTGTCCTGGGAGTTCGCCGGTGCCACCGGATAGGCCAGAATCAACGCTGCGTGATCGCCGATCAGCGAATCCAGCCGGGTGTCAACCCCGAGGCGCTCAGCCTGCTCGCGCAGCCGCAGCTTCTGCTCCGGACTTGCATTCTCCGGCGCGCCCGGATACGCCAGTGCGCTCTGGATATGCCCCACCCTGGCGTCACCCTGAAGGAAATCATCCAGCCTGGCAAGCGCCTGCAGGGAGGTGGCATCCCGCATTTCCTTTTCGCTCTCCAGGAGAATGACAAACGGCGAAATCTCTCCGCCGGTGAAGCTGGCCGCCAGCAAGTCATACCCCTGCCGCGACGGAAGATCCTTCGGCAACATGGTCGCATCCGGAGACGATATCTCCGCTCTCAGGAAGGGAGAGCCGAGAACGAGGAGGAGAGCAATCATCCCGATCGTAATCAGGACTGGCCATTTCTCGACGCGTTTCGCCAGTTGGTACCAGAATCCCTCCGTCACGTGCTGCCGGGAATCTCGTCGGGCAAGCGGACCGATCGGCATCGCGTTGACGCGGTGACCGATGATCTTAAGAATCGCTGGCAAAAGCGTAAGCGCACCAAGTGTCGAAACTGCCACCACGATCACACCGGCGATCCCCACCGAGCGCAGGAACATGATGTTAAAGAGCGTGAGTCCGGAAAGCCCGACCAGTACACTCATCCCGGAAAAGAACACCGCCCTTCCCGCCGTCGACATTGCGGTGATGACGGCCGCGTCCACATCGCCCTGACCCTGCGCCAGTTCCTCGCGAAAACGGCTGGTCACAAACAGGCTGTAGTCAACAGCGAGGCCCAGACCCAACATGGTCGTCAGGTTCAGCACGAAGATGCTCATGTCGGTGACATGTGCGATCCAGTAAAGCACCAGCAACGCCACGGCGACACCGATGCTGCCCACCAGCAAGGGCACGACGGCGGAAACGATCGATCCGAACACGAAGATCAGGGCCAGCAGGGCGAATGGAAACGCAATGAGCTCAGCCCGCTGCAAATCTCGCTGGCTGGCAACTTCCACGTCAGCATAGAACGAAGGCCCACCCGCTACGAGGATGTCAAGGTCGGGCTGATCGACGATGGCCGCCTCGACTGCCCTGGCCTCAGGTTGCGCCTCTTCCGCCGGAATCGAGAGCCCCACGATGGCGTAGGCCAGGCTTCCGTCTGCGGCAATCAACGTCGGGTCAAGTGATGGACTGATTACGTTGTCGACAAACGGCATTTGGTACAGGCGGACAATCGCCGCATCCACCTGGTCGATGAATTGTGGATCGCTGGCCAGCAAGGAATCGCTCGTGAAAATCACGGCGAGTTGGGAAGGACTGAACCCCAGCTCTTCCTGCAACATCGTGACGGCCCTGGCGCCCTCGGAATCATGGGAGGAAAACCCACCAACCTGGAGCGGCGCATCGATGTGTGGCAGCAACGGGACGACACACGCAACCAACACGAGCCAGCCAAGGACGACACTTCGCGGTCGTCGGCATGCGAGCCTTGCCAGGAACTCAAACATGGACAGTCCACCTCTCCCGTAGAAGGCGGTTGGCTTCAGCAGGCAATCCAGCATCCGGGACGACAGGGAAAAAGCTGCCCCGGGTATGCACTCGATACCATGCCCACCTCATGGTTTGGAAAACGATACGAACGTCCCGTCTTCATCCCGCTGCACAGGAATCACCCCTATCACCGCATTCGTATTGAGGGGACCGTGGATGTGAGGAAATATCGCTGGCAGATCGTCATACCGGACAGGAGACTGGATCTTGTCCACCTGCAATATGAGGACGAGGAAAGGTCGTGTATCCGCCGTGTAATACCGGTTCGCTACCGCCATGAGTTCGTCGAGGCCATCCGTACAGTGGATGAATCCTTCCCGATCGAACGATTCAGGAAGATAGGTAGCGGTATCGCTTTGCTCTTTCCACACAGCCTCGGGCGCAAGGTGATAGGTCACTCCTGCCAACTTGCACTCCGACGATGTCTTGTATCTCACACATACTCCATTCAGCAATGGCCGATCAATCTCGCTCGCTCCGGAGACGCCCAGTTACAGGGATTGTATGATTCCTGCTGATACTCCTCCACAGAGCGATTGTGGCAGACGGGAAATCAAGGCAGGATTTCGCACGGGAACACGTATGCGTATCGGTATCATCGTCAATCCACGCGCCGGGAAACGCAGCACCATGCGGTTACGCGCCCGGATAGAGGACTTCGCCCACCGGTCAGGCGCTGAGATGACATTTCGGGTGCAGGATCGCCTGTCCCGCATCGAATCCATCACCCGGGAGATGGTGACCGATGTCGATATGCTTGGCGTTGTCGGTGGGGACGGCTCGCTCAACGGCGTGGTGAATGGCGTCATGACTTCTGATCGTCGGGACATCCCCGTGTTCTTTGTCCCCGTGGGCCGGGGCAAGGACGCCGCCCGGACACTACCATCATGGGACATGCGGACCATCGACCGCAGCTCTATGTCTTATCGCCTTCGAGAAGTTGACCTGGGCCTCGTCCAGCTTGCTTCCGGGGAACATCGCTACTTTGTAAATGAAACCAGCATTGGCATCGGCGCTTTTGCGGCAAGATCGGCAAGTCATCTTCCCCGGTTCCTGGGCACGACATCCTACCTGATTGGGACAGCCCATGGCCTCTTGAGGGAACGTCCGACGACCGCCCGGCTTAATGTCGATCAAACGGGTTTCGTCGAACTTCCCCGGTGCCACCACATCACGATATCCAATGGCCGATACTTTGGCGGAGGATTGCAGATATCCCCCAAAGCCGATGCGACGGATGGATTGCTGGATATCATCGCCGTTGCCGATGTCGGCGCGTTCGAGATCGCGAAGGCTATGCCTCAACTCTTCCGCGCAACGCACCTTTCCCACCCAAAGGTTCATCACTGGCAAGCCGCAAGTCTTCAGGTGGAAACCAGCAAAGAAGCACTGATCGAATCCGATGGCGAACAATGGGCTACAACACCCATCCAGGTCACCGTTCAACCCGGCGCCCTCACATGGCTGGAGCCAGCATGACACCAACCCTTCAACGCTCATCCACGAACTGGCAGAAAATCCTCCGCAAGCACAACATCAAACCCACCCGTTCCATGGGTCAGAATTTTCTTGTCGACACCGCAGTAGTCCAGTCCATTGCCGACGTGTCCAATATCGAGGAAAACGATCTGGTCATAGAGATCGGACCCGGCATGGGGATCCTCACCCGGGAACTCCTTTCACGCGGCGCCACCGTCGTCGGCGTCGAACTGGATCGGGAGCTCGCCAATTTCCTCAAACAGGATCTCGCGGACGTCCGCACCTTCTCCCTGGTGGAGCGAGATGCCCGCCATGTCGATATCGGACAGATCACCGGAGGGAAACCGTATCAGGTTGCCGCCAATCTCCCGTACAGCGTGGCGACGGTCATCATCCGGCATTTCATGGAGTCGCCGTTTGCTCCCACCCGGATGACGGTCATGGTGCAAAAGGAAGTTGCCGAGAGAATGACCGCCACTCCGGGCTCCATGTCATTGCTGGGCCTCGCCACCGACCTCTATGCCGATGCCCACATCGCCTTCGTCGTTCCGCCGGAGGTGTTCCTTCCGCCTCCGAAAGTCGAATCCGCAGTTGTTGTCCTGGATGTCCGACAATCTTTACGAGGCACGCAGGCTATGCGAGATCGCATGTTTGAACTGGCAACCATGGCATTCCAGCGAAAGCGAAAAACCATCAGCAATGGCCTCTCGATGGGTCTGGATCGGCCAAAGGCAGAGCTGGATCAGGTGCTGGAGCAAACGGGCATCGACCCCAGACGTCGTCCGCAGGAACTCTCGGTCGATGAGTGGCTTGAAATCGCAAAAGGACTCCCGGCGTGAGTAATCCAACCCAGGTGAATATTTCCGCCCCGGCCAAGGTCAATCTTGGTCTGGAGATCGTTTCGCGCAGGCCCGATGGTTACCATGAACTCCGGTCCGTTCTCGCCATGATCGCGATCACCGATACGCTTTCGCTCAAGGTTGTCACCGATGCGTCAGCCGCCGGGATCGACGGCATCCCGGGAGTCACACCTGCAGACAATCTCATCATGAAAGCCATCGCTGCGTTCAATCAACGGGCGGAAACCCGGACGCTCATCCATGCCCGGGTCATGAAAGCGATCCCCTCACCGGCAGGACTCGGCGGTGCCAGTTCCAACGCCGCGGCAAGCCTCGTCGCCATGAATCATCTGCACGGCAATCCCCTTTCCGGAGAAGTGCTCCACGACCTTGCGGCGACACTCGGCAGTGATGTGCCGTTCTTCCTCGGATCCCCGGCGGCATTGGCAAGTGGCACCGGGGCAGTACTCAGCCCCTTGCCATCTCCAACCGGCTACCTGCTGATCGTGGTGCCGCAGATCGACCTCATATCCAAGACGGCCAAACTTTATGGCATGATCGAGCCGGTGGATTATTCAACCGGCTCGCATGTCGAATACATCGCGAAATGCCTGGCCAGCAGGCAGGTGATTCCGCACCAGGATCTCGTCAACGCATTCGAGCGGCCCCTGGTCAAACTCATGCCCTACGTACGGAAAATCACCCGCGTCATGAAAGAAGCAGGCTGTGAGCATGTCGCCCTTTCAGGTTCCGGCCCCGCTCACTACGCACTATTCGATGAGGAGTCCGAAGCGCAATCGGCAAAGCAACGCCTGCAACCGCTTCTCGGTTCCCATGATTATGTGATCGTCACCCGGTTTCGTTCTTCCCCGCTCACGGTCAACTGACACGTGGGAACATCAGCCCCGTCCACCAACCGCAGGGCACTGGTCGTTGGCACGGTCACCGGTATCCTGGCTGGCGGGGTCTGGGGCGCCGCGATCCAGCGCCTGGCCAGGACCTCATCACCATCCCTGGCGGTCATTGGCAGGAAGGATGCGCAAATCACCCTTCTCGATACCCCGCGGATCAGGGTTCTCATTCTTCTGGGAGAGCCTGATGAGGACTTGCAAAACCAGATTCCGGCGCTGCTCACGATGCTCCGGCAGCGAATCGACATCGTCATCGGTTCAGCATCTTCGGTTGAATCCCTGGGGCAGGCATTCATGAAACGCTGGCGAGTGACGAGGAGTCTGGTATTTCCCGAGGGGGCGAATATCGGACCCGATACGTCATCCCGGACGTGGGTGATCGCCGACATGACTGCCGATTTGGGATCCGGAATCTCGCTTCAGCTCACATCGACCATGCGTGACGCCTGGAATGCGGCGGCAACCCCACACAACCTGTGGCAAGTGCTCGTCACCGATGGGCGAACGAAGGTCTCCCTCACCCCGAACGCCTCCAGCGCAGCCATTCTGACCCCACAGGGGGTGACGTTACTGATCACACCACGGGTGAATCCAGAGGAAGTCCTCCCCCTGCTGCATCCGGCGGTCATTGCCAGCAATACCCGGGATGATCTCGAATTGCCGACCGACACATCCAGACCCGTCTCCCTCGTCAGGACGTACCCGCAGGATATTTCCCATTTCGGACTGATGGACACCGGGCTTCAACTCCCTTCCTGGACGGAACGCGTGGTACCAGGCTGACAAATCCATTCGTACTGAACGAAAAGTCGCCGGTCCTGAGGAAATCCATTTGACACCGAATCCGGGCAAAGACTCTCATGTCTGGTGGAACAGTCGTTGCCTCGTCTCAGCCCTGTGCCCGAGAAATCGACCGCAGGTCGATCCTGAATTACCCGCGATGATACCGAGTCCGGGTGTTCCGTGGAGGTACAAGCCAACCTCGTACGGACGATGCCTGTCATCGCCCTGTAGCCCGTACCCCTGTGTGTCTTATGAATCGTCCGGATTCCGTTTGAGGCAGGAAGCATCATCCCAAATCGAAATGACGGCGGGATCAGTGCTTTTCGCCACTGTCCCCTTCAGACATCCAGTCCCGCAAGACATCCCTCGAACTCGCCGGCTTCTGGGTTCCCGACTGCTGTCGGTGAAGATTCCCGGAAACTCGCTTTGCTGTGGGAGGCTTGGGCGCAGGCTGCTGTTCCCAGGGCAACGATGGCCCCTGCCCTCTGGCATCAGGCCAGGTCTGCCGCCATTCCCCTCCGTACTCTTGCCGCGTTCGCGCTGGTTCGGGCATATCCTCCCAATGCCGCACCTCGCGGATACGCACCGGCGCACCTGGCAATGTTTCCGTTGGCTGCTCGGCAACAACCCGGGGTGGTGGTGCCCCGCCGGAAGTTGCAGCCCGCGACTGCCACCCCGGCACCGGCGAACCAGACGTCGTGGGGAGGAGCGCTTCTGGGCCAGTGCCCCGCTCGCGCACGAACATTCCGAAGAGGGTAGCAAGGATCGCGCCAAATGCCCCTGCCAGGAGTACCCAGCCAAATCCCGCAGATAGGGCGCGGGAAACAAATCCCTTCGCAATCAGGTCAGGGGTGTCGCCACCATACACCGTAGCTGTAACGGCATTGATGAGATAGCCGATCAGGACCAGGCCATTCAGCAACGCGATGTAGGCTCCATACATCCTCCCACCTGGTCCTGGCCGCCAGGAGAATGCAGCGGTCCCACCGTATCCCATCAGCGAAAGGCTCAGCCCCACAATGCAAACCGCCACCAGGAATCTGGCACCGCCAACACTGACGTCCAGCCTGCCCGCCAACCAGGCTCCCCAGGTACCAGACCACTCCTCAGCCAGCAATATCCCGAACAGGAGCCCAGCCGCCGTGCAGACTTCGCGCAGGCCACCCCGCAGGAACCCAAGGGGCACCATCATCAAGAGAATCACAATCAGGAGCGCATCGAGCACCAATGCTGAAAGCATGAGCGAGACCCTATCTTGCGGGGCACGAGGCATCGGTCAAGAACGGAGCGACTATGGATGCGAGGCCACTCCTCGGCGACATCACGCCTCGGGGATCGGGATTCCGGCAAGCCGTCGGATGCCATTCAATGGAATCGATACCCAATCCGGTCGGTTGTTAAGCTCGTAACGAACCTCATACAACGCTTTTTCCGCGATGAGAACATTCAGCCCATTCCGGAACTCCAGGTCACCAGGAGGAACGAGCGGCAGTTGCGAATGCTTTACCGTATCACGGTAGGCCGTCAGGAAGCTGGCGTTTGCGTCCTCCTGCCAATCGCATATCCTCTGTCTTTCCTCTCCATCCGTCATCGCGACGAGCGCGGATGCCACTGCATAGTCGAGTGACCGCAACATCCCCGCCACGTCTTTCAATGGGGACGTTTTCATCCGGCGTTGTGACATCGGCCGGGATGGCTCGCCCTCGAAATCGATCAGGCAGAAATCACCATCCACCGTGCGCAACGTCTGACCCAAATGATAATCACCATGCACCCGTGTCTTGTAGCTGCCGACGAGCGATCTCGCACCGCCCATGAGCATGCCAAGCCCCTTGTGCAGGCGTTCAACCTCAGGCGGGTTGAGTCGCTGGGCCAGCCCCTCAACGGATTCCTCCATCTCGCCGATCACTCGTCCGATAAGATCCTCCGCATCCTGGTCCGTGAACGGCTCCGGCATGAACTCGTCATCGACGAGATCGTCCGCCAACGCCAGATGCAAACCGGCCGTCCGTTCGCCAAGTAAGGCAACAGCGTCGATCAGATCGGTCCGGTTACCGTCGTTCAGGTTGCACAGCCCCGTTGTAAGCCAGCGCCAACCGTCGCCTTCATTCGGCACAAACTGCTGCAATGCGGCAACTGCGGTCGATTCACCATCAAGGACAACCTCCACCACGCCGTACAAGCGCGGAACATGCCGGAATTGCCCTCTGGATGTCAGAAACTCACCGATCTCCAGATCAGGATTGATACCGGATTCCAGTTTCCGGAACACCTTCCCGATGAAACGCCCGTCAATCGCCACCGAGGTATTGCTTTGCTCCGCGGCAATCACCCTGGCATTGGTGAAATCGATATTCGCCATCGCGGGAAAATCCTCGACGAGCCGCCGCCAATGCCACTGCGTTTCACCAGCAAGAGTCCGTTCATCGGCAAAACCCTGCACGAACCAGCGGATGAATGTTCTATCTCTCAGCGCATCCGCCAGTTGCCGTTCAGTCTCACCCTGCCTGGCTGCCTCTTCAATCAGGATCGGCACAAAGTAGCGGCGCTCTGGTCCCACGTCATAGGTGAAACGCGCCACGATCAGGGCCGATTCCTTGCCATCAATCGCAACCGGCACAACGGATTCGGGTTCGACTATCTCCAGAGTTCTGGCCTTGTCTCCATACCATCGCTGGCTGACGATCCAGGATCGTGCCTGATTGATGATGTCGTCGGCGCGGTTGGCGATATCCATGGTCCCTCAGATCTACCCGGTATTTGACGCGTGGCGTACCACAAACGACTACAACTGCAGTTCCGGACTCTCCAGCCGGAACCAGTAGAAACCGTGAGGGCCAAGCGTGAGGAAATATGGCAACGCGCCGATGTTCGGGAATCGGGTTTCCCCCATCAGTTCCACCGGTTGCCATCCCTCGAATGCACTTAGGTCAATTTCCGCGGCCTGCACGTAGCGACTGAGATTCACGACACAAAGGATCGTTTCATTTTCATACTGACGCACGTAGACGAGGATTTTCTGGTTCTCCGGATGCAGGAACTCGATGCTGCCCCGGCCAAACGCCTGGTATCGCTTGCGGACGGCAATCAGCCGCCGGGTCCAGTTCAGCAGCGATGTCGCCACTCTCGTCTGCGCCTCAACGTTCACGGCTTGATAACCGTAAACCGGATCCATGATGACCGGCGAATACAACCGGGCCCAATCGGCACGACTGAAACCAGCGTTCCGGTCGATAGACCACTGCATCGGCGTCCGCACGCCATTCCGGTCACCCAGGTAGATATTGTCCCCCATCCCGATCTCATCACCGTAGTACATCACGGGTGTCCCGGGCATGGAGAGCAGAAGCGAGTTCAGCAATTCCATCTGTCGCCGCCCGTTATCGACCAGCGGCGCCAGACGCCGGCGGATACCAAGGTTGAGCCGCATTCGCGGGTCTTTTGCGTATTCGAAATACATATAGTCGCGTTCGACATCTGTCACCATTTCAAGGGTGAGTTCGTCGTGGTTACGCAGGAAGATCGCCCATTGAGACTGATCGGAAATCGCCGGGGTCGATTGCATGATCTCGACGATCGGTGTGCGGCTTTCCTGACGCATCGCCATGAACATCCGGGGCATCAACGGAAAGTGAAACGCCATATGGAATTCCGGCTCCTCCTCGGTCCCGAAATACTCCACGACATCGGCGGGCCACTGGTTCGCTTCCGCCAAAAGGATTTTCCCCGGATACTCCGTATCTACCATCTTCCGCAGATCCCGCAGGAACTGGTGCGACTCCGGCAGGTTCTCGCCATTTGTGCCTTCCCGCTCGTAGAGATACGGCACAGCATCGCAGCGGAATCCATCCAACCCGAGATCGAGCCAGAATCGGACGATCTCATACATTTCCCGATGCACCTCGGGATTGTCATAGTTGAGATCCGGCTGATGGCTGAAAAACCGGTGCCAGAAATGTTGACCGGCAACGGGATCGTAGGTCCAGTTCGACGTCTCGGTATCGGTGAAGATAATCCGTACATCCGCGTACTTGGTGGGGTCGTCGGTCCAGACGTAATAATCACGATACGGCGAATCCGGATCGGACCTTGCCTCCTGGAACCAGGGATGTTGATCCGACGTGTGGTTCATCACCAGGTCAGCGACCACCCTCAAGCCCTTGTCGTGAGCGGCCTCGACAAAAGCCCGGAAATCTTCCAGGGTCCCATAGTCCTCATGGATCGCCTTGAAATCCGAAATGTCATACCCGTCATCCTGCCCGGGACTCGGATACATAGGCAACAGCCAGATGCAATCGACTCCCAGATCCCGGATGTAATCGAGCTTCTCGGTCATTCCGGCAAAGTCGCCCGTTCCGCTCCCGGAAGAGTCGTAGAACGATTTCACCGGAGCCTCGTAAAACACGGCGTCCTTGAACCACATTTCGTCACGGCTCAGCATGCCGCTCCCTCACTTCTTTCGTTACGTCCCACGGACGCGAATGACGCCGAACCCGCCAGCCCGGTTAGGCCCTTGCCAGGTTTCAGACCTGAAGTATTCCACCAGCGCTGGTCGACCAGCATCGCTGCATACTGCGAAGGATAGTCGCGCCGCGTCAGCCGCGCACGCCGCCCCCACGCAAGCTTTGCATTAAGGCGCCAGGTCAACATACTCGATGTGTTTCCAGGGCCGAATATTGAAAATCATCGCGGGATTTTCGTTCGGGTCAATCCTCAGGTGATGCCAGGATCCAGACCAGCTATGGATCTGGCCAGAGAAGAGATCCTCCGCCAGGAATTGCTGATCTTCCCCGATACCGAGATCGTGGATCGGTACGTTGAACCACGCCTCATGCGCCTCAAACGGATTCACATTGACCATCACGAGCATGATGTCGGAGTTGTCGGGCGTAGCCTTCACGAAACCGACCAGATTGTCGTTTTGCACCTCAAAGAACCGGAGGTTGTCGTACTCCTGCAATGCAGGATGCGACCTCCGAATGGCATTCAGGCGCGATATGTACGCACTGATATTTCCCGGGCGCTCCCAGTCCCACACCTTGTATTCGTACTTCTCGGAGTTGAGGTATTCCTCCTTGCCTGGCACCGGTGTGTTCTCACACAGTTCATACCCGCTGTAAATACCGTAGACACTCGACATCGTGGCCGCCAGCACCACCCTCGCCTGGAACGCCGGTTTGCCACCCCGCTGCAACACGGTTGGCAGGATATCGTGGGTGTTGGTGAAGAAATTGCCCCGGAAGAATTCCTTCATGCCAGTTTGCGTCAGTTCTTCGCCATACTCCACCAGCTCATGCTTGAAGTTGCGCCAGGTAAAATAGGTGTAGCTCTGGGCAAAACCAGCCTTGGCCAGGGCGTTCATCACTTTCGGTCGGGTGAACGCTTCCGAGAGGAAAATCACATCCGGATCGCTCTCGTGAACCCGGGCGATGAGCCACTCCCAGAACGCCGTGGACTTCGTATGCGGGTTATCGACCCGGAATGTCTTCACGCCGTGACTCACCCACACCATCACGACCCGGTAAACCTCATCCCACAGCCCTCGCCAGTCAGGATTGTTGAAATTGAGCGGGTAGATATCCTCGTACTTCTTCGGAGGGTTCTCCGCGTATTTGATCGAACCATCCGGCCGCACGAAAAACCACTCCGGATGCTCCGTCACCCACGGGTGGTCCGGAGAAGCCTGCAACGCCAGGTCGAGGGCGATTTCCAATCCATGATCCGCAGCGGCAGCTATGAGCGCATCGAAGTCCTCAAACGTCCCGAGGCCGGGTTCAATGGCATCATGCCCCCCGTCCTCGCTACCGATCGCATAGGGAACCCCGGGATCGCCAGGTTCCGCAATCAGCGTGTTGTTCTTGCCCTTGCGCTTGGTGGATCCGATAGGATGAATCGGTGTGAAGTACAACACATCGAACCCCATGTCCTGGATACGCGGCAGCTGTTCGATCACATCCCGGAATGTCGCGCTCTCGCCCTGCCTGGTGCCGGCAGAACGTGGAAAGAGTTCATACCAGGCGGCGAAGCGCGCCCGAACCCGGTCGACATAGATCGGCAATGGACGCTCCCGGGTCGCCGATCCGGTACGGTTCGCATGCTTCCGCATCAGGACGCTCAGATCATCGCGCAGCATGAGCTGGACGGCTTCTGCCTGATTCTCCGCCGTCCGCGCAGCCGTGACGATCCCGGTCATGGATTCCACATCAGCGTCACCCGCGCGAGTAAACGTCTCTTCAACGAAATGGAAGCCTTCCAGAAGCTCAGAAGCGACATCCAGCCCTGCCTTGGCCTTTTTCGCAAGTTCATCTCGCCACGATTCGAAATGATCAGGCCAGGCCTCAATTGTGAATTCGGCCGGCCCCACCACATCAACGGTGAACTCCCCCCTCCATCGATCGTTGTCCCCCCTGATCAGGGGAACATCGGTCCACGTCTTCTCACCACGCTGTCGATAACGCACATCGGCAGCGATCAGGTCATGCCCTTCGCGAAAGATGTCAGCAGACACCTCCACCCTGTCGCCAACTTCACGCTTGACCGGGTATCGCCCGCAATCGACCACAGGAGCCACATCCTCGATCAGGATGCTGCTTGGGGGCGTCGCCCCCTTCATGCCAGAATGAGCCAAGTTGGGTATCCTTTCGTCGCCCACAACGGGCATGAAACCATCGACATGAATGTGCGCCCGCATGCACGATTATTCACCACATATCTTCTTCAGGATGGTAGAACACCTTCCAACTGCATGCCGCCCTCCCGCTCACAGGAATGATCATCATGGCAAATGCCACAACCCGCCCCGCAATCCCCAAACCAGCAGGCACCGCCCTCGTCATCCTGATACTGATAACCATCCTCGGCGTCTCCTTCGCAACGAGCTCAGACATCACCCTGGAAGATGCAAAACCGGCCTCCGGAGACCTCAGCGTTGACGAGAGAACGTATTATGAATTCGTGTCGCCACGACTCGACCGCCTGGTGATTGAAGTCGATCAGGTCGCCAAATTGGTGGAGAACAAGAGCCGTGACATCATTACCCTGAGCGTAAGTGGCGATCGAATCACCAGGTTGACGGATGAGATTCTCGATTTCGGCAGGACGAATGGCGTCCCGGAGCGCTTCGCCCACGTGCATCAACTCATCCAGGGTGGAAGCGACACGGTGAACGATACCTTTGCCCAAGCTCGTAAGGCATTACGAACGTTTAATTTCTCGATAATGACGACATTGGTAACCGAATTCGATGGCGCAGCACAAATCTTGCATACCGCACAGGATCAACTGATCGAGCTCGCGCGTGATCCGGCTACCGTTCAGGTCCACCTCAATTAAAACATGTTGGCTCCCTCAGATACCGGAGCCCGAAGGAGCATCTCGCTATGAAATATGAAGTTCGCTACATCGTCGACAACGAAGAGCACAGTCAGATTGTTGACGTCGAAAATGCCGCTGATGCGGCTGAGGAAGTCAAACGGAACCACGAAAATCCGGGAGAGACATTCGAGTTAATTCAGGTCCAGTTGCTGGAAGACCTTGATGCAATCCAGCAGCAGGAAACCATGAGTGACGCGTAACCGGTAATCGGGATACCTGCGTAGGTCTCGCCATTCCGGGCTCCGTTCATACGTAGTTCGGAACATCGGAGGCCAGTCAACCCCGCACCACCATCGGGTTTCCATACATGTACATGGAATTTGAGTAGCACACGGAGTTTTCGCCACATGTCGCTTCCCACGGAGGCGCAGAGCATCCTACCGGGCACACCACGTCCCCTCGGCGCCACCTGGGACGGCGAGGGGACAAATTTTGCCGTCTTCTCTGCACATGCAACCCGGCTCGAGCTCTGCCTTTATGACGATCAAAACGATTCACCGGTGCAAACCATTGAACTTCCGGAGCGAACCTATGGCATCTGGCATGGGTATCTCCCCGGTATTGGCCCCGGCACCCGATATGGTATCCGGGTCCATGGTCCGCAAAAACCGGAACTCGGCGAGAGATTCAACGCCTCCAAGGTGCTGATCGATCCATACGCACTGGCCATCGACGGTCCTGTCAGCTGGGATGACAGTCTCTACGCCTATGACCTGGATGATCC
>Ga0182747_1001493_pt1 | contig 18095 bp, 14 predicted proteins | sample eDN3rd30CBELigBY_FD_128526 | JGI IMG/M metagenome (GOLD analysis project Ga0182747, IMG submission 128526) | Enriched backyard soil microbial communities from Emeryville, California, USA - eDNA 3rd pass 30_C BE-Lig BY (version 2) (version 2) | ecosystem: Environmental > Terrestrial > Soil >...
CGGTGCTGGACGATGTCAGGACCTACGGCAGAACGGCCGAGGTGAAGTATTTTCTGGAAAACCTGGCCTGCGAAATGGGCGTGGCGAGCAAGATCGCCTTCATCGCCAACTTCAGCTGCCCAGGCGACGGCGTCATCGGCACCATGATCGAACAGTTCCCCAACCTGCAAAGCCACCTCTCGCTGCTGGATGAAAAGGACGCGCTGGGCGTCGGCAAGGTCAATGTCAACTGGGAGCTTAGCGACAGTGACCGGCACACCATCAAATGCATCGGCAGCGAGCTGGCCAAGCAATTCGCCGAAATGGGCCTTGGCTTCGTCAAGTTGCACGACTTCGTCTACGACACCACCGTGCCCCTGAAAATCCAGCCGCATGCCCACCATATGGGCACCACGCGCATGGCGGCGACGCCGGAGTTCGGCGTGGTCGACCGCGACTGCAAGGTATTCGGCACCCAGAACCTGTATGTCGCCGGCAGCAGCATCTTTGCCACCAGTGGCGCGTCCAACCCGACGATGCCATTGCTGCAGTTCGCCCTGCGGCTGGCCGACCACCTCGACGAGAAGATGAAATCCACCCGCAAGGCGGCGGTATGAGCCGCAAGGGAGCGTGCCCCGGCATGACGTAACGGCAACAGTGTGGTTGACAAGGGTTGAGTGCGATGCGGTCAGCAACAAGAAGAACGAGACCGAGTTCGCCTCAGGAGCAGTCCAGGAAATACTTACGAGGCAAACAGCATGTTCGGATGGCTACGGAACGCCGTGTACCACTACGCCAACGCAACTGGGCGGGGCAGCTCGCTGTGGAGGAAATTCTGCAACCCCTCGCCCTTGCAATGGGGCACTTACCAGGCGCGGTGGGGCAAGTTTCATTCGATAGGCAACAACGTGCACATCAACTGCGGCGTTTGTGTCACGGACCCGACGCTGGTGCGCATCGGCAGCAACGTGGGCCTGTCGGACTGCACGTTGATCGGCCATGACGGCGTGGTTGCGCTGATCGAGGTCTGTTATGGCAAGCAGCTCGATTCGGTGGGCTACATTGATATACGTGACAACTGCTTTGTCGGCCACGGCGCCATCGTCATGCCGCGTGTGACCATCGGGCCTGACTCGGTGGTCGCCGCCGGTGCCGTGGTGACCAAGGATGTGCCACCGGGCATGGTGGTGGGGGGCAACCCGGCCAAAGTGATCTGCTCCACCAAGGAGTTGATCGAACGGGTTGAGGAGCGGTGCAATTCGTATCCCTGGATTGACCTCGTCAAGCAGCGCAAGGGGGCCTTCGACCCGGCGCTGGAACCGACCTTGGCGGCAGTGAGGCGGCAGTATTTCTTTGGGGACGGCAACAATGGATAGAAAGCCCGTTGATGTGATGGTCGTCAATTTCAACACCGCGTCGCTGCTGCAGCCGATGTTCGACGCGCTGCGCCAGGCCGACAGCGAGCGACTGGCGAGCTACCTGGTGGTGGACAATGCCTCGGCCGACGATTCGCTGGCGCGCATGGCCCAGGTCTGCCCCGAGGCGCTGCTGCTGAGCAACAAGCAGAACGTCGGCTTTGGTCGTGCCAACAACCAGTTGCTGGCGCACCTGCAGGGCAAGTACGCATTGCTGCTCAATACCGATGCCTTCGTCGCCAGCGACAGCCTGGAAAAAACCGTCGCCTACATGGACGCCCATCCCGAATGTGGCGTGCTGGGCGTGCGCCTGGAAGGGCGCGAGGGTGATCTGCAACCGTGTTGCCGGTATTTCCCGACGCCGTTGAACATCTTCGTCGCCCGCACCGGCCTGGGGCGTTTGTTCCCCGGGCTGAAGATGGTCGACGAGATGAGCTGGGACCACGGCTCGGTGCGTGAATGCGACTGGTTGCCGGGTTGTTTCTACCTGGTGCGCCGCGAGGTGCTCGACAAGGTCGGGCTGTTCGATCCGCGCTACTTCCTCTACTACGAGGAAGTCGACCACTGCAAGCGGGTCAAGGAGGCCGGCTGGAAGGTGGTGTTCTACCCGCATACCACGGTCGTGCACATTGGCGGCGAAAGCTCCAAGTCGGTCGCCGAACTGGAGGCCGCCAGCCGGCAGATCTCCGCCTACCAGATCGAAAGCGAATTGCTGTATTTGCGCAAGCACCATGGCGCGGCCGGGCTTGCCTTGCACATGTGCCTGGTCAGCCTGGGCGACCTGGTGCTGGCACTCAAGGCCCTGTTGAAGGGACGCGGCTGGGCAGCCATCAAGGCCTGCTGGCAGCACACCCGCGCCACTTGGTCGTTGCTGTTCAAGACCCGCTACGCAACCCAGCCAACACGGTAGGTGAAGCCATGTTCGAGAATATCCGCGCGGACTTGCGGGCATACGGTGGTGATTGGGGTGCCCAGGGCTTCTGGGTGATGCTGGTGTACCGCTTTGGCCGCTGGCGCTACGGCGTGCGCCCGGCGTTGCTGCGCAAGTTCTTCTCGTTCGTCTACAAGGTGCTGTTCAAGTTCGTGCAGATCATCACCGGGGTCGAGCTGCCCTGCGAGGTGGTGGTGGGCCGCAACTTCGTCATCGACCATTTCGGCGGCATCGTCATCAGCGGCTACGCCCGCTTTGGCGACGACTGCAGGATCCGCAACGGCGTGGTGGTGGGCCTGAAGAATGTCAGCGAGCCGACTGCACCGGTGATCGGCAACAACGTCGATATCGGTGCCGGCGCCAAGGTGCTGGGCAACATCCGCATCGGCGACAACGTGGTAATCGGCTCCAACGCGGTGGTGCTGATCGATGTACCGGACAATTCGCTGGCAGTGGGAGTGCCGGCAACCGTCAAGGCCCGCAAGCATAGTGAGGCAGCGCAGTACTCATGAGCCGGCCTGCAGGGCGGTGATGATCGGCTAATGACGTGCAGGGGTGGCGAGTGAGGCGCATGGTGACAGGCATCGGAGTCGTAGTGATTGGTCGTAATGAGGGCATGCGCCTGGAGCGCTGCCTGGCTTCACTGGCACAGGGGGCGGATCAGGTTGTGTATGTCGACTCCGGTTCCACCGATGACTCGGTGCAAAGGGCACGCAATCATGGCGTCGAGGTACTGGCGCTGGACTTGAGCACACCGTTCACCGCAGCGCGGGCGCGCAACGAAGGCTTCGCCTGTTTGCTGCAGTTGTGCCCGGACCTGCGTCATGTGCAATTCGTCGATGGTGACTGCGAAGTGGTGGCCGGCTGGCTGGCCCGTGCCCAGAAGTTCCTCGATGCGCACCCTGAGGTCGCGGTGGTCTGTGGCCGGCGCCGCGAGCGCTTTCCGGAGCGGTCGGTGTACAACCTGTTGTGCGACCTGGAGTGGGATACCCCGGTGGGCGAAGCCAAGGCCTGCGGCGGCGATGCGCTGATGCGGGTCGATGCGTTCATGGCCGTGTCGGGCTATCGCCCGGGGTTGATTGCCGGCGAAGAGCCGGAGCTCTGTGTACGTTTGCGCGCCCGTGGCTGGAAGATCTGGCGTCTGGGCGCCGAGATGACCCTGCACGATGCTGCCATGACCCGCTTCAGCCAGTGGTGGCGGCGCTGCGTACGCGGCGGTTATGCCTTCGCCGAGGGCACCTATCTGCACGGTTACCCGCCCGAGCGGCATTGGCGGCGTGAGTCGCGCCGGGCCTGGCTGTGGGGCCTGTGCATCCCGCTGGCAACGTTGTTGGCCTGTGGGGTGTTCGGCGGCTGGGGGCTGTTGCTGTTGTCGATCTATCCCTTGCAGGCCGTGCGCCTGGCACGCCGCGGCGGGCGTTCGCTACGCGAAAATGGACTGCAGGCGATATTCCTGGTGCTTGGGAAGTTCCCTGAAATGATCGGGCAAGTGAAGTTTCTGCTGGACAGGTTGACCGCCAGCAAATCGGCCTTGATCGAGTACAAGTGAGATGACCATGAACCTTGTATCACTCGCCAGGAGCCTGCCAGCGGTGCACCCTGGCTATTCGCCGCGAGCGCTGAAGAACAGGCTCACCCTGAGCCTGCTGATGGTTCGCCAGTGGCCGCAGCTCAGTGCCTTCATGCAGCGCCTGAACACGGCGCTGGGCGATGACGCCTTCGCAGCGCTCGGTGACGACTGCGTCGGCATCCTGCAGTGGCCCTACATCAGCAAAGGCTGGGATGCACCTGAGCGGCTGGCAGTGGTGGCCTCGCACTATGAGGTGGTGGCTGGGCGATTTCCCTCGCTGTTGCTGCGGGGGCGTGAACAACAGCGCACCCTCGCTGACCTGTCCGCGTATTCCCAAGGTTGCACCCTGGTGCTGGACCGACCGATCTGGTTCAAGCGCGAAGGGGAGCTGGTCCTCAATCTGTTCCAGGGCGAGTTGCGGGTAGCCTCCCTGGCCTTCAGCCTGCACCGGGCCGACGGCGAACTGAGCCTGTTGATCGGCGCCGTGCAGGGGATACACAAGGGCATCGACAGCGAAACGTCGCTGAACATCTACCGCGACCTGACCAAGGATTTCGAAGGCCTGCGCCCGCGCAGCCTGTTGATCGAAGCCATCAAGTGCGTTGCCCGGCTGGTGGGCGCGGCGCACATTCATGCCGTCAGCGATGCCTACCGGCATCATCGCCATCCCTATTTCGGTGCTGACACCGGGCGCGAGCTTGCCGCCAACTACGACACCATCTGGCAGGAGAGCGGTGCCGAGACGTTGTCGCGTGAAGGCTTTTTCGCCATTCCGTTGGCAGCAGCCAAGCGCTCGGCAGAAGACATCGCGCCAAAGAAACGCGCCATGTATCGGCGCCGGCATGCGCTGCTGGACGATCTGTTCGGCCAGCTTGAGACCGCGTTGCCCGATCACGATATTGCACAGCAGCTGAGCGTGCACCGCCAGCGACTGGCCAGTGCGCTGGCGGTGCAGCAGGAGGCAATCGCCAGTGCGCCTGTCAGTGTCCGGTCCAGGCTGGCCGGCTTGCTGCGTCAGATCAGGCGCGAGCCCCGCGCGGACCAGCGCTTCATTGCCTACCTGCGCAAGGCGGGCGTGTACCCGACCGCGAAGAAGGCCGTTCGCGAACTGCTCAAGCATGGGCCGGCACTCTTGTGGAAACCCGCCGACAGCAAGCGCAAGAGCTTGCCGCTGGACGACCCCAGCGTGCCGGCCAGCGAGCTCTTCCCGCGCGAGCTGCTGGTGATCTGCGAAGGCAACCTGGCGCGGCCGCCCAGTGGTCGGCCGGCCTGGTTGCAGCAGGCGCTCCAGTTCCTTGGCTACCATTGCCAGGTGCTCGACTGGCGCGACGGCGCAGCCTGTACCAATGCTTTGCAGACCGCCTCTGCGGTGATTTTCCATCGCCTGCCCGCCACGGCCGACATGCTCCAGCTGGTCGAGGAGGCCAAGCGGCTGAAGGTGAGCACGATCTGGGATGTCGATGCGCTGATTTTCGACCCGCAGGCGTATCGGTTGCACAACGACCTCAGCGCCTTCAACGAAGAATCGGTCAGCCAGTTGATCGCAGCGGTCACGCTGTTCCAGCGGGCCTTGCTGATGTGCGATCGGGCCATCGCGTCAACGCCGGCACTGGCCAAGGCCATGCTGGACATGGGCGCCGGCCACGTCACCCTGGTCGAGTGGGACAACGCTGCCCAAGCCCTGAACGACGAGCAGCTCGGTCAGTTATTCGCGCGGTTGCCGCGTGATCGTACGCGGCGCGTGCTGGCAGCCAACATCTTCTTCGCCCCGCGCAGTTTTGGCGGCGCCACGGTGGTGGCCGAACAGATGGCACGGTTGATGGTGGCGACCACCACGTACCAGCAGTTCATCTTCACCTCGTTGCCCGAAGCCGACGCCGAGCCCTACAGCCTGTACCGCTATGAGGCGCACGGCGCTGCGGTGATCGGCATGGGCCTGCCAGACAAACGCAGCGCCCAGGAGGATTTCGAAAACCCCGCGACGTTGCCCGTGTTCGACGCCGTGCTCAAACGTGTGGCCCCGGACCTGGTGCACATGCACTCGATTCAGGGGCTGGGTGCGTTGCTGGCCGACAGCTGCCGGCGCGCAGGCTTGCCTTTCGTGGTCACGCTGCACGATTGCTGGTGGATCTGCGGCCGCCAGTTCATGATCGACAACCAGGGCAAGTACTGCGGCCAAACCACCGTTCGCGCCGAAGTCTGCGCACGCTGCGTGGACGACCCGGCGCTCAACGACTATCGCCAGTCGTTCCTGGCCAGCACGCTGAAGCAGGCCAACCTGCTGCTGGCGCCCAGCCACTTCGCGCGCAACCTGTACATCGCCAATGGCTTCGATGCCGCGAAGCTGCGCGTCAATCGCAACGGCATCCTGCCACCGGCGGCCGACTACCAGCGTCACCCCGGCAAGGCCATCCGCTTCGGCTTCGTCGGCGGCAATGCCACCATCAAGGGTATCGACGTGATCACCCGCGCCTTCGCCGGGCTTGCGCGTGCGGACTATGAATTGAAGGTGGTCGATAACCTGCTGCACCTGGGCTTTCGCTCCTTGAACCGGCACAGCATCAAGATACCGGGCACCGTCAGCATCGTGCCCGGCTACACCCAGGCCAACATGGACGAATTCTTTGCCGGTATCGATGTGCTGCTGTTCCCCACGCAGTCGAAGGAAACCTTCGGGCTGGCGGTACGCGAGGCATTGGTGCGCGATGTCTGGGTGATCAGCACCCATGCCGGCGGCACGGTGGAAGACATCGTCGACGGGGTCAATGGCACGCTGATCCCGCTCAGTGCCGACGAAAAATACCTGCGCGAGGCGCTGGTGGAAATTCTCGAGCATCCCGAGCGCTATCGGCAGCACCGCAACACCTTCAAGCAAGGCATCACCTTGTGCAGCGACCAGGCCCTGGAACTGCAGGCCATGTACGACGACGTGCTCAAGGCGAGCGCGACGGCCAAGGGCCTGTGCCCGCAACGGTGATCATTCATTACGCAGGTAGAGATCTGGATTCCTATGCGCATTGCGTACTTCATCAATCAGTATCCGAAAGTCAGCCACAGCTTCATCCGCCGCGAAATCCTGGCGCTGGAGCGCCAGGGCGTGGTGATTCAGCGTATCGCCCTGCGCGGCTGGGACGGCGAATTGCAGGATGCCGAGGATCTGGCCGAGCGGGAAAAGACCCAGTACGTGCTGCAGGGCGGCATCAAGGGCTTGCTCAAACCGGTGTGGCAGGTGCTGCGGGCCGAGCCGCGGCGCTTCGGCTCGGCCCTGTGGCTGGCCCTGCGCCTGGGCCTGCGCGCGGATCGGCCGTTGCCCTACCATCTGGTCTACCTGGCCGAAGCGTGCCGTGTGGTGCAGTGGCTCGAGGCATTTGGCGCCGAGCACGTGCATGCGCACTTTGGCACCAACTCCGCCGAAGTGGTGATGCTGGCCAACGCGCTGGGGGGGCCGGCCTTCAGTTTCACCGTGCATGGACCGGAAGAGTTCGACAAACCGCAGTTCCTGCATGTAGGCGAAAAGGTGCGCAGAGCGGCCTTCGTCGCCTCGGTCAGCTCGTATGGCCGCAGCCAGCTGTATCGCTGGGTGGCGCATGAGCACTGGGACAAGGTCAAGGTTGTGCATTGTGGCCTGGAGCCCGGCTTTCACCAGGTGGCGGCGCAGGCGACTCCCGACGCGCCGCGGCTGGTCTGCGTGGGCCGCTTGTGCGAGCAGAAGGGCCAGCTGTTGCTGCTCGAGGCGGCACACCGGTTGGCCGAGCAGGGCCTGGACTTCGAACTGGTGCTGGCCGGTGACGGCGAAATGCGCGCGCAGATCGAAGCGTTGATCGCCCGATACGGGCTGCAGGCCCAGGTGCGGATCACCGGCTGGATCAGCAGCGCGCAGGTGCGCGAGGAAATCCTCGCCGCACGCGCCTTGGTGCTGCCGAGCTTCGCCGAAGGCTTGCCGGTGGTCATCATGGAGGCCATGGCCTTGCGCCGGCCGGTACTGACCACGTATGTGGCGGGTATTCCCGAGCTGGTGCGGCCGGGGGAAAACGGTTGGCTGTTTCCCGCCGGCGCCGTCGACGAACTGGCCGCGGCGATGGCCGACTGCCTGGCGCAACCGGTCGAGGTGCTGCAGCGTATGGGCGAGGCAGCGCGCCAGCGCGTGTTGCAGCGCCATGATATCGACACCGAAGCGGCCAAGTTGGCCCACTACTTCAAGGCACCCGCATGAGCACACTCATCAGCTGGCTGTTGAGCGCCCTGGCGTTCCTGATCCTGGTGCCGGTGACGGTGCTGTTCGCGCAGGTCCTGCTGGCCTGCTTGCCTGCTCGGCCACGGCCACCGGCCACGACAGCACGGCCACGGGTGGCCGTGCTGGTGCCCGCGCACAACGAGGCGTCCGGCATTGTCGCGACGGTGCAGGGCATCCGCCGTCAGTTGCTGGAGGGTGACCGTGTGCTGGTGGTGGCGGACAACTGCAGCGACCAGACCGCCGTGCTGGCCCGAGCGGCTGGCGCGCAGGTGGTCGAACGCCAGCATGGGCGATTGCGCGGCAAAGGCTATGCACTCGATTGCGGCGTGCGGCACCTGGCCGAGGCTCCGCCGGAAGTTGTAGTGATCATCGATGCCGATTGCCAGGTGAGCGCAGGCGCCATCGAGCATTTGGCACAACGCTGCATCGAATCCGGGCGCCCGGTGCAGGGCCTGGACCTGATGTGCGCGCCGGCAGGGGCGGGGCTGAAAGTGCTGATCGCCGAGTTCGCCTGGCGCGTCAAGAATCTGGTGCGCCCGCAAGGCTGGGCGCGTGCGGGGCTGCCGTGTCAATTGATGGGCACGGGCATGGCGATTGGCTGGCAGGACATCGCTGCAGCCAACCTGGCGACCGGGCACCTGGTCGAAGACCTGAAGCTGGGGCTGGACTTCTGCCGTATCGGCAAACCGCCGTTGTTCTGCCCGCAGGCGCAGGTCACCAGCCTGTTTCCGACCAGCCAGGAAGGTCTCAGTGGCCAGCGCACACGGTGGGAGCATGGGCACCTGGGCGTGTTGCTGGCGGACGGGCCGAAGCTGGTGGTCAGCGCGTTGGCCAAGCGTAACTGGCCCTTGCTGGCCATGAGCCTTGACCTGATGGTGCCGCCGCTGGCGCTGCTGACCTTGGCGTTGGTGGGGCTGTTCGTCGTGGCATGGCTGGCGTTCCTGCTACTGGGCGTGGCGCTCCCGGCAACGCTGGCGACGCTTGCGCTGGCCATGTTGGGCAGCGCGGTATGGCTGGCCTGGAGCCGCTTCTCGCGGGAGGTGATCCCGTTTTCGGTGTTGATCTATGCGCCGCTCTACGCGTTGAAGAAGATCCCGCTCTACCTGGGGTTCCTGGTCAAGCGTCAGGTGGAGTGGGTGCGTTCCAAGCGGGATGACGGCTGATGAGCAATCCAGGTTGGCAGGGCCGCTGGAAGGCGGTGATCGAGAAGATGCGCAGGGTGGTCGATCCTGCCGATGAACAGCGCGTGCTCCGCGCGCTGACCGCCCCCGAGCGCCCGCTTGTACTGGGTTTCGTCAATGCTCACGCACTGAACCTGGTGGTCCGGGATGCCGGTTTCGTGCAAGCGCTCACCGCTGCCGATGTGCTGTTGCGCGACGGGTCGGGCATGGCAATGCTGTTTCGTCGCATGGGGCTGGACCCCGGGCTGAACATGAATGGCACCGACTTCATTCCCAAGTTGTTGGCGGCATACAAGGGCCGACGCGTGGCGTTCTGGGGCACCCAGGCACCGACATTGGCACAAGCGGCCAGGCGCAGCGAGGCGTTGTTCGGTGTCGCGCCGGTGTCGCTGCACGACGGATTTGCCGAAGTCCACACCTACCTTGAGCTGGCGCGGGACTTGCAGCCTGAACTCATCGTGTTGGGCATGGGCATGCCCAAACAGGAGCTTGTCGCGAGCCAGCTGGCCGCCAGCGGTGTGCCGTGCGTGATCGTCTGCGGTGGCGCGATTCTGGACTTTCTCGGCGGCAAAGTGGCCCGGGCGCCACAGTGGATGCGGCGGCTGGGCGGTGAGTGGATATTCCGACTGATGAAAGAACCCAAACGTCTGTTCATGCGCTATGTTGTGGGTAATCCAATGTTTATTTGGCGCACTCGGATGTTTACGGCGCAGCGTCAGAAAGACGTCACCGATTTACAGCAATAAAACCGACAGCATGAGGGAACCGGCGTGATGGCAAGGTACTGCTACAGTCATATCAATTGACATGATTCGAATAACGATCATGGACGATTTAGTCATATGGAACAGGTGGTGCTTTTGTTGTTGTGACTTGGTGAATTTGTATTTGCTGCGCCTAATTTGATGAGGCCTGAGAATGGTTTTCGAACCCAGAAGCAGTCGTTCCTTGCTCCAGCGAAGAAGCAGCGTCAGCAACGCCATCCAGGCGGGCCTCGACGGCATTGCCGTGACCGGCGTCGCCTGGTACCTGATCTACGATCAGATCGGCTACATCACCTCCGACTACGTGATCATGCTGCTGCTGTTGATCGGCGCCCTGGCGGTGATCTACGACCACTACGCCATCTACCGCACCAATGTCGGCTTGTCCATCAAGGCGTTCAGGCTGTTCAAGGCCTGGTCGGCGACCTTCTGTTTTCTCGTGGTTCTGGCATTTCTGACCAAGCAAAGCGAGACCTACTCGCGCCTGCTGGTGGGGCAGCTGTTCGTGATCGGCTATGTGGTGCAGCTGTTTCTGCACTATGCCGTGCGCGAGGTGCAAAAACGGTTTACCGCCCATGCCCGGCTGGACAATGCCCTGATTATCGGGGCGGGTGACCTGGCCAACTTCCTTTATCAGAAAATCAGTAACAACCCGTGGTTCGGCGAGCGGGTAGTTGGCTGCGTATTGATTGATGAAATGATGGAGCCGGGCAAGGAAATTAATGACAATAAACAGCGCTTGCCGGTATTGGGGCATGTTGACGAGTTAGATGAACTTGTGGCTCGGCATGGAATCAGAACTGTTTATCTGGTGACCCCGCTTGGCGGTTCGGAAGTTATTAACGAAGTGTATTTGAAGTTGCTCGACAAGTGCATTGCGGTCAACTGGGTGCCGGATATCTTCTCGCTGCGGCTGATCAACCACAGCGTGCGTGAAATTGCCGGCATTCCCGTGCTGACCTTGTCGGAAACCCCGTTGACCGGCATGAGCCTGTTCCTCAAGAACCTCGAGGACCGGGTGCTGGCGGCGCTGATTCTGTTGTGCGCATCGCCGGTATTGCTGGCCGTTGCCCTGGCGATCAAGTTGGACAGCCCGGGGCCGGTGTTCTTCCGTCAGGAACGTACCGGCTGGACAGGCGAATCTTTCCGCATCTGGAAGTTCAGGAGCATGCATGTGCATCAGCCCGAGCAGGGCGTCGTCAAACAGGCACAGAAGAACGATCCGCGTCTGACGCGCATAGGGGCGTTCATCCGGCGCACCAGCCTGGATGAACTGCCGCAACTGTTCAATGTGCTGACCGGGGAGATGTCTCTGGTCGGGCCGCGCCCCCATGCCTTGCAACATGACTCGCTGTATTCGCAGGACATCGTCGACTACTTTGCCCGCCACAACATCAAGCCGGGTATGACGGGGCTTGCCCAGGTGCGTGGGTTCCGTGGCGAAACCCGCGACATCGAGCAGATGATCCAGCGGGTCGATTCGGACATCGAGTACATCAACAACTGGTCGCTGTGGCTCGATTTCGTGATCCTGGTGCGCACGCTCAATGCGTTCACCGGCAAGCAGGCGTATTGACTCCTACGCGCGGGTTATCAGCCTAACGGGTGCAATGCCCTGAACCCGCGCGCTTCTTCTACCAGCCAATCGTGCACCGCCCGTGCGCCTGGCTGGTTCAGTCCACCCGGCGGGTAATGCACCACATAACGTTTGTAGTTGGCGATCGGCATCCCGAACGGCACGATCAGCGCCCCGCGTTCGAGCTCGTCATTGAGCAGCGTGCGCCGGGCGATGGCCACGCCGATGCCGGCAATTGCCGCCTCGATGGTCAGGTGGTTGCGGTTGAAGGTATGCCCGCGGCGCACATTCAGCCCGCCTGCGCCGATGCCATCCAGGTAGAACTCCCACTCGGCATATTCCGAACTGCCGCGCCAGGCGGTGATGTCGTGCAGCAGCGGGTAATGCACCAGGTCCGCCGGGCCATGCAAGGGCGGGCGGCCGCGCAGCAGGGCGGGCGAACAGACCGGGAATATCTGCTCGTCCAGTAGCGGTGTCGAAAGCATGCCCGGGTAGCTGCCATCGTTCAGGTCGATGGCCAGGTCGAAATCGCCAGGGTGCAGGGCCTGGGCGCTGTCCTCGGCGACCAGGCGCAATTCGATGTCCGGGTAGCGTTGCTGGAAGCGTGGCAGGCGCGGTGTCAGCCATTTGGCCAGGAACGAGGGAATCGAGCGCAGGCGCAAGGTGCCACGGATTTCCCCGGCGTCCAGGCGCAGCAGTTCGGCCTCGATGCTGCCATAGGCCTCGGCCACCGTTTGCGCCAGGCGCTGCCCTTCGGCGCTCAGTTCCACGCCACGCGCCCGGCGCAGGAACAACCGATAGCCCAGGCGCTCTTCGAGCTGGCGCATCTGCTGGCTGACCGCGCCCGGGGTGATGTGCAGTTCTTCGGCGCAGCGGGTGAACGACAAGTGCCGCGCCGCACAGCTGAAAACATGCAGCCAGACAAACATCTGGCCATTGATTTGCCGTCGCATCGTTTAGTACCGCTAAAGGCATGCTTAGAAAGTTTCGTTGGTCATCCGCGGATGAGCGCGGCAGTATCGCTTAAATCAGCAGTACCGTTCAATTTTCCCAGAGAGCCGTGTAGCAGCGCACATGCGCTGGCGCGGTCAGGCATTAGCATGGCTATCAGTGTTTTCGACCTTTTCAAGATTGGCATCGGCCCGTCCAGTTCCCACACCGTGGGCCCGATGCGGGCGGCGGCGACCTTCGCCCAGGCCTTGCGTGAGCGTGGCCTGCTGGCGCAGGTAAGCCGCGTTCAGGTGCGCCTGTATGGCTCGCTGTCGGCGACCGGCGTCGGCCACGCCACCGACCGCGCCTGCCTGCTCGGGTTGATGGGCCAGTGGCCGGACCGTATCGACCCGGCGACCATCGACTCACGCATCGGGCAGGTCATGCAGGAGCAGTGCCTGATGCTCGACGGCAGTCACCCGCTGGCGTTCGATTACGCCCACGACATGTTGCTGCTGGACGAAAGCCTGCCTTACCACCCCAACGCCATGACCCTCGAAGCGGCGGGCGGGCAGGGGGTGCTATTGAGCCAGACCTATTACTCCGTCGGCGGTGGCTTCATTGTCGAGCAGCAAGAGATCGATGCCCCGCAGGCGGCGCGCAGCGATATTTGCCTGCCTTATGAGTTTTCCAGTGCCGCCCAATTGCTGGCCCTGTGCAAGGCCCATAGCCTGAGCGTCAGCCAGCTGATGCTGGCCAATGAATGCGCCTGGCGCCCTGAAAGCGAAGTGCGTGAGGGGTTGCTGCGCATCTGGGCGGCCATGCGCGAGTGCGTCGACAACGGCTTGCGCCACGAGGGCGTCCTGCCTGGCGGGCTCAACGTCAAGCGCCGCGCCGCGCGCTTGCACCGCAGCCTGCAGGAGCTGGGCAAACCCAACGTGATCGGTTCGACCTTGAGTGCCATGGAATGGGTCAACCTGTTCGCCCTGGCGGTGAACGAAGAGAATGCCGCAGGCGGGCGCATGGTCACCGCGCCGACCAATGGCGCCGCCGGCATCATCCCGGCGGTATTGCACTACTACATGAAGTTCAACCCGGACGCTTGTGACGACGATGTGGTGGCCTTCCTGCTTGCGGCCGCTGCGGTCGGCATTTTGTGCAAGAAGAACGCCTCGATTTCCGGTGCCGAAGTGGGTTGCCAGGGCGAGGTCGGGTCGGCCTGCTCGATGGCCGCTGCGGGTCTGGCGGAAGTACTGGGCGCCACGCCACCGCAGCTGGAGAACGCCGCCGAGATTGCCTTGGAACACAACCTGGGGCTGACCTGCGACCCGGTGGGCGGGCTGGTCCAGGTGCCGTGCATCGAGCGCAACGCGATTGCTGCGGTCAAGGCGATCAATGCCGTGCAGATGGCCTTGCGTGGAGACGGGGAGCACTTCATCTCGCTCGACCGGGTGATCCGCACCATGCGCGACACCGGGGCTGACATGCATGCCAACTACAAGGAAACCTCGCGCGGCGGGTTGGCTGTGGCTTTTGTGGAGTGCTGAGGCACTGCACGTCACTGGCTTAGGAAACTTCCTACGATTCGACAGGCATGTGCTGTCTTTGCACTTGACGTGCCTGCTGGCAAAACTATGCCCGTTACGGGTACGGTCTGGAGAATCCTCATGGAAGTTTTCAAGCGCAAGGATTTCGCGCGCTGGCAAGTGGCTCAACGGCTCTCGTTGCAGTCGGGTGTGTTCATGGAGGTCTGTTGTGAGCAGCAAACTTGTTGAGTCGTTGCGTGAAGACCTGGTTGCCCTTCATGAAGCCGGGGCTATCGGCAAGGTCACCCTGCGCGATTTCGATATGCTCTGTCCTGCGCCTGTGCAGGAGTTCAGCGCGCTGGATATTCGTCGTTTGCGCGAAGCGCTGAACTTCAGCCAGCCGGTCTTTGCCTTGCACCTGCATACCAGTGCCTCGACCATTCGCAAGTGGGAGCAGGGCGAGACACGGCCGGCAGGCCCGGCGTTGAAGTTGCTGAATGTCATCGCCAGCAAAGGGTTGCAGGCGATTCTATAGCACTTAAAGGTGTTTCGAGATTAATTGTTTTATTTGTTTGAAAACAACTGCTTAGGTTTTAAACCTAAAGTCGGTTCTCGATTAAGAAATCGCCTCGGCACGACGCTTCGGTGATACCTCCCTCATTGAATGCAGTGGTTTTCTCCTGTGGGAGCCGGCTTGCCGGCGATAGGGCCCGAACAGCCTGCACAAGGCAACAGGGTGGCGACTGGCATCATCCTTGATATCCCCCGCTTTCGCCTGTCTGGGCCTCATCGCCGGCAAGCCGGCTCCCACAGGGCCGGTACTAGCCCAGCGCTTCACGCAACCGATACCACAACATCCCCATCGCCAGCAGCGGCGAGCGCAACGCCTTGCCCCCGGGGAAGGTCAGGTGCGGCACGGCGCTGAACACATCCAGCCCCTTGCTCTGGCCGAGCGCGATACCTTCTGCCAGCAGTTTCGCCGTCCAGTGGGTCACGTTCAGCCCATGCCCGGAATAGCCTTGGGCATAGTAGACATTCGGGTGCTGACTCAGCCTGCCCACTTGTGGGAAGCGGTTGGCGGTGATGCCGATCATGCCACCCCACTGGAAATCGATGCGTACATCCGCCAACTGCGGGAACACCTTGATCACCTTCGGCCGCATGTACGCCGCGATGTCCTTGGGGTCGCGCCCTGAATAGTGGCAGGCACCGCCGAACAGCAGGCGGCGGTCGGCGGTCAGGCGGTAGTAGTCCAGGCCGACTTTCTGGTCGCACAGCGCCATGTTCTGCGGGATCAGCGTGCTGGCGAGCGCCTCGGGCAGGGGTTCGGTCGCCACCACGTAACTGCCGGCCGGCAGCACCTTGCCGCTCAGACGCGGTTCCAGGTCATCCAGGTGGGCGTTGCAGCCCAGTACCAGGCTTTGCGCCCGGACCTTGCCACGCGCGGTGTGCAGGGTAACCGTCGGGCCGTGCTCGATGCGCAGCACCGGGCTCTGCTCGAAGATGCGCACCCCCAACCCCTGCGCCGCCCGTGCTTCGCCCTGGACCAGATCCAGCGGGTGCAGATGGCCCGAGCCCATGTCCACCAAGCCTCCAGCATACTGGTCGCTGGCCACCACCTCTTGCATGCGCGTGGCCGGAATCAGGCGCGTTTCGTGGCGGTAACCCAGTGCGGCAAGGTCAGCCTGTTCCTCTTTGAAGGCGGCGAACTGGTCAGGCGTGTTGGCCAGCTCGCAGAAGCCCCAGCGCAGGTCGCAGGCGATGCCGTATCGCTCGATGCGGCTGGCCACCAAGGACACCGAATCGATGCCGGCCTGCTTCAGGTAGCGCACGCCGTCATCGCCGACGTAGCGGGCAAAGCCGCTGACGTCATGGCCGATGCCGCGGATCAGCTGGCCGCCGTTGCGCCCGCTGGCGCCCCAGCCGATGCGCCGGCCTTCCAGCAGGACCACCGAAAGGCCCCGCTCGGCCAGCTCCAGGGCCGTGTTGACGCCAGTCAGGCCGCCGCCGACCACGCACACGTCGGCCGAGAGTTCGCCGTCGAGGCTGGAGTAGGGCGCCGTGTTGCGCGCCGTGGCGGCATAGTACGACGCGGTGTGTTGGGTATCGAAAGGCATGGCGCGTTCTCGGCTCAGCGGTTGGACTTGATCTTGCTCCAGGAGCGGGTCATGACGCGCATGATCTTCGGGCTCGGGGTACTGGAGATGTACAGCTTGTCCAGCACCGCCTGGGGCGGGTAGATCTCGGGGTTGTCGACCAGCGCCTGGTCCATGTACGCGTTGGCGTCGGGGTTGGCGTTGGCGTAGCCGACGGTGGCGCTGACCTTGGCGATCACTTGCGGCTGCAGCAGGTAGTTGATGAAGGCCAGGGCCTGATCAGGGTTTTGCGCATCCTTGGGAATGGCCAACAGGTCGAACCACAGGTTGCTGCCTTCCTTGGGGATGCTGTAGGCGACTTTCACGCCGTTGTTGGCTTCGATCGCGCGGTTGGCTGCCTGGAACACGTCGCCGGAGTAGCCGAAGGCCACGCAGATATCGCCGTTGGCCAAGTCGGAGACGTACTTGGAAGAGTGGAAGTAGGTGATGTAGGGACGCAGTTCGAGCAGGCGTGCTTCGGCCTTGGCGTAATCGCCTGCCTTCTCGCTGCGTGGGTCTATGCCCATGTAGTTGAGGATGGCGGGGAACAGTTCGTCGGGCGAGTCCATGAAGGCGACGCCGCATTGCTTGAGCTTTTTCAGGTTCTCGGGCTCGAACAGCACCGCCCAGGAATCGATATGGTCGATGCCCAGCGCGGCCTTGACCTTGTCGACGTTGTAACCGATGCCATTGGTGCCCCACAGGTAAGGGACGGCGTACTGGTTACCGGGGTCGTTCTGTTCAAGCTGCTTCAGCAGTTTCGGGTCCAGGTGCTTCCAGTTCGGCAGCTTGCTGCGGTCCAGCGGCAGGAAGGCGCCGGCCTGGGCCTGGCGGGCGAGGAAGTGGTTGGAGGGCACGACCACGTCGTAGCCGGTGCGGCCGGCGAGCAGCTTGCCCTCCAGGGTTTCGTTGGAGTCGAACACGTCATACACCACCTTGATCCCACTGCTGGCCTGGAAGTCGGCCAGCGTCGTGTCACCGATGTAGTCGGTCCAGTTGTACACGCTGACGGTGGGCGTGGCCTGCGCGGCGGCGCCGAACAGCAGGGTGAATGCTGCGGGTATCAGGGATTGCAGATGACGCATGTCGACACCTCGTTGGTCTTGTTATTTGAATTCGGTGTTTTGGGGCTGCTTTGCAGCCCAATCGCCGGCAAGCCGGCTCCCACAGGTACAGCGCTGGCAACACCGGCCCCTGTGGGCGCCGGCTTGCCGGCGATGCGTTACACGCTGAGCAGCAGGAACTCACGTTCCCAGGAACTGATCACGCGCTTGAAGTTTTCATGCTCGGCACGCTTGACCGCCACATAGCCCTGGACGAACTGCTTGCCCAGATACTGCTGCACGGTCTCGCAGTCCTCCATGTGCTGCAGGGCATCCTCGATGGTGATCGGCAGCCTCAGGTTGCGTCGCTCATAGGCGCGCCCTTGCACCGGTGCGCTCGGCTCGAGTTTCTCGACCATGCCCAGGTAGCCGCACAACAGGCTCGCGGCGATCGCCAGGTACGGGTTGGCGTCTGCGCCTGGAAGGCGGTTCTCCACCCGCATCGCGTCGGGGCTGGAGGTGGGCACACGCAGCCCGGCGGTGCGGTTCTCTTCGCCCCATTCGACGTTGACCGGCGCCGAGGTGTCCGGCAGGAAGCGGCGGAACGAGTTGACGTTCGGCGCGAACATCGGCAGCAGCTTGGGGATGTACTTCTGCAGGCCGCCAATGTGGTGCAGGAACAACTCGCTCATGCTGCCATCGTCATTGGCGAACACCGGCTTGCCAGTGGCGATGTCGACCACGCTCTGGTGCAGGTGCATGGCACTGCCGGGCTCGTCGGTGATCGGCTTGACCATGAAGGTAGCGGCCA
>Ga0182747_1001497_pt1 | contig 18060 bp, 21 predicted proteins | sample eDN3rd30CBELigBY_FD_128526 | JGI IMG/M metagenome (GOLD analysis project Ga0182747, IMG submission 128526) | Enriched backyard soil microbial communities from Emeryville, California, USA - eDNA 3rd pass 30_C BE-Lig BY (version 2) (version 2) | ecosystem: Environmental > Terrestrial > Soil >...
GTTGTTAGCTGAGCATCAACAATCGCAGATAAAGATTGTTTTGAACCATGTTGATAAGCTTCTTTTGCAGACATACCAATACGAAGTTCCTCGCGTATTCGTTCTGCGGTTAAAATGTTAGCATCTACTGCCATCCCTATACCAAGTACAAGGGCCGCAATACCAGGTAATGTTAATACTGCGTTTATTGCATTGAATACGACTAAAACTAAAAAAGTAAATACTGTTAAAGTAATAATTGATATAAACCCAGGTAAACGATAGTAGAATAACATAAAGATGAAAATTATCACTACGCCTACAATACTTGCAAAAACAGTACTATTTAAAGCTTGTTCACCAAATTGCGCACCAACTGAAGTAGAGTAAATTTCAGTAAGTTTAACTGGTAGCGCTCCTGCATTTAATACACTGGCAAAGTCTTTTGTCTCTTGTACTGTAAAGTTACCACTGATCATTACATCCGTTGTATTTAAGACCTGATCAACACCAGCTGCAGAGATATATTTTGGCTCAGCTTTTTTAGATTCCTTCGCATATGAATCTACACCCTCTTCAAAATCTAGCCATACGACTAAAAGATTTTGACCTGCTCCCATTTGGGATACCTTTTTTGTAACATCCGCAAACTTAGAAGCACTTTTTAAAGTAAGTGTTACGATTGGACGATTTTGCTGGTCAAATGAAGCAGCTGCTCCACCTTCTTTTAAATCTGTCCCATCTAATAAAATATTGTCATTAACATCTCGGAATGTTAAATTAGCCGTACTTGATAACAATTCACGAGCAGAGGATTGATCATCGATTCCTGCAAGCTGTACGCGAATTCGATTATCTCCTTCTACTTGTATCGTCGGTTCACTTACACCGAACTGGTTAATACGGTTTGAAAGTGCAGTAGTTGTATCAGTCAACACATCTTGTGTTATCTTCTTACCACCATCTAATGGTTCAACTTCATATAAAACTTCAAACCCACCTTGTAAATCAAGCCCTAGTTTTACATCATCTAAGACTCCTCGTACAGTTGCACCCATCGCAGCAAACAGTACTACTACAATAAGAACAAAAGTAAAAATACGGCCTTTAAACTTCATCTGTAAATCCTCCTCAAGTAAATGTATACAGTACTGTATACACAATAGAAAAACACGATTTACCGCTAAATAGCACTAAATCGACGTAGCAATCTCTAATATGGTTATTAAGACAGTTTTCATAATTTAAGAACCAACTAGCGTTACTCTCATGTTTTTTTATTTCCATCTAGTTCACTGAAATTAAACTAGATTTAATCGGGTTTATGTACAAAATTCATTATGAGACACGATTCGCTAGCTGTCAAACCAATGTACATAGAATTATTTATCGTTATCAACAATTTTTCTATTTAATAGTTCTTGCAAATCATTCTGATTAATGTCACTGAACCAGTTCTCTGAACGAAATTGTTGTATTTGAAAATAACTTACGATTTCAGAAGGCTTTACAGCATAGATTGTCTCAACAATTTCATATAAACGTAAGTCTTCTAGTTTTTTCTTTCTCCATTTTTTCTTCACACAAAAATTCCAAATATCTTCTAATGTAATCCCTTCATATTCATAATAAATTATTTCATCCATTTTGCTTTGTAATACTGGTAAAACTTCTTTGTATAGCTGTTCGAACTGAATCATTACAATCCCCCCAACCAATAGTTTTAACTCACTACATTCAAGCATACAAATATTGTATCTGATATTTCTTGAAATGAGAAGGGATTGAATGAATGAGTTCATTTGTAAAGGGAACTGTTTTTCTAACGTTTGTTATTTTTTTATCTAAACTGTTTGGCTTCATATATAGAATGCAGTTCATGCGGGTTGCTGGTGAAGAAGCTGTAGGTATCTATATGACTGCCTATCCAGCCTTTATCTTTTTCGTTTCATTACTATCAATAGGTATTCCTATTGCGGTAGCAAAAATAATCGCAGAACTGCATGCCAAACGAAGGGACAACCAGTTAAAAGCTGTTATGAAAACAGCTTCAAGATGGTCAATCGTTTCTATTCTTATTTTCACACCGTTACTTCTTTTGTTTATACCATACTTATCCGGGACACTTTTACATAACGAAGCAACGAGATTAACGCTGTATATTGGTTTAGGAGCTGTTCCAATTGTAGTTTTTTCAGGACTTATAAGAGGATATTTACAGGGTATTGCTGTTATTTCTGCTACAGCTTGGTCACAATTGTTAGAACAGGTTATACGAATCGCTTTAATTACATTATTATTACCTTATTTAATCACTGCTGATAACCCGTCATTAACAGCTGCCTATGCAATGGCAATTACAGCATTTGGAGAAGTATTTTCATTTATCTATTTATTCATTGAATATCAAATTAAGAAAAAGAAAACCAAAAAATCGGAAGCAACTAAGGCTTATCCGGCAATGCCGCTATTAAGAATAGCTGTGCCATCAGCTGGTAGTAGATTATTCGGTACTTTTACTTGGTTTTTAGAACCTATCGTTTTCTTAAAGGCACTTACTGTTTCAGGATTAACTGCAGTTGGGGCAACAACTTTATATGGAATTATTTCCGGGGTTCACGTGCCATTGCTTTTATTCCCTTCTTTTATTCCTAATGCACTAGCAATTGTCCTAATTCCAGCAGTGAGTGACGCTGTAGCACGAAGTAATGTCCAATTATTAAATGAGCGTATAGGGATTTCTTTACGTTTGTCATCTTTGGTTGGTTGTTATGCTGCAACTTATTTTTTCATCCACGGCGATGAACTTGCGATTCAGCTCTTCCATTTAGAAGAAAATCGCGGATTTATGAAAATATTAGCACCAATTTTTTATTTCTATTATATCCAAAGTCCACTTCAATCAATTTTACAGGCAATTGATGAAGCACGTCCTGCAATGATGAATTCTATATATGGTGGTCTTGGAAAGTTATTCATTATGTTTGTACTAGCCTCACAGCCATTTATTCAAGAATACGGCGCGATTATTGCCATAGGGTTTGGTGTTTTAGTCACTTCATTTTTACACATGGCAACATTACGAGGACATAAGATGATTGCTGCTGGTTTTAGATTTTTTGCAATTCCATATGGTATTTTCATTGTAACTTGCTTAATACAATCCTATCTTATCCCTAAATCTTCATTTAATTTTTGGACAAATAGTGCATTAACTTTAGTGATTTTAACACTTTTACTCATTCTTACAAATCAAATTAAATGGAGTGATTTTAAAGTATTACGCACCATTGTTTCCCGACGTCTTTAATTGAACATGTAATTCATTATTCTCGTAACAACAATAGAAAATATCTTTGATTCTTTCGCTTAATCCTTGATTATTAAGCTCAGCTAATAACCAAGTTTTATCTTTTTGCATTAATCTTAGATGTTTATGAATGATGATTCCATCCACAATCAGTGGTAAAACAAGTGGATCATCACTCTTTAAAAAAATTGATAATTTACCTGAAGGTTCTAAAAATGCATAATCAATTTTCTGAACAGAGGGAACACGTTCCTCACGCATTTGTTGAAATAAATCATCTAAATTATAGCGTTGTTTTCGCATTTCTTTTTGATCGATTATACCATCACGAACAATTAGTGAAGGATCACCATCAATGATATCTCGTACTTTTTTGCTCTTTAATGTAAATAAGGAATTCACATACTGTATGGCCAATAAAATAATTATTGGAAAAATGTTCTGAAAAACAGGACTATCGACATCTTCTAAAGCAAATGCTACACATTCAGCGATTAATACGAATACTACTAAGTCCATAATACTTAATTCGCCCACTTCTCTTTTTCCCATGAGACGAAAAACGATTAAAATAAAAATGTACAAAAATATGGTTCTAAGAAGAATTTCTAAGTAAGTTTCCATATCCACACCCCTCAAAGACATTTTGGGCATATGCAAAAATAAGTATTCATTGAAAAGTATTATTAAAATACGAAAAAAGCTTACTAATTGGAACCTGTCCAATTTAGTAAGCTTTTGAATTTTTATTATTATTTTTCAGTAAGTACTCGACCGATTGCTTGACGTTCGAATTTCATACGAGTTTTTCCATCAACAATGATGTAAACTACCCCATCCTCTAAAGAATCCACTTCTCCATGAAGACCACCGATTGTTACTATACGATCTCCACGCTTTAAAGAACTTTGCATTTGAACAGTTTTCTTTTGTTTTTTTTGTGCAGGACGGATTAAAATAAACCACATCGCTACGAACATAATAATAATAGGAAGTAAACTAACTAACGAATCCATTGCTTTATTCCCCCTTTCTATATCTCACTTTAGTATAGTATATTTTGGATAGAAAAAGCGATTTGAAATGCATATTTTTATGAAAATAATCATACTTTTTCTCAAACTTCAATATTTCTCCATAAAATATACCTATTTTTAGAAGTTTTTAGCATTTGGTTTATTAAAACCGTATTTTTCGAAGAATTCTTCTCGGAAATCTCCAAGTCTATCTTCACGAATCGCTTGTCTTACTTGTTCCATTAAATTTAATAAGAAATGTAAATTATGATACGTTGTTAAACGAATACCAAATGTTTCTTCTGTTCTGATTAAATGACGCACATAAGCACGTGTGTAGTTTTTACAAGTATAGCAATCACAGTTTGGATCAATTGGGCTAAAGTCGCGCGCATATTTTGCATTCTTCACGACTAAACGACCTTCTGAAGTCATTAAGGTACCATTACGTGCAATACGAGTTGGTAATACACAGTCAAACATATCCACCCCACGAATTGCTCCATCGATTAATGAGTCCGGAGAGCCAACCCCCATTAGATAACGTGGTTTATTGTCAGGTAATAATGGTGTTGTATACTCGAGCATACGGTTCATAATTTCTTTCGGTTCCCCTACAGAAAGACCACCGATTGCATAACCCGGTAAATCAAGTTCTACTAAGGCCTCCGCAGAACGTTTACGTAGTTCTTCAAACTCCCCACCTTGTACAATTCCAAATAATGCTTGATCTTCTGGGCGAGCATGTGCTTCTTTACAACGTTTAGCCCAGCGAGTTGTACGGTCAACGGAATTTAACATATATTCATATGTTGCAGGAAATGGAGGGCACTCATCAAATGCCATCATAATATCTGAACCTAAATCATTTTGAATTTCCATTGCTTTTTCTGGACTTAAGAAAAGCTTATCTCCATTTAAATGATTACGGAAATGAACGCCTTCTTCTTCAATTTTACGGAAATCACTTAAAGAAAATACTTGGAAGCCACCTGAATCCGTTAAAATTGGTCGATCCCAGTTCATAAATTTATGAAGCCCGCCAGCTTCTTTCACAATATCATTACCAGGACGAAGCCATAAATGATACGTATTAGATAGGATAATACCTGCATTCATCTCTTTTAAGTCTTCTGGAGACATCGTTTTTACAGTAGCTTGTGTTCCTACTGGCATGAAAGCTGGTGTCTCAAAGGAGCCATGTGGTGTATGGACAATCCCGAGCCTTGCTCCTGTCTGTTTACATGTTTTAATTAACTCATAAGTTACTGCTGGTTTCGTCATTTTTAATATTCCCTCTCTTGTGAAGTAAAAACAGTACTTCTATTAGTCTTTAGGTTTCCCCGAAATTCAATACCTTGAACAATATTCTAAGTTATACACGTGAAGGTCGAATAAACATCGCATCACCAAAACTGAAGAAACGATATTTTTCTTCAACCGCCTTATTATAAGCATTTAAGATAATTTCTCTAGAAGTTAGTGCACTTACTAACATGACTAGTGTAGATTTAGGTAAATGGAAATTCGTTATTAACCCATCAATTGCTTTATATTCAAATCCAGGGTAAATAAAAATACTTGTCCATCCCTCTTCTGCTCGAATTTCTCCATCGTATTTATGAGCGATTGTTTCTAGTGTACGAGTTGATGTAGTACCAACTGCAACTACTTTTCCTCCATTTGCTTTTGTACGATTAATTGTTTCTGCAGCTTCTTCTGTTACACTATAAAACTCAGAATGCATATCGTGGCTTTCAATTGAATCTACACTTACTGGACGGAATGTACCAAGTCCAACATGTAATGTAATAAAGACAATTTGTACGCCTTTTTCTTTAATTTGCTCTAAAAGTTCAGTAGTAAAGTGTAATCCTGCTGTTGGTGCTGCGGCAGAACCAATTTCTTTCGAATAAACCGTTTGATAACGTTCACGATTTTCTAATTTTTCATGAATATATGGAGGAAGTGGCATTTCACCTAACTGATCTAAAATCTCGTAAAAGATGCCGTCATAACTAAATTTAAATATTCTACCACCATGATCTAATTCACCGATACAAGTTGCCTTTAGTAATCCGTCACCAAATGTTAATTCTGTACCGATTTTCACACGTTTTGCAGGTTTGACTAGAGTTTCCCACTCATCATCTTTACCTTGCTTAAGTAGTAACACCTCGATATGTGCTCCTGTTTCTTCTTTTACACCAAAAAGTCTTGCAGGCATAACTCGTGTATCATTTAAAACTAGACAGTCCCCTTTTTTTAATTCGTCGACAATTTGTGGGAAATGACTATGTTCAACTTCACCTGTTTTTCGATCGACAATCATTAGTCGACTCGCTGTTCGGTCTTCTAATGGCGTTTGGGCAATAAGTTCTTCAGGTAAATAAAAATCAAAATCTTCTACTTTCATCTTTACATCTTCTTTCATTATGAATGTTCTGGATAAGTATAACCAAAATGGTCATATGCTAACTTTGTAGCTTCACGACCTCTTGGTGTTCTTTGGATAAATCCAATTTGCATTAAATAGGGTTCATATACATCTTCAATTGTCTGACTTTCCTCACCAATAGAAGCAGCAATCGTGTCAAGGCCAACTGGACCCCCTCGGAATCTTTCAATCATACTAATGATCAATTTATGATCAATATGATCCAGTCCTAGCGGATCAACTTGTAGTAATTCAAGGGCTTGATTAGCTAATGGATGAGAAATTGTGCCATCACCTAGTACTTGTGCATAATCACGAACTCGCTTTAGTAAGCGATTTGCAATACGAGGAGTCCCCCTTGAACGCTTTGCAATTTCTCTTGCTGCTAGTCGATCGATTTCTACATTAAACAATTGACTACTTCGTAAAACTATTTCGACTAAGGCTTCTTCATCATAAAAGTCTAGACGTAATAATACACCAAATCGATCTCTTAATGGTGCGGATAAAGCTCCAGCTCTTGTTGTCGCACCAACCAGTGTAAACGGCGGTAAATCTAATCGAATCGACCGCGCTTCTGGACCTTTACCTACTACAATATCTAAACAGAAATCTTCCATTGCAGGATAAAGAACCTCCTCAATAGCTCGCGGAAGTCGATGAATCTCATCTATAAATAAAACATCTCCAGGTTGTAAGGAGCTAACTATTGCCGCAAGATCCCCAGGCCGTTCTATTGCAGGTCCACTCGTTAATCGAATATTGACATTCATTTCATTGGAAATGACGGTTGCTAGTGTGGTTTTCCCTAATCCAGGAGGTCCATATAATAATACATGGTCAAGACTTTCTTGTCGGAGCTTAGCTGCTTCGATGAAAATATTCAAACTTTCCTTCACTTTATGTTGACCAATATATTGAGATAACTTTTGTGGTCGGAGTGATAGCTCGAATTGTTCATCAAAAGTATTAGATTCACTTGAAATAATACGTTCGGACATCCTTCAGCCTCCTTACTTCATTTTTAGCAACAGCTGTAATGCCTGCTTCATATAACTTTCAGTTGTAGTAAGCTCCTCATTTTCTTCTAAAATCGGTCTAATTTTTGTTAATTCTTTATCAGAGTATCCTAGAGCAAGTAATGCTAGAATTGCTTCTTCTAATTCTTGTTTATTTGGATTCACACCAAATAACGGTAACTCATCTTCAGTACTTGGTAATTCTACTTGCTCTAGCAATGAACCAAGCTTTCCTTTTAGATCGAGAATCATTTGTCTCGCTGTCTTTTTCCCTACTCCAGGGAATTTCACTAAAAATGCATCATCTTCCATTTCTATAGCAGAAATAACTTGAGAGGGGTTGCCACTAGCCAAAATTGCTAATGCCCCCTTCGGACCAATTCCCGAAACTTGTATCAGTTTGCGAAAAAGTTCTCTTTCATCAAGAGAGCGAAATCCAAAAAGCATTTGAGCATCTTCTCGAACATGCATATGTACAAAAATTTGTTGAGATTCTTCTTTCATACGAAATGCAAAAGGATTAGGAGTAAAGATTTGCCATCCTACTCCTTGTTGTTCTAATACTATATATTCCGGTGTAATTCGTTTAATTTGTCCAATTATATAATCATACATCTAAAATATCCCCCACATTCACTGCTATAAATTATAGCATATTGTTCGAGTTGTTCTGAACAAATACATGCTGGAGATTACATAGCTCTTTTCTTATTATGTCAGTACAATTATTTTGATGGTCATCTTCCTGACAAAAGAAAGACCGTCCATTTAGACGGCCTAATTGTACTTATATTCGATACACGTTTCATATTCTATCACACTATTGACAATTAGTGATGATTCGAGTGTAATTTTTCAGTTTGTATAATTAACTCAGGCCAATGCCTTAACGCTTTTTCAGTAAATGGCATTAAATAGTCTAAGAAGCCTTCTCTTTCATATTTTCCTAATTGCAATACATATAGCCATTCTCTCAAAAGCTCATTTGGATACTGTAAGTAATTGATTTTTGGTAAGCAAAGATTATATAGATATGGATTTTCGTTTAATAATTTTTCTAAATCATAGTCAATTGTAGGTAATACGCGATGCATCCATAAAAGCATTTCCTCTGCAGAATCACCCACAGCGGCTAGATCAAAATCAATTATTTTCATCTTCTGATCCTTACAAATTAAAAAATTATGATGTACAACATCACCGTGCAACAGCGTAAGTTTTCCATCGATTTTATGCTTTTGCTTACGCATTTGTTTTAATACTCGACTTGCAAACAAGGTAATATCATAATAAGCATGCTGCAAGTAAGGTAGTAATTCTTTTTCATTAAGAATAAACCGTTCTAAACGAGAATTCCATTTTTGATATAGGTGTTGCCTAGGAAATATCGATTGACTTTTCCAATCAATTTTATCACCTGTATCATGTAATGACTTTAAAATTTTAAAACTTTGTTTTCGGTGTGATTCCTTCGAGAAATCGGCGCTAAAACTACCATGTTGCCAATATTGTACAACTAAATCCTTATCTTTACTTTTAACTAACGGAATTACATATGGAAACTTAATATCAGAAAGTTGTTGATGTATGGTTTTTACCTTTTCTGCGACGTTTATATTATCATATTTTTTTATAAACAACGTCCCGTGAGGTGTTTCTCTCTTCCAGATATTACTTTTGATTTGCATATTAATAATTCCAAGGTTTGTTTTGTGCAAAGTAAGGGTTATATGGATATCCCTGACAATTTGGTTGCATCATCTGTTGTGGCATCATTTGATATGGCATCATCTGTTGCATAAATTCAGGGTTTCCTTGCATGTTATATGGTCCATAATAATCTTGAGCATATGGATATGCGGCGCTTCCATAGTTGAAACCTTCTTGATATTCGTTCGCTACTTGCCCACCATCATGATCATGATTATATTCCTCAAATCCTTGTGGATCTGCATGTTGTTCCATGGCTTTTGTTTTTACTTCAGATGAGTCTAATAACCAATCTGGTAATCCATCATGATCATGGTCTTCATGAAGTTCCTCCATTGCAGGGGCTACACCTGTCATAGGAGCCATATCATAGTTCGGTTCAAAATATGGCAAGCCATAAGGCATCATATCTTGAGAATATCCGCCTTTACCACATCCACAGTCATAATCTTGCATTGGCATTTGTTGATAATCTTGCATTGGCATCTGTTGATAATCTTGCATTGGCATCTGTTGATAATCGTACTCATTAAATCCATATGGGAAATGATCATAAAATGGCTGTTCATGGCAACCACATGGGTTATGATGATACATTTGCTGTTCATGGCAACCACATCGCTTATGATGACGATGTGCTTTTTCATGACATCCACATGGGTGTGGTTTGTGACAGTGTTGTTTAACAAAATAAGGTACATATACAATTTGAGGCTGTGGCTGTGGCACTGGTACTTGAATGTACTCTACCTCTTTTTCTACTTTTGTTTCAACTTTCGTTTCTGGTTGTGGTACCGGTACTTGAATATATATAGGCTGTGGTTGTGGCATAGGCATTGGCATTGGTGCTGGTGCTGGCATTTGTTGCTCAAATTGTAAATGTGGTGTAAAGTCAAATTGCAATTGAGTTAAATCTATATGTGGCTGCGGCATTGGCATTGGTACCGGTTGTGGCATCGGCATCGGTTGAGGAATAGGGGCCGTTTCCACAACCTTAGGTACTTCTTTTACTGGTTTTGTCATTTGCTCTTTTGGAGCAGTTTGTTGTTGTTTCGTTGGCATTGGTGCAGTTTGCTGTTGTTTCGTTGGCATTGGTGCGGTTTGTTGTTGTTTCGTTGGCATTGGTGCAGTTTGTTGCTCTTTCGTCATGTTTGATTTATTTGCTGTACCTCCGTGATGATCTGGTAAAATAATCTCCATACCTGGAACAATATAATCAGGGTTAGCTAAATGCGTATTTAAACTCTTTAATTCATCAAGCCCAATCCCATACTGTTTAGCAATACGCCAAAGTGTCTCACCTTTTTGAACAATATGAATTTGCACAAACATCCTCCTTTTCTCGTTTTATAATATGTGAGTCATATGAAAAGGACACAAAAAAATAAAACGCTTTGTGTTGTTCCTCGTGATAAACTATGAGTGAGAGAGTGTTGTATATACATAAAATTCAACATGAAAGAGGTATGAAAATGAAAAAAATGTTAGGAGAGAATCGTCGATCTGAATTGCTCCATCTTTTAAAAACTTCAAACGAGCCAATTACAGGTACGGATTTAGCAAAGCATACCAATGTATCTAGACAAGTAATTGTTAATGATATGAACTTACTGAAGGCTAGAAACGAACCGATTGTTGCTACAAGTCAAGGTTATGTGTATTTAAACCGTGAGGGGACAAAAAGCGTATTTGAACGAAAAATTGTCTGTTTACATACAGCGGAACAAGCGGAAGATGAAATGTTAACGATTGTAGATTGTGGAGTTACATTAAAAAGTGTCATCGTGGAACACCCAGTTTACGGTGAAATTACAGCATCTATGATGTTATCGAATCGACATGACGTAAAAAATTTCCTAAATCGTGTAAATAAAACAAAGGCAAATTATTTGTCTGCATTGACTGACGGTACTCACTTACATGAAATCTCTGCTTCTTCTGAAGAACTATTAGATCGAGCAGAACAAATGTTAAGAGAAAAAGGGTACTTAATTGAGGAAGAATAATCAAATTATACCATTAAAAGTGGGCTTTCGTTTTAAAGATTGCCCACTTTTTTAATGTAGAAAACGTTCTAGATCTTCTTTAGTTGGAATTTTACAAACCTTTTGCTTTCTCAACTTATGGCGATTTTTTGCAACCAAATCATAAATAATATTGCGCATAAATGCAGGGATGAAAATCAAAGGATAAAAACACTTCCATCCACCATCTAGTTTTTTAGTTATCCTTAATACTGCTGTTGATTTAACATAACATTTAGTTTCTTCTATATAAATCACACTATCCAACGATTTCGGAATATGAAATTGCTCTATTAACGATTGCCCAATTTCACTTTGAATAGACGCAAATTTAAAATTCTTATTACGGTCACGTTTTATAATAAATTGAACACTTGCATCACAAAAGTGACAATCACCATCAAAAAGAACAATTTTCATATATACCCCTCATTTCACTCTGAAGTTAAATATGTATAATAAGTACCAAGCGATTTCACTTTACAACCGAGTGCAGCTAATTCTTCCATAGCCCCCTTCATCATGGCTTCATTTTCATCAGCGTGTATATCCATTATAAAGAAATACTCTCCCAGCCCTGTTTTTAAAGGACGTGATTCAATTTTACTTAAATCTAATTTTCGCCATGCAAATACCGAAAGTACTTGATGTAGTGCTCCTGATACGTTTTCTGGCAAAGTAATCATTAGAGTAGTCTTTGCATTTCCCTCTGATTTTTCAATTGGTAATCGCGTATTATTTTTAGATAAAACAAGGAATCTAGTGTGGTTAAAATGGAAATCATGTATATTCTTTTGAACGATTTCTAAATTATATTTCTCTGCAGAGGATACATTTCCTACTGCAGCTATACATCGATCTGGATTTTCCGAAACCAACTTGGCTGCTGCAGAAGTCGAAGAATAGCTTCGCAGAGGAACCGAACTAAAACGGTAATACAAATACTTATGGCATTGTGCTAGCGCATGTGGATGGGAATAGATTTCCTCTACATTTTCCCAATTATCTTTTTGACTTTTATGTACCATTAAATGTTGTTGAATTTTAGATAGACAATCTCCGATAACGAAAAGATTGGCTTCATGATATAAATAATCAATTGTGAGTGGAACTGTTCCTTCAATCGTATTTTCAAGGGGTACAACAGCTAGGTCTACTTTCCCTTCAGAAACCGCTTCTATACACTCAGGAATTGTGGAAATTGGCATAAGCAATTCATTTGGAAATAAACTTTTTGTAGCTAAATATGTAAAGGAAGCTTCAGGTCCTAAATAAGCAATCTGCTGATTCCATTGTTGATTTTTCACTATAGTGGCCTCCTAATTTTCTAATAAGTATCATTATTCAATTAATTATATATTAAAAAAAGAGAGAGCATTATTCAACCCTTGCTCTCCTCTTTTTACCATTAGATTAAAGTGCACCAGAACTGATTACTTCAGCAGATTCAACAAATTCTAATTTTTTTAATTGTTGTATCAGTTCATCCAGTTCATAAACCATACTCGTTACATCTAAAGATAAGGTTACATTCGCTCTTCCCTGTATCGGGATAGTTTGATGTATCGTTAAAATATTACATTGTGCTTCAGAAACGATTTCTAATAAACTTGCGAGTGTACCTTTTTCATCTTGCAATTGTATAAAGATCGTTAGGATTCGTTCTCGTACAATGGAGTGAAAAGGAAAAACTGCATCCCGATATTTATAAAATGCGCTTCGCGATAAATCCACTTCTTTTACCGCATCCCAGATTGAAGATACTGCACCACTTTGTAATAGATGCTTGGCCTCTAACGTTTTTTGCATTGCATCTGTTAGCACATCTTCTCGAACTAAATAATACCGTTGATTGGCAACGTTTTTCATACTCTCCCCCCAAAATCTCATACAATCATAAGCTTCGCAAGATTACTCTATAAATTCAAATTCAAATTCTAATAAACGGACAATGTCTCCATCTTTTGCTCCACGTTCACGTAAAGCTTCATCGACACCCATTCCACGTAATTGTCTAGCAAATCTTCTTACACCATCTTCACGACTAAAATCAGTCATTTTGAATAGTCGTTCGATTGAATACCCTGACAATACATAAGCGCCATCATCATCACGAGTAATTTCGAAGTCTTCACCTTTTTTCTCATGTTTATATAGTACAGTTGCATCGCTATCTTCTGCAACCACATCATGCAATTCAAAATGAGGTGTTACTTCAAGTAAATCAGCAATCTCAAATAAAACTGGCTTTAAACCTTGACGTGAGATAGCAGATACTGGATATACTTTAACTGAGTCTCCAACTTTTTCTTTGAATACTGCTAAATTTTCTTCTGCATCTGGCATATCCATTTTATTTGCCACGACAATTTGTGGTCTTTCTGTAAGACGTAAATTATATTGCTTTAATTCCTCGTTGATTGTTAAGTAATCTTCATATGGATCTCGACCTTCCATACCGGACATATCAATCACATGAACAATAACTCTTGTTCTCTCAATGTGGCGAAGGAACTGCATTCCTAATCCAACACCTTGATGGGCACCTTCAATAAGTCCCGGTAAATCGGCCATTGCAAAGCTTCGGCCATCTTCTGTTTCAACCATTCCGAGATTAGGAACGATTGTTGTGAAATGATACGCTCCAATTTTAGGTTTTGCCGCTGACACAACAGAAAGTAATGTGGATTTACCAACACTTGGGAAACCAACTAAACCAACATCAGCTAACACTTTTAACTCTAATATAACATTTAATTCTTGCCCTGGCTCACCTTTTTCCGCAAGCTCAGGTGCTGGGTTTGCCGGAGTGGCAAAACGACTATTTCCACGTCCACCACGACCTCCACGAGCAATGATAGCAGTTTGTCCATGTTCAACTAAGTCTGCAATAACTGCACCTGTCTCTTCGTTCATAACGACTGTTCCAGGTGGCACTTTTACCACAAAGTCTTCAGAGTTTTTCCCGTGCATTCCTTTACTCATACCATGTTCACCACGGTCAGCTTTAAAATGACGTTGATAACGGAAATCCATTAAAGTACGTAATCCTTCTTCTACTTGGAATACGACATTTCCTCCGTTCCCTCCATCTCCTCCAGCAGGGCCACCATTTGGTACATATTTTTCACGGCGAAAGGCTACCATTCCATCTCCGCCGTCTCCACCCTTCACATAAATCTTTACGTGATCGACAAACATTTATTTCACTCCTGTTCTATGCTCAAAGCATACTTCCACTGCTCATTAGTTTGCACATATGTTTGAACCTTTAAATTGTTATTCTCATTATGATTGTCGAACAAATCAACTTCCCATTTACCCTTTAAATCGAAAAGTAAATTAAAGGAACTGTCATTCGATTCAATTGTGATCTCTAGTTGTTGTTCAGTAAAAGGATCCAGAGTATCATAAACATGAATAACTGTCTTTTCTAAGTATTCTACAATTTGTTCATCTTTTTTCATATCAACAGGAAAAGTTACATTACTAATTATAGAAGAATCAAATGCAGGATATCTCCATTGAATTGTTTGTAACCATTCCACCGTCTTCGGTAATTTTAGGTAATTGATATTTGAAAGTGTTTTGCTATGCTCTGATAATCTTTCAATTATCGATTTTGCTTCTTCGACCCTATCTAAATCTAAGTTCATTTTTATTAAGTGAATTTGATTCATATAATCATGATTAGCAAATCTTAAAACATCATTTATCGAAAGTGTTGAAGTTTTCATAATACTCCTCCAAACATAATAGAAAAATTTCTACCTATATCTTTATTAGTATAACAAATTTTTCTATTTTTCGCCCTCTCAACGCTCTAAAGTGTGTAGTAATACTATAAGAAAATTTCAGATATCCATCCTTTAATTAAAATACCTTTTCTACTTTACTAGTTGCTATCTAGATATAATGTCCCTAATACATGAAAAAGGACTGCTGACTAGCAGTCCTTTTTGTAATATATACGATTAAGCTTCTTGAGCTACAGGGTATACACTAACTTTTTTCTTGTCGCGACCTAAACGTTCGAATTTAACAACACCATCAACTTTAGCGAAAAGTGTGTCATCTCCACCACGGCCTACGTTTGTACCTGGGTAAATTTTTGTACCGCGTTGACGGTAAAGAATTGAACCACCAGTTACGAATTGACCATCAGCACGTTTAGCACCAAGGCGTTTTGACTCAGAGTCACGTCCGTTCTTTGTAGAACCTACCCCTTTTTTCGAAGCGAAAAATTGTAGGTCTAAAGAAAGTAATAATTTCATGTCGTTCCACCTCCTACTAGGCTACTTGGTTGTAGTTAATTTTAATATATTGTCCATAAGTTTGAACCATCGAGTAAACTTGAGCAGTCATAACTTGGACAATAAGTTGTAATTTTGCATCGACTTCCACGTCAAGATCAGTAGGAAGATCTACACGAAGATAGCCTCCACCTTCTGTTGCCTGGTCGATTTCCGGCTCGATTTGCAGTAATGCATAGATAGCATTTACAGTACCAATGGCAATTGTAGATGCACCTGCACATACTAAATCTTTGCCTGTTTGATCATACTCAGCATGACCTGAAAATTCGAATGCAGAAACGTGTCTATTTTGATCGTGATGAATTGTAACAGTAATCATTTCCATTCACCTCGACTCTTAAGCGTTGATTGCTTCAACAACTAATTTAGTGTAAGGTTGACGATGACCTTGCTTACGACGGTAGTTTTTCTTCGCTTTGTATTTGAATACAGTAATTTTTTTCGCGCGTCCTTCTTTTACAACTTTCGCTGTAACAGTAGCACCTGCAACAGTTGGAGCTCCAACTTTCACTGTTTCTCCACCCACGAATAAAACTTTATCAAAAGTAACTACTTCGTCAGCTTCAACACCTAGTTTTTCAACATAGATCTCTTGTCCAGCTTCTACTTTGATTTGTTTTCCACCAGTTTCGATAATTGCGTACATTAAAATGCACCTCCTCTTAGACTCAGACTCGCCTGTAATGAAAGGTGATCTTGCGATGCTTAAGACCTTCCCAGTGCGGTTGTAGCACGGGTGCTACAAACAATAACATTACAATATTATCACAGGATAAAGTTTTAAGTCAACCGTTTAATGACATGTTTTTCAAAAGCAAATCGATATTTTCGAAATCTCCACTCATTCACAATTTGTAAAAATAAAAAGATACTCAATACAAGTAAAAATAAAGATTTTGGCAATAAAATAAACGTAATAAACACAGAAATCGCTATTAGTATGAGTGAAATGGTTAAGTAGAATTCCACCATTCGAATCCGCGGGTAAAAAATATGGATAAGTGACATAATAATGCGCCCGCCATCCAATGGCCAAATCGGAATAAGATTGATTCCGAGCAAAACAATTTGAATCTTCAATACTGGCTCAGCCAGCAACGGATCTAGAAACGGTGTAGCTGCGATGCAACAAATCGTGGCAACAGGTCCGCCAAGTGCAATAACGAGTTGTTTTTTAGGAGCAATCGAGTTATTCCCCTTTAGTTCAATTTCGCCCCCATATGGCATAATGACACATCGCTCTACCTTTACTCCGCACAGATAAGCGGCGATGATATGCCCCACTTCATGAATAATTAAAGAACTTAAAATAAGTGCATAATAGGAAATATTACCAGATAACACAATACTAAACAGAATCGGCAAAAATAATGGATGAATGGTCATACGCATCATGATTGCGTATGCTCTTTCATCCATTCTAAAGTTTCCTCCAGGCTTAACACTTTGTCGTCTTTTTCTATTTTTATATATAGATCCCCTGGTTCTTTGTTTGCAAGAGTACCTCCTCTTTCAATAGATGTATATGGCAATAATGAAAACGAATCCACATTTCCATAAGTGACAGTCGTATCATCTTCATAAAATACTGAAATTGTTTTTCCGGTGTGTGTTGTATGACCCGTATATACAACTAAACCATTTTCGATTGCAAGTATCGGAATCGGTTCTTCAAACGTTAATAAAAAGCCATGATCAAAGGGTTTGATTGAAACAAATGATAATAGTTCCTGGTTTATGCTTTCGGTTGAGACCGTAATTTTCTCATCTGTTTCTTGACCAAATACCTCTCTCAGCAAATTACGCATGATAGTTAGATCTTCAGAGCTATAAACAACTTTTTTCACATCTACTGCTAATTGCCCTCTCTCTTGCAGTCGAATGCCCATTATGACGACACCGCAGAGAACAATAGCCGCAATCCATTTCCATTTCTTGTTCACTACCTCATCCATTCTCTTTTTCATAGTATATGAAAAATATGAAATTAGGATTCTAGTGGAAATGAAAAGAAACTGTCCAATTAAGTCGAATCTGAAACTTAATCCAATTTAACTTTTTTATAAGGGAGAAAAGGAGCATCTCCGATTCGAGAATAATTGAATAGCATCGGGTTTGGCAGCCACGAAGAACAAAAGCGCAAGCGCCCTGATTAGCCCTGACAAGCGCTGGAGGGACCTGACAAGTGTGCTTGCCACACGTGGGAAGGTACCGAAGCGACCTCGAGGGGCTAGGGTGCTGGAGCTAGA
>Ga0182747_1001505_pt1 | contig 17967 bp, 18 predicted proteins | sample eDN3rd30CBELigBY_FD_128526 | JGI IMG/M metagenome (GOLD analysis project Ga0182747, IMG submission 128526) | Enriched backyard soil microbial communities from Emeryville, California, USA - eDNA 3rd pass 30_C BE-Lig BY (version 2) (version 2) | ecosystem: Environmental > Terrestrial > Soil >...
GAAGGGCATCGCGCTCGACAATGAGGCGCTGACACTGAAGGTCGTCGATGTCGTCGATGGCGACTGGAAGGCCGCGGGCGTGATCGTCCATGACGTCACCAACCGCAGCGTCGCACACATGCTTGTCGAGATGCGCTTCGGCGAATTCCCGATGGCGCTCGGCGTCCTCTACGACGACCCGCGCCCGACTTTCGAAGCCGACGTCGTCCGCCAGAATGCGGCGGCACGCGAGGGCAAGACCGCCGATCTGCAGGGGCTGCTCAAGAAGGGGCAGACCTGGACGGTCAAGGAAGGCGGGCCGGACCTTTAATCGGCGGTGGCTCTGAATCCGTTTCGCGCAAAGACGCAAAGACGCAAAGGAAGGCCTGGATTTGGGAGCCGGCATCGAGTCTTTGGCGAACGTAACAGTTGATTGCGGCTTTCATGTTCACCGAGATATCGGGCCGGGGCTGCTGGAATCGGCGTATGAATTGCTGCTTGCGGAAAGCTTGATACGGCGGGGGTTGTCCGTCGAACGACAAGTTCCGGTTTCATTGAAGGCCAATGGCATTGTCATCGACAATGCCTTTCGCGCTGACTTGCTTGTCGAGCGATCGCTCTTGGTCGAAGTGAAATCCACTGAAACGCACGCGCCCGTGCACGCGAAGCAGCTTCTTACCTACCTTCGACTGATGGATCTTCCGCTTGGTCTGCTCATGAATTTCGGCGCGGCCACCTTCAAGGAGGGCGTTCGCCGGATCGTCAACAACCATGTCTAGTTCGGTTATTTGCTCCTTCTTTGCGCCTTTGCGTCTTTGCGCGAAAATTTTCCGGGGCCGACGGATCGTTCAATGGACAATCTGACGCACAGCCTGGTCGGCGCGGTGCTTGGGCAAATGGGGCTCAAGCGGAAGACCGCGTTGGCGATGCCGACGCTGATCATCGCCGCGAACCTGCCCGATATCGACGCGGGCTGCGCCGTCTATGGCATCGAGTCGCTCGCGATGCGGCGCGGCATCACCCACGGGCCGATCGCGCTGCTGATCCTGCCGCTGATCCTCTGGGCGGCGATGATCGCCTTCGACCGCTGGCAGGCGCGGCGGGGCACGCGACCCGTGACGCGTCCGGCGCTTCACAAGGGCTGGCTGCTCGCGCTCGCCTATCTCGGCTGCCTCAGCCATCCTGTGTTCGACTGGCTCAACAATTACGGCATCCGCCTGCTCGAGCCTTTCAGCCATCGCTGGTTCTACGGCGACACGCTGTTCATCATCGATCTGTGGATATGGATCGCGCTCGGCCTGTCGGCCTGGCTGTCGCTGCGCCGCGAGCGCACGGGGGCGCCGCGATGGACGCGACCCGCGTGGATCGGCTTTACCGCCGTTTGCGCCTATATTTTTGCCAATGGGCTGATCACCGGCCGCGCCGAGGCGCAGGTCGCCGATTTGCTGCGCCGGCAGGGGCAGGGCGATGCGCTCGTCGTCGCCAGCCCGCCGCCGCTCGCCTTCTGGCGGCGCGACGTCTTCTGGCGCGAAGGCGGACGCTATGGCAGCGGCGCCTATGCGCTCGGCTCGGGCAGCACCGTCGAGCCGGGCGTGCCGACCGGCATGGACGACCTGCGCCTCCGCCTGTGGGCGAAGGCCGATCCGGCGGCGCGCGCCTTCCTCTTCTGGGCGCGCATGCCGGTGGCGACACGCGACGGCGACGCGATCGTGTTGCGCGACCAGCGCTTCATGCAGCCTTTAGCGCGCGACCGCTTCATGGTTCGCGTCAGGGCACCCGACACCGCCAGCCACGCCGAATAGGCGGAAACGGCGTCATGACGCCACGCGACAGGCGATTGTCAGGCCGCTGCATTTGCGGCACAAAGATGTCATGAACACGCATGTCAGTCCCCGGCGCGGTAAAGAATTGCTGCGCGCCGACCGGGCGTTTCGCTCGGGCGGCGGGCTGGCGTGGCTGATGGCGCGCGCGCCGTCGGGCCTGTTCCACCGCATGCTCGACCGCATCGATCGGGGCCTCGATCATGGCACGCTGGAGGGATATCTTCCCGACGGCAGCGTGCGGATCCTGGGCGGACGCGGCAAGGGGCCGACCGCGATCGTCCACCTGCACAGCTGGGCCGCGCTCGTACGACTCGCGCTGTCGGGGTCGGTCGGCTGGTATCGCGCCTGGGAGCATGGCGAATGGTCGTCGCCCGACCCGGTTCCGCTGTTCGACCTGTTCATGCGCAACGGCGAGGCGCTCGGCAATGTCGGCCGCGCGCGCGGGCCGTGGCGCTGGGTCAATAAAGCGGTCCATGCCTTCAACCGCAACAGCCGCCGCGGTGCCAAGCGGAACATCCACGCCCATTATGATTTGGGCAATGATTTCTATCACTTGTGGCTCGATTCGAAGATGAATTATTCGAGCGCGCTGTTCGCCAGCCCCGGTATGACGCTCGATCAGGCCCAGAATGCCAAGATCGACGCGATTCTCGACCGGCTCGACCTGCATTCGGGCAGCCGGCTGCTCGAGATCGGCTGCGGCTGGGGGGCGCTCGCCGAGCGGGCGGTCGAGCGGCACGACGCGCTCTACACGGGCATCACCCTGTCGCCCGCGCAGGCGGCGGTGGCTGCGGCGCGCGTCGCGGCGGTTGACCTCATCGGTCGCTCGAAGGTCGAGCTCTGCGATTATCGCGACGCGCAGGGTCCCTTCGACGCCATCGCAAGCGTCGAGATGGTCGAGGCGGTCGGGCAGGCCTATTGGCCCGCCTATCTCGACGCGATCGCCCGGCTGCTACGCCCCGGCGGCAAGGCGGCGATCCAGTATATCCTGATCAGCGACGCCCTGTTCGAGGCCTATGCGGCGGGCAGCGATTTCATCCAGGCCTATATCTTCCCCGGCGGATGCCTGATCTCCGAAAGCCGCTTTCGCGCGCTGGCCGAGGAACGCGGGCTGGCGTGGCGCGACGTGCGACGCTTTGGTGGCGACTATGCCGAAACGCTGCGCCAATGGCGCGAGCGCTTCGACGCGGTCGTCACGGCGGGCCATCTGCCCGCGGGGTTCGACGAGCGGTTCGTGCGGCTGTGGCGCTATTATCTGCAATATTGCGAAGGCGGCTTTCGCGGCGGCGGCATCGACGTCGCGCAGGTGACGCTCGAAAAGACGGCCTGAACAGGGGAGGGGAAGATCATGCGAAGATTATGGGCGGCGGCGCTGCTGTGCGCCGCGACCGCGGGGTGCGGGGCGCCCGCCTCGACCCAGACCACCGACAATTTGCCAAAGGATCTGAATGTGCTGTTCTGGAACCAGGATCAACGCGACGCTGCCTTTCGCACGATGGAAACGGTGCCCAAGGTCGTCGTCCACACGATCAAGGCCGGCGGGGTCGTGTATCCGCTGCCTGCCGGCAAACCGCTCGACGTCGGCGTCGATGTCGACGCCTATATGGCAAAGCAGCGCAACGCGGGACTGATCATCGTCCAGGACGGCAAGATCCGGCTCGAGAAATATGCGCTCGGCTATGGCGCCGCGGGTCGCTGGACCAGCTTTTCGGTCGCGAAGAGCTTCACCTCGACCCTCGTCGGCGCGGCGGTGAAAGACGGTTATATCAAGAGCCTCGACGACAAGGTGACCGTTTATATTCCGGGGCTCAAAGGGTCGGCTTATGATGACGTCAGCGTCCGCCAGCTGCTGACGATGACCTCGGGCGTCAGATGGAACGAGGATTATACCGATCCCAAGTCCGACGTCGCGCAGTTCAACCTGCAAAAGCCCGTCGCGGGGGAAGATATAACCGTCAGTTATATGAAGACCTTGCCGCGCGAAGCGCCCGCGGGCTCGAAGTGGGTTTACAAGACCGGCGAAACCAATCTGATCGGCGTGCTGGTGTCGAGCGCGACGGGCAAGACGCTGTCCGACTATCTGTCGGAGAAGGTCTGGAAACCCTTCGGCATGGAGCAGGACGCGGTGTGGATGCTCGGGCCGACGGGGCATGAGATCAGTGGCTGCTGCATGTCCGCCAGCCTGCGCGACTATGCCCGCTTCGGCGAGTTCATCCTCGGCGGCGGCGTTGCGGGCGGCCAGAAAATGCTGCCCGACGACTGGCTTCCCGCCGCGACGACCAAGCAGGCCGGCATCGACATTCCAGGCCGCGGCTATGGCTATCAATGGTGGACCAACGACGACGGCAGCTTCGCCGCGCAGGGCATCTTCGGCCAGGGCATCTTCATCGATCCCACGCGCAAACTGGTGATCGCATCGAACGGCAACTGGCCGACCGCGACCGACCCCGAGGGCGTCGGCGCGGCGCGCGAGGCTTTTTACAAGGCGGTGCAGGCGGCGGTGGACCGCGAGGCTAAATAGGGAAACGTCGCTTTTGCCTTCGCAGGGGCGACGCCCTCAGTTCGCGGCGAGGCTCGTGGTGCGCTGCGCCGCCCAGGCGGCGGCGAGCGGGACGAGGACGCCGAGCGCCATCACCCACCAGGCGTCGGCCAAGGTCACCGCGCGATAGAGGCCGGCGCCGATCACTGCGCCCGCGACGACCCAGCCGGGTCCGGCGCGGCCGGAGACGCGCATCGCGACCCAGCCGCCGGCAAAGGCGCCCGCGAACCAGCCGACGATCAGAGCGACTGTCGCGCCCGCGGGGATCAGTATCTCGCCGGTCCCAGGGTCATAGGCTTCGGGCGACAATTCGCCGCCCGCATATTGCGCGAGCAGGATCAGCGCGAAGGCGACGACGATCCCGACCACGGTTGCGACGAGCGAGCGGATAAAGGTGCTGGCCATGCGAGTGCCTTTTGCAGAATGCGAAACCGGCCGCTCTTCTACACATGGGAAAGCAAAGATCGCGTTAAGCCTCGACCATCACTTTCGGCAGCGCATGGAAATCGGTGCTGTCGAAGCCGTCGACCATCAGCTTCGCGACGAATTCGCCGACCGCCGCGGGCTCCTTGATGCTCTGCGGATCCTCACCCGGATAAGCGCGTGCGCGCATCTGGGTGCGGGTGCCGCCGGGGTCGAGGATCGCGGTGCGGACGTTGGAGATATTGCGCATCTCGGCGCCATAGCTGGTCACCAGCACCTCGAGCGCCGCCTTCGACGCCGCATAGGCGCCCCAATAGGCGCGGGGTTCGCGCGCAACGCCGGTCGACAGCGCGAGCAGGCGACCGTGCGCGGCGCGCCGAAGCAGCGGGTCGAAATTGGCGATCAGTGCCTGCTGCGCGACGAGGTTCAGCGTCAGCAGCTTGTTGAATTCCTTGCCGTCGATCGCCCCGACCGGAGTCAGCGTGCCGAGCATCGCCGCATTGAGGACGAGCATGTCGAGATGCTGCCAGCGTTCGGCCATCGCGCTCGCCAGCCGGGCGATGCTGTCGCCGTCGGTCAGGTCGAGCGGAGCGATCGTCGCGCTGCCGCCGGCGGCGTGGATACGGTCTTCGAGCTCTTCGAGTCCGCCCGCGGTGCGCGCGGTGATCACGACATGCGCGCCGCGCGCCGCCAGCGCCTCGGCGATCGCTTCGCCGATCCCGCGGCTCGCGCCGGTAACGAGCGCGACCTGGCCCGCCAGCTCTTCAGTCACTTTGCTCATTGTATCAGACAACCCGTTCGGCAAGCAGCGAAAATTGGTCTTCCAGCGCATGCTCGTCGAAATCGGTCAGCGTGGTCGGATAGGCGCCCGTGAAGCAGGCGTCGCAATATTGCGGGATATCGTCGTTGCGTTTCGCTTCGCCGAGCGCGCGGTAAAGGCCGTCGATGGTCAGAAAGGCGAGGCTGTCGGCGTTGATGAAATTCGCCATCTGACCGATCGTCATCTGCGCCGCGAGCAGCTTGGCGCGCTCGGGCGTATCGACGCCATAGAAGCAGCTGTGCTGGGTCGGCGGGCTCGCGATACGCATATGCACCTCGGCCGCGCCCGCGTCGCGCATCATCTGCACGATCTTCAGGCTGGTCGTGCCGCGCACGATCGAATCGTCGATCAGCACGATCCGCTTGCCCGCGATCAGCGCGCGGTTGGCGTTGTGCTTCAGCTTGACGCCCAGGTGGCGGACCTTGTCGCCGGGCTGGATGAAGGTGCGCCCGACATAGTGCGAGCGGATGATCCCGAGTTCGAAGGGAATGCCCGATTCCTGCGCATAGCCGATCGCCGCGGGCGTGCCCGAATCGGGGACGGGGATGACGAGATCGGCATCGACGGGATTTTCGCGTGCCAGCTCGGCGCCGATCGCCTTGCGCACCGAATAGACGCTGGTGCCGTCGACGATCGAATCGGGACGCGAGAAATAGACATATTCGAAGATGCACGGGCGCGCGGAACGCTCGGCAAAGGGATGGTGCGACGTCAGTTCGCCGTCGCGGATGATGACCAGCTCGCCCGGCTCGACCGACCGCACGAATTCGGCGCCGACGACGTCGAGCGCCACCGTTTCGGACGCGAGGATGAAGGCGTCGTTGAGCTTGCCGATGACGAGCGGACGAATGCCGAGCGGATCGCGGCAGCCGATCATGCCTTCCGCGGTCAGCACGATCAGCGAATAGGCGCCCTCGACCTGCTTCAGCGCATCGATGAAACGATCGAGCAGGGTACGATAACTCGACGTCGCGACGAGGTGGATGATCACCTCGGTATCGCTGGTCGACTGGAAGATCGAGCCGCGGCGGACAAGGATCTTCCGCAGCGCCACGGCGTTCGAGATATTGCCGTTGTGTGCAACCGCGAAACCGCCGGTGGCAAGGTCGGCGAACAGCGGCTGGACGTTGCGCAGCGCGGTTTCGCCCGTCGTCGAATAGCGGACATGGCCGATCGCCGAGGCGCCGGCGAGCTGGCGCATGATGTCGTCGCGGTCGAAATTGCCCGCGACATGGCCCATCGCGCGGTGGGTGTGGAATTCCTTGCCGTCGAAGCCGGTGATGCCCGCGGCTTCCTGTCCGCGATGCTGCAGCGCGTGGAGGCCGAGCGCGACGACGGCGGCGGCGCTGTCGGCGCCATGGATGCCAAAGACGCCGCACTCCTCGCGGAGCTTGTCGTCGTCGAAAGGATGGGTCGTCAGCATGATGATCCGGGGCGTTGGGGGCGGCAACTGGCGCGCATATAGGAGCGCCGAAGGCAAATGTCGCCCCCTTGTTTGGACTCTTTTCGGAAAGGGGCCTTTTCAGGCGCCGCCGGCCTGTCCTAAAGGCCGTGTCATGGCCGACCCGCGCGACACCACCGACCGTTTCCTTCCCCGCTTCGATGCCGCCGGGCTGGTGACCGCGATCGTCGTCGACGTCGACACGCGCGCGCTGCTGATGGTCGCGCATATGAACGCCGAGGCGATCCGGCTGACGCGGGAAACGGGGCAGGCGCATTTCTGGTCGCGATCGCGCAGCGCGCTGTGGCGCAAGGGCGAAACGTCCGGGAACGGGCTGTCGCTGGTCGAGATGCGTGTCGATTGCGACCAGGATGCGCTGCTGCTGGTCGTGCGGCCCGCGGGGCCGGCGTGCCACACTGGGCGCCGTTCCTGCTTCTACCGCCGGGTTGAGCGCGACGGGAGCCTGACCTTCCTCGAAAACGATGCGCAGGGTTAGCCTGCCCCTGCTGGCGGGCGCGCTGCTCCTGACGGGCTGCGACCGGCCGCCGCCGGAACAGGAAGCCCGGTCGATCGACGCGGACAATCCGCTCGAACTCGCGGCGCGCGAACGCGGCGTCGTGCGACCCGATGCGGCCGAGCCGACCGGCGTGTTCGAGCGCGCGCACGAGCTGGGGCGCGATGCGATGTGCGTGGTGCCCGACGGTGCGGGGCGGTGGCGCTTTGCCGTCAGCGCGGCGTTCGGCACGGGCTTTTCATGTCGAGCAAGTGGCTCGGTCGCGCGCGAAGGCGACGGCTGGCGCTTCACTTTCGCCGGCGTCGAGGATTGCCGCGTCGTCTTGCGGGAGGAAGAAGATGAGCTGCGGCTGCCGGGAAGCCTGCCGTCACAGTGCGACAGCCTGTGTCCGGGCCGCGCCTCGCTCGCGGGGCTGCGGCTGCCGCGCGCGAGTTGGTCGGTCGCCGACGCGAAACGCTTGCAGATGCGCGACGAAGAGGGCAATAACACCCGACCCTGCGCCGATTGAACCGCGGGCCTCCCCTGGTTCCCGCGAGCCTTGACGTTCACGTCAACGGAAACTAATCCTGCCATCATGACCGAAGAATACGGCCACGCCCATATCGACACGCCCGATCATCTGGGGCGCGAACAGTTCAGCATCACCGATTTGTCGACCGAATTCGGCGTGACCGCGCGTGCGCTGCGCTTCTATGAGGACGAGGGGCTGATCAGCCCGTCGCGCAAGGGGCTGTCGCGCATCTATTCGAAGCGCGATCGCGCCCGGCTCGCCTGGATATTGCGCGCCAAGCGCACCGGCTTCAGCCTCGCCGACATTCGCGAGATGATCGACCTCTACGACGTCGGCGACGGCCGCAAGCTGCAGCGCCAGGTGACGATAGAGAAATGCCAGGAACGCATCGCGCTCCTGCGCCGCCAGCGCGACGATATTGACAGCGCTGTAGATGAGCTGTCACGGTTCATCGATACGGTGAAGAAGGTCGACGCCGGCCAGAAGGCTGGCTGAGCCGCTCCCCAGGCAAGGACCGATTGCTGACACCCGATTCTCAGAAGGATACCCCATGCCCGTCTATCGCGCTCCCGTGCAGGATACGCTGTTCCTGATCAACGACATGCTCGGCATCGAACGCTACGCCAACCTGCCAGGGTTCGCCAACGCCACGCCCGACATGGTCGAGGCGGTGCTGAGCGAGGCGGGGAAATTCTGCGAGGAGGTGCTGTTCCCGATCAACTATTCGGGCGATCAGGAAGGCTGCACGCGGCACGACGACGGCTCGGTGACGACGCCGAAAGGATTCAAGGAAGCCTATAAGGCCTATTGCGACGCCGGCTGGACGCTGCTGACCCAGCCCGAGGCGTTCGGCGGGCAGGGGCTGCCGCACGTCGTCGGCTTCCCGGTCGAGGAATATCGCATGGCCGCCAACCAGGCTTTTTCCATGTACCCCGGGTTGACCCAGGCGGCGGTCGCCGCGATCCTGGTCAAGGGATCGGACGAGCAGAAGGCCATCTATGCGCCCAGGATGATCTCGGGCGAATGGGGCGGCACGATGAATCTGACCGAACCGCATTGCGGCACCGACCTCGGCCTGATCCGCACCCGCGCGGTGCCGAACGGAGACGGCAGCTATGACGTCACGGGCACCAAGATCTTCATCTCGTCGGGCGAGCATGACCTCACCGACAACATCATCCACCTCGTGCTGGCGAAGACCCCCGACGCACCCGACAGCGTCAAGGGCATCTCGCTGTTCATCGTGCCGAAGTTCCTCGTGAACGGGGACGGCTCGCTTGGCGAACGCAACAGCCTCTCGTGCGGCTCGATCGAGCACAAGATGGGCATCCATGCCAACGCGACCTGCGTGATGAATTACGACGGCGCGAAGGGCTGGATGGTCGGCGAGGAAAACAAGGGGCTCGCGGCGATGTTCGTGATGATGAACGCCGCGCGGCTCGGGGTCGGCATCCAGGGACTCGGCCAGGCCGACATCGCGTTCCAGAATGCGGTCCAGTACGCGCAGGACCGCCGCCAGGGCCGTGCGCTCACCGGCCCGCAGGATCCGCAGGAAAAGGCCGACCCGCTGTTCGTCCACCCTGACGTGCGCCGCATGCTGATGGACGGCAAGGCGGTGGTCGAGGGGCTGCGCGCGCTCTGCCTGTGGGGGGCGCTGCAGGTCGATCTGTCGCACGCGGCGGAGGGCGAGGAGGAGCGACAGCAGGCCGACGACCTCGTCAGCCTGCTCACTCCGGTGATCAAGGGCTATGGCACCGACAAGGGCTATGAGGTCGCGACCAACGCGCAGCAGGTGTTCGGTGGTCACGGCTACATCGAGGAACAGGGCATGAGCCAATATGTCCGCGATGCCCGCATCACGATGATCTACGAGGGCGCGAACGGCGTCCAGGCGATGGATCTCGTCGGCCGCAAGCTCGCGCAGAACGGCGGCCGCGCGGTGCAGGCCTTCTTCGCGGTCGTCGACGCCGAATGCGCCGCGGCGAAGGACGGCCCGCTCGCCGATTTCGCAGGCCGGCTCGAAAAGGCGAACGGCGAACTCAAGGCCGCGACGATGTGGTTCATGGCGAACGGCATGACCAATCCGAACAATGTCGGCGCCGGCGCGCATCATTACATGCACATCATGGGCATTGTCGCGCTGGGCCTGATGTGGCTGCGCATGGCCGAGGCGGCGCAGAAGGCGCTGGGCGAAGGCCGCGGCGACAAGGGCTTCCTCGAAGCGAAACTGGTCACCGCGCGCCATTTCGGCGAACGCTTCATGCCCGACGCGGGCGCGCTGCGGCGGAAGATCGAAGCGGGCAGCGAAGCGATGATGGCGCTGACCCCGGAACAATTTTTCGCGGCCTGATGGGCCGCCCGCGCAACCTTCGCCGCCGCCATGCGTGGCGTCGGCGATGAGCGAGGCCGATCTTACCCCCATCGTCGAGGCGGGGCGCAATTGCTGGCGGATCGAGCGCGCGAACAAGGCGCGGATGATCGTCGACGCCGCCGATTATTACGCCCTGCTCGCGCGGCTGATGGCCGATGCGAAGGAGCGCATCCTGCTGATCGGGTGGGATTTCGACCCGCGCATCGCGCTGACCCCCGACGCCGACGGCAGCGGCGAGGCGCTCGGCCATTATATGCTGCGCCTCGCGAAGAACTGCCCCGAGCGCGACATCGACATATTGCGCTGGAATTTCGGCGGACTGAAGCAGTTCGCGATGCCGAGCATCGTCGCGATGGTCGCGCGGTGGAAGGTCACGCGCTCGATCAGCTTCCGGCTCGACAGCGCGCATCCGGCGGGATGCAGCCATCATCAGAAAGTCGCGGTCTTCGACGATCATCTCGCGGTGTGCGGCGGGATCGACGTCGGTTCGAGCCGCTGGGACACGCGCGAGCATCAGGACGACGATCCGCACCGCCGAACGCCGGGCGGCAAACCCTATATGCCGTGGCACGATTCGACGATGATCCTCGCGGGTCCCGTCGGCGAGGCGCTCGCCGACCTCGGCAACGAGCGCTGGCAGCGCGCGACGAACAAGCCGCTCCGCGACCTGAGCGGGGTGGGCGAGAGCTGGCCCGACGACCTCGACCCCGATTTTCGCGACGTCGAAGTCGCGATCTCGCGCACTCGCGCCGAATATGACGGCTATCCCGAAATCCGCGAGATCGAGCAACTCTATCTCGACCTCATTATGGGTGCCAAGCGCTTCGCCTATTTCGAGAATCAATATTTCACCTGCGGCAAGATCGCCGCCGCCATCGCCGAGCGGCTGAACGAAGACGATCCGCCCGAATTCGTCATGGTGATGCCGAAGACCGCCGATGGCTGGCTCGAACAGATGGCGATGGACGCCGCGCGAGTGAAGCTGGTGCGCGAGATCGCGAAGGCGAAGCATGGCGATCGGTTGAAAGTCTATTTCCCGCGGACCAAAGGCGGCGATCCCATTTATGTCCACGCCAAGACCGCGATCGTCGATGACCGGCTGATCCGTGTCGGGTCGTCGAACATGAACAATCGCTCGATGGGCCTCGACAGCGAATGCGACGTGACGATCGACGCGGCGCTATCGGCGAACCGCGGGATCGAGCCGACGATCACCCGGCTGCGCGAATCGCTGATCGCCGAGCATCTGGGGGTGGAACCTGCGAAGGTCGCGCGCCTCTTCGAGCGCACGGAGTCGCTGATCGAAACGATCGAAGCGCTCCGCGGCGACGGGCGATCGCTCGAACTGCTCGATCTCGTCGCGCCGGGCCCCTTCGACGACTTTATCGCCGAGAATGAACTGCTCGACCCGACGAGCCCCGACGCGATGTTCGAAAGCCTGACCGAGCGCGGCCTGAAGAAAAGCTGGCACCGCGGCAAGGCGTGGATGAAGCGACGGCGGCCGTTCAAATAGCTACCCGTCATTGCGAGCGAAGCGAAGCAATCCAGAATGTGACAAGCCGCTCTGGATTGCTTCGCTTCGCTCGCAATGACGGAAACGGGCGCTGCCTAATCCGCCAGCGACAGCAAATGACGTGCCTGCTTGAGGTGCGGCGCGTCGACCATCTTGCCGTCGACCTGCAACACCCCGGCGCCCGGATGGGCGGCGAAGGCGTCGACGATCGCTTGCGCGCGCGCCACCTCGTCCGCCGAGGGGGTGAAGGCGGCGTTGATCGGCGCGACCTGCGACGGATGGATCGCCATCATGCCGGTGAAACCGTCGCGCCGCGCGCGCGCGGCATAGGTGGCAAGGCCCGCCTCGTCCTTGATCGCCGGAAACACCGTGTCGATCGCGGCGACGCCCGCGGCGTGAGCCGCGAACAGCGTCAGCGCGCGCGCGACCCGATAGGGTTCGGTATAGCCGCCGTCGGCCTCGCGGCTCGTCGCGGCGCCGATCGCGGCGGGCAGGTCCTCGGCGCCCCAGGTCAGCCCGACAAGCCGGTCCCTCGCTTCGCGATAGCTGCCGAGCGTGAAGATCGCCGAGGGCGTTTCCGTGGCGATCGGCAGGATCGCGGGCAGCGAGGCGTCGGGCGCCGATTCGCTGCGCAATATCGTGTCGATCTGCGCGATGCTCGGCGCGCCCTCGGCCTTGGGCAGCATGATCGCATCGGGACGAGCGGCGGCGATCGCGGCGATATCGGCGGCCGTCATATGCCCGTCGAGCGGATTGACGCGCACCAGCGTCACCACCTCGCGTGTGCCCGCGAGATAATCGGCGACCGCCGTGCGCGCAGCCTCCTTGTTCGCGGGCGACACCGAATCCTCGAGGTCGAGGATGATCGCGTCGGCCCCCGATGCCGCCGCCTTGGCAAAGCGTTCGGGCCGGTCGCCTGGGACGAAAAGGAGGGAGCGGAGGCGCATCAGGCGTCTTTCTTCTTGATCAGCGCCGATCGTTCGCATTGGCAGACGATCTCGTCGCGCTGGTTGATGCAGCGGTGCAGGAAGGTCACGATACCCGCATTCGGCCGCGATTTCGATTCCTTGAGGCCGATGACCTCGCTGGTCGCGCGCAACGTGTCGCCGAGAAACACCGGCTTCGGCATCACCAGCTTGTCGTAGCCGAGGTTCGCGACAAGCGTGCCGAGCGTCGTGTCGCCGACCGACAGCCCGACCATCAGGCTGAAGGTGAAGGTGCCGTTGACGAGAATCTGACCGAACTCCGACGCCTTCGCCGCCTCGATGTCGAGGTGCAGCGGCTGCGGATTGTGCGTCATCGTCGTGAAGAGCAGATTGTCGGTCTCGGTCACCGTGCGGCGGATGTCGTGGACGATGCTGTCCCCGACCTGCCATTCGTCGAAAAACTTACCTGCCATGATCAGTCCCTCAGATGCAGTTTCATGCCGACATGGCTCTGGACGAAACCGAGCCGGGCGTAAAAGCGGTGCGCGTCGGCGCGGCTCGCCGACGATGTGAGCTGGACCAGCTTGCAGTGTCGCGCGCGGCACTGCTCGACCGCCCACAGGATCATTTTCTCGCCGAGCTTTTGGCCGCGCAGGTCGGCGACGATCCGAACCGCCTCGATTAACCCGCGCCAGCTTCCGATGAAGGAGAGCCCGGGCAGGAAGCTGAGCTGCATCGTTCCGACCACGCGGCCGTTCAGTTCGGCGGCGATCAGGCGCTGGTTGGGGTCGATCTCGATCGCCTCATAGGCTGCCATATAGCGCGGATCGTCAGGCTCCGCCTCGCGCCCCGGCGGAATGGTCTCCTCGGCAAGCATCGCGAGGATCGCGGGCAGGTCCGCAACCGTTGCATCGCGAAGGATCAGATCGCTCATTCCGCCGCCTCGATCTTTGCGAGCAGCGCTTCGACCTGCACCTGCGCGCCCGCGGTCGCGTTGAGTTCGGCGACCACGCCATCGAACGGCGCAGTCAGGCTGTGCTCCATCTTCATCGCCTCGAGCGTCAGCAATTTCTGTCCCTTGGTCACCGCGTCGCCCGCCGCGACATCGACGGCGATGATCTTGCCGGGCATCGGCGAGAGGATCGCGCCGTCGCCCGCCACGCCCCCCGGGCCACCCGCGGCGCGCCAAGGCGACAATTGCCAGACCGAGCCGGCTTCCGCGACGAGCATGGCAGGGGCCGGTTCCTCGGTCCCGGGGCCGTGGAGCGCGACATCGACGCGCTTCCCGTCGAGCAGGAAGGGCGCCGAACGGGCATCGGGGGCGTTGAGGCGAAAGCCTGCTTGCAACGCGCGCGGCACCATCGCCATCGCGGCGTTGGTCAGCGCTTGTGCCGACGGCACGGGCTCGGCGGTCATCGCTTCGCCGTCGCGGCCGATCAATCCGGTGTCGACCGTCCCGGCAATGAAATCGGGATGGTCGAGCGCTTGGATCAGAAATGCCGAGTTGGTCTTCACTGGCCAGACGGTGCTATCCTCGAGCATTCCGGACAGGGTCAGCCGCGCTTCCTCGCGATCCTCGCCATAGGCGATGACCTTGGCGATCATCGGGTCATAGAAGGGCGAGATCTCGGCGCCTTCGGTGACGCCGGTGTCGATGCGGCCTCCGTCATGCTCGCCGAGTTGGAAGAGTTCGAGCGTGCCGATCGAAGGCAGGAAACCTTTCGCCGGGTCTTCGGCATAAAGCCGCGCTTCCATCGCCCAGCCGTCGATCGTCAATTCGTCTTGACGCAGCGGCAGCGGCTCTCCCGACGCGATGCGGAGTTGCCACTCGACGAGGTCGACCCCGGTGATCTCTTCCGTCACCGGATGCTCGACCTGCAACCGCGTGTTCATTTCCATGAACCAGATGCGATCGGCGCGCAGGCCCTCGCTGGCGTCGGCGATAAACTCGATCGTCCCCGCGCCGACATAATCGACCGCCTTCGCCGCACGCACCGCGGCGGCGCAAAGTTCGGCGCGCGTCGCTTCGTCCATGCCGGGGGCCGGGGCTTCCTCGATCACTTTTTGATGTCGCCGCTGGAGCGAGCAGTCGCGCTCGAAGAGGTGAACGACGTTGCCGTGGCTGTCGCCGAACACCTGCACCTCGATATGGCGCGGGGTCAGGATATATTTCTCGATCAGCACATGATCGTTGCCGAACGAGGCCGCCGCTTCGCGCTGACACGATGCGAGCGCGTCGGCGAAATCGGCTGCCGCGTCGACCTTGCGCATCCCCTTGCCGCCGCCGCCCGCGACCGCCTTGATGAGCACCGGATAGCCGATCTCGGCGGCTTGTCCGGCGAGAAAGGCGGGGTCCTGATTGGCACCCATATAGCCCGGCGTCACCGGCACCCCGGCATCGGCCATCAGCTTCTTTGCGGCGTCCTTCAGCCCCATCGCGGTAATCGACGAAGGCTTGGGTCCGACCCACACGAGCCCGGCATCGGTCACGGCCTGCGCGAACTCGGCATTTTCGGAGAGGAAGCCATAACCCGGATGGATCGCCTCGGCGCCGGTCGCCTTGGCGGCGGCGATGATCTTCTCGGCCACCAGATAGGATTCGCGCGCCGCCGACGGCCCGATATGCACCGCCTCGTCGGCCTGCCGCACATGCAGCGCCTGCGCGTCGGCATCCGAATAGACCGCGACGGTGCGAATGCCCATCTCGCGCGCGGTGCGGATGATGCGACAGGCGATCTCGCCGCGATTGGCGATGAGAAGGGAGGTGATCATGGCGTCTCGCTGACCTCGAAATGAAGAACATGCGGTTCCATCTCGATCAGGAAATCCGCGTCGAAATCATAATATTTGGCCTTGTCGACCGGCGTTCCGGCGAAGGCCTCGATGACGGCAAGATCATCCCAGAAGGTCAGCATCTCGAAATGCACGACCTCGCCCTCTTCGCGTTGCAGGCACCAGGCGCCGCGATTGCCGGGCACCGACCGATAGTCGGGAATGGCGATGTCGAGCATCAGCTTTCGATAGGGATCGGCCTTCGCCTTCGGAACGATGCCATGCCAGCGCCGTGCGATCATTGCCCCGGACATCCGGTCTTGCGCTGCGTCCAGGTGATGTTGAGGACGCGCCAGGCGCCATCCTGCTTGACCAGGTCGACATGGTTGATGCCGCAATGCGATAGCTTCCCGTCGAGCGTGAAGATATAAGGCGACCAGACCATGGCGATGGGCCCGTCGACATGAACATGCGGATCGACGAGCTTTTCGACCGGTGCGCCCGGAATGCCCGGAAGGCGCTGGGCGAATTCGCCCCAGGTGCTGAAATGCAGTTTTTCCTTGCCGTCCGCGCCGACGGTTGCGGCGGTCGCGCGTCCCTCGGCGATCGTGACCGTTTCCATAGCCGCAGGATCCTTCGCGGCGAGGGCGTCGAACATGCGATCGATGGTGGCGAGCACGGTCCGGGATTCGCTGTCGGCACCATGCTCCTCGTGCTGCGCAAGCGCGGGCGCGGCAGTGCAGAGGGCGAGCGCGAAAGCCATTTTAAGATACATCGTCCGTCTCCTCACATCCTGAACACGCCGAACCCACGGTCCTCGACCGGCGCGTTCAGTGTCGCCGCGAAGGCCAGCCCCAGCACGTCGCGCGTCTGCGCGGGGTCGATGATGCCATCGTCCCACAGACGCGCGGTGGCGTGATAGGGGTTGCCTTCGTCCTCATATGTCTGGCGGATCGGCGCCTTGAAGGCTTCGGCTTCCTCAGGCGTCCATGTGTCGGCGTCGCGGTGGACCGTCGCCAGCACCGACGCCGCCTGCTCGCCGCCCATCACGCTGATCCGTGCATTGGGCCAGGTGAAGAGGAAGCGGGGGGAGTAAGCGCGCCCGCACATGCCGTAATTGCCCGCGCCGAAGCTGCCGCCGATCAGCACGGTGATCTTCGGCACCGTCGCGGTCGCGACCGCTGTCACCAGCTTCGCGCCGTGCTTCGCGATCCCCTCGGCCTCATATTTGCCGCCAACCATGAAGCCGCTGATGTTCTGGAGGAAGAGCAGGGGGATGCGCCGCTGCTGTGCCAGCTCGATGAAATGCGCGCCCTTCACCGCACTCTCGCTGAACAGCACGCCGTTGTTGGCGAGGATCGCGACCGGGATGCCCCAGATATGCGCGAAGCCGCAGACGAGCGTCGCGCCATAGGCGGCCTTGAACTCGTGGAACTCGCTGCCGTCGACGATGCGCGCGATCACCTCGTGCACATCGTACGGCGCGCGCACGTCCTGCGGGATGATGCCATAGAGCTCCTCGGCGGCATATTTGGGTGGCCGCGGGTCCTTCATCGCGACGTCGAAGCCGTCCTCGACGCCGAAGGTCGAAACGATATCGCGCACGATCGTCAGCGCATGTTCGTCGCTTTCGGCGAGATGATCGACCACGCCCGATTTCTTCGCATGCAGGTCGCCGCCGCCAAGGTCTTCGGCGCTGATCTCCTCGCCGGTCGCCGCCTTCACCAACGGCGGGCCGGCGAGGAAGATGGTGCCCTGATTGCGGACGATCACCGTCTCGTCGCTCATCGCGGGAACATAGGCGCCGCCCGCGGTGCAGCTTCCCATCACGCAGGCGATCTGCGGGATGCGTTTGGCGCTCATATTCGCCTGATTGAAGAAGATGCGCCCGAAATGATCGCGGTCGGGGAAAACCTCGGCCTGGTGCGGTAGGTTCGCGCCGCCCGAATCGACCAGATAGATGCAGGGCAAGCGGTTCGCCTCGGCGATCTCCTGCGCGCGGAGATGCTTCTTCACCGTCATCGGGTAGTAGGTGCCGCCCTTCACCGTCGCGTCGTTGCAGACGATCATCGCCTGCCGCCCCGACACGTGCCCGATCCCGGCGATCATCCCCGCGCCGGGAATCTCGCCGCCATACATGTTGCACGCCGCAAGCTGGCCGATCTCCAGAAACGGCGAGCCCGCGTCGAGCAGCCGCTCGACGCGCTCGCGCGGGAGCAGCTTGCCGCGGCTCGTGTGCCGCTCGCGCGATTTTTCGTTGCCGCCCAGCGCCGCCGCGGCGACGCGCGACCACAGCTCGTCCCTCAGCGCGCGATTGTGCGCGGCGTTGGCGCGA